>ENA-OQBV01000107-OQBV01000107.1-human-gut-metagenome-genome-assembly--contig:-NODE-107-length-47088-cov-6.643917_pt1 | contig 47088 bp, 50 predicted proteins | sample MGYA00242750_ERZ504559 | MGnify/ENA primary metagenome ERZ504559 (study PRJEB26092, sample SAMD00036230) | human gut metagenome | host: Homo sapiens | study: EMG produced TPA metagenomics assembly of... | reverse complement strand
GAGGTTATAGCAGTTGGTCCTGGCAGGAATGGTTGATGGAAAAGAAAGTTACCATGCAGGTAAAAGCAGGTCAGAAGGTAATTATTCGAAATACGCAGGAACAGAAGTAAAATTAGACGGAGAAGAATACATCATTGTAAAACAGAATGATATTCTCGCAGTTGTAGAGTAAAACATATTTTATCATTAATAAATTCAGAAAGAGGTAGACAGATATGGCAAAGGAAATTAAATATGGCACAGAAGCAAGAGCAGCATTAGGTGCAGGTGTAGATAAACTGGCAAATACCGTAAGAGTAACATTAGGACCGAAAGGAAGAAACGTAGTACTTGACAAATCCTACGGTGCTCCACTGATCACAAACGATGGTGTTACGATCGCAAAAGAGATCGAGTTAGAAGATGCATTCGAGAACATGGGTGCACAGCTTGTAAAAGAAGTTGCAACAAAGACAAACGATGTTGCAGGTGATGGTACCACAACAGCAACTGTTTTAGCACAGGCAATGGTACAGGAAGGTATGAAGAACCTTGAAGCAGGTGCAAACCCGATCATCCTTCGCCGTGGTATGAAGAAAGCAACAGATAAAGCTGTAGAAGCAATCCTTGCAATGTCTTCCAAAGTAAACGGAAAAGACCAGATCGCAAAAGTAGCTGCAATCTCTGCAGGAGATGAGAACGTAGGTAACATGGTAGCCGATGCGATGGAAAAAGTTTCCAACGATGGTGTTATCACGATCGAGGAATCTAAGACAATGCAGACAGAGCTTGACTTAGTAGAAGGTATGCAGTTTGATCGTGGTTATGTATCTGCTTACATGTGCACAGATATGGACAAAATGGAAGCAGTATTAGATGATCCTTACATCTTAATTACAGATAAGAAGATCAGCAACATTCAGGAGATTCTTCCTCTGTTAGAGCAGATCGTACAGAGCGGCGCAAGATTACTCATCATCGCTGAGGACATCGAGGGTGAGGCACTTACCACATTGATCGTCAACAAATTGCGTGGTACATTCAACGTAGTAGCTGTCAAAGCACCTGGTTATGGCGACAGAAGAAAAGCAATGCTTGAAGATATCGCAATCTTAACAGGTGGTCAGGTAATCAGCTCTGATCTTGGTCTGGAATTAAAAGACACAACGATGGATCAGTTAGGCCGTGCAAAATCTGTCAAAGTTCAGAAAGAGAACACAGTAATCGTTGACGGTGCCGGTGACAAAGATGCAATCGCAAGCAGAGTAAACCAGATCCGTGGACAGATCGAGGAGACAACATCTGAGTTCGATAAAGAGAAATTACAGGAGAGACTTGCTAAATTAGCAGGCGGTGTCGCAGTCATCCGTGTCGGTGCAGCAACTGAGACAGAGATGAAAGAAGCAAAACTTCGTATGGAAGATGCTTTAAATGCAACAAGAGCAGCAGTAGAAGAAGGTATCATCGCAGGCGGCGGTTCTGCATATATCCATGCAACCAAAGCTGTTGCAGAGTTAGCTGACACCTTAGAGGGTGATGAGAAGACCGGTGCAAAGGTTATCTTAAAAGCTCTCGAAGCTCCGTTATACTACATTTCTGCAAACGCAGGTCTTGAGGGTGCTGTTATCATCAACAAAGTAAAAGAGTCCAAAGACGGTATCGGATTCAACGCAGCAACCGAAGAATATGTAGATATGGTTGAGAATGGTATCCTTGACCCGGTTAAAGTTACAAGAACAGCATTACAGAACGCAACATCTGTTGCATCTACACTGCTTACAACAGAGTCTGTTGTTGCAAACATCAAAGAAGATGTTCCGGCAGTTCCAGCAGGCAACCCGGGCATGGGAATGATGTAATTACAGGGGGAAAAAAGAATCAATGGTATGGATTCGGCAGGAATCTATGGCCATGAAAAAAACGGCAGATCGTACGGTCTGTCGTTTTTTATGTCCCAAAATAATAAAATGCACGCTCCGCGAACATTCTATTATCATGAATAAAAGGAAGCTTTGGGGTTGTCCCAAAACTTCCCTGCTAATACTTAATGAATACTTAACGGAGCAGACATGCAAGCAGTCTGTCGTTGTCCTCCGGATTCATGATGCAAAGCCGGATGTACTTGTTGTCTAAAAATGGAAAGGTGGAGCAGTCGCGGATCATCATTTTCTCGCGAATTGCGCGGTCAAAGAGATCCTGTGAAGTGAGATCATCTTTTAAAATGCGTACCAGCATGAAATTGCCGCTCGGTTCATACACTTTAAAATCAGGACTTTTCTGGAATGTCCGGTAGATCCTTGCTCGCTCGGAAGAAATCAGATCTTTGGTGGCTTTGATATATGCAGTGTCACGGAACATCGTCTCTCCGGCAACGACAGCAAGGGAGTTGATCGTCCACGGATTTTTCCTGGTATTGATTGATTTGATCAGGTCACGGTTGCCTGTGATCGCATAGCCGAGACGAAGACCCGGTGCTGCAAAAAACTTTGAGGTGCCGCGCAGGATAACGATGTTGTTATAATAGTTTGTCAGCGGCACGGCTGAGATTTCAGCCATATTATCAGCAAATTCCACATAAGTTTCATCCACCATAACGTAAATGTCATGTTCCTTGCAGGCATCTAAGATATGGCGCATTTCCGTTCTGGTGATGCAGGATGAAGTAGGGTTGTTCGGGTTGCAGATGACGATCAGGTCAATACTTTCATTTAAATGGGAGATAAAATCGTCGACATCTAAGCGGAAGTTGTCCTTTTCACGGAGCGGATAGTAGAGTGTTGTGCCTCCGCCGAGTGAAATCTCTCTCTCATATTCGGAATAAGTAGGTCCGATGACCATCGCTTTTTTCGGGTGCTCGATCTGTATAAAAAGAGAGATCAGTTCCGTGGAACCATTTCCTACGATGACGTTTTCGTATTCGGTGCCGCAGTATTCTGCAATGCATTTGCGCAGGGAGGTATATTCCCTGTCAGGGTATGTCGTGATCACATCGATCTGCTCGGAGAGAGCGGTCCGAAGAAGCGGTGATACGCCAAGCGGATTGACATTTGCGGAAAAACTGACGATCTCTTCTTTTTTGATGCCGTAAATCTGTTCTATTTTTTCTAAATCACTTCCGTGAAAATGGTCTTTGTGTTTTATCATTGCGAACTCCTCCAAATTGGTTTATAATCTATTATAATGATTGTCATTGAAAAAGCAAGCAATTAAGAGAGAAAAAGCAGGTGTCGATTTGCGAAGACGGATACAACAACTGGCAAGGGGAAAATTCGAACACTTAAAGCCGTCTCTTTCAATTTCTGTGGATAAGATTGACATCACAGCAATGGAAGGTAATGATATTTCGGGGGATTTCGTGATCACAAGCACAAATCATGTGCCGATGCGTGGAATCGTATATTCTTCCAATCCGAGGATGGAATGTCTGACACCGCAGTTTGAAGGGGAAGAAATAAGGATTCGTTACCAATTTCATAGTTATGGTCTGATCGAAGGTGATATTCAAAAAGGAGAGTTCTGTATCGTAGTAGAACAGGGTGAATATAACCTTTCTTTTGTTGTGTCTGTTTCAAAACTGTATGCAGAATCCTCGGTTGGCAAAGTGAAAAATTTATCCGATTTTGCCAGATTATCAGAAAACGACTTTGACGAGGCATTTCATCTGTTTTATTCGGGCAAGTTTAAAAACATATTTCATCCGGATGAAAAAGGGAGATGCTTTTATATGAGGGTTTGTCGAAAGGAACACCATCCGGACAGAAAGTGGAGGAGTTTTTGATCGGAATCCACAAAAAGAAGCGGACTGTGGTTTCATTGGAAGAAAGCAGTGCCATATTTTACCAGGTGCATGAAAACAGACTTGAAACTTTTCAGGTGAACAGAAACCAGCATGGATATCTTGAAATCAGAGTCCATTCGGATGCAGAATTTCTGGTTTTAAAGAAACCACGGGTCACCGATGAGATGTTTGTGGGAAGTATCTGTGATGTGGAATATTATATTGTGGCAGAAAAAATGCATGCGGGAAGGAATTTTGGAAAGATCCGTCTGGAGATACCGGGACAGAAACCATTGATCTATACGGTGTGTGCCACGACTAAGCAGGAAAATAAAACGAAGGATGAACCTGTTTTTTTTGATATCCAGAAATCACGCATAAAATTAATGCAGCTTTATCTGGAATACCGCCTGAAACGGATTGTGACCGGAGTATGGGCAAACCAGTCGGGGGTTATTTTGGATCATCTTTCCGTTTTGTGTGAGAATGAAAAGATTTATGGACTGATGAAGGCACAGACGCTGATCATCAACCGCCAGAGACAGGAGGCATCCTGGATATTAGATGATTTTAAACGGACGTGTGAGGATCATGAAAGTCCGGAATGGGGGTATTATCTTTATCTGTGCACATTGATGGAGCGGGAGCCGTCCTATGTGGATCGTCTGACGACGGAAGTGGAACAGATTTTTAAATTGCATCCGGATAATTCGATGTTGTTCTGGGTGCTGTTATTTTTAAAAGAAGAGTATTATCAGAAGCCGGCAGAAAGGTTAGAAGCAATTCGTGACTGGATGCGTTATGATAACAGCCCGTATTTTTATCTGGAGGCATATTATCTGATCTGGCAGGATCCATATTTACTGGCGAGACTTGGATCATTTGAGGTTCGCATATTATACTGGACTGCAAGATGGGGCATTATGACACGGGATATAGCAATACAGGTGGCCGGGCTTATTTCAGAAAAAAAAGAATATCATCCGTTTTTATACCATATTTTAGAGGCGTGTTATGAGGTGAAACCGGATGATGAAATGCTGACGGCGGTGTTAGGATATCTGATCCGCAGCCAGTGCTTTGGTGCAAAGTATCATCACTGGTATGAACTTGGAATTGAACGTGAGATCCGCATCACGAGCCTGTATGAAGCGTATCTTTTATCACTGGATGGAAGAAAATTAGAACGTGTACCAAAGATGCTTCAGCTGTATTTTCAGTATGACAGTGGATTGTCCTGGCAGCAGAAAGCGGTTTTATTTGTCAATATTATTGCGGCAAAAAAGGTGCAGCCTGAGGTATATCAGAAATATCTGCCGATCATGGAACGGTTTGCGATGGAGCAGATGGAGGCTGGTCATATCGATGATAATCTGGCCGTGATATATGATGAAATGTTTGAACAGGGGATTATAAATAGTGATATTGCGCATTGGGCAGCTGAAATTCTTTTTACGCACAAGATGATCTGTACGGATCCACAGGCAGCAAAGATAGAAGTTTATGAATATGCATGCAGCCCAGCATGCAATCATGTGAATAACAGGGAATCCGTGATTCGGAACGGGGCTGCATACTTTACTGTATATACAAAGGATTACTGCCTGATCATGGAGGACATTTATGGTAATCGTTTCTGTGAGGAAATCGGTTGTTGTGAAGAGCCGCTGATGGATATTAACCATTGTGTGAAAAAGTGTACAGAACTTGCACAGGGAGAATTATCCTATATTCTATATTCCATGCAGCAAAAAGTTGCGGATGGAGTGGATGATTCAGATTTTCCGGGTGTGTGGACTGTTTTAAAAGCACCGCAGGTGAGTGACCGCTATAAAAGGGAAATTGCAGAACAGATCATATCATTTTACCGGAAAAGAAAGTATGAGGCGGGCTGTCTGACCGGTCTGGATCATAAATTGTTATCTGCAGCTGCGCGCCGTATGCTGATGCAGTACCTGACGGAAGAACATTTGTATGAAACTGCGTATCGCATGGCAGAAGAGTGTGGGTATGAGCACATGGATACGGCTGCATGCGTTTCTCTGTGCAGTTATGCGATTCATACAGCAGGGTTTGAGGAAGATGATTTCCTTCTTGGGTTTGCAGAGCATGTATTTTACAGAGGCACTTATAATGATGTGATCCTTATCTATCTTTGTAAATATTATAATGGTGCAACAAAGACGATGGCGGAGATCTGGAAAGCTGCGGGAGCATTTGATATTGACACGTTTGATCTTGAGGAACGTATTTTAAGCCAGATGCTGTATTCGACTGATTATATTGCGGATATTGAAGAGATCTACGAGAGTTATGTAAAAGGCGGGGGACGGGAACTGATCTGTATGGCATATTTATCGTATTTTGCAGATGCATGGCTGGTGAGGAATATGGTGGTACCGGAGTATGTATTTGAACAGATCTTTGCCCGTTATCAGGAAGGAAATCCTCTCAACGATGCGTGTAAACTGGGGCTGCTGAAATATTTCTCAGAGAAAGAGCATTTATCAGATGCGATGTATCAGGTGGCAGATGAATTGTTGGAAGAGTACACGTCTAAGAACCGCTGCTTTGCATTTTTCCTGGAGTTTGAGAAAGAATTACGTTTAAAGTATCATTTGTATGACAAAGCGTTTGATGGAATATCATACAGATCCGGAACAAAAATTATGTCATTTTAGCCTGGATGGAGAACATTACGAGCAGTCACTTGTAAATGAGGTCTAGATGGTGTTTTTGTCAAGGAATTGTCTTATTTTTTGGCGAGTCTGTACTTTATTATATGACAGAGCAGGAAAAGGCGGAGGAGAAGATAACGGAAAGTGCCTGCTTAAATTGCCGAAATGTACCGGACGAAGAATCTCATGGAAGGTATGAAATGTTGAATGACATGCTGATGCATCACGCGATGGGAGAACGTGAGATGCAAAAGAGAGAAATGAAACAATACTATGGAATGCAGATGGTAACGAATGAGGTATTCCGTATTTTATAAGTAAGAGGGAGAAAAGTGGAAAAAACGTCGTATTATCTTGGCATTGATCTTGATAATGACAATGCCGTGATCAGTTATTTCCAATTGAATATGAAAGAACCGGAGACTGTCAGCACAGTGGCAGGCAGTGAAGTATACCAGATTCCTCTGATACTTGCCAAAAAACATGGGATCGGTCAGTGGTTTATCGGTGAGGAGGCAAAACGTCTGGCACTTTTGCAGGGAGAGGAAGCAGTATCCGGTCTGCTGCAGGCAGCTCTTGCGGGAAAAGAGTTTTTCATAGAGGGGGAAACTTATAAGGCACAGGAACTGTTAGCACTCTACATAAAAAAGCTGGTATATCTTGCGGGAAAACTGGGGAATCCTGTGATACCTGACTTTTTGGTTATCACGCTTGAACAGCTGTCGCGGGAGGTGACGGAGCTCTTTCTTCAGGTAGCAGAAAGAATTGGAATACCGGAGGGAAAGCTGACACTCATTGACAGGAGAGAGAGTTTTTATTATTTCGCATTCAGCCAGCAAAAAGAATTATGGCTGCATGATGTGTGTCTGTTTGACAACCGGGGAGATGAGGTCTGGTGCAGGAGATTGGAACGGGATCAAAGAACCATGCCGCAGCTTGTCACGATCAGTGAGGAACAGCGGAATATAGACCGGGCAAATAAAGATGCCAGCTTTTTAAAAATCGTATCAGAAGTGACAGGAGGGCATATTGTTTCGGCAGTTTACCTGACCGGAGACGGTTTTGATGGTGAATGGATGAAGGAGTCCCTTTCTTTTTTGTGCAAAGGCCGCAGGGTTTTTATGGGGAAAAATCTTTATTCCAAGGGTGCCTGTTATGCAGCGGCAAGAAAGTGTATGACGGAAGAAAACAGCTGGCAGTTTGTCTATATGGGCGATAATGAGATGAAAGTGAATGTAAGCCTGAAAGTGCAGAGCCAGGGAAAAACAGAGTTTTTTACGCTGATCAGTGCAGGAGATAACTGGTACGAGACTGTTGGAGAATGCGAAGTATTGCTGGATGGATCAAACGAGATCGATTTCTGGCTGCAGCTGCCAAACAGCAAGGAAGCGAAGATTGAGAAACTCACGCTTGCAGATCTTCCCGAACGTCCGCCACGCACAACGCGTCTTCGCATCAAAGCACAGCCGGTTTCCGACATGGAAGTAAAGATCAGGATCAAAGACCTTGGCTTTGGGGAGATATTTAAGAGTTCTGACAAAACATGGGAATATATGATGTCACTGGAAAATGTACAGTAGACAAAGGAGAGGCAGGAGAAACGAATGGGCGAATTGATCTTATGCAGCCAGCAGTTAGCGGCGATGCCCTATTATATTGAAAATGTATCGTTAAATGTTTATTCGCTGGATGAACTGTGCTATTATATTAAAAATAATACCTGTCTATTGGATGCAGACTTTATGGATGACGAGTTGTGTGACTGGGTGGAAAATGAACAGCATTTGCCGGATATTGCACAGAATCTAAGGAATATCAAGGCTGGCGGAGGTGTTTTGTCTGAATTTACCGGCTGTCTGATGTCAGCGTGTGGTTATTGTACGAAAGAGGAACAAAAGCAGATCCGGAATACACTTCAGGAAATGGAACATAAGTCGGCATTTGAATGTGGGAAAATCAAAGCTGACCGTTTTCTGGAGAACCGGAAATACATCAGCAGTATTGCAGAATACAGAAAACTTCTGCAATCGTGTGAAACTGAAATGCCACAGATGGTTGGCGCAGTGTGGCACAATCTTGGTACCGCATATGCGAGGCTGTTTTTGTTTGAACAGGCAGCTGACTGCTATGCTAGGGCATATGAAAAAAGCAGTGATAAAGAGTCCTTGAAAGAGTGCCTGATGGCATGCCGCTGTAATCATGATGAGCGGGCATTTGAACGCAGGAGGGAATATTTTAAAATAGCATCGGAGGAAGCAAAAAAGATTGCAGATGAATTGAGCAGCTGCAGTAGAAGTGATGCGATATGTCAGTTTGAGACAATGCTTGATGAGTGGGATCCGGGGGATGAAAATGTGTGGGAGACGCAGCTTGAGGAATGGAAAAAACAGTATAGGAAGGATTGTATGGTATAAATGAAATTTTTTGACAGATGGAAAAAACGCAGTTTTGAAGAAAAAATGGATGATCTGAGCCAGACTGTGCTGACGGAAAATAACATAAAAGATCCGAAACAGGTGGAGCAGTATGTTGTGGAACGATTAGAGCAGATGATCGATATCACAAGGGAAATCGAGGAGGAAAAATCGGAGTACCGAACAGTCACGTCTTATCTGAATGATGTCCAGAAATTAGAAGATCTTCCGGAACCTGAAAAGAAAAAAATTGCGGATGTGGCACAGAATGTCGTTCAGTTAAACAGTGCGAGAAATATTTTCCTTAATTCAGAAAAAAAACTGACAGATGCACAGTTTACGCAGCTTCAGCAGGAAGAAAAAACCATGCCGGATGCAATCAAACGCCTTAGCTCGAATGAAATCTATCAGGATACTATAAAAAAGGATATGAAATATCTTGAACGGGAAAAATCCAGATGGCTTTTACACCGTGAATATCTGATGCACCAGCAGAAAAGTTTAAAGAATTTATTATACATCATTCTTGCAATTGTGGCAGCAGTGGCAGTGACACTTATCACGTTACAGCTTGGATTTAAGGTTGATACATATTATGCATGGATGGTACTTATTTTTGTCACTGCAGTGGCGGTGTGTGCCGATTATTTAAAGATGCTGCACAATGACTCTGAGATCAAGTTAGCGGAACGAAGTGCAAATAAGGCAATTCTTTTACTTAATAAGGTAAAGTTTAAATATGTCAATATCACGAATGCCATTGATTATGCCTGTGAGAAGTATCATGTAAGAAGAGCTTCAGAATTAAATCAGCTGTGGCAGTATTATATGGATGCAGTGCGTGAACGTGAAAAATATCAACGCACAAATGAGGATCTTGAATACTTTAATGGCAGACTGGTGCGGGCATTGAACCAGTATCAGTTATATGATGCACAGGTCTGGATCACGCAGGCAGCAGCCCTGATTGATCCCAGGGAAATGGTTGAGGTGAAGCACGGCCTAATCCTGCGCAGACAGAAATTAAGGGATCGGATGGAATATAATGTCGAAGAAATGAAAAATCAGAGGGAGGAAGCGTTAAAACTTTCTTCAAAGGCTGGAAGCATGAAACCACAAATCGATGAGATCATCAATGCAATTGACCGGTTGATGGAAACGATGTAAGTTTCTGTCCGGTGTGTCAGGTCTGCCTGTGTAATGTTTGATTTGAATAAGTTGTGGTATGATGAGAAATATATGGATACTGCGTACAAATGCCGGAGGGGCATATTGTACGCAGTATTTTATTCATGCTAATAGAATGCAAAATGTTGTTTGTGACAACAAGCCGGCTTGCAGAACATGCAGTCTATTTGCCACATCCCAGATCAAATTCCGGGTTGCACATATAAAAGTTTTTGCTGTCAAGTTCTTCCTGAACCAGGCGGAGGCCTTCACCGAAACGCTGGAAATGCACGATTTCGCGCTGGCGCAGAAAACGGATCGGTTCACAGACTTCCGGATCTTTGACAAGACGTAAAATATTATCGTAGGTGGTGCGGGCTTTCTGCTCCGCAGCCATATCTTCAAAAAGATCCGTGATCGCATCGCCTTTGCTCTGGAATTCACAGGCATTAAACGGAATACCGCCGGCTGCCTGCGGCCAGATCCCGGCCGTGTGATCGACATAGTAAGGAGCGAAACCGGCGGCCTCAAGTTCTTCAGCACTTAAGCCTTTGGTGAGCTGGCGGACGATGGCGGCAATCATTTCGAGGTGGGCTAATTCCTCCGTCCCAATATCTGTCAACAGTCCCGCTACTTTATTATATGGCATACTATACCTCTGTGACAGATAACGGAACGATGCGGCCGCCTCTCCATCTGGTCCTCCATACTGACTGATGATGATCTGTGCGATTTTGGCATTGGGTCTTGTAATGTTGACTGGGAATTGTAAACGTTTTTCATAATTCCACATTAACAGTCACCTCCTTCCCATGGCCATGGATCCGATGCCCAACGCCAGTAATTATCAGGATTTGCGGTGTCGATGGTAAGCGGAGTATAATTTTGCGCATATGCACGCAGTGCAGTGCGTCTTAAGTCAGCATAGTGATTGAAATATTTTAAAGCTTCTTCATCGTCAGGATGCGTGTCGAGATATTCTGTGATTTCTACGACAGCAAAGCTGACCATATCGATCCAGTGGAGGAGTTGGGACTGATTCATCTGACTGATCATCATCGGCATCTACCTCCGTTTGCGGCTAAAAATGGTTTATCCAGTTCTGGAAAAATAGTCCCGGCACTGAGTGAACGATCCGGTTCATAAACAGTAGAAAAATGCTGCCAGGGGACGTATGCCATGGCGAGTACATAATCAGAAATGGTTCTTATATTTTCTGAACAGGAAACAGAATCTGCACAGGATGCAGATTCTGTGCAAAAGTCCAGACCTGCACGGTGTGCAGGATGTGAAACAGATAAACGGTCGCAGGAACGATTGCTGTTCCCGGACATAGGATAAGGTCTCATAATAAGTTATTCCTTTCAATATCAGGTTTACAATAAGATATGTAAAAATGATGATTTTGGTTCATTTAGCAGACATCATATAAAAAGGTAAAAAATGCGTATTATCAAATCGAAAAAGAGCGCAAAAAATGTTGAAAAATATCAAAATGAGTATAATATAAAAGATATTGGTATTAAAACAGCAGAAGACAGAGAAGGGGAATAAGAATGAATAAAAGAATTGTTGCAGGTATGCTGTTTACGACAGTTGTATGTATGATGTTAGGAGGCTGCGGCTTCACAGCTGATAAAGAAAATGTAAAGAATAGTGGTGCTGTGGAATCGGTAATGCCGGGAGCAGAAGTATCTACGGAGATGACAGAAAGAGATGCTGAGGCGGATAATGGTGTGGTACAGCTTAAAGTATGGTCGGAAGAAGACAACTTCGACATGTTAAACCAGATGATAGACAGCTTTGAACAGAAATATGCAGGACAGGCAAAGTTTGAGATTACATTGGAACAAAATGCTGATTCTGATACAAAGGATATTCTTTTGGGAGATATTCATAACGGGGCGGATGTTTTCCCGTTTGCGGATGATCAGCTTTCTGCAATGGTTGCCGCTGGTGCATTATATCCGGTGCCAAATGCAGAAGAAGTAAAGAGTGCGAATTTAGAAGAGTCGGTTTCTGCTGCATCCATTCATGATATCTTATATGCTTACCCAATGACGGCAGATAACGGATACTTCCTTTATTATGATAAAAATGTTCTTTCCGATGAAGATGTCCAGACGATGGACGGCATGTTAGAGGCACTGAATGCTGCGGGCAAATCATTTTCCATGGAGTTTAATTCGGGCTGGTATCTGTATACATTTTTTGGTAATACGGGTCTGGAGTTTGGTATTAATGATGATGGCGTGACAAACTACTGTAACTGGAATGCCACAGATGGTGCAATTAAAGGCGTTGATGTGGCACAGGCCATTTTAAATATCGCAACCAATCCGGCATTTATCAGCCAGCCGGATGGGGATTTCATTACAGGAGTACAGAATGGTACGGTTAGTGCGGGAATCAGTGGCGTATGGAATGCAGTTTCAGTCAGGGAAGCATGGGGCGATAATTACGGAGCCGTAAAACTTCCAACTTACACGGTGGCAGGGCAGCAGGTACAGATGTCTTCTTTTACCGGTTATAAAATGATGGGCGTGAATGCATATTCCAAATATCCGGAATGGGCAGCAAAACTTGCAGACTGGCTTACAAATGAAGAGAACCAGACGATCCGTTTTGAAGAGAGAAATCAGGGACCTTCGAATACGAATGCAGCGGCTTCGGATGCGGTGAAACAGGTGCCGGCAATTCAGGCTGTTATTGCACAATCAGAATTTGGTAAACTGCAGCGCGTTGGAAACAGTTACTGGGATGCATGTTCTGCATTTAGTGATACGATGGCAGCTGGTAACCCATCCGGTCAGGATCTGCAGGAAATTATGGATACACTTGTTGAAGGAATAACAGCATCCGCAGCAAAATAAAGGATAGGAGACAGATCACATTATGAAAAAACAGGGACGTTTCAGCACGAAAATGATCATATTGATTCCGGTGTTTGTTATTGGAATTATATCTATTATTTCGAGTGTTCTGGCAGTAAAAAATATTCGTAAGGTTAATGAGAATGCAACACAGATTGCGAATGGTTATATGGTCTGTATCGCAGATTTGGGATCAATTCAGATAGAAACAGAAAAGATTCATCGGCTTGGATTGTCACATATTGTAGCAACAGATCTTGACTCAATGATCTCTCTTGTAGATGTCATACGTTCAGAACAGACGGTGCTTGATGAGTATCTGTCAGATTTTGAACAGTTTATAGATGATTCAGACCGCGAAAATTACGAGGCGATATTGTCAAATTATGAAGGTTTGAAATATGAAAATGCAAATCTTATGGCATACAGCGCCAATGGAGACAAAGAGGCTGCGTATGCTTTGGCAAACGGTGCAATTTCAGAGTATGCAGACAAGATAGATCAGAATATCATGGCAATCCAGAAAGTGGTAAACAATAACGCAGATACAGCAAAGCAGCAATTGACCAAGGTATATAAGTATTCGTTGACGGTCAGCTTCGTTACGATTGCTGTCAGCATGGCATCTTTGCTGTTTGCGGTATTTTCTGTACTGAAGATGGTAATCGTACCACTTTCTAAAACGAAGAATGAGATCAATGAGATTATTGATGATATAGACAGAAGAGAAGGAGACCTGACCAGACGAGTAACCATTATGGAGAATCAGGAAGTGGCAGCAGTCGGCAGTGGCATCAACCTTTTCATGGGAAAATTACAGGATATTTTTAAAACGATCATTCATAATTCAAAACGTATGGAAACGGTAGTCAATGAAGTCCGTGAAAGTGTTATGACATCAAACAGCAGTGTGTCTGATCTGTCTGCATTAACGGAGGAACTTTCAGCTACCATGCAGGAGATGTCAGATAATGCTGCTTTGATCAATTCCAATACGGAATCTGTTGCGGGAGAGGTAAATCAGATTGCGGAGCGTACAACTGAGATTAATAATTATACGAAAGAAATGAAAGGTCATGCGGATTCCATGGAATCTGCTGCGCGTTCTAATATGGAATCTACCGGCACGAAAGTCAATGAGATTCTTGAGGTATTAAACAGGGCGATTGAGGACAGTAACAGTGTAAATCAGGTAAATAGCCTGACGGATGATATTTTGAATATTGCAAGCCAGACAAACCTGCTAGCATTAAATGCATCTATTGAAGCAGCCAGAGCAGGGGATGCAGGACGCGGTTTTGCTGTTGTTGCAACAGAGATCAGTCAGCTTGCAGCTGCCAGTCAGGAAGCTGCAAACCGTATCCAGCAGATCAACAGTGTTGTGACTCAGGCAGTGCATAATTTAGCAGACAATGCAAATGGACTGGTACAATATATGAACGAGTCGATTCTTCCAGAGTTTGAAGAATTCGTAACGGCCGGAAGTGAATATAAAAATAAGGCGACCTACATAGAGAATGTCATGAACGAGTTTGAATCAAAGACAGATTCGTTGAAGAATACAATGGTTGAAATACAAAGGTCCATCAATACGATCGCACATGCCATCGAGGAGGGCGCAAAGGGAGTCAGCAATGCAGCAGACAGCACGCAGGTGCTGGTTACGGATATGGAAAATATCTCGAACCGTATGGATGAGAACTTTGAGATTGCAACCGATTTGAAGAAAGAAACCGCAATATTTACCAAAATATAATGTCGGCAAGGTATCTAATAATAAAATAATAGCTGGGCAGCGCAGGGACAGGAGAAAAATCCTGTCTCTGTTTTCAATTTGTAAGCTTGTCAGGCAGAAAAAATTGTTATATAATGACGTGTACGGCGTTTGAAAATCTTTTCCGGATTATAAAACGGAAAATGAGAATACAGGAGGAAAACAAACAATGAGCAAAGTAAGAACAAGATTTGCACCAAGTCCTACAGGAAGAATGCATGTGGGAAATCTGCGTTCTGCATTATATGAGTTTTTAATTGCCAAACATGCGGGCGGAGATTTTATGCTTCGTATCGAAGATACGGATCAGGAGCGTTTTGTGGAAGGTGCAGTTGATATCATATATCACACATTAGAGGAAACAGGTCTGGTTCATGATGAGGGACCGGATAAGGATGGCGGTTATGGTCCTTATGTGCAGAGTGAGCGTATGAAGACCGGCATCTACATGAAATATGCCAAAGAATTAGTAGAAAAAGGCGAAGCATACTACTGCTTCTGCGACAAGGAGCGTTTAGAGTCCTTAAAAACAGAAGTGGACGGTAAAGAGATCATGATGTATGACAAACACTGTCTGCATTTAAGTAAAGAAGAAGTGGAGGCAAATCTTGCTGCTGGCAAACCGTTTGTCATCCGTCAGAACATCCCGAACGAGGGAACAACGACCTTCCATGATGAGTTATACGGAGATATCACGGTGGATAATGCAGAACTTGATGATATGATCCTGATCAAATCCGATGGATATCCGACCTATAATTTTGCAAACGTGGTTGACGATCATACCATGAACATCACACATGTGGTACGTGGAAATGAGTATCTTTCCTCTTCGCCGAAATACCAGCGTCTGTATGATGCATTTGGCTGGGAATCACCGGTTTACATCCATCTGCCGCTGATCACGGATGAAAACCACAAGAAACTTTCTAAGAGAAGCGGACATTCTTCTTTTGAAGATCTATTAGAGCAGGGATTTTTAAGTGAAGCAGTTGTAAACTATATCTCATTGCTTGGCTGGAGTCCGGAAGATAACAGAGAAATTTTTACCTTAGATGAGCTGATCAAAGAATTTGATTACCACAGAATCAGCAAATCACCGGCAGTTTTTGATTACACAAAGTTAAAATGGATGAATGGCGAATACATCAAAGCGATGGATTTTGACAGCTTTTATGAAAAAGCAGAGCCGTATATCCGCGAGGTGATCACAAAGGATCTTGATTTAAAGAAGATTGCAGCAATGGTAAAAACCAGAATCGAAGTATTCCCGGATATCAAAGAGCATATTGATTTCTTTGAGGCACTTCCGGAATATGATGTGGCAATGTACACACACAAGAAGATGAAGACAAATGCGGAAACTTCCTTAAAAGTATTAAAAGATGTACTTCCTCTGTTAGAGGCACAGGAAGATTACAGCAATGATGCATTATATGCCACATTGTTAAAATATGTGGAAGAGACCGGCGTGAAGAACGGTTATGTTATGTGGCCGATCCGTACGGCTGTTTCCGGCAAACAGATGACACCGGGCGGAGCGACAGAGCTGATGGAGGTACTTGGAAAAGAAGAGTCCATTGCCCGCATCAAAAAAGGTATTGAATTATTAGAGCAGTAAGAGTTTTTTATCAGGCAGGGAGATTTTCAATTTCCCTGCCGTTTCAAATCTATGAATTGAGGTAATCTATGAGCTTTAACGCATCACAGACACGGGCAATCCATCACAAAAACGGACCGATGCTCGTTCTTGCCGGACCGGGTTCCGGAAAAACTCTTGTAATCACCGAACGTACAAAATATCTGATCGAAGAATGTGGGATAGATCCGGCACAGATCCTTGTCATTACGTTTACAAAAGCTGCGGCAACGGAGATGAAGCGAAGATTTCAGCGGAAAATGAACCGGTCATGTCCGGTGACATTTGGCACGTTTCATGCAGTATATTTTGCTATTTTAAAACATGCATATAATTACAGCGCAGACAATATTGCCAGGGAGGAACAGCGCTACCAGTGTATGCGTGAGATCATAGCGAAAGAACATCTGACCTATGAGGATGAGACGGAGTTTATCACATCTCTGTTAGGGGAGATCAGTCTGGTCAAAAATTCCGGGATAGAAATCGCCAACTATTATTCGAAAAACTGTGCGGAGACCGTGTTCCGAAAGGTTTATCGCCAATATCATGAATTTTTGTACAAAAACAGACTGATTGATTTTGATGACATGTTAGTATACACGAAGGAACTTTTTGAACAGCGTGCCGATATTCTTGCTGCATGGCAGAATAAATACCGCTATATTTTGATCGATGAGTTTCAGGACATCAACCGGATCCAGTATGACATTATAAAAATGTTAGCGGGTGAGAGGAAAAATCTGTTTATCGTGGGGGATGATGACCAGTCAATCTACCGTTTCCGGGGCGCGAAGCCGGAGATCATGTTACACTTTAAAGATGATTACCCGGAGGCGGAGACGGTTCTTTTAGATGTGAATTACCGTTCCGTAAAAAACATTGTGACAAGTGCCGGATATCTCATCGGCCACAATAAGGAACGCTTTCAGAAAAAAATAGAGGCGGCGGATCAGGGGGATATCCCGGTTGAATGGCAGTTGTTTGAAAGCCAGCGCAAAGAAAATGCAAGAATCATCTGGGATATTCAGGAGGCGGTGGAGAAAGGCGCAAAATATGAAGAATTTGCAGTGCTTTTCCGCACCAATACACAGCCGCGACTTCTGATGGAACAGCTGATGGAGTATAATATTCCATTCCGAACGAGAGATACCGTGCCGAACTTATACGAGCACTGGATCGCAAAAGATATTTTTGCATACATAAGGATTGCGATGGGAAGCAGGGAACGCAGGGATTTCCTGCAGATCATGAACCGTCCGAAACGCTATATCAGCCGGGAATCGCTAGACGAGGAGACCGTGGCATTTGATGTGTGGGAGTGGTACTATGAGGAACAGCCGTGGGTGGCAAAGCGCATCGAAAAATTAGAGGGCGATATCCGTATGTTAGAGAGATTAAGTCCGTATGCGGCGATCAATTACATCCGGAAGGCAATCGGATATGATGAGTTTTGTACAGAATATGCGGATTACAGACGTATCAAAGCGGATGATCTGTTTGATGTTTTGGATGAGCTCCTGGATGCAGCGAGGGAATATAAGACTTATGATGCGTGGTTTGACCACATTGAAAATTACACAAAAGAGCTGCAGGAATTTTACCGCGTGCAGAATCAGAACCCGAACAGTGTTGCGTTAGCAACATTACATAGTGCAAAAGGTCTGGAATATGAAAATGTCTATATCATTGACGTCAATGAGGGTGTCATGCCATACAAAAAAGCAGTGCTAGAACCGGAAGTGGAAGAAGAGCGAAGGATGTTTTATGTAGGAATGACGAGAGCAAAAAAAATCTGCATCTTTTTTCAGTCAGACAACTGAACCATAAAGATGCAGAAATTTCCCGTTTTATCAAAGAAGCGCAGCCACCGGAAAAGAAGAAGGATTAATCATCCATCTCCTCGAAGGCTGCCTCGTCTAAAAGTTCGTCAAAACGGTCGGATACAGCTTCGTATTCTTCATCGTCCTCAATGTTATCAAGGGAAGGATTGCCTTCGCTGTCTTCGGAATAACGATAAATAAATACTTCGCCTTCCTCGTTTTCCTCGCCATTTTCATCCAATGGAAGAAGTGCGATGTAATCGCGTTCGCCAATTGTAAAAATGGTAAGAATTTCGCATTCTACCTGACTTCCGTCGTCAAGATCAAGGGTTACAACGATATCTTCATCGTCATTGTTCTGGTTGAAATCGCTCATGCCGATACCTCTCTTTTTTATAGTGGTCCTAATAAAGACAATGACATCATAACATAATCGGATGTGATTGAACATATTTTTCTATACAAAATGTGAAAAAAAAGGTATACTATTTTTATTAGAAAAAGATACTGGGGTACGATAGAAAAGGTGGCAGACAGCATGGATTACACGATCAGAGAAGGCAATTACGAAAAGTTAGGAGTACAGAAAAAGGATGATGCAGTGATTTTTACGTTCGAAGGGGAAAAAGAAGAGAACTGCAGCATTCTTTTTTATGGGAAAAAAGCAGAACCTGTCTGCAAAATTTTAGTACCGGAGGAATATTGCCGGGGATCCGTGCGTTCTGTGGCCGTAACCGGTAAGTTATGGAAAAATTTAAGATACAATTATGAGATAAACGGAAAAATCATTACGGATACCTATGCAACCCGTATTATCGGCAGGGAAAAATGGAATGACAAAACCCGCAGTGAGAAGGATTATTTTATCTGTGGTGGTGCATATCCGCAGGCATTTGACTGGAAAAACGACAGACAGCCGGAGATTAAACGGCAGCAGATGGTTATGTATAAACTGCATGTGCGGGGATTTTCCATGGAGGATACATCCTGTCCGAGAAAAGAACGGGGGACATTCCGAGCGATTACAGATAAAATCCCATATCTGAAAAAACTTGGCATTACGACCATAGAGCTGATGCCTGCCTACGAGTTTGAGGAACAGGTGATCCCAAAGAAAACGGTACTGCCGGATTACCTTAAGTGGGAAAGTCATGGAGAAGATCTGATCAAACCGGAAAGTGTACAGCCGGTGGAAAAGATTAATTACTGGGGGTATGTTCCCGGCAATTATTTTGCACCGAAGGCATCCTACAGCAGCAGTGCAGATGCAGCGTCTGAGTTTCGGGAACTGGTACATACACTGCATGAGAACGGCATGGAATGTGTGATGGAATTTTATTTTGCGCCGGGGATGAACCAGAATGTGATTTTAGATGCACTTCGGTTCTGGGTTCGTGAGTATCATGTGGATGGATTTCATCTTCAGGGGGATTCACTGCCTGTTACGGCGGCGGCACAGGACCTTCTGCTCAGCCGGACAAAGCTGTTTTATACACATTTTGATCCGATCCTTTTGGAAAATGCAAAAAAATATCATCATTTATATGTATACAGTGATGAATACCTGTACCCGGCGAGAAAAATGCTGAACCATATGGAAGGAAACCTTAACGAGTTTTTCTGCCAGCAGAGAAAGCAAAACAGCGTGGAAGGGTTTGTCAATTACATTACTAATAATAATGGATTTACATTGTGGGATCTGTTTTCCTACTGTGAAAAACACAATCTGGAGAACGGGGAAGATAACTGTGATGGAAACAGTTTCAATTACAGCAGTAACTGTGGCGTGGAGGGAAATACCAGAAAAAGATACATTGATAATCTGCGGAAAAAACAGGTTAGAAATGCGTTGGCAATGGAGTTTCTGGCACAGGGTGTTCCATTGGTTTTAGGGGGCGATGAGTTCTTAAACTCACAGCAGGGTAATAACAATGCCTACTGTCAGGACAATAAGACCGGCTGGCTGAACTGGAAGAAACAAAAGAAGGAAACCTGGCTGTCTGAATTCATAAAAAATCTGACGGATTTCCGCAGGGAGCATCCGATCATCGCATCAGAACATCCGATGGAATTAAATGATTACGGCAGGAAAGGTTTCCCAGATCTTTCCTATCATGGGGAGAGCGCATGGATCTCTTCGATACCGGCTGACAGACAGGCGGCGGGGATTCTGTATTGCGGCGAATATGAAAAGAAGACAGATCAGACACCGGATGATTATATCTATATCGGCTATAATTTTCACAGCGGTCTGTCGCATCTTGCGCTGCCGAAACTTCCGCAGAACAAGAAATGGTATCTTTTGATGACTACGGCAGCGGAAAATTCGTTCCTGCCGGAAAAAGAAATCCTCGAGGATCAGCATCTTTTAGCGATCGAGGGGCAGTCGATCAATATTGTAATTGGAATATAAAAGTAGTAAAGAGGGTAAAAGAACATGATAAAGGCATGGAAACATTTATGCACGATCCTGCATCACAAAAATCTGGTCCGGGCAGGCTGTTTTAAGATCGGACTTTATAAGCAGGGACTGCTGCATGACATGTCGAAGTATACACCGACAGAATTTCTGGTGGGATGCAAATATTATCAGGGGACAATGAGTCCGAATAACGCAGAACGTGAAGATAAAGGGTATTCTGCGGCATGGCTTCACCATAAAGGACGAAATAAACAATCATATGGAGTACTGGATTGATTATGGAGTCGGTGATGGAAGAGATGGACAAAAAACACATCGCGGGATCTGTGGCATGAAGATGCCGATTAAGTATGTAGCGGAGATGTATGTGGACCGCGTTTCTGCATCAAAGAATTATCAGCGTGATAAATTCAAACTGGACAGTCCGCTCCAGTATTATCTGAAGGGCAGAAAATATTATATTTTAAATGAAGACACAAAAGCCATGCTGGAATTATTACTGGTGATGCTGGCGGTAAAAGGGGAAGATGAAGTGAATCATTTCCTCAAATATGAGGTATTAAAGGGAAAAGTTCCCTATGAAAAAGAATACCTCATAAATCTCAGGAAAAATCTGGAAAAAGGCAGTGCATATCATCTGGAAGAGGAGCAGTGAGAACAAAAGATTCTCCTGTGATGGGATGCGAAAACGTTAAGCGGTAGGAGTGAAGTGCCTGCCGCTTTATTGTTGTGTCCGTCGGATTGTAAAGAAAATCCCCGATCAGCGGATGTCCAATTGATTTTAAGTGAACACGGATCTGATGGGTACGTCCGGTCTCTAAATGCAGCGATAACAGGGACAATCCGTCATGATAAGCAAGACGTCTGTAATGCGTGATGGCGCGTTCTCCGTTTTCAAAGTCAATCTGCCGTTCGATTGTCGATCCGGCAACACGTCCGATCGGAGCATCAATCGTTCCGGATTCGGGTGTTTTTCCGGAGGCAATGGCAATGTATTCTCTCGATATTTCACGTCTGGCTGCCGCGGTACTTAAAATAGCGGAACTTAACATGTGCTTTGCGATCAGAGTGAGTCCGGTCGTGTCACGGTCAAGGCGGTTGACGCAGCGGAAAGTATATGGAATCTCCTGGTCATTGTAATAGCCGCATACGGCATTTGCAAGCGTATGATCGTAATGATTCAGAGAAGGGTGAACGGGCATTTGAGCCGGCTTGTTTACGGCGAGGATATCCTCGTCCTCATAACAGATCGAAAGCGGCATGGAGACCGGTAAAATGTGCGCGGAGGAAGTGCTTTCTTCCAAGCGGATAAAAAGTTCATCTCCGGCGGATAACTTTGTGCGCATATAAGCCCATATGCCGTTTAGCAGAACACTTTCGGGTGTTTTTTTCAGTTGTACAAATACTGCATTGGGATAGCCTTTTAATGAAAGGTATTCCCGAATAGTAAAGGAGTCGTATTCCGGTTCTATCCGGTATGTGAATTGTCGAATCATACGGACATTATATAATAAAACTTAGGAAAAATAAATGGGGAAAAGCACGCACACCCTGGTCAAAACATAGAATGTATTAATAAAGCTTTTAAGGTGCGTTTTGAAAACATTCTTATCCCCACTTACGCCAGAGCAGGAAAACGAATGCCTGAAAAAATTAAAAAAAGGTAGCCTTGAAGCAAGAAATGAACTGACACTTCATAACATGCGGCTGGTTGCACATGTTGCAAAAAAATATCAGAATTCGGAAGAAGATATGGAAGATCTGATCTCGATCGGAACGATAGGACTGATGAAAGCGATCGCAACCTACAAGGAAGATTACGGGAGCAGGCTTGCAACTTATGCAGCCAGGTGTATCGACAATGAACTTCTGATGTATTTTCGCGCAAAAAAGAAAGTGTCGCGTGAAGTATCATTATATGAACCGATCGGTATGGATAAAGAGGGAAACCAGATCCATCTGCTTGATATTGTAGAGAGTGAGGAGCCGGATGTTGTGGAGATGATGGAACGTACAAGACAGATTGAAAAGCTGCTTGGACTGGTTCCGAAAGTGCTGCAGGAACGGGAACTGTATATTGTTGTACACCGGTACGGATTATTTGGAAATAAGGCGATGACGCAGAGGGAAATTGCTTCTGCGGTTGGAATTTCACGTTCTTACGTTTCGCGTATTGAAAAAAAGGCGCTGGATAAATTAAAAAAAGTTTTTGCGAATAAGGTTGTACTTGCTACTATGAATGTGTTATACTTAGGCGACGGCGGATGTCGCCGCCTTATGTTCGGATTTGGATAAAGTCTAGGAAACTGAGCACAGACTGCTCAGTTGTCAGATGCACCGGCTGGCATATGCTGGTGCAGATCAGTTGCAGCATTTCTGCTGTGATCATCAGATAAATCAGAGGAAAAATGAATAAAAAGGAGGAGTACGTTGTATAGTATTGTATCAACGGCAATCATACACGGGATCCAGAGTGTACCGATTTCTGTGGAAGCAGATGTGAGTGATGGTCTGCCTGTGTTTGAAATGGTAGGGTTTCTTGCTTCGGAAGTGCAGGAAGCCAAAGAGAGAGTGCGTACAGCATTGAAAAACTGTGGCTTTGCCCTGCCTCCAAAGCATATTACGATCAATTTTACGCCTGCGAATATCAGAAAATCCGGTTCCGGGTTTGACCTTCCGGTTGCGGTGGCAGTCCTTACCGCATTCGGGTATATCAGACAGGAAATGGTCAGGGAATATTTTGTAGCGGGAGAGGTTGGACTGAATGGAAAAGTACAACCGGTAAATGGAATTTTGCCAATGGTGGCGGAGGCAAAAGAAAGAGGAATGAAAAAATGTATGGTTCCATGGGAAAATGCAGGAGAGGCGGCATTGGTATCGGACATGCAGGTATTTGCCGTAAAAAATCTTGCGGATGCTGTGAATATCTTAAACGGAAATGGAGAATATTTTGATACTCCATATAATATAGAAGAAATGCAGACAGGGAGGATATTGGACTTTGCGGATGTGAGCGGTCAGGTGCTTGTAAAACGTGCCTGCGAAACGGCTGTTTCGGGAATGCATAACCTGCTTTTTGTCGGTCCTCCGGGAGCAGGAAAAACAATGATCGCAGAGCGGATCCCTGGAATTTTACCTTCGTTAAATACAAAAGAACGCATGGAACTTTCTAAGATATACAGTGTCTGCGGACTTTTAGAGCACAAAAGGGGACTGATGCAGGAAAGACCTTTTCGCGCGCCGCATCACACGATCACACCGCAGGGGCTTGCAGGAGGTGGTGCGGTGCCAAAACCGGGAGAAATTTCACTGGCGCATAAAGGAATCCTGTTTTTAGATGAACTGACAGAATTTCAGCGGGAAACTTTAGAGATATTAAGACAGCCGATGGAGGAGAAAAAAATCTGTATAGCAAGGCTGAATGCAAGTTATGAATATCCGGCTGATTTTATGCTTGTGGCGGCAATGAATCCCTGCAAATGCGGGTATTATCCGGACATGCAAAGATGTACCTGTACATCGGCTGCGATTGACCGGTATCTGCGGAAGGTCAGCAGACCGCTTTTGGACCGGATCGACATTTGTGTGGAAGTTCCACAGGTCAGATTTCGGGATCTTTACAATACCGGAAAAAGTGAAAAATCCGAAGAAATCCGAGCACGAGTTGTGCGCACGCAGGAAATACAAAAAATGCGGTATCGGGGAGAAAATTTTGCTTTAACAGTCATATCCCGTCTTCGCGGATTTTTGAATATTGTAAACTTGACAAAAAACAGGAAATTTACATGGAACAAATGTATGACAAATTAAATCTGACTGCCCGCACCTATCATAAGATACTGCGTGTGGCGCGTACACTGGCGGATATGGATGAAAGCGAACAGATAAAAATGAGCCATTTAAACGAGGCGCTTTGCTACAGAAATATTGATAAAAAATTCTGGGAGGGGATGGATTGATCAATTATGCATACTGGCTTTCTAATATACCGGGAATTGGAATACGCACCAGAAACAGACTGATCGGTGCAGCGGGAAGTGCGCGGGAAGTTTATGGACTGACAGAAAAACAGCTTCTTCTGATACCAGGGGTGGAAGAAAAGCATGCTGCAGGGATTATGGAGAGTAAAAAAAGAGATTATGATACAGAGTACGAAAGCATGGCGGAAAGAGGAATTTTCTTTTTGTCCAGAGAAGAACAGCTATTTCCGCAACGTCTTGCCGCGATTCCGGATGCACCGTACAGTCTGTATGTAAAAGGAACTATGCCACAGGAGTGGAATAAAAAGACAGTGGCGATCGTGGGGGCACGCCGCTGTTCCGCTTATGGCAGCTCAGTGGCAGAGAAGATCGCAGGAAGGCTTGCTGCATCGAGCGCGTGGGTTGTAAGCGGCATGGCATCAGGGGTTGATGGCAGTGGACATACAGGTGCACTGCGTAAAAACGGATATACATGCGCAGTGTTAGGCTGCGGGGTAGATATCTGTTATCCGAAGTCAAACAGCAGAATATATCAGGAGATACTTGAAAAAAACGGTGCGATCATTTCAGAATATCCACCGGGTACAAATCCGTCTGCGCCACTTTTCCCGGCAAGAAACAGGATCATTGCAGGTCTTGCTGATGTGGTAGTGATCGTTGAGGCAAAAATAAAAAGCGGATCGCTTATTACAGCGGATTATGCGTTAGAACAGGGGAAGGATATTTATGCGGTGCCGGGGCGTATGTATGATGCTTTGAGTGAGGGGTGTAACAATCTGATAAGACAGGGTGCCGGGATCATTTCTGACGTAGATGAATTTTTAAAAGAACTCGAATTACAGGGGGAGATAAATACCGGAGAAGATAATTTGAAAAATTTATTACTTGAAAAAGATGAGCGACTGGTGTATAGTTGTCTAAGTTTACGACCGAAAAACGTCGGGGAGCTTTTAAAGAAGACTGGTATATCAGTGCCGGAAATGATGGACATTCTTGCCAGACTTCTGCAAAAAGGTTTTATTACCGAGACGGTTAAAAATTATTATATCAGAAAAATCTAAAAGAAATTGTTAGATATGACAATCCGTATAAGAAGAACAGGATTGTTGTCAGACGCAATAGGGATTGTGCGCATGGCGGACTGGTCTATTGTCAGAAATAAAAGGAGATGGATGCATGGCAAAGTATCTTGTTATTGTGGAGTCGCCCGCAAAGGTAAAGACAATAAAAAAATTTCTGGGAAAAAATTATGAGGTAGTAGCATCAAACGGACATGTGAGAGATCTGCCGAAAAGCCTGATGGGAATTGATATAGAGAATGATTTTGAACCAAAATATATTACGATTCGCGGAAAGGGAGATATTTTAGCAAAGCTGCGCAAGGAAGCAAAAAAAGCAGATAAAGTTTATCTCGCAACTGACCCCGACCGCGAGGGAGAGGCGATTTCATGGCATCTGAGCCAGGCACTGAAATTAGACGATAAAAATGCACAGAGAATCACTTTTAATGAGATTACACAGAATGCAGTGAAAGCATCCTTAAAAGAACCCCGTAAGATTGATATGAATCTTGTGGATGCACAGCAGACCAGAAGAATCCTGGATCGTCTGGTAGGATATGAGATCAGTCCGTTACTGTGGGCAAAAGTAAAAAGAGGACTTAGCGCCGGGCGTGTCCAGTCTGTTGCACTTCGCATTATCTGTGACCGTGAGGATGAAATTAACGCATTTATCCCGGAAGAATACTGGACACTGGATGCAGAATTATCTGTAAAAGGAGAGAGAAAGACACTGCTCGCAAAATTTTATGGAGATGAGAACGGAAAACTTACGATTTCCAGTAAAGAGCAGGCAGACCGCATCATGGCAGAGATGCAGAAAGAGGAGTTTCATGTTTTAGAAGTAAAAAAAGGAGAACGTGTGAAAAAGGCCCCATTGCCATTTACAACCAGTACGCTGCAGCAGGAAGCATCTAAGGCACTTAATTTCCCAATTTCAAAGACTATGCGGATTGCACAGCAGTTATACGAAGGTGTTGATGTCAAAGGACAGGGAACAGTTGGTCTTATCACTTACTTAAGAACGGATTCTGTTCGTATTTCGGAAGAGGCAGATGCACAGGCGCGGGAATATATTGCCGGAAATTATGGTGAAAACTATATCGCAGGCGAAAAAACGACGAAAAAGAATGGTGCCAAAATACAGGATGCACATGAGGCAATCCGCCCATCTGATATTAACCGTACTCCGGTCATGGTAAAAGAGTCATTGTCGCGTGATCAGTTCCGCCTTTACCAGTTGATCTGGAAACGTTTTACGGCAAGCAGAATGGCGCAGGCGGTTTACGAGACAACGAACGTAAAGATCGGAGCAGGAGAATACCGGTTTACAGTGTCTGCATCGAAAATCGCATTTGACGGATTTATGTCGGTGTATACAAGTGATGACGATGAAAAAGCAGAGAATAATGTTCTGGTAGGTTCTATTGATGAGAATACAGTGCTTAATTTAAAAGAGTTTGATGAAAAACAGCATTTTACACAGCCGCCGGCACATTATACAGAGGCATCTCTGGTAAAAACATTGGAGGAACTGGGAATTGGACGTCCTAGTACCTATTCTCCTACCATCACAACATTGCTCGGCAGACGTTATATTGTCAAGGAAGCGAAAAATTTATATGTGACAGAACTTGGAGAAGTGGTAAATCAGATTATGAAAGAATCATTTCCAAGTATTGTAGATGAACATTTTACTGCAAATATGGAATCGCTGCTGGATGGAGTTGAGGAAGGCAATGTAAACTGGAAAACAGTGGTGCGTAATTTCTATCCGGATCTGGATGAGGCGGTAAAAGCGGCACAGAAAGATCTGGAAAAAGTAAAAATAGAAGATGAAGTGACAGATGTTATCTGTGATGTCTGTGGCAGGAACATGGTAGTAAAATATGGGCCGCATGGTAAATTCCTTGCGTGCCCGGGATTTCCGGAATGCCGGAATACAAAACCTTATCTTGAAAAAATCGGGGTTACATGTCCGAAATGCGGCAAGGAGGTTGTACTCCGCAAAACGAAAAAAGGCAGAAAATATTTCGGGTGTGAGGATAATCCGGAATGCGATTTTATGAGCTGGTCAAGGCCTGTTGCAGAGAAATGTCCAAAATGTGGCGGTTATATGGTGATTAAAGGAAACAAAATTGTATGTGCAGATGAACAATGCGGTTATGTGACAGATCGTAAAAATGTTGAAAAAGATTCCGAATAATGAAATAATTTTATGGAAAATATATTAGAATATTGAATTTTCAGAATTAACGTGATAAAATATAAGATATCATGAAAGACATATATGTAGTCAGGAGGCACGTATTATGAGTGTTCAGTTGTTAGATAAAACAAGAAAAATCAATAAATTGCTTCACAATAATAATTCTTCCAAAGTGGTATTTAATGATATATGTGATGTATTAAAAGAAATACTGGAATCAAATATCCTGGTCATCAGTAAAAAAGGAAAAGTACTTGGAACAGGAGTACTTCAGGGTGTGGAAGAGATCAACGAATTGATTGTGGACGAGGTAGGAGGTTTTATCGACCCGCTTTTAAATGAACGTTTGCTTGGAATCCTGTCCACAAAAGAAAATGTGAATCTTGAAACACTTGGATTTGTGGATGATGTAAAAAAATATACAGCAATCATCACACCGATTGATATTGCGGGAGAACGACTGGGAACATTATTTGTATATCGCGAGAACCGTCAGTATGATATAGATGACATTATACTGAGTGAATATGGAACAACGGTGGTCGGACTTGAAATGATGCGTTCTGTAAATGAAGAAAATGCAGAAGAGACAAGAAAAGTACAGATTGTAAAATCTGCGATCAGTACATTGTCTTTTTCAGAATTAGAGGCAATCACACATATTTTTGATGAGATGGATGGCAAGGAAGGGATCCTTGTTGCGAGCAAGATTGCAGACCGTGTTGGGATTACAAGATCTGTAATCGTAAATGCACTACGGAAATTTGAAAGTGCAGGTGTGATCGAATCAAGATCTTCGGGAATGAAAGGAACATACATCAAAGTATTAAATGATGTTGTGTTTGATGAACTGGACAAAATAAAGAAAGAGAATCATAAGAATAGTTAAAACAAAAAGGAATTTGTTATGTTATTTGTTAAACATAGCGGATTCCTTTTTGAGTCGTACACCTGAAAGTGGAAAGAATACAGATGAATGCCATTCGTTGTATGAAACCTGCTGTTTCGCATCCCTAAATTTGAAAAATCGAATGATAAGATAAAAATCTTCTTGAGAAATTTTCATTTTCGGGGATGTTTTTGCGGAAACGCTGGTGTTTCATCTGAAGAAGATGTGCGCAAAAACGCGGAAAATGTCGAAAAGAGAAAAATATGAAAGATAAGGACAAATTGTAGTACACCAAATCATAAAATAATACAAGATACGGGAAAAAACCACGGAAAAAAATAAAAAAACTCTTGATTTTTTTTTTTGAGGATAATTTTTATAATAAAAAATAGAAATAATATTAGAAAAATAGTGCATGAAAGGAGCAACAGTATGTTTACGACAAATGTATTTGACTATACAAATATACTTGATAAAGCGGCTGATGCAAGCTGGATGCGTGAGAATGTGATAACCAATAATATTGCAAATATAGACACACCTGGATACAAGAGACAGGATGTTGACTTTGAGTCCGTATTGCAGAAAGCACTTGGCAAGACAAAATACAGCAGCCTTGATAAAAAGGTGAGGGAGCTGAATCAGGATCTGGGGAAACTTACAACGACATCTTATACAGATGCGGCAAATTATTCTTATCGACTTGACCGCAATAATGTGGATGAAAACACAGAAAATGCGGAGCTGGCTTCTGAATCACTGAGATATCAGCTTTTGACAACGGCGATAACAAATAATTTTTCGAGAATGCAGACGGTTCTAAAGTAATAGAATACATACTTTTACGAACATTTGACTGCCACGGATAAAAGATTGAAAATGGAACAAAGGATGGAAAGTATATGGGATTATTTCAGGCATTTGATATCAGCGCAAGTGGAATGACAGCAGAACGCTTTCGTATGGACACGATCGCACAGAATATTGCAAATATAAATACAACGAGGACGGAAGACGGTACACCATATCGGAGAAAGATCGTTACATTTGCAGAAAAGACAGAAACACCTTTTTCACAGTATTATGAGACTGCAAGAGCGAGAGCGGTTGGAAATGGCGTGAAGGTGACATCTGTAAAAGAGGATGATGAGACAGAGATGCGTATGGTTTATGATCCGTCTCATCCGGATGCAGACGAAAATGGATATGTTACATACCCGAATGTGAATACGGTAACTGAAATGACAAACCTGATTGATGCAACAAGAGCATATGAAGCAAATACAACAGCATTTGACGCGACGAAAAGTATGGTGCAGGCTGCACTGAATATCAGTAAGTAAGGAAAGGAATGACGGTAAATGGATATTACTTCATTAACAGGGATCACATCAGATTATATTGAAAAGGTGGCGGAACAGAACAGACTTGTAAATACTTCGGATGACAGCTTTCAGTCGGTGCTTGATTCGGCGATGAATGTATTGTCAGAAACGAGCGATTTACAGAATGATGCAGAAGCGGCCCAGATAGAATTTGCCCTTGGAAAGGCAGATAATCCGCATGATATGCAGATTGCGGCAAAGAAAGCACTTACAGCACTTCAGTATACAACAGCGGTAAGGGATAAAATGCTGGATGCATATAAAGAAATCATGAATATGCAAATTTAATGAATGGAGTCAGATAACATGCCGGAACAGGTGCAAAATATATTAAATAAGATTACAGAATGGTGGAAAAAGTTTAATACAAAGCAGAAAGCGTTATTGATCAGCATTGTCGCAGTGATCATTGTTGCGCTGGCAATACTGGCAGCGGTTGTCAGTAAACCCAATATGGTTACACTGCACGAGTGTCAGACAACAGCAGAGGCAGGTACAGTGAAGGATCTTCTGGATGGCGAGAGCATTTCTTATCAGATGTCTCAGGATGGACTGATCTTTTATGTAGATGCAAAAGATGAGGCGGCTGCTTCGATTCTGCTCGGAAAAAATGATATACCGAGCCAGGGCGCATCCATTGATAATGTTTTGATGGTGGATTCAGTTCGACAGAGGCAGACAAGACAAAGAAATACAAAGTTTATCTGCAGAAATATTTTGCTGAACAGTTGGAACCCTGTCAAATGTTGAAAGTGCTTCTGTAAACACTCGATATTCCAAAAGTGTGATTGGAAACAAATTCTTGCAAAAGATCAGGATTCCTATGCAGCAGTGATTCTTACTTTAAACGGAGATATGGATGAGGATCAGGCAGCAGGTCTTGCAAAATACATAGCAAACACACTTGGGAATAAAAAAATACAGATAAATATTCAGATTTTAGATTCTAATTCTGAATGTCTTATTCTCAGGAGACTCTTCTGATACCAATGTGGGAACTGCAAACAGCCAGCTCTCTGTAAATCAAAAGCAGAAAACCTGGTAAAGAGTAAAGTGAAAGATGTTATGGTGGGTTCTTCTTTGTTTGACCATGTGGAAGTGGCACCGGAACTTGTGATGGATTTCGATACGTCAGAAGAAGCAACGCATGAATATTATGCACCGGACGGACAGACGAATGGTATGGTTGGCAGTAAGAGTGAATACGAATCAGAATCAGAAGGTGGTGCAGCTGCAACACCTGGAACAGATTCGAATGATGATACGTCTTATGTGATTGAAGATAACAATTACACACACAGTACTGTTACAGATACAACCACAAACTACCAGAACAATGAAAAGGTAACGAAAAAGTCATCAAATGGCGGAACTGTTAATTATGCAGACTCTTCCGTTTCTCTGGTAGCAACGAAATACCGCATTTACGATGAAGATACATTGCGTGCATCCGGAGCACTCGATAACATGACATTTGATGAGTATGTTGCAGCAAACAGTGATCCGACACCGATTACGGTTGATCAGGAATATATCACGATGATTTCAAATGCAACAGGAATCCCAACAGACAAGATTACCATCATTGCACAGGAAGAACCGGTTTTCCAGTATTCTTCCGGTGGAAGAAGTGCTTCTGATTATTTGCAGATCGTACTTGTAGTATTGATCCTTCTTCTTTTAGGCTATGTGGTGTTCCGCAGTACCAGAAAAGAGAAAGTGGCAGAGATCGAACCGGAGCTTTCTGTTGAAAGCCTGCTTGAGTCAACAAAAGAAAGCCAGGAAGAAATGCAGGATATTGGATATAATGAGAAGTCTGAGACACGTATCCTGATTGAAAAATTTGTGGAAGACAATCCAGAAGCGGCAGCATCATTATTGCGCAACTGGCTGAACGAGGAGTGGGAATAAGGTATGGCAACGAACACACAAGATTATACTGGAATACAAAAGGCAGCAATCCTTTTGATTGCTTTGGGACCGGAGCGGTCTGCAGATATCTTTAAGCATTTAAAAGAAGATGAAATTGAAGAACTGACACTTGAGATCGCGAACACCAGAAGTGTTTCACCACAGGTTAAGGAAGATGTTTTAAATGAATTTTATCAGATCTGTTTGGCACAGCAGTATATTGCAGAAGGCGGTATTGGATATGCAAAAGAGCTGCTGGATAAGGCTCTTGGTGAGGACAGGGCAAAGGAAGTTATCACAAAACTTACAGCGTCCCTGCAGGTACGTCCATTTGAATTTGTTCGAAAAACAGATCCAAGCCAGTTATTGAACTTTATTCAGGATGAACATCCACAGACAATCGCAATGATCTTGTCGTATCTGACATCAGCCCAGGCTGCACTTGTGATTGGAGCACTTCCGCCGGAAAAACAGGCAGATGTTGCAAAACGTATTGCAATGATGGATCGTACATCTCCGGATGTGATCAAAGAGGTAGAGCGTGTGTTAGAAAAGAAACTTTCTTCCCTTGTCAACCAGGATTACACCATTGTTGGCGGTGTGGATGCCATCGTAAACATTTTAAATACGGTAGACCGTACGACAGAAAAACATATTATGGAGTCTTTGGAGATCGAAGAACCGGAACTGGCAGACGAGATCCGCAAGAAGATGTTTGTATTCGAGGATATTCTGCTGCTTGATGACCGTGCAATCCAGAGAGTGCTTCGTGATGTCGATAATGCTGACCTTGGAGTTGCCTTAAAGGCTGCAAACGAAGAAGTACAGAACGTTATCTTTAAGAATCTTTCAAAACGACTGGCTGCAATGATCAAAGAGGATATGGAGTTTATGGGACCTGTCCGTATGAAAGATGTTGAGGAGGCTCAGCAGAAAGTTGTCAGTGTCATTCGTAAATTAGAGGATTCTGGAGAGATTGTAATCTCCAGAGGCGGAGGTGACGAGATCGTTGTCTAATCTTTATAAACCGTGGTTCGTGCATACAGAGAGTCAGAATACAAGGGTGATCGATTCAAATGATCATATACAGGAGTTCCTGAAACAACAGATGGTAAAACAAGACCGGCCTGTAGGACCGGATGGATTTGCGGAGGGGATTATTACTGACAAAACAGAGAATGTAATCCCTGTAGAAGAACCGGAACAGGATATGATTGCTGTGAATGAAAAAGCGGAGCAGATACTTTCGCAGGCAAGAGCACAGGCAGATGTGCTGATTGATGATGCAAGACAGGAAGCGGAAGCTATCCGTGATGAAGCAAAAAAACAGGGTTATCTGGAAGGACAGAATACATTAGAACAGGAGTATAACCAGAAAAAACAGCAGTTAGAACAGGAACAACAGCAGAAAAAAATACAGTTGCAGAATTCTTATCAGGAAAAACAAAAAAACATGGAAAAAGAACTGGTAGATGTGATATTAAATGTTTTTAATAAGGTTTTTCATATCCAGTTTGATGATAAGAAAGAAATCCTGCTTCATCTGATCGATAATGCTATCGCAAATATCGAAGATGAAAAGCATTTCCGGATTAAGGTTGCAGGAGACAATGTGTCATTTTTAGAAAAGCATAAAGATGAAATATTAGATTATGTCGGACATGACATAGAACTTGAAATTGTTCCTGATTATACACTGAATGAAAATGCGTGCACCATAGAGACTGACGCAGGAATATTTGACTGTGGTGTAGACGTACAGCTTGATAATCTGATGAAGGATATCAAAGCATTATGCTCATAGAGGTGAGGCGGCAGAATGGGTACATTTGATAAATATCTTCAGCTTGCCGATAAGACGTATTTTAACCGTTTAGGCAAGGTGACAAAGATTGTCGGTCTTACAATTGAATCTGTAGGACCAAATGCAAAACTGAATGATCTGTGCCGTATCATTATCGATCGGGAACAAAATATTTCAACGATGGCTGAAGTCGTCGGTTTCCGTGATAAACATTTACTCCTGATGCCGTTTGAAAGCGTAGAAGGAATTGGTGTTGGATGTATTGTAGAAAATACAGGACATCCTCTGACGGTAAAAGTTGGAGAAGAACTGTTAGGTCATACATTAGATGGAATAGGACGGCCAACCGATGTGGAAGAATTATTACTTCCGTATGATTATCCGGTTGAAGCATTGCCGCCGGATCCGATGGCAAGAAAAATTATTGATGAAGTACTACCTTTGGGTGTGAAAGCAGTAGATGGTCTGATTACAGTAGGAAAAGGACAGAGAATCGGTATTTTCGCCGGATCCGGTGTTGGAAAAAGTACATTACTTGGTATGTTTGCGAGAAATACAAAAGCGGATATCAACGTGATTGCATTGATTGGCGAGCGTGGAAGAGAAGTAAGAGAGTTTGTGGAACGCGATCTTGGTGAAGAAGGCATGAAACGCTCCGTGGTTATTGTTGCGACATCCGATAAACCTGCATTGATAAGAAATAAAGCTGCAAAAACAGCAACAGCTATTGCTGAATACTTTAGAGATCAGGGGAAAGATGTGTTGCTGATGATGGATTCACTGACACGATTTTCTATGGCACAGCGGGAGATTGGGTTGGCATCCGGAGAGCCACCGGTAACAAGAGGATATCCACCAAGTGTGTATTCAGAAATGCCTAAACTTCTGGAACGTGCAGGAACTTCGGATAAGGGATCTATTACCGGACTTTACACCGTGCTTGTAGATGGTGATGATATGAATGAACCAATCACAGATACGGCGAGAAGTATTCTGGATGGACATATTATGTTATCCAGAAAATTAGGACAAAAGAATCATTATCCTGCAATTGATGTATTACAGAGTATTTCCCGTGTTATGAGTTCGATTGCTACAAGTGAGCATAAAGAGCTTGCCGGAAAATTAAGAAATGTTATGGCTACTTATAATGAGGCAGAAGACCTGATTAATATCGGGGCATATAAAAATGGAACCAATCGTGAAATTGATTATGCAATTCAAAAAATTCAAGCGGTAAATGAGTTCCTGATGCAAAAGACCGATGAAAAATTTGAATTCAACGAAGAGATTGACCTGCTGCGAAAACTGTTTGAAAACTAAGAAAGGTTTCTGGTATGGCAAAGTTCAGATACAGAATGCAGAACATTCTTGATATCAAAGAAAAAATGGAAAATCAGGCAAAGACAGCCTATGGTATGGCGAATGCAAAACTTGCGGCAGAACAGCAGAAACTTCAGGATATCCTGATCCGGAGAGCCGGTTATGAATCAAAAGCAAGAGAATTGGTGAGTGGCAGTATTAATGTTTTGGAAATTCGTGAATGCAGGAAGGCGATTGACGTCTTAAAAAGCAAACAGCGCAGCCAGATGATGAATGTACATGCTGCAGAACGTGATGTTGAATTGGCGAGAAAACAGTTGAATGAAGCAATGGTTGAACGCAAGACACATGAAAAACTGAAAGAAAAAGCTTTTGAGGAGTTTAAACAGGAACTTTTACATGAAGAGTCAAAAGAAATAGATGAGCTTGTCAGTTATACCTATCACGATAATGGACAGCGTAGTTAGGCAGTTTGAGCGGACAGGAGGAAAATATGGCAGAAGAAAAAGAAGAAGTTGTAGATAAAAAAGCTGAAGAAAAACAAAGAAAAAAAGAAGAGGCAAAGCAGAAGAAAGCACAGCATGCAGCAGAGAGCGATGAACTTGAAGAAGAAAGCGGCGGCAGCAAAGTTGCGGTATTTTTTGTTTCCCTTCTGATCATAGTTGTATGGTTTGCAATTATTGCCCTTCTGATTAAATGGGATGTTGGAGGATTTGGATCAGGCGTGCTTGCACCGATCCTGAAAGATGTCCCTTATGTAAATAAGATTTTACCGGATGATGCGGTGGAACAGGTTTCAACAGAGGACAGTGCTTATGCGTATGATACGATGGCAGATGCGGTTGAGCGCATTAAAGAACTTGAAAAAGAACTGGCAGATGCACAGAATGCATCGTCTGCAAATGCGGATTATATCAGCCAGTTAGAAGCTCAATCACAGGAATTACAGCAATATAAGGAAAACGAGGCAGAATTTGAAAAGGAAAAGCAGAGCTTCTATGAGGATGTTGTCTTTTCTGATGTAGCCCCGGATATTGAGGAATATAAGAAATATTACGAAAGCATCGATCCTGCAAATGCAGAAGTACTGTATAAGCAGGTAGTGGCACAGACGGCAGAGGATGAGCAGCTTGATGATTACATCAAAACATATTCATCCATGAAGCCAAAAGAGGCAGCAGCAATTTTTGATACCATGACAGACAACTTGAAACTGGTTGCACAGATTTTAGATGGTATGGATGCAGATTCAAGAGCTGCTATTCTTGGTAAAATGACTTCTGATACCGCTGCAAAGGTAACAGAGATCATGAAACCTTCAGAATAGATCATTAAGCGGCAGTACATGCAGCGAAAGGGAAAGGAGGAAGAAACATGGGAAGCACGCGCGTTTCAGAAGTGGCTGGAATTATGTCCATAGGACAGGGCGGCCAGACACTGACCGGAACAAAAGAAGGCGATCTGAAAGTTCAGTTTGCAGAAGTGATGAGCCAGATGACAACCCAGGTTGGAGGCGGTTACAATTATGGTGGACAGAACAGCAGACAGGATGTGGCAGCTGTAACCGGAAACAGTAGTGTGGCAGATGATTATGAACGTTATCAGAATGCTGCGGGCAGTATAAAAGATAATTCAGCAGGCAAAACGGACATTCAATCAGAAAATGCGGATGAAAAGTTAGCTGCATTTGATGAGGATGTGAGACAGGTTTTGAAAGATAAACTTGGTGTGACAGATGAAGAAATCGCAGATGCCATGCAGAAGTTAGGACTTACTGTTGCAGATCTGATACAGCCGAATCAGCTTGCGCAGCTTACAGCTGAACTCACAGGATGTGAAAATGTTGGAGAACTGCTGTGCAACAGTTCATTTATGGAAATTGTAAATGAAATTGGAGAGTTGTCACAGAACCTGTTAGATGAACTTGGAATGACACCGCAGATGTTTACTGAGATGGCTGCTGCAACAGACACAAATGTGAATGCAGAGCAGTTACCGGCGGATATTCAGGTGCCGGAAAATGACAACGCAGTACAGACGGCAGCAGATGCTGTGCCGGAGCAGATGATTTCAGATGCAAAAGATGATAAAACAGTACAGACAGTTTTAAATGCAGATGAAGTGGAAACACAGAAGCCGGAGGACAACATTGTTCTGCAGAAAGAAGTCGCAGATAATGTGAAGGATACCGATGACGTGAATGATGGTCTGATGCCGGAGAAAACAGAAGAACCGGATGTAAAGACAGAGTCAGATAAGGGACAGCAGACAGGCAGTAAAAATGAATCTGGGAATGCATCGGGTCAGACAGCATTTGTGAATCAGGAACATGTGGCAGATCCGGCAGCAGTAAAAACACCGGAAAATGTGCCGGAATTTTCAAGACAGCTTGACACTTTAGATCTGATCCGTCAGGTAACAGAATTTACAAAAATCACTGTCCGTGAAGCACAGACGACGATGGAGATGCAGTTGAACCCGGAACACCTTGGCAAGATTTATATCGAAGTAACGACCAAGGAAGGAAATGTATCTGCTCATATTATGACACAGAACGAACTGGTAAAAGAAGCGTTAGAAGCGCAGATGGCAGAACTCAAACAGAGTATGAACCAGGCAGGTGTGAAGGTGGATGCCGTAGAAGTTACGGTTGGAAGCCATGAGTTTGAAAAAAACTTAGAGCAGAATGCAAAACAGGAAGAGAGACAGGCAGAGGAGCAGGAAAAAGCTTCGCCAAAGACTAGAAGAATCAACTTAGATGAGTTAGATGAACTCTCCGGAGTCATGAGTGAGGAAGAAGCCCTTGTGGCGCAGATTATGGCAGATCACGGTAATTCCGTAGATTATACTGCTTAAAACAAAAGAAAGGAGAAAAAAATGGCATTAATTCAGCCCGTTGAAGACGGAAAAATACCAAAGGATACCAGTACTACAAGCAAATCGGATACCAGCAATGACCTTGGCTATGACCAGTTCTTACAGCTGTTATGTGCAGAGATGCAGTATCAGGATCCGTTAGAGCCTACCAGCAATACGGAGTATGTTGCACAGCTTGCTACATTTTCACAGATGGAAGCAACACTTGGTATGCAGAGTACAATCGAGAGCAGCAATGCAAATGCACTTGTTGGAAAATATGTTATTATCAAGACAACATCTTCGACTGGAGAAACAACAGCAACACAGGGATTTGTTGATTATGTACAGAAAGAAAACGGTGAGCAGAAGATCTGTGTAAATGGGGTGTTATATTCACTTTCTGATGTATATCAGGTTGCAGATACCGAATACATGGAGGCAGAGACACTTGCTAAGACGTTTGCAGCAGCGGTTGCTAAATTGCCATCCGCAGCACAGCTTACATTAAGTGACAAGGATGATGTCAAGAATTTAAAGACATATTATGATAATCTGAATTCTTATCAGCAGTCAAAGATCGATACAGATACTTTGAAAAAATATCAGGAACTGCTTGCACAGATGGAAAAACTTGCAGGAAAAGACTGGTATAAAAGTACTTCATCATCGACAGGTACAACAACAGATACGACAACAGGAACAGATACAAAAACGGATACAGACACAACGACAGGTACAGATAAAACCTGATATCTGACAGAAGGGAAATGCGATTATGAATAAGATCAGTAACCAGTTTGCTTCCATTGAGCAGGTAACTGACCAGTATCTGACTCGGAAAAGCACGGATGCGGTAACTTCGAGTGGTGTCTCCTTTGAAGATATTTTAAAGCAGAAGCAGGATGCAAAAGCAGGTGGGACACTTAAATTTTCCAAGCATGCCACGATGCGCCTGATGGATCGTAATATCAATTTGTCCAAAGAGCAGAATGAACGACTTGAGACAGGCGTTTTTAAGGCTGGTGAAAAGGGAATCAGAGAATCGTTAGTAATTGTTGATTCACTCGCTTTTATCGTAAATGTTCCGAACAGGACAGTCGTTACAGCAATGGACCGGACAGAGTCCGATGATAATATTTATACCAATATTGATGGTGCTGTGATCATGTAGCCGGACCGAAATGGAGGCTAGATTCCCGGAATGACAGAAGGGAAGGCAGCACAAAAGAACTAGGAGGTCAATTTCAACTATGATGAGATCAATGTACTCTGCTGTGTCAGGTCTTAAGACACATCAGACAAAAATGGACGTTATTGGTAACAATATCGCCAACGTAAACACAGTAGCTTTTAAATCATCCTCAGTCGTATTTCAGGATGTTTTATATCAGATGACAAGTAATGCATCCGGTGCGAACGCAGCAACAGGTACCGGTGGTGTGAATGCAAAACAGATCGGTCTTGGTGTTACGACCGGTGCAACAAACTTAAGCATCACAACTTCCGGTGCGGCTGAAACAACCGGACGTGCATTCGATATCCGTTTATCAGACCAGTCTACGACAAACTTTTTTGTAGTTAACAACGGTTCTGAGAACCTGTTTACCAGAGCCGGTTCTTTCTATGTAGATGGTGCCGGTAACTTATGTATGACATCCACCGGTTATACAGTTATGGGATGGCAGGTAGATCCGACAACAGGAAATATCAAGAAGGATACCGTATCTGCACTTCGTGTCATGCAGACATCCAACCTGACATCTGCTCCGGAGGCAACCACACAGGCAAATGTTTCCGGTATTATTGATAAAAATGATAAGGATGTATTGTCAGACAACGGACTTGTCAAAACACTGACATTTTTTGATAATCTCGGTTATTCCTATACAGCACGTTTTGCAATGAAATCTACCGGAACAGATGGAAAATATACGGTGGAACTGGAAAAAATCTTAAATAGTGACGGAACAACGTTCTATGATGCAGAAACTAAGAAGACTCAGGATGGAAAAACAGTCAATGTAGAAGATATTTTTGGTAAAAAAGAAACAAATATCACTTTAGGAACCTATAAACAAGTACAGAGTGGGTACTTTTTGGATGCAGATGGAAAAATATATGTAGGAAGTAGTGCGGATAATAATAAGTTACTTACATATAGTGATGCAGATAAGTCTTTTAAATGTGCGGACGGAACTGGACCATATAGCTTGAAACAGGTATATGGGATTTCTGATGCCATGCAGAGCAAAATTAATCCACCAACCGGAACAACGGCAACAGTAAAGGCAACAGTTGATACTGCAACAGGTGTTTTGACATTGACGGGCGATGTGGCTGATTATGAGATTGCATTTAGCACGAAAGATGGTACATTTTCAGGAGTCGGAGAACGGGATAAATATAAAGCGGATGGAACATTAGATAAAGCAGGAAGTAAGGCAAACACAGTTACACTTAATATGAGTAAGCTGGGAAATAATCCGACCCAGTTTGATGATATTACCATTGATTTTTCGGGACTGAAAGATGCAGACAACGGTGGTAAATCCACAGCGGTTATGTCTACAGGATCTATAGATGATGGTGTGACAGGAAAAGGAAAGAAATTAGGTGCCATGATCGGTATTTCCATCGATAACAATGGTCTTATCACAGGTACCTATGATAATGGTAATACAGAGACACTTGGACAGATCGCTGTTGCACAGTTTGCAAATGCATCCGGTCTTGAAAAGGTTGGAGAGAACTGTTACCGTACAACCTTAAACTCAGGTGAATTTGATGGAATTGGTGTTGAGATTTCTGCGGACGGAAGTTCCATGACATCCGGAGAACTTGAAATGTCTAACGTAGACTTGTCCACGGAGTTCACACAGATGATCATCACACAGCGTGGTTTCCAGGCAAACTCCCGTATCATCACAACATCAGATACCCTCTTAGAGGAACTGGTTAATCTGAAACGTTAATGTAAAGTAAGAAAAAGATAATATTTGCGTAAAACCTGTCTTAAAATGTTGAAACAGGTTTTACACAATCAGTTACATATGTTATACTGAACATTGTGACCGGTTTTTGAAAAAATCGGTCACAATAAAAACTGTTGATTAATAATGGAGGAATGATTACTTTATGATCGAAGTGACACGATTGAATGGAACAACAGTATTAATCAATTCGGATCTGATTGAAACGGTGGAGGAGACCCCGGATACAGTTATTTCTCTTACAACAGGTAAAAAGTTTATTGTAAAAGAAAGTAGACAAGAGGTCAAAAATTTAGTAAAATCATACAAAAGGGATATTTTTACAAATGGCCTTTTAAGAGAAGAATAAGTCCCACGGATGGGATTTTACAATATGAAAAATCAAGGATGGTAGGTGGAAAAAGTGGATATAGCATCAATAGTAGGTATGTTATTAGGCGTTGTAATGTTTGTGTTTGGTGTACTTTCCAACGGAGGTGTTGCAAGTTTACACTCCATGTGGGATATGGCATCATTCATTATTACAATAGGAGGTTCCATAGCAGGTACGCTTGCATCTTTTAAATTGGCGGATTTTATCAATGGTATAAAATCAATAAAGTTGATTTTTAAGGATGAGGTTCAGGATCCGGCAGTTGTCATCAATCAGATCATTTCACTGTCGAATACAGCGAGAAAAGAAGGACTTCTGGCATTGGAAGAAGCCGCAAATGGAATTGAAGATGATTTCCTGAAAAAGGGCATTATGCTTGTTGTAGATGGTACGGATCCGGAACTGGTAAGAGGAATCATGGAGACAGACTTAGCCTGTGTCGAGAGCAGACATAAAGCTAAAATTGCTGTCTGGGAAAAATGGGCTGAATTAGGTCCTGCCTGGGGTATGATCGGTACCCTGATCGGATTGATCCTCATGTTGCAGAACATGGAAGATGCATCCACAATCGGACCGGCGATGGCAACAGCGCTTGTTACAACATTGTATGGTTCATTACTTGCAAACTGGTTATGTAACCCGATTGCAGGTAAGTTAAAACTGAATAATGATAATGAAATGATGATGAAGGAAATTTCCGTGGAAGGTATTCTGTCGATCCAGGCAGGAGAAAATCCACGTGTTATAGAAGAAAAACTGAAATCATTCCTTGCACCTTCGGCGCGTAATACAGCGCAGGAAAGCGAGGCTGGAGGTGAAGAATAGTGAAAAGAAAGCCTGATGAACCAAAAGGATCACCGGCATGGATGAATACATTTGCAGATCTGATGAACCTACTGTTATGTTTCTTTGTATTGTTATTCTCTATGTCAACGGTAGATGCAGAAAAGTTTGAAAAAATGGTGGCTTCCTTTCAGAATACATTTAGTATTCTTCCCAATGGAGGATCTTCTATTGGAGATGGAACTCTGATATCATCCGGTGTGAGCCAGCTTGAAATGTTAGATTCTTATTATAAAGACAAAGCGAACTCTGAAACGGATCAGGAAACAGACGAAGAGAATGATGTAGTGGAAGAATATAAAGAACAGGCACTGGAAGAATCAGAAAAAATGTCTGAACAGCTGGAGGATGCCATTGCAAGATATGGAATCCAGGATCAGGTGGAAGTTGATTTCAATGCACAGTATGTCATGCTCAATATGAATGGAGCTCTTTTGTTTGACTCCGGGCATGCTGAAATCCGATCAGAGGCGTATCCGCTGATTGATAAGCTGGGTAAGCTGATCGAACCTTATCAGGATAATATCATAGAAGTAGAGGGACACACGGATAACGTGCCGATTCATTCTACAAAATATGAAGATAATGATGTGCTTTCATTTTACAGGGCACGGGCGGTTACAGATTATCTAAGAGATATTACAACAGTGGAGCCCGCACATTTGAAGGCATCTGGAAGAGGTGAGTATGTACCTGTTGCAGATAATACAACGCAGGAGGGAAGAGCAAGAAACCGCCGCGTTATTATAAAAATATATAATTCTTATAGTTCAGATTTTAATTGAACAGGAAGGTAGCATTATGAAAAAGAATTTGATAACCGTAATTATTCTGGCACTGGTTTTAGCAAATCTTATTTTAACTGCAATTCTTGTGTTCACGATTATTCCGCAGACAAAAAAATCGAATCAGCTGATCGATCAGGTATGCTCTGCTATTAATCTGGAACTTCAGAGTGGAGAAAATACGCCGGCTACACCGGAGGTGCCGATCGAAGATGTTGAGACTTATGCGATCACCGATGGATTTACCGTGAACTTAAAACAGGGCGAAGATGGCAAACAGCACTATGCTGTATTTTCAGTCAGTTTATCTTTGAATACAAAGAGTGACGGATACAAAACCTATGGTGGATCCGAAGGACTTGCTGCAAAAGTGACGATCATTCAGAGCGAGATTAATACCATTGTAAATGGATATACATTGGATGAGTTTAATGCAAATGGCTATCAGAATGTAAAAGATGATATATTGAAAACATTACAGGATATGTTTGGAGGTTCAGACTTCATCGTTGGTGTAAACTTCTCAAGCGTTCAGACGGAATAGACCCAAATATTGTGTTAGGTGGTGAGAAAGAATGGGTGAAGTCTTATCTCAAAATGAGATAGATAGTTTGCTCAAAGCGTTAAGCAGTGGTGAACTTGATGTAGATGAAATGAAAGATGAAGATAAAAAACAGGTCAAAAATTATGATTTTGCCCGTCCTGCAAAGTTTTCAAAGGAACATCTGCGAACGCTGGAGATTATCTTTGAACATTACGGAAGACTCTTGTCAACCAATCTTCCTGTTTATTTACGGAAAAATGTTCAGGTTGAGGTGATGAACTCAGAAGCAGTTACATATTCAGAATTTTCAAATGCGTTATCGAATCCTGTATTACTTGGAATTGTAAATGCATCTCCATTGAATGGAAGCATTGTCATTGAGATGGCACAAAATCTTGGATATGTTGTAGTAGACAGAATGTTAGGTGGAAAGGGAGTGCCTCTGGATAAACCGAGGGATTTCTCGGAGATAGAATTGCTGATCATTGAGCGGATATTTAATGTGGCAGTAGATCTTTTAGTGGAGCCGTGGGAGAATGTATGTGAGTTAGAACCCCGGTTAGAGCGTATTGAGACGAATTCGCAGTTCGCACAGATTATATCGCCGACGGAGATGATAGCTCTGGTAACGCTCAATGTTAAGATTGGCGATGTGGAGGGATTACTGAATGTATGCCTTCCATATCTGACTTTAGAGAGTATTATGGACAAACTGAATACCAAATACTGGTATTCGAGTCTGCAGGAAAAAGATGAACAACAGTATACAGAAACGATCGAGGCACTTATTTCAAAAGCACCAATGCCGATCAAAGCTGTACTTGGTAACAGTTCCATTTCAGTAAATGATTTTTTGGGACTGCAGGTAGGAGATATTATCCGGCTGGATACGAAGGTTGATCAGGAACTGAGTGTCTTTGTTGGAAGTATAAAAAAATTTACTGCTCTGCCGGGAGAAACCGGTGATGACTATGCAGTAAGAATTACATCAGTGATTAGGGAGGAGCAGTAAGATGGATGGAACGATGTCACAGGAAGAAATCAATGCTTTACTGAACAATCCTTCAGGTACAGATGAAAATCCGGAAAATACATTGACAGAACAGGAAAAAGATGCGATCGGTGAGATCTCGAATATCAGTATGGGAACAGCGGCAACTACACTGTTTTCACTGGTAAACCGTAAGGTTGAGATTTCCACCCCAGTGGTTGCGTTTGCAAACTGGAGTGATATATGTGACGCATATGAAAAGCCATGTGTATTTATACGAATTGCGTATACCGTGGGATTAGATGGAAGCAATATCCTTGTGTTAAAGGAACATGATGTAAAAGTTATCACGGACCTGATGATGGGCGGTGATGGAACAAATACGGATGGAGAACTTGGAGAACTTCACCTGAGTGCAATCAGCGAGGCAATGAACCAGATGATGGGCTCGGCAGCAACATCATTGTCTTCCATGCTGGACAAGGTAATTGATATCAGCCCGCCAAGTGCAGATCTGATAGATTTGCAACAGACAATTGATGAGAGTCAGATTGATGAGTTCCTTGCAGGTGAATTTGTAAAAATTTCATTCCGGTTAGAGATTGGTGATCTTGTTGATAGTGAGATCATGCAGTTATATCCTGTTTCTTTTGCAAAAGAAATGTGTGCAAATGTAACAAGCAATATGGAAGAAGACAGTAATTCCACTGCAGGAATGAGTGAAAAAGAGAACACCCAGAGTACACCGGCAGCTCAGCCGACACCTGCACCGCAGCCACAACCTCAGATGGCAGCACAGCAGCCAATGATGGGACAGCCGATGATGGGGCAGCCAATGATGGGTCAGCCGATGATGGGACAATCAATGATGGGTCAGGAGATGTCGCAGATGTATGGACAACAGCAGGTAAATGTACAGCCGGCACAATTCCAGGCATTTACTGGAGCAGTACCGGGGAATTTTCAACCGGAAAATATTGATTTGATTATGGATGTACCACTTGAAGTTACGGTAGAACTTGGAAGAACTTCCAAATCAATTAAAGAAATACTTGATTTTACACCGGGAACCATTATAGAATTAAACAGGATTGCCGGAGAACCGATTGATGTTCTGGTAAATGGTAAATTCGTAGCCAAAGGCGAGGTAGTAGTAATAGAAGAAAGCTATGGTATACGAATTACTGAAATTATAAAATAAAAAACAAAAAAGAAGAGTTAAAGATAGGAGAGAAAATTATGGCTAAGGTTATGATTTGTGATGATGCTGCATTTATGAGAATGATGATTAAGGACATTCTTACAAAGAATGGTTATGAGATTGCAGCGGAGGCTGAAAATGGTGCTATTGCAGTGGAGAAATATCCTGAAGCAAAACCGGATCTGGTATTAATGGATATTACTATGCCGGATATGGATGGTATCCAGGCATTAAAGAAGATCAAAGAGATTGATGCAAATGCAAATGTTATCATGTGTTCTGCAATGGGACAGCAGGCTATGGTTATTGAAGCAATTCAGTCAGGAGCAAAGGATTTTATTGTGAAGCCATTCCAGGCTGAGCGTGTACTTGAGGCAGTAAAAAAAGTAGTGGGTTAGTATGATTTTATTAAGCGCTTCTTTTCGAAGTCTGATGCAGCTGATTGGAGTACTGATCATATTTGTGTTTGTTTTGATTATTACCTACTTCACGACAAAGTGGGTAGGTGGTTTTCAAAAAATACAAATGTCCAAAGGAAATCTTAAGGTTCTCGAAACAATCCGGATTGCAAATGGTAAATTTTTACAGCTTGTTAAGGCAGGAGAACAGTATTTTGTAATCGCTGTGGGTAAGGATGAAGTAACAAAAATTGCGGAACTTACAGAAGATCAGTTATCAGTCCAGACATCGGATGATATGAAAAATTCACAGGAAAATTTTCAGGAGATATTTAGTAGACTGAAAGATCATTTTCCGAAAAAGCAGGATTGATGGAATTATGACAAAATTAAAAAAGACATATTGTATACTGTCATTAATATTTGCAATAGCAGTGTTTGTGGCAGTGTTGTTTGCCTCACAAAACAGAACGACTGTTTATGCAGCTTCCATGGATCCAGACAGCATTGATTCGCTGGATAATACAGCAGCGAATACCAGCACAGGTTCAGGTAGTGAGTCAGACAGCAAAGGTGGTCTGTCCATCTCGATAAATAATGATGAGGCGGGGGTTGCTTCAGAAGTACGTGCATTATTGTTATTGACAATTATTGCAGTGTCACCATCGCTTTTGATTATGCTTACATCGTATACCAGAATTGTAATTGTACTTCATTTTTTAAGAACGGCAATTGGAACACAGACGGCACCGCCAAACCAGATTTTGATTGGACTGGCATTGTTTTTGACATTTTTTATCATGTGGCCGACGTTTCAGCAGATCAATGAGAATGCAATCCAGCCACTGGATAATGGAGATATTACCATAGCCATTGAGATGATGGGAGGAGCGAAATAATGCCAAGAGACAGTCGTATTAAAAAAGTATTAGTAATTGGGTCCGGTCCTATCATTATCGGACAGGCAGCGGAGTTTGACTATGCAGGAACACAGGCAT
>ENA-OQBV01000105-OQBV01000105.1-human-gut-metagenome-genome-assembly--contig:-NODE-105-length-47303-cov-23.512846_pt1 | contig 47303 bp, 47 predicted proteins | sample MGYA00242750_ERZ504559 | MGnify/ENA primary metagenome ERZ504559 (study PRJEB26092, sample SAMD00036230) | human gut metagenome | host: Homo sapiens | study: EMG produced TPA metagenomics assembly of... | reverse complement strand
GATTGAAACAAAGTTTTTGGGTTGTCCTAAAAACTTCTTAGACTCAATATCCATCGAATTCAAGATAACTCCTCCTTTCCTTTCTCTCTAATACGAAAAAAAAGAAGGAAATTTTAGAAAAGATGCAAATTTTGATAATTTCACATAATTCATTTTGATTTCACAAGATTTACCAAAGTTATACTAAATTTATGACAACATGGGATGATATTCTATAAGTGCCTTAAAGATAAGGCAATGAATATAGAAATAAACCAATATTCATATCTCTCTCCTAAAAATAATAAAAAAAAGGAACCATTCTAGACGCCAACACTAGAATGGTTCCTTTTATTTGAAATCCGATTTCTTGATATATGCATAGCTATTCTTATATTTAGCATTTACATTCAAATGATTATCTTTAATAGGTGCTTCACTCGATATTTTATAGTATCCATGCTTATCCTTTAATATATGAATCGATACAATACTTCCTTTTTTATAAGTATAAAGAACACCTTTTTTATTTGGTGCATATATCTTTAAGTCCTTGGATAGTTGTATTGTTTTGATTGGATTCTTTTTTTGGTCAATACCATCTTCATCCAATTGATAATAGAAACTAGCTGCTTTTTCTCCCCAGTACGGATCAGACGCATAGTTCACGTTGATGCCACTTGCCTTATCCCCAAACCACGAACCGTGATATCTTGAATCGTCAGGATTTAGATAGCCCTGCTGCAAGAAATTGTAGGCATGTTGTTTTACACAATCCGCTATTGATTTGTATTGATTTGCGTTATCTGGATTTTCATCAATGGCTGCATGACCGAATAAATTATGATATTCAAGCGCATACTGACTAAGTCCTAGACCACTCTCATTTAGGGCAAGCGCATACATCATAGATGCGTTGATTGCGTATTTAGCTTGTATATTAAAAAATACATCGGCTTGATTATAGAGTGCGGATTCATCGTTGACATACGTATTATAAATCGCATGATTCAAATACGACGTGGTTCTGTGCGGAACATATTGATAATAGTTATAGTATGGATTTTCATTGACCTTTTTATCATCAACTAAGTTTTTATAGCTTGTATAAAAATAGTGACCATCATATGAATAATAGGCAGTATCTTCTTTTAAAAATTTTGGAGCAGGACCAATCGCAATAGAATTCGCATTTCCTTGAACAAGATCAGTAGAAATCGTATGAATGAGGGAACCGTTATAAACATAATATGTGGATAAAGTATAAGAATCGTCATATAAGTACAATTCAACATTGTTGATGTCTGTCCATGCTTGCACGCCGCTTATTTTAAAGTGAACCTTCTTTCCGTTAAAGCTGGTTCCTAAATATTGAGCATCTGCACCATAACTTCCATTCACATATCCAGTTTCATCTGTATCTGCTGTGTATTCTGTATTTTCAGTTATGTCTTTCGTCTTTAAATTAACAATGCCAGATTGAAGTCGTAATATTTTTCCGCTTTCATCTTTTATACACGCATACTTAGAATCGATTGTATCCATCTTAAAAGATGCGAAGATGTAATGCTTATAGGAAGCTTGTACTTCACTTGTATTTAAATCTTCTACGTAGTATTGTCCGTCTTCAGTGATTTTTAAAATGGTGAAGGGAATAACTATAAATACGAAAATGAGTAAGGTAAGAATAAACACAATTGGTATTTTTTTAACTTTTCTTTTCTGTTTCATACTTCATATTATACTCTTATCTTCAAAAATTGCGTAATAGGACAATTTCCATCGACAATACTGTTTCTTTATATTAAAATAGATGGGGTATATCGCTAAAATAAAGCGTTTTTTAAGTGGTAAAACACTCAAGATATATAAATTATAGAGAAAGGATGTATATTTATGGCAAAAATGGATGAGCGTTTAGAAAAAATGGTTGAGCGTTATCGTGAAATCAATGATTTGATGATGCAAAGTGATGTTGTATCAGATCGTAAGACAATGGCAAAATTGGGGCGTGAACAAAATGAGTTGACACCTATTGTAGAAACATACGAAGAATATAAAAAGGCAGTTGAGGAATTAGAAGAGGCTAAAGTTCTTTCAAAAGAGGAAGATAAAGAAATTCGTGAAATGGCACAAATGGAATTGGAAGAATTAGAACCAAAAATCCAAAATTATTTAGACCGTTTAGAATTGCTTCTAGTACCAAAAGATCCTAACGATTCTCATAATGCGATCTTAGAAATTCGTGGAGCAGCTGGTGGAGACGAAGGAAATATCTTTGCCGGAGACTTATTTAGAATGTATTCAAAATATGCAGAGGCAAAAGGTTGGAGAACAGAAGTCATTGAAATGGAAGATAGTGAAGCTGGAGGATTCTCATTAGTTTCATTTAAAGTCAATGGAGAAGGGGCTTATGGAACTTTAAAATTTGAATCTGGTTCTCACCGTGTACAACGTGTGCCAAAGACAGAATCACAAGGCCGTATCCATACTTCTACCGCAACAGTATTGTGTATGCCAGAAGTAGAAGCTGAAGATTTTGATATTGATATGAACGACTTGGAAATTGAAACAATGCGTTCAAGTGGAGCTGGAGGACAGCACATCAATAAAACCGATTCAGCTGTACGTATCGTCCACAAACCAACAGGTATTGTAGTTAAGTGTCAGGATGGTCGTAGTCAGCATGAAAACCGTGCAACTGCCTTAATGACAATTCGTGCTCGTGTATATGAAGAAAGACAGCGTGAATTGGATCAAAAGAACGAAAAAGAACGTCGTACAAAGATTGGTACTGGAGATCGTGCAGAAAAAATTCGTACATACAACTATCCTCAAAACCGTGTAACAGATCACCGTATTGGATATACAGTCAATCAGTTAGATCGTATTATGGATGGTCGTCTAGATGATTTAATGGCTGCATTACAGCTTGCAGATCAACAGGCTAAAATTGCTGGAGAAAAAGAATAATGAGTACATATCATTCATTGATCAATGAAGGTAAAGAACGTCTTTATAAGGCTGGTCAAGGCGAACAGGCAGCGCAACTTTTCATGGTGGAATTGTGTCGTCAAAAAGATATCAATTTATATATTTCTATGGATGAAGAGGCGGATGAACAAATTCAAACGGATTATTTAGAAGGAATTCATTTAATGGAAAATGGAGAACCATTAGGCTATGTATTAGGGTATGAATGTTTCTATGGCTATGACTTTATTGTGAATGAAGATGTTTTAATTCCTAGACCCGAAACAGAAGAACTTGTAGGACTTGTATTATCTAAGTTTGATGATTATTTTGCCGATAAAGATCATGTCAATGTATTTGATGTGGCAACAGGATCTGGAGCCATTGGAATTACTTTAAATCTAGAAGAACCTAGAATGGATGTGATCGCATCGGATATTTCAAAAGAAGCTTTAGTGGTTGCACAAAAGAATAATGAAAAGCTGGATGCGCATGTAAACTTTATTTGTGGAAGCATGTTAGATCCATTTGTAGATCGCGATTTACATTGCGATATTCTAGTTTGTAATCCACCATATATTCCAAGTGAAGAGAAGATGGAACAAAGTGTTGTGGACTATGAACCGCACGTAGCTCTATTTGGTGGAGAAGACGGATTAAAATTCTATCGTGATGTATTTGAAAAAGCACATCTAGTATTGAATGAAAAAGCTTTTCTTGCCTTTGAAATGGGATGGGATCAAGGTGAATCTTTATCGAATCTAGCTCGTGAATATTTTGAATCTGCAACGATTACTGTACATAAAGATATGTCAGGAAAAGATCGTATGTTGACGATTGAATTATAATTTTAAAAATTGTTGAGCAATACTTTTGAAATATTGAAATGAATATGCGATAGTATAGTCATAAAAGGAAATAGTATATTTCAAGAGGAGGATTATTTATGAAATATAGATGCTTAATTTGTGGACACATTTATGACGAGGAAAAAGAAGGCGTAAAATTCGCTGATCTTCCTGCAGATTGGAAATGTCCAACTTGTAAACAACCAAAAGAAAAATTTGTTCCAGTAGAAGACGAAATGTCTTGGGCTGCTGAACACGTAGTAGGAGTCGCAAAAGATGTTGCTGAAGACATTAAAAACGATTTACGTGCTAACTTCGAAGGTGAATGCTCAGAAGTAGGTATGTACTTGGCAATGGCTAGAGTAGCTCACAGAGAAGGATATCCAGAAGTTGGATTGTATTATGAAAAGGCAGCTTGGGAAGAAGCAGAACATGCCGCAAAATTTGCTGAATTATTAGGCGAAGTTGTTACAGATTCAACTAAGAGAAATCTTGAAATGCGTGTAGAAGCTGAAAATGGTGCGACTGCAGGTAAAGTTGATTTAGCTACTCGTGCTAAAAAGGCAAACTTAGATGCAATTCATGATACAGTACACGAAATGGCTCGTGATGAAGCTCGTCATGGTAAGGCATTTGCTGGATTATTAAAACGTTATTTTGGTGAATAATGCATTTAGAAGCTTCTGAATCAATCGGAAGCTTTTTTTCTTGTTTTCGTGTATAATAAGTTGTGTTTAACGAATATATAGAAAGAAGGATCAAGATGATTGGTAAGAATAGTCCATGTTGGTGTGGTTCTGGTAAAAAATATAAACATTGTCATGAAGAATGGGACAATACAATTAATGTATTAAAACTACAAGGAAAAATTGTTCCTAGTCATAATTTAATCAAGTCGGAAGAAGATATTAAATGGATCAAGAAAGCGGCTAAAATCAATAATGCAGTTCTTGATTTAGTTGGAGAAAAAATCTGTGCAGGTATGACGACAGAAGATATTGATAAATTAGTATATGATTATACAACAAGTCATGGTGGAATTCCTGCATGTCTAGGTTATGAAGGATTCCCTAAGAGTGTTTGCACATCTATTAATAATGAAATTTGTCATGGTATTCCAAGTGAAAAAGTCGTATTAAAAGATGGCGATATTATAAATGTAGACTGTACTACCATTGTACATAAACACTTTGCGGATGCATCTAGAATGTTCTGTATTGGTCATGTAAGTGAAGAGGCAAAACGATTAGTTGAAGTGACTAAAGAATGCTTAGAAATTGGTAAAGAAGCCGTACGTCCTTGGGGATACATTGGAGATATTGGTGCTGCTATTCAAGAACATGCACACAAAAATGGTTACAGTGTCGTTGTTGATTTCTGTGGACACGGTGTTGGTAATGCTTTCCATGAAGATCCATATGTACATCACGTAGGAATTCGTAATACAGGTATGGTTATTGCACCAGGTATGGTCTTCACTATTGAGCCTATGATCAATCAAGGAACGCGTGATTTATATATTGATAAAGATAATGGATGGACATCTTATACAAAAGATGGAAAGTTATCGGCGCAATGGGAAAATACAATTCTAGTTACAGAAAAAGGAATTGAAGTATTAGCTTGGTAAGAAGTCAATAAAATGACTTCTTTTTTGGTGAGGTTTAAAAAAGGGAATATGCAAAAGAGTATGATTGAGGGGAATACGTTAAAACTCATTTTGAATTTTAGTATTCCATTATTATTAGGAAATTTATTTCAACAATTTTATAACGTTGTTGATGCGGCTATTGTTGGGCAAACACTAGGTTCTAAAGCATTGGCAGCCGTAGGCGCAAGCAGTAGTGTGCAGTTTTTAATATTAGGTTTTTGTATGGGAATATGCCAAGGCTTTGCGATTATGGTTTCACAAAGTTTCGGAGCAAAAAAGCTCGATGAAATGCACACTTATATCTATACAGGAGCGATATGGACAGCCATTACAGCTTTTGTGGTATCCATCTTAGTTGTTGTATTTTGCGCAGACATTCTTCATATTTTACAAGTCAATGATGAAATCTTTAAAGATGCCTATGCCTATTTGGTTGTCATATTTGCAGGGATACCATTCACATTACTTTATAATTATTTATCGGCTATATTAAGAGCTATTGGAGATTCAAAAACGCCATTTTTCTTTTTAGCTTTTTCTGCATTTTTAAATATTGGCCTTGATTTTTTCTGCATTCTTGTTTTGAAATGGGGATGTGCAGGGGCTGCCATCGCCACCATTTTTGCCCAAGCCGTAAGTGGTATTTTGTGTTTATTGTTGATTGCTTTTAAAGTCAATGTTTTACATATTCCTAAATCAAGTCGTTATGTGGATAAACAACATTCTCTAAAACTACTTGCTATGGGTGTTCCTATGGGCTTACAGTTTTCGATTACCGCCATTGGCTCAATGGTCATGCAGTCGGCTAACAATGCTTTGGGAACCATTTATGTTTCCGGCTTTACAGCAGGTATGCGTATTAAATCATTGATGATGTGTCCATTTGATGCATTAGGTGCAGCTGTTTCTACATTCCTTTCCCAAAATTATGGAGCTTGCAAGTTAGAACGAATCCATGATGGATATCATAAAGGCGTAATGGTGAGTATTTTATATGGTGTATTCGCATGCGTCGTAATGGTTTTCTTTGGAAGAATTCTTAGTATGATGTTTGTGAGCGCCAATGAATCACAAGTGTTAAATGCGAGTGCTTTGTATCTAAGAAGAATGGGCTACTTTTATCCTGTTTTAGGAATTTTGATCACAACAAGAATGTCCGTTCAAGGACTTGGCTATTCTGCTCGAGCTATGCTGGCAGGCTTTGTAGAAATGATTGCACGATGTATTGTGGCATTATGCTTTGTTCCAATTTTCAAATATAGTGCGATCACATGGGCAGATCAAACAGCATGGGTTGCAGCTACATTGGTATTGATACCATTGTGGATCAGTGCAATGCGTACGGTTCAAAAGAAAATGAGTTAAATTGGAAGTCTAAATGACTTCTTTTTTTTTGACTTTTAATGTCTTTTTCACATACATCTGATTTAATTGAGGTAGAGATCATTAAAAATATGATTTACACCAAATATAATGAAGGTGAAAAGATGTCTTCTTGGGATAAGCTGTTAAATTGGGTCATGATATTCGTTTCGAAGAGATAGTTAAAGTGATGAAAGAATATGGATATGAGATCAAACAACCTAAAGGCGGATCAAGTCATTATTCATTTGTCAAATCTGGATGTAATCGTATTGTGATTCCAAGACATAAACCTATAAAAAAGGTGTATGTAAAAATGATAAAAAAAGTGATAGAAGAGGAGATGAAGGAATATGAATCAAGAACTCAAATACTACATGAATCTGTCGTATCGTATGGAAATTGTTGAAGATAAAGATGAAGGAGGATATGTCTTATCTTATCCGGATCTTCCTGGATGTATGACATGTTCAGATTCATTAGATGACTTGTTAGAACTAGCCAAAGACGCAAAAGAAACATGGATTTTAGGTATGTTAGAAGATGGAAAAGAGATTCCGCTTCCTAGTGATCTACAATCGTATTCAGGACAATTTAAATTAAAAATACCCAAAAGTCTTCATAGATCCTTATCTATACACGCTAAAGAGGAAGGCATTAGTATGAATCAATATTGTTTGTATCTTCTCGCAAAAAATGATGCGGAATATAAAAAAGAAAGACGTTAATTGTCTTTCTTAGATATAATGGATTTCAACTCCACCAAAATGAACACGCCCTGTGATATTTAATGTTGGATAGCCACTAGATGATGGCTGTCCTTTTTCATCAACTCCACCAAAGAAGGCGCGAACATGACTTTGTACATTCCATTCTTTAGGTATATAGAGTTCAATACCTGTAAAATTTCCATCGATTTCAATCGTAGCTTGATTTTGAATGGTAGCCTGATCAAAATAGAGTTTCAATCCTGAAAACTTTGAATCAATGGTCACATATTGTAAATCATTGGTTTGAATATATTGAACTTTTTCACCAAAACTAGAAGTAATATTGATGATGGAATTTGTAGAATATTCAATATCTTCTATTTCAATGTGTCTTTTTTTGGGATGAATAATGCTTGTAAGTCCCCAAGCTAATAGCCAAGTAGCTAATAATAGAAGCCATAGAGAAATATCTTCAAAACCTAAATCTTCTTTGAATAAATAGAAAATAATCGCAATCCCAAATAAGGGGCTGTAGAAGCTTCTTTCTTTGATTCCGTCGATAATAACGGATAGACAGATAAGAGTTCCAGCAATTTTCCATAGACTAAGGTTAAATTGAATAATTCCAAATAAGTTTCCAAAAATTAATATGGCACCTAGAATACAAATAATGCCCCAAAACCAATTTCTTTTCATAAATGATTCCTTCTTTCTTTTAATACTTTGTAGTACATTCTCGATACATAGACTTGTTTATGACTATTTTGAAAAGTAATGAGATGACTCGATACAGAATGCGATAGAGAATAAATTTTTTGAATATTCACTATTGTGGATTTAGAGATTCTTAAAAAGGAGTTCGTCAATATATTTTCTAATTCATACAACTTCTGTGTAGTAGAAAACATATCATTGGCTGTGTGTGCATAGACCGTTCCATTATCACTTTCAAAGAATAGAATCGCATCTAAATCCAGATAATATTCTGTATCTTGTTTAAAGAATTGTATACTCGGCTTTGATTTAAAATTAGAAATCAATTGTTGCAATTCCTCAGTATATTCTTTTGTATGTATGACGATTTCATCTTCTTTTAGTGAATCATCAATCTCAATTCTTACTTTCATGGCTTTATTATTCCACAAGGAATATTAAAAGTATAGTCTTGAAAAGTAAGTGGTTAAAATATAAGACTAAGTGGTCAAGAAAAAAGAAGTGAAAATTCACTTCTTATATAAGTTCTAAATGTTTAAAGGCATTATATAAACCATTTTCATTTACATCATCTGTAATGTAGTCGGCTGCTTCCTTGATTTCTTTTCCACCATTGCCCATTGCGACATTATAGGCACAACATTCAAACATGGATAAATCAATATTGGCATCCCCAAAAGAAATTGTATTTGAAGCATCTTCATGAAGATAATCTAACAATGTTTCGATCGCATGACGTTTAGTGATTCCTGTTGGACCTAAATCTCCAAACAAAGCCAGTTCACCTTTGCCACCCCAAGTATTCGCAACTAATTCAGAAAACTCTGCTTTAGAATCTAAATGATCTTGGTAGCTACTTAGAATAAAACTGATTTTATTCACATCATCACGATATAGGTCTTCATTCTGTAAGTGAGTGAATCCAGAAATAAAGGCATTGGCAGTGTCTTTGGCATGATTGGTATTAGCTCCTTTTCCAAGAGCATATTTCATCATGGTATCTGGTCCTTGTTCAAGCATATAATCGTTACAATACATGCCGCTGTTAGCTTCTAAATAGAAACCTAAATGTCTTTTGTTGCACCAATCAACAATGTGTTTAACATCTTCTTTAGACAATCCTTGATGCATTATGACATGCCCATGATCTTCTACATAAGCTCCGTTGCCACCGATCATACCATCTAATTCGCATAGATTTCGTTGTAGAATTTCGGCTTTTGAACACCCTGTACAAATATATACTTTATGCCCGTTTTTTCTTGCGGCATCTACGGCAATTTTTGCGCTATCTGGCATTTTAGCCTCATAATCAATGAGTGTTCCATCCACATCTAAAAAGACGATTTTAGACATTAATCCAAATCCTTTCCATTCGATTTAATACATTTCTGATACCAATAGAATGAGTCTTTTTTAATACGAGCTAAGTCTTTTAAATCAAATTCATCACGATTAATGTAAATCATACCATAACGTTTGGTGATTCCCTGATGTGTACTTACTAAGTCAAATGCAGACCATGGAGAATATCCCATTAAATCTACTCCATCTGTAATGGCTTGTTGACAAGCTTTGATGTGTTTTCTTAAATAATCAATACGATAGTCATCATGTACTTTTCCATCTTCAGTCAATGTATCTGGTACACCACAACCATTTTCTGTAATTAATAAAGGAAGACTGTAACGTTCCCACAATTCTCTTAATGTGATGCGTAATCCAACTGGATCAATTCCCATACCATACGATGTTTCTTCTTGTAGAGGATTTTTACATCCAACAGCCATACCAGGCTCTGTCATCATACCCGTCATGAATTCTTCCATATTGGCTTTGCCAGAAGTCATTTTTTCCTTTGCGGCTCTTCCTTCTTCTTCAGACACATATTTTACAGTAGAACCACCATAGTAGTTGAACGCAATGAAATCAGGATGCGCATTGGCCATGATTTCCATATCGCCTTCTTCAATATCTGGAAAAGCATTTCTTTCTTTCAAATATAATGCGAAAGCTTCAGGATATTTACCAAAACATACAGTATCCAAGTATAAACGGTTTCTTAACTGATCATAATCCATGGCAGCTAAATAGTCTTCTGGTGAAGAAGTTAATGGATATACACAAGTAATATTTGGTGCAGGAGCAATCCATGCATCACACATATTGTGACATGAAATCATTGCCTTAGCTTGTGCCACTAACATGTGGTGGTTAGCCTGGTAACGTTCTTTATCTGTTTTATATCCACCCATATTAAACATGGTCATCATATTTTGTTCGTTGATTGTTAAAAAGTATTTTACTTTATCGCCATACTCTTTGAAGCATACTTCACAATAGCGAACGAAATCATCAATACATTGACGAGATGTCCATCCACCGTATTTTTCTTGTAGAGCATAAGGCAAATCAAAGTGATATAAAGTAACGACTGGTTGGATACCATATTTTAAACATTCGTCGATGACTTCATGATAGTGTTTTACACCAAGAGGATTTACTTCACCATCTCCATCAGGAATGATTCTAGGCCATGCGATTGAGAAACGATATTCTGTAAAACCCATTTCAGCCATTAAGGCAATATCTTCTTTAAAACGATGATAATGATCACTACATACTTTCCAATCTGTTGTTCCTTTCATAACTGGAGCCATATCTTGTACAGATGGGCCTTTTCCATCTTCATCCCAAGCGCCTTCACATTGGTAAGCGCTAGAGCTTGCACCCCATAAAAAATCTTCTGGGAAATCTTTTAATTTTAAAATATCCATAATTATTTCTCCTTGTTCGTTGACTACAATATATCGGTTTATATTCGCATTCTCAATTTGATCTGAGGATACAGAAATTTATTTCCAAAAGAAAATAAAAAAGCATCAGAAACCTGACACTTTTTGAAACTATTGATTTGGAACATGATAGGACATCGACTTGCGAATATAGTGATTATTTTTTGTGCGATTTAAATTGTATATAGCCCCATAGAGTACATCCATGATATATTGCATCGCAATATGACTGGAGAATTGTGATATACGATTTTGAAGATTTTCATGATCACTGATAAATAAATGATATACATTGTCACATGCTTCATCTTTTACACCCGCTCTTGTCACCAAAATGACAGGTACCTGTTTCTTACGCAATTGTTCACATAACTGCGAAGACCAATAGGCTCCAGAATAAGAAAGGATAATGGCTACATGATCTGAATTGGAAGCAAGCGTTATTAGAGATTGCTCATAATAAGCGGATGGACAATTGACAATTTTACCTATGTTTAACATCTTTTGTTTAAAATTCTGGGCAATATTTTCATTGTGTCCAATTGCATAAATATCAACGTATAAAGCCGAATTTACGATTTTGGCAATCTCATCCATACGTTTGGCATCTAAACACTTGTAAGTATCTTGAATTGTACTTTTATACAGATCCATCAATTTATTGGCGATTTCCTTAGATTGATCCTTTTCGTAAAAAGGCACATTCGCATCCACCCAGTTTTCCTCTTCCATCTTTTCTTCTTTGGCAAGTTCAATCTTCAGATCGTTAAATCCATTTAGGCCAATTTTCTTACAAAAACGATGGATGGCAGATTTAGAGACAAACACCTCTTTTTCTAAGTCTTGTATTGTACTGTTTAATATCGCTTCTTTATGATTCATAATATAATTTCCAATACGAACTTCAACCGGAGTTAGGTTTTCACATAAAGTAATCTTTTTATCTAATGTCATGTTCTACCTCTTCTGTTAATACTTTAACACAACTCGAAAAATATCTAAATATCTGGATTCTTTATCATTCATTCTGCGACTCAAAAACATTTAAAGTTTCCAATCAAACGATGAGACTTCAAACATCATTACTACATTTATTGTTAAAAAAATGAAATAACGACGTTTTATACGGAGTAAAACATTGAAATAATGACGTTTTAGATGAAATGAAATATTGAAATAATGACGTTTTTCTGCTAATGTGATATTGAAATAATGTTGTTTCATGACTGGAGGATATATGTTTAAGCGGAAAGTATATAATGAATTGTTGGAATGGAAAGAAAAATATGCAGATCGGTCAGCTTGTTTATTAGAGGGAGCTAGGCGTGTAGGTAAGAGCACAATTGCTTTGGAATTTGCAAAAAATGAGTATGAAAGTTTTATATTTATAGATTTTTCTAATATATCTACAGAATTGTTAGAAGTATTCAATGATATTTCGGATTTGGATATATTCTTCTTGCGATTACAAACAGTGACAGGTATTAATTTAATAATATCTAAATCTGCCATTATTTTTGACGAAGTACAATTCTTTCCAAAGGCTAGACAAGCTATTAAACATCTAGTAAAAGATGGAAGGTATCATTATATTGAGACGGGGTCACTGATATCAATTAAGAAAAATGTACGAGATATATTAATTCCTTCTGAAGAACATAAAATTAATGTGTTTCCGATGGATTATGAGGAATTTAATTGGGCATTGAAAAAAAGTACGGATAGTATAAGAACTTTAGTTGAAAAGAATGTTGCTATAGGTGATATGACAAACCGTAAGTTAATGCGCGATTTTCGTATTTATATGGCTATTGGGGGGATGCCTCAAGTCGTTTCCACTTATCTACAAACGAATAATCTTGATGCAGTAGATAAAGAAAAAAGAGATATTATTTCTTTATATGAAGATGATTTAAAAAAAATAGATCCTTCTGGTAGATTATCTGATATTTATGCATCAATACCTAGTCAATTAGCATTGAAGAGAAATAGATTTAAAATAACAGAAGCAACTAAAAGCCGAAGACAAATTAAAGATGAGGAACGTTTATTTGATTTAATTGATTCCAAAATAGTTTTGCCATGTTACAATGTTGCACAACCTGGTATTGCTTTAGCACAAACAAGAGATCCAGAAACTTTTAAATTGTATATTTCTGATATTGGATTGTTTACAACAATGATATTTGATGGTGGGAAAGGATTATCTTCAGATATTTATAAAAAATTGTTGAGTGATAAGTTATCAGCCGATTTAGGCTATATGTATGAGAATGCAATCGCACAAATCATTGTAAATAGTGGCAATAATTTATATTATCATTCATGGAGAAAAGAGAATAGTACTCATAGTAATGAAATTGATTTTTTAATACGTTCAAGAAATAAAATCATTCCAATTGAAGTTAAATCATCTGCAACAAAGAGTCATATTTCAATGGATGAATTTTGCAAGAAATATTCGCATGAAGTAGGACGAAGATTCTTGTTTTCACAGAAAGATTTTTCGAAAGATGGGATGTTAGAGTTAAAGCCTATTTACGCAGTTCCATTTTTGTTGGAAAATCTTTAAATAATGTATTCTAATATTTGGTATAATAATGAAGTTGAAATGAGGTTTTAAAGATGGATGAAAATATAATTTCCTTAATTGCGAAAGAGTTGAATATTTCAATTTCGCAAGTTAAGAATACATTGGAATTATTAGAAGAAGGAGCTACAGTTCCTTTTATTGCGCGTTATCGTAAAGAACGTACAAAAGGTTTGGACGAAGAACAAATTCGTGTCATTCAAGAAAATTATGCGTATCAAGTGAATTTAGCTAAGCGTAAGGAAGAAGTCTTAGCTCGTATTGAAACATTAGGAAAATTGGATGATGAAATTATAAAGAATGTCAACGCATGTACAAAATTGTCACAAGTAGAAGATATTTATCGTCCTTACAAACAAAAGAAAAAGACGCGTGCAAGTGTTGCGATTGCCAATGGTCTACAGCCATTAGCCGATACTTTTATGTCTTTTCCTCGTTATTTTAAAGAAACAGAATTAGATGCTTATATCAATGAAAACGTAAAAGATCGTGAAGCTGCCATTCAAGGTGCATGCGATATCATTGCCGAAAAAGTGAGTGATGATGTGGATGTGCGTAATAAAATATTGGATTCAATGACAAATTTTGGTCGTATTGTTACAACTGAAAAGAAAGATCATGAAGATGATCATAAAGTTTATAAAATGTATTATGACTATTCAGAAAGAGTGAATACATTGGCACCGCATCGTGTTATGGCCATTGATCGTGGGGAAAAAGAAAAAGTATTAAATGTTTCGATTTCCTTTAACGAAGAATATATCGAAAACTGGGTATGCCGAAGATTTATTCGCTTTACTAACAGTGGTACAAGTGAGTATGTTCGTGCTGCTATTTTAGATGGTTTAAAAAGACTTGCCTATCCTTCCATTGAAAGAATGGTTCGTTCAGCTTTAAGTGAAAAGGCACATGAATCAAGTATTGATGTATTCTCTATGAACTTAGAAAAACTTTTACTTCAACCACCTATGAAAGATAAAGTGATTCTAGGCTTTGATCCTGCCTTTAGAACCGGATGTAAATTGGCTGTTATTGATGCATCTGGTAAAAAATTAACAGTTGATGTGATTTATCCACATCAGCCAAATGCGAAAGTAAGAGAGTCTGAACAAAAATTAGTTCAATTATGTAAAGAATATCATGTGAATTTAATTGCGATTGGCAATGGTACGGCAAGTAGAGAAAGTGAAGCTTTCGTTGCGAATACAATCAAAAAATTTAATTTACCAGTATCCTATACCATTGTTTCTGAAGCAGGCGCTAGCGTATATAGTGCTTCTAAATTAGCTATTGAAGAATTTCCAGACTTACATGTTGAACAAAGAAGTGCTATTTCTATTGCACGAAGACTGATGGATCCACTTTCAGAATTAATCAAGATTGACCCTCAATCGATTGGTGTTGGTCAATATCAACATGATTTGCCAACCGCAAGATTAAAAGAACGTTTGGATTTCGTAGTTGAAAAAGCTGTTAACCGCGTGGGCGTAAATATCAATACAGCCAGTGTTTCTTTACTTAAAAATGTTGCGGGATTAAATAATGCGAGCGCATCAAGTATTGTGTCATATCGTGAAGAGAATGGAAAAATTGAATCGCGTATACAAATTAAAAAGATCCCTAAGATTGGTCCAAAAGCCTTTGAACAAGCAGCTGGATTCTTACGTATTGAAGATGGAAAAGAACCGTTAGATCGTACAAGTATTCACCCTGAATCGTATAAGGCAACAAAAGTATTGTTGAAAGAATTAGGTCTGGATACTTCGGATTTGGGAACACAAAAGGCAAAAGACGTGATTTCTAATTGTGATACAAAACAATTGATGCAAGACACAGGATTAGATAGTTATACATTGAAGGATATCTTAGATGCGATTTGTATGCCACTTAGAGATTATCGAGATAAATATGATGCGCCATTACTAAGAAAAGATGTATTGGAAATCGAAGACTTACATATTAATGATAAGCTAGAAGGTACAGTACGTAATGTTGTTGACTTTGGTGCCTTTGTCGATATTGGACTACACGAAGATGGTTTAGTTCACGTTTCAAAGATGAGTACAAAACGAGTAAAACATCCAAGTGATGTTGTTTCTGTAGGAGATATTGTTACGGTATGGGTATACAATATTGATCAGGAGAAACAAAAGGTACAACTAACAATGGTCAATCCAAATTGACAATCAACAAATAGAGGATTATTATCTTTACAAATGTAGGGCAACGCATTGTTGTCCTTTTAATTTAAGGGAAGAGGATTATTATGAATATCACAACAATTGTTATACAAATGACTATTTTATTATTGATTATGATTGTTGGTTTTGTGGGAGCTAAAAAGAACATCTTTAATGACGAAGTAAATGTATATGCATCAAATATCTTGTTAAAAATCGGGATTCCAGGCTTGATTATTAGTTCGGTTAAAAATGGATCTCCATTTACTGGAAATGAACTGTTCAATGTACTTGTTATTTTTTCAATTTTCACAATCTTTACAGGGATTGTCTCTAAAGTTATTGTAGAAGTTTTACGCATTCAAGAAAATAAATCCCTTTGGCAATTTATGATTCTATTTACCAATGCCGGATTTATGGGATTACCCGCTATTCAAGCCATATTAGGGAATCAAGCCATGCTTTATGGAGCTTTATTTTTATTGCCACTAAACTGTTTAATGTATGGATATGGAGAGAGTTTATTTCGTAAGGGAGGTTTTTCGCTTAAGAAATTTATGAATGGTCCGATGATTGCTTCCATTATTGCGCTTGTCCTTTGTATCTTTAATATTAAGCTTCCGTATGTCTTGGCACAGACTTGCACGTATATTGGTAATGTTACAACGCCACTATCTATGATGGTTATTGGCGCTGGTTTAGTGAATATGGATATCAAAGAGTTGTTGGATGTAAAAGTATGGGCATTTACAATATTTAAAATGATTTTATTACCTTTGTTTTATATGTTTTCTCTTTCTTTATTTCAGATGGATCCATTGATTGAAAATACACTTATACTCATTATGTGTATGCCAGTGGCAAGTAATTCTAGTGTATATGCATTTATGTATGGGGAGGATGCAACGCTTGCTAGTAAAGCTATCTTCTTGACAAGTGTTTCGTGTGTGGTAACGATTCCAATTGTGTTTATTTTGCACAATTTGTAAATAACGTGACAAATGTAACTGTAAATAAAGGCCAAAGTTTGAGTTATTGATTAGAATGATGTATGATTAGGATATAAGAAAGGATGTCATGATTATGGAAAAATGGACTCAAGAACAGTATGCTGCTCGTTTACAGGAAATGAAACAAGAAGCTCATGATAAAATGTGGTTATACATCGAAGTGAATGCCAAAGAGTTTATGAATGAATGTGAACCAGGGGTAAAAAATTTAGCAAGTTGCTGCAAAGCAATGTTAGATGCAATGTTAGAAGGAGATGGCTTTATTGTAGAGCCTAAGATTCGTACTAAGGTTGCTGGAACTTTAACAGTTCGTTACTATGTTGATAACTTACATCCAGGTCGTAGAAAATACGCAGATGTAATGAAAGAACAACAACAGTAAAAAAAGAATCATTTCTGATTCTAAAATAGCTTTAAATATTTAAAAGCTTTGTATAAGCCGTCATTGTCAATTTTATCTGTGACATAGTCGGCTTTTTCTTTTACCTCTTTGACACCGTTTCCCATCGCAACTGAAATATCAGCATATTCTAACATTGGTAAATCATTTTCAGAATCACCCATCGCAACTGTTTCATATTCTTCACTGTAGTAGTCTTTGACAAACTGAATAGCCGTAGCTTTATTGTATTCTGAATGTGTGATTTCTCCGCCTAGATGCAAGAAGTTTGTGAATGTTAAATGTTTAGGGATTTGTCTTAATATTTCTTCTCTTTGTGAAAGTGAGTCAAAATGAATGCTGACTTTCATGACTTGATTGTAATCATCGTCGGTAATTGTTGAAATATCTGGAAAAGATAAGAAACGATTTCCCATACGGTTATCCGTATTAAATTGCAACATTCTTTCTCTGTTTTTTTCATTCGTAAATGTCATTTTGCTTCCTTCTAAAGAAAAGCCTGAATCTTTGGCAATGTGCTGAATAAATTGAGTGTCTTTTTTTTTAATGGTTCAAAAAGTACTTGTTTATTATCAATTATAATTTCACTGCCAGCCCCAAAACAATAGCCATCTAAATTCATATCTAATAAAAATTGAGGGATTTCACAACGTGTTCTACCTGTGTTTATATATATTTTATGCCCATTTTTTCTTGCGAGTTCAATCGCTTTTAATGCAGAACTAGGAATCTTTTCAAATGTCCATAGAGTTCCGTCTAAATCTAAAAAAATAATTTTTTTCATAACCTTCCTCCACTACACTATTCTATCATATTATTGTATGATATAAGAAAAAGAGGGTATTGGCATGGAAAAGAATGTGATTATAACGATATCGAGGCAGTTTGGATCCAATGGAAGGGAAATTGCTCGTAAATTAGCTGAATATTTAGATATTAGTTATTATAATAAAGAAATTTTGGAAAGAATTGCAGTAAATATGGGAATTTGCGCTGACTTCTTTAAAGATCAAAAACAAGATGCGAATGGCTTATTTACAATAGAATCTAAAGGCCTTTTAGGACTTAGAAATATTACAGAATTAAGTGTGAATACACAAATCTATGATATGGCAAGTGATTTTATTCAAAAGATTTCCCAAAGAGAAGATGCTGTTATTGTAGGAAGATGTGCCGATTATATTTTAAAAGATAATCCGGATGTTATTTCTGTATTCTGTTACAGTGATGTAGAAGAACGTATTCAATGGTCGATTGATGAATATCAAGTGCCTGCCAAACAAGCCAAGAAAATTGTGCAGGAAAAAGATGCACAAAGATCTAGATTTTATGAATTCTATACCAATCAAAAATGGGGCAATCCACGTAACTATACGTTGATGATCAACACGTCGAAGATGAGTACAGAAGAAACAGTACAATTACTTGCTTCATTTTATGATGCAAAAAAAGGCATCCTCACATTTAAGAATGCCTTTGAAAATCAATATGAAAAAGATAATAAGTATTAAAAAAGTCGGAAACCCGACTTTTTCTTTTACATAATGTAAGGTGTAGCGAAGTACAATACGAAGATGATCATTAATGCCCAAACAGTTGGGTGAACTTCTTTAGCTTTACCAGCTGCAATCATGGCAATTGTATAAACGATGAATCCGCATGCGATACCATTTGAAATAGAATACATCAAGATCATCATAATAACAGTGACAAAACCAGCAGCGGCAAAAATCATGTCATCCCAGTCAATACCTTTTAACTGTTGTGCCATCATAATACCAACAACAATCAATGCTGGTGCAGTAACTGCGTTCGTAACTGTACTTAAGATAAGTGGTGATAAGAATACGGCTAGTAAGAAGCAAACACCAGATGTGCATGCAGTTAAACCTGTACGTCCACCAACACCAACACCAGAACTAGATTCAACAAAGCTAGTTACTGTACTAGTACCTAAAACTGCACCAAATACTGTACCAACCGCATCAGCAAGCAATGCTTGTTCAGCATTTTCTAGTTCACCTTTATCGTTGATCAAACCAATACGGTTTCCAATCGCAACAAGTGTTCCGGCTGTATCAAAGAAGTCAACGAATAAGAATGAGAAAATAACTACGAAAGCTTGGAATGGATTTGCGAATAATTCAGAAATTCCTGAGAAGCAAGCTCCAGCAGCTTGTAATTCAAAATCAAACGAAATGAAATGTTCAGGTAAAGTAGGCATACCAGCCATTCCCATGAATCCAAGGATGATTCCAATCACAGCAGTGATAACCATACCTACGAAAACGGCTGCAGGAACATTTTTAATAACTAACGCAATTGTGATCAACAATCCAACAATCGCAAGTAATACAGTTGGATCTGTTAAGTTTCCAATTGTTACAAATGTTGCAGGACTAGCTACAATAATACCTGCATTTTTTAAACCAACAAACGCAATGAAGAAACCGATTCCGGCTCCGATTGCCAACTTTAATTGTACTGGAATTGCGTTGATAATAGCTTTACGAACACCAGTAACAGAAATAAGAATAAAGATAATACCTGAAATGAATACAGCACTTAATGCAGCTGCCCAGCTAAAGCCCATTTGTCCACAGATTGTGTAGGCGAACAATGCGTTTACACCCATACCAGAAGCTAATGCAACTGGGTAGTTGGCAACAAGTCCCATAATGATACTTGTCACACCAGCAGAAATAGCTGTCGCAAGGAATACAGATGCTTTATCCATACCAGCATCTGCCAATACTGCAGGGTTAACCCCAAGAATGTAGGCCATAGCCAAGAATGTTGTAAGACCAGCAATAAGCTCTGTCTTAACGTTTGAACCTTTCTCGTTCAATTTAAAGAATTTTTCCACGATTCTCTCTCCTTCTCTCTTTTTTTTCAAAAGACCCCTCCATTGTAGCATAAGTCATTATAAAAGGATGCATTCAAATAGAGAAAAAGCATAAATATACGTTTTTATCGGTAAATCCGTTATTCTTTCCATTGAATGTTTATAAGTTTGAAGCTGAGCCGCATACATATCAATTAATTTATTTTCATTATCCGCGGCATCTGTTTTAAAATCAATGATAATTATCTCATCTTCTTTATAGATAACTAAGTCCATAAATCCATGAACGACTTGGTTTTTTTCTTTAATAATATAGCTTTGTTCAAATACATGCTTTTCGTTCATCCATGAAGCATAGAGTGCATTCGAATTTAAAGCTAGAATCTGTTTGATATCATAATCCTTTAAAGTATATCCATAAGAATTCGCATAAGAAATAATTTCTTCTTGTTGATAAGGATATGAACATTGTGCCACAATTTCATGGAATAAAGTACCACGAAGCGTTCCTATATTTTTAGTAAGAGAAATCTCTTTCCAGTCTAATTTCATTTTGGCCCCACTAGCCGTCTGACTCGAGAACACATCGGATGTTTTCGTATAGACAGGAAGCTTGTAAGACTTATTATTTTGACGCACTTTTAATGGTCTTTCATACAATTCTTGTTTTTTATCAAAAACCACTAGAGAATCACTCGAGTTGGCATATGTATGTAAAAGCCATCCTGTATAACTTTCATCTTCTAATAGAGTATAGGCGTTTAATGGACTATAAAAATCTTCAATGCTTTCAATCGTATCTACGATAACAAGTTCTTTTTGAGGACGTGTTGTCGCCACATAGAATACGCGCATTTCTTCAGCAAGATCATCCAATTCTTTTTTTGTTTGTAGAGCTAAATGATATATTGAATTGTACTTATATTTATAATCATTACTTAAGCCTTTTAAAGATAATCCTAATATTGAATCAAGTAAGATACATGAACTGCCATGTTTATCTCTTTGTTCATGTTGCGAAAGAATATATACAACAGGGAATTGTAAACCTTTAGATTGATGCATTGTCTTTACTTGAACTACATCATCTTCTTTGCCATACAAGCTTGCTTCCTGAGTTTGATCTTGCGTTGCATCTTTAGATAGTTGAAGGACAAAACCATGGATGTCACTCTGATTTTCATACTGGGTTGCTAATTCTAATAAATAATCTAAGTTATTCTTATCTTGAATGGTTGTAGAAGCATAATAGAAATTATTATAGGCATAGATATATTGTAGCAGTTGTACAATCGTTTGATTTCTATTTACATATAATTCAAAGAAGGGTTTCATGAAATCTTCGTTTTTAATACTCATATATAAAGATGTGCCTTTTTCTTTTCCGATGCAACACTTCGCAATTTGAGAAAAAGATACATTAAATAATGGAGACATTAAAGAAGCACATAACGCAATGTCGTCGGTTAAATCTTCTAAAGCTTTTAAAGTGGAAAGTACAATTTGAATGGCAGGATTTGTGTAGAATCCATGATCAATGGTAATCATAGCTGGAATGTTGTAGGCCTCAAAAACTGTTTTCAGTTTTTCTTGAGGCGCATGATTACGAGTTAACACACACATCGATTTATAGGGCATGCCTGCTTTGTGCTTTTCGATAATATCTTGTGCAATCAAATCAAAACGATTCTCATTGTGATTCTTTTTGATGGTAGCTTTGTTGCCTTCTTCATCTTTATATTCTGTATATAAGAAACGAACTGGATACTGAGGACTTTCCATTTGTCCTTTCGTACCTACATTGGCAATATCGATTTCTTCAAATTGTTTTCCCAATAATTCATTGTTCATGATCTTACTATAAAAATCATTGTTGAATTGAATAACACTCGCATTGGAACGATAGTTTTCCTGCAATAATAAAGGGGTGTTGTTGATATCTTCCTTTTTCATCCAATCCTGCATGATTTTTGGATTGGCTTGTCTAAAACCATAGATGGATTGTTTAATGTCACCCACTCTAAATACGTTATTTTCATGGCAGAAAGACGCAATGATTTTTTCTTGAAGTTCATTGGTATCTTGAAATTCATCCACTAGAATCATCTGATATTTATTGTACATTTCTTCTTTGATCATCGGATCTTGAAGGAGTTGATACGCAAAGTGCTCCATATCATTGAAGTCAATCACTTCCATTTTCTTCTTTTCTAATTGAAAGTATAGCTTTACTTTATTGGTTAATTCAAATAAGGTATCTACTAAAGCTTTATGATTTTGAATGTCCTTTAAATAGAATTCTTCATCAAATAAGTTTTCTACGATCTTTGTTTCATGATCTTTAAAAGAAGTTTGATATTTTGAGTAGTCCACCTTATCAATTGTCTTCTTAAAACCGATGGTATTTTTTAAATATAATTCAAATTGAGCTTTAAAATCTGAATACGAGTTGGCATCTAAACACTTTGATAAATAGTCTTTTTTGACTTCATAATCTTCAGGCTTTGCGATTTGATCGATTACTTCATCTAATATTTCAGTCATCGCAAGACAATGATTGTGAAAGTATTTCAATGCATATTCCATTAATTCTGGGCTTAAATATGTATATGAATCTTGAATGTTTTTAATCCAAGCCGTAGCGTCTTCTTCGGATTTAGAGTTGAGGATTGCCAAAATATCTTCAATGTATTTTTGAATGTCTTCTTCTGTTTTTCCAAAAGAGAGAAAATACATTTTTAATTTTGTGTATGCATCCAAGTCTAAATCTTGAATCGCATGTTTATAGGCGTTGTCAAAGGCGATGCGCGTTTGGGCTGAGGATGCCGTTTGTTTGGACATCGTATAAGAAATGGGAATCTTATAGTAATAATTTTGTACAATCGACAAGCAGAAACTATCAATAGTAGAAATACTGGCTGTTTCAAGTAGAGCCATCTGTTGAAGGATATATTCTGTTTTTGGTTGCTCTTTTAATTTGGAAAGAAGACGTGCCTTCATTTCAGCCGCCGCATCCTTTGTGAAAGTCATTGCCAGGATAGAATCGATTGAAATATGGTCTTTTAATACAAGCTGACATAAACGTTCTACTAAAACAGCTGTTTTACCACTTCCGGCACTGGCAGAGACAACGACATTTGTATCTCGAATGTCAATGGCTTTTTGTTGGGGAATTGAAAAATCCATGTTTATTCTTCCTCCTTTTCTACACGAAGCATTGGTTCAACTTCATTCGCTGAATTTCGACAAATAGATCTGTAAGCACAGAATTTACATGCATCTTGGACATGATTAGGTAGGGCTTGTCCACTTTTAATGTCTTCTAAAAGACTGTCAACGACTTGAGTCCATTCCTCTTTGATGGTTTCTAAACTTGGATTGGCTCTTTTTACAGGCATATATCGTTTTATGTCATCACAATAAATGCTCGCATCACTAAAGTGCCATCCATTTAATCTTCGATTGACTTTAAATGTATCCGCAATATCTTTTTCATCGTTCACAGTGAGTTCAGGGATTTTTTTGCGATAATTTAATTTTCCATAAGTGAATGTTTCTGGGGTTGTCCTTAGTGCAATATAGAAACATCCTACAGGGATTAAACCGGATTCTTTTTCGTAAGCTAACGTATATGTGGCTAACTGTAAAGATAATCCTTTTTCAAAGTCATCGATTTTAATATCTTTATCACTTGATTTATAGTCAAAGATACAAAAAGATGTGTTTGAACTGTCGATTCGGTCAATATAGCCATATAAATCAATGGTATATCCATTCCATGGGTAGGAATAAGAGAACTTATGTTCTTGTTTATCCATGTTCATGTGCCAGTTGGATTCGAAGTTATGGAGTTGTTCAAAAATCAACATAAGTTTTTCTGTGATTTCTTCAATTTGAGAATCAAACCATGGAACTTGTTGTAAAAGCACTTCTTTTGCGAAGGAAAATTCATTTTCAACATAGTGATGAATTTCTTCTTTGGGTAAAGAAGTATATTCTTGTCTATCTTTAGAAATCACTTCTAGAACATGATGTAATATGCTTCCACGAATTCGAATGTCTGTGATGTCTTCTTTTTCTTTTAAATATAAGCCGTATTTTAGTGCATGGGAAAAAGGGCATCGTGCATAGGATTCGAGTCTTGAAATAGATCCTTTAAAATGATCATCCTTAAAGAATATGGATTTAGCTGTTGTTTCATTTAAATCGATATTTGGGGTAGTCCAATTAAAAGAATCGGGCGTAGTGATAAACTCAGCCTTTTGTTGGAGCCAATTTTCTATGTCAGAACTTGGTTCATAATTTTTTCCTTGATAATCACTTTGTGGATAGAATACATAAAGAATTTCACACAAAGACAAACAGTCAAAGATTTGTGCCTGCTGGTTTTGAATGCGTGTTTCAAGATTTGGTAAATCCGTGTTTTGTACATAGGCCTCATCAAAGATTCCAGTATGTAACTTTAAAGCAGGAAATGCACTGGCATTTGTGCCAGTTAAAAAGACGAGGGGCCTTAAATTTGTGATGTCTTGTCTAGATCCAATGAATACCCCTTCAATGGAATTGGCTTTCTGATTGGCAGAAAGATTTTGGATTTGGTGAATCAAGATGTTTAAATCATTCGCATTATGAATGTGTGTATGCACATCTTGGATAAGTGACATGACATCGTTGAAGGCATTCAAATCTTCTTTTGTGACTTGTTCATGTAGATTTTGAATGTGTTTGGCTATCTTGATAAAATCGTATGCATCAAATAAGAAGGCATGATCGTGTATCCATTCTAAAGTGTCTTGTTCTAATTTTTGGTAGGATGTGAATTGGTAGGAATCAATGATTTCATTATCTTTGTATGGAAGTGTAGTTAAGAAAGGTTCAAATTTTAAAAATTGTTCAGGGAACAATGTGTAATACTGCAAGAGATAATTGTCATTTGGATATAGGGTTTGAACTACGTTTAAAAAACTTTTTAAATCCATATCTTTAGCCCATGTTAAATAATGGATCCACTCGTTATATATAGATGTAGTATGAACTTCTTGTATAGTTGTGAATGGGATCTTATGTGCTGTAAGAATCTGGGTTAAAACATTGATGTCACTTGGGTTGTTTAGGGCAATGAAAATATCATCGGCTGAATAGTCATTTTCAATAATAAGATTTGCGATGACTTCCATTTGTTTGCGTGCGTTGGCAACACTGTAGTAGTGTGTTGTTAATAGTTGCTTATCGCCGAGCCATTTTGCGCCATGATCAATCAACACTTGAATCCAGTAACTGTCTAATTGAGAGTATTCTTTTTTTAGGATATAGATGTTTTCTAAATCTGGTAAACTTGAAAGGACATCTTGCGTTTGGTCTTCTTTGAGTTGAATTGGATACAGAAGATTTAAGATTTCATGTAAATCTTTTTCTTTTTGCGTTGAACAAGGAAAGTCGTGGATTTGATAGGTCTTGGCCATTTTAATAAAGTCTAGGCAGGCACTTAAAAAATCATAGTCTTCTTTACTGGAATAGAAGGCATTGGAAAGAGAGATATTCTTTAAAGCATCTTTGTATAAATAAAGAATTTCAATGTCAGATTTATTTTGTCCATGATAAAAAGAAGATAGCCAGCTAGACAAGGTTAAAACTTGTATGCCAAGGCAATCTTTTTTTTGTTTTAAAATTTCTTTGTATAAAGATAAATGTAGGGTAGCCGGAGCTAATATTGTACTGTTGTCTGGAATTTGTATCATAAAATTATCACCTAGATTATTATACCATGTTGCGTATCTTTTCATTCGATGATATTATTAACTCGATAGTTAATAACTGCGGAGTTAATAAAGTGGAGGACCTATGTTTGTTGGTAGAAAAAAGGAATTAGATGCATTAAATAGTCGGTATAAAAGTAATAGAAAAGAATTTGGTGTATTGTATGGAAGAAGACGAATAGGGAAATCATCCATATTGAATGAATTTTTTAAGGGTAAAAAAGGTATATTGTTTCAGGCTAAGCAAGATAATAGTTATGGAAATTTAAAATCTTTTTCTTATGAAGTGGACCATTTGTTGAATCTACCAGATACATTTGTTTTTGCAAGTTGGCAACATGCCTTTAAATCGATTCAAGAATACGCAAAGAATGAACGTTTTGTGTTAATTATAGATGAGTATCCATATATAGTGAGTCAAGATTCTAGTTTCTCTTCCGTTTTGCAAGAGTTTATTGATCATACGAGTGATAATATGATGGTCATCTTATCGGGAAGTGATATAGGATTCTTACAAAAAGAAATACAAAATCATGCGAGTCCATTATATAAAAGACGTACTTTTGAGATGGAAATCAAAAAAATGAATTTTATGGACGCAAAGGAATTTGTGAAGATGGAGGATGTTGAAAGCCAAGCTAATTATTTGTGTTTAATGTCGGGATATCCATATTATTTATCGACAATTGATCATACAAAAACTTTTTATGAAAATATTCAATATTTATTATTTAATGAATTTGGTACATTTTTTAATTTGCCAGATCAACTTCTTTCTAATTCAACGAATGTACAGAATGTATATAATTCAATATTAGTATCAATCTCAAAGCGAAATCGTACAATAAAAACGATTAGTGAAGATATTCATGAGGCAGAGGCTAAAGTCTCTAAATATATTTCAACCTTGATAAAGAGTGAAATTGTAGAAAAAAAGAATATGTATAATGGAAATAAGCGAACAATTTATTATGATATATCAGATTCGATGTTGAAATTATGGTACACCTTAATTTTTGAAAATCAGGAGAAGATAAAAATAAATGGCAATCTAGTGTTTGAACGAAATAAAGAAAAATTAGATTCATTTCTTTCGTTTGAATTTGAGAATTTATCGATTTTATATATGGATATGCTAAATGAAAAAGGTGAATTAGAAGACATTTTTCCACATATACAGAATTATAAGGTTGATAATTCAAAATTAAGCAGATCGATTGAAATAGATGGTATCACAAGTACTAAAGAATATTTGTTGGTGATGGATTGCAAATATAGAAATAAAAAATATACAAAAGACATGTATGAACATCTAAAAGAGAGTGCTTCTATTTTTCCAGACAAATTAAAAAGAGTATATTATATCTTTTCGAAAGAAGGATTCAATGAAAATATGATTGAAGATAAAAATATACACTTGTTTGACTTGAAAAAAATGTTTGAATAAATGAAAAAGTGGATCAAGCGATCCACTTTATGTTGTATTATAGATTTTCTGTAATGTGTCTTGCGACATATACACCAGATGCACTGGCATGACTTAATGAGTGTGTTACACCTGAACAGTCTCCGATAACGAATAGTCCTTTGTGTTTTGTTTCTAAGTTTTTGTCTACTTTTACTTGCATGTTGTAGAATTTAACTTCAACACCATATAGTAATGTGTCATCACTAGCTGTTGATGGACATACTTTATCAAGGGCATAAATCATTTCGATAATGTCATCTAATTGACGTTTAGGAATAACTAGAGATAAGTCTCCTGGTGTAGCCTTCAATGTAGGAGTTACGAATCCTTGTGCAATACGACTTGGAGTTGAACGTTGTCCACGAATCAGATCACCAAAGCGTTGAACGATAACGCCACCACCTAACATGTTTGATAGGCGGGCAATACTTTCACCATATTGGTTACTTTGTGAGAAGGGTTCTGTGAAATGATTTGATACTAATAAGGCAAAGTTTGTGTTGTTTGTGAAGCGAGCTGGATCTTCATAGCTGTGACCATTTACAGTGATGATTCCGTTTGTGTTTTCGTTTACGACAACACCTCTAGGGTTCATACAGAATGTACGAACGCGGTCTTGATATTTCTTTGAACGATATACGATTTTAGATTCATACAATGAGTCTGTTAATTCTGAGAATGTATCGGCATTTAGTTCAACACGAACACCGATGTCTACACGATCACTCTTTGTTTCGATGCCTAAGTTTGAGCATACAGATTCCATCCATTTACTTCCTGAACGTCCTGTAGAAATAATACATTGTGTAGATGTATATGTTTCATCCCCACAAACGACCTCATATCCATCTTCGATTTTGTTTACCATATCAATGTGTTTAAAGAAATGGAATTCGGCTTTGTCTTTTAATTCATTGTATAAGTTTTCAAGGACTACATAGTTAATGTCAGTTCCTAAGTGACGAACTTTCGCTTTTAATAAGTGAAGATCATTTTGAAGACATTTTTTGGCGATAGCAGCATCTGAGTTTGCATATAGACGAGTTTTTTCTCCGCCCATCTTGCAGTTGATTTCATCCACATATTCCATTAAATCGATAGCTTCTTGTTCACCTACATATTCGTATAGGTTTCCACCAAATTCATTTGTGATATTGTATTTTCCATCACTGAAGGCACCGGCTCCACCAAAACCGTTCATGATGGCACATGATTTACAGTGGATACATGATTTGATTTTCTTTCCATCAATTGGACATTTTCTTTTGTTTAATGGTGCTCCTGCTTCAAAAACACCAATTCTTAATTCAGGTTTACTCTTTAATAATTCGTAGGCTGAGAAAATTCCTCCAGGCCCAGCACCAATAATAATGATATCGTATTGCATTTTATTTTCCTCCTGTTTGAAGGCTATAGTCTACTGTTTTCGGTAGTAGGTATGAACGTTCAACCATATCATGAACTTATATAACCCGGACTATTATACGGATAAAGTGAATTGTTTGCAAGCGATATTTTTGAAAACGAAACATAAAAAAAATGATATAATCATGTAGGCTAGAAGAGGTATGCATATGAGCAAGAATAAAATACATGATTTAATAATGATTATACTTGGAAACTTTGTGGTCGCATGTTCAGTTTCCTTTTTTATACTTCCTAATAATATATTAACGGGTGGTGTAGCTGGTGTGGCTGTCGCATTACATCCAGTTTTTCCGATTGATACAGTTTTGATGATTGATGGTTTGACAATTGGATTATTTATATTGGGAGCTCTTTTATTAGGAAAGCAATTTGCGATGAAATCTGTGATTTCTACAATTGTATATCCGGTTTTCGTAACAGGTTTATCACAGGTTGCCACAATGTTTCCTAAAGATACATTTGTGATGCCAGCTTATGTGGCTACAATCTATGCCGGAGTTCTTGTGGGGATTGGTTTAGGTTTAGTGTTTAGAGTTAATTCAAGTACGGGTGGTATGGATATCTTAGCTTTGATTTTACATAAATACCTGAAGATTCCTGAAGGAACCAGTGTAATGATCGTAGATGGCTTAACAGTTTTATTGGGCGTGGTTACACATGGTTTAACACCAGCATTGATTGGTATTATGTCTGTGTTTGTTTGTGGTGTCGCAATCGATAAAACAGTAATGCTAGGCATGCAATCCGCAAAAAATGTTATGATTATATCGACAGAGTGGAAACAGATTCGTCGTATTTTATTAGAGACAGTGGATCGTGGTGTAACGATTCTAGATGGAAGTGGCGGCTATACACAAGCGCCTAAGCCTGTGTTGATGTGTGTTATTAAGCAGAAACAATATCCATTATTAGAGTCAAGTGTTTTAGAGATTGATCCAAAAGCGTTTATTATTGTGAATGATGTGCATCAGGTACATGGTGCTGGTTTTACATCAAAACATGTGGTGGAGACAGATGAAGCAGCATATTAAAGAAATTATTGTCGTTGAAGGAAAAAATGATACAAACACGTTGCAGTCTTTTTTTGATTGTGACACGATTGAAACGGGTGGAGACCAGGTCAACGAGAAAACGATTGAGCGAGTTAGACAGGCTCAAAAGACAAGAGGTGTGATTATTTTTACAGATCCAGATACGCCAGGAGAACATATACGTAGATTGATTGGCAGTAGTGTGCCAGGATGTAAACATGCGTTTATTAATAAAGAAAAGGCGAAAACACCTAAAAAAGTGGGTGTAGAGCATGCAAGTAAAGAAGATTTATGGGATGCTTTATGTCATTATGTAACGTTTGAGAATAAAGAAGAAGTATTGAGTTGGCAAGACTTTATTGATTTAGGCTTAGTTGGAAATAAAGATTTGCGCTTTCAAGTTTGTGAAGATTTTCATATTGGTCCTTGTAATGCGAAAACATGTTTTAAGCGTTTAAATCAGATGAATGTGACAAAAGAAGAGATAGAAGAAAGGAGTCTTTCATGAAACAGGCGATTGCGACAGTAAAAAAGACAAAAGAGATTCAAGAAAAGTATAAGGTTTTCACAAAGAAAAGCTTTGGACAGAATTTTATTATTGAACCGGGTGTTGTTGAAAAGATTGCCAATGCAGCCATTCAATCAAGAGATGAATTGGTTTTTGAGATTGGTCCTGGAATTGGGGCTTTAACACAGTTTTTATGCGAAAAAAGTAATCAGGTTGTAGCTTTTGAGATTGATGAAAGATTGCCGGTTGTATTAGAGAATGAGATTGGTTTTGATCATTTACAGATAGTATTAGAAGACATCTTAAAGGTGGATATTGATGAAAAGATTCGTGAATTTAGAAAGCCTGGTCAAAAGGTAGTTTTCGCGTCGAATCTTCCTTACTACATCACAACGCCGATCTTATTTAAATTGTTTGAGGCAAATGAAGAGATTGAAAGAATTACGGTTATGATGCAAAAAGAAGTGGGAGAACGTTTCTTGGCACACGAAAATGATAAGGAATACAATGCGTTGAGCGTAATTACGCAATATCGTTGTGATGTGAAAAAAGTCATGGACGTATCAAGAAGAGTATTTTGGCCAAGTCCCAATGTGGATTCGATGGTTATTCAATTTTCTTTCCATCACAAGTATCATTTAGAAGATGAGAATTATTTCTTCGATTTGGTAAAAGCTTGTTTTACACAAAGAAGAAAAACTATTTATAATAATTTTCAGAATTTTGTGAAAGATAAAGCTCTGGCAAAAGAATTGTTAGAAAAAGTAAATATTGATTCGAGTACGCGTGCGCAACAGTGTACGTTAGAGGATTTTATTCGATTATATGAGGTGACCTATGAAAGTACAGGCAAGGGCAAAAATTAATCTAGCATTAGATGTCGTAAAAAGAATGGATAATGGGTATCATTCTTTAGACATGATCATGGTACCTATTTCAATTTATGATGAGATTGAGATAGAAAAAAATGATTTTGATGTAGTTGAATGTGAAGGTATGAAATTACCAGAGAACAATACGGTTTCAAAGATGATTCAAGTTTTAAAGGATACCTATCATTTGGATTCTTGTTTCAAAGTATCTATCAAGAAGCACATTCCAGCTCAGGCAGGTCTTGGTGGCGGAAGTGCGGATGCAGCTGCTGTATGCAAGGCGGTTTTAAAGATGGAAGGTATTGAGGAAACGGAAGAAAATCTTTATGAAATCACAAAACAAGTGGGTGCGGATGTTCCTTTCTGCATTCATGATAAGTGGGCTCGAGTAAAGGGAATTGGCGAGAAGATTACGCCAATTGAGAGTGATTGGAAATTTGATATTGTGGTTGTAAAACCAGATTTTGGAATTTCCACTGCGAATGCATTTTCTAAATGGAAAGAGTCTCGTCCTTTTCATCCGGATGTAGATTTAGTAGAGTCGAGTATTCGAGAAGAGAACATGGATCTTTTATATCAGACTATGGCAAATTCTCTGGAGCCAATCGCATTCGAGATTGAGCCTGAATTAGAACAAGTGAAAATGGATATGGAAGATGCAGGTTTAGTACGTATATTGATGTCTGGGTCTGGTTCAAGTATGTTGGGGTTCAGTGTGGATGAAGAAGTGATTTTAAGTGCATGTGAGCAATTGAAGGAAAAGTATAATTTTGTTCAAATTGTTCATGTGGGAGGCTAATATGGCAGCTTCTGTAATTTCTTATTTAGTATTCTTTGCGTGTTTTGGTTTAAGCTTTTATGCGATTTCAAGTATTCAGTTTGAAAAGGTGTGTAGTGTAAAAAATCCTAAGAAAGTGCAGATTTTAATGTTTCTTTTATCGCTTTGCCTTGCGTACATTTCAAGTCAGGCGATTTTACAATTAACAATCTATAATGGCTTTGCTTGATAAGTGGATTGCCCTGGATATGGGGGCGTATCTTGCACGGTTTTTATGATTTTTCTACACAGAAACAAATTGTTTTAAAACAATAATCGCAAAAAAAGGGAAAAGAAACATTAGGTGTATCGGATCAGGCGCTTGCCTATTTATATAAGGATCTGGATACGATACAAATTCAATATCCTATATCACATGGTCAAATTCTTCATTCAATTGAACCTTTGGTTCAGAAGGGGTTAAACGAACTACATGCCTTTGATGGCTTATTAAGACCGAGTGTGCTTGTGAGTGTTCCTACACAGTTGTCGCAAAGACAACGAGAACTTTGGCAGCAAATGTTTTTGGATTGTGGCGTACGTAAGGTTGAATTTATTTCAAACTTAAATGCTTTACAAGAAGAAGGTTCTTGTTTTTTAGTGCATAGTGGACATTCTTATACGGAAATTCATGTGTGTGCTTATGGTAAGGTGTTTGTGTCAAAGACAATTTATTATGCGGGAGCACAGATTGATGAGCAGATACAAAGGATTGTTTACAACAAGACGGGTTGTTTTATCACAAAAATGGATGCGGCACATTTGAAGGAAATGGCAAGTCTAGCTTTTTGGCAACAAAAAAATAATTTATTGTTGTGTTATGCCTTTGATTCAAGACAGATTCTTCATCAGATTCAAATTGAGTCAAGTCTATTGTGGCCGGCCTTCGAGATGGTTTCAGCACAGATTTCATTATGGGTAAAACATTGTTTTGATGGCCTTCCTGCTTCTTTACAAGAACATTTTTTGATGCATGGAATTGAATTGAGTGGAGGATTGGCGGATTGTTTTGGACCGTCACAATTCATTTCTAAGAACATATCTTGTCCAGTTCTTTGTACAAAACGAGGACAATACGATATGATAGATGCATTAAAGGGGGTAAAGTCAGCGTGATTGATTATAAAATGATTTTATTACCATTCTTGATTTCAGTGATTCTAACACCGTTGGTGAAGCAATATTCTATTTATTGTGGGGCCTATGCCAAAGAAAATAAGCGTACGGTCCATCATGGAAAGATTTCACGTATTGGTGGTGTAGCGATTTATTTGGCATTCATTATAACGATGGCTATCTTTGTGAAGGCGGATCGTCAGATCAAAGGTTTGGTTATTGGAAGCAGTATTATGTTTTTTACTGGTTTAATTGATGATTTAATCGATATTAAGCCACTGGTTAAACTAACGTTGGAAGTTATTGCGGCTTTGGTGTTGATTTATTTTGGAATTTCAGTAGATATTATTCGTTTGCCTTTGGGTATTCAAATTGATACAGGTATTATTTCGTTTATCTTTACGATTATTTGGGTGGCCGGTATCACAAATGCGGTAAATCTGATTGACGGTCTAGATGGTCTTGCCGGAGGTATGAGTGTTATTGTGCTTGTGGTCATTGGCTCTATCGCCATCATCGAAAGACGGTCGGATTTATTAAGCATTGCCTTTATCTTAGCTTTTGGAACATTGGGTTTCTTAGTTTATAATGCGCATCCAGCTAGTATCTTTATGGGAGATTGTGGATCGTTGTTTTTGGGATTCATGATTTCGGCAATTTCATTGCTTGGATTTAAATCGAGTACGATTTTGACGTTGGCATTGCCTATCTTATTGTTGATGCTGCCAATTATTGATACGTTATCTGCTATTTTGAGACGTACTTTAAAGGGCATGAAATTTATGGAGGCGGACAAGAGTCATATTCATCACTTGTTGATGCGCCAATTTGGACATCGTAATACTGTAATTATCATGTGTGGTTTAACAGCGCTTTTTGGATTGAGTGCTTTTGCGTATATGATCAATCGAAATATCGGCTTTTTAGTTATGGTCATTATATTGTTGGCGGTAGAGATCTTTATTGAGAAATCTGCAATGATTAGTGAGAAATTTCATCCTTTAATTGGTTTGTGGCATCGTATTCAAAGAAAATCGCGAAAAATATTCAAAAAAGTAGGCTAAAATGCCTACTTTTAATATTGTTTTCACATTGGTTTGTTAGAATGGGGTTATGGAACCGAATGAATGGCAAAAGTACAAAAACAAGAAGTCGACGGAGTACACACAGAAAATAACGTCGCAGGCTAGAATTGCTGAAGAACAACTGTTAGAGGGTTTAAATGAAAGTGAGGTTTATGATTATATGCTTTCTAAACTGAATTTTTGTCAGAGGAAACAAATGTATTCGAGTTTAGAAGCTAAGGTGTATGTGAAAGTTGGCGACATATGCTTTACAGATTTTGGATTGGCCTATCTAAGTGAGGTTGGCTATCAGCATTTTGGATTTAGTGTTGGCAATGAAGAATGGGAAAATTTTTGTAGTACCTATGAGTGGGAATAGTAGTGCATATCATAGGGCGTATGATCCTGTATCCCATATGGGAAAGCGTCATTTGATGCGTTTACCAGAAATTGAGGGCTTAAATAAGGCGAGTGTATTATTCTTAAATGATGCGAAATGGATCAATTCGGCGCGTGTGATTGATGTGAAGGCGCATATTGATCCGAATTCTCACTTGTTTGATAAAATAAAAAAATGTGTTATGCAAATGATGCTATAATAGGAACATGTCAAAATGTGTAGTAGCCTGTTCAGGTGGACCTGATAGCATGGCTTTATTAGATCAATTGAATAAACAAGGCAAGGACATTGTCGTTGCACATGTGAATTATAAACATCGCGATACGGCAGATAGGGATGAGAAAATAGTGAAGGAATATTGTAAAAAATATGATATTCCTGTTCGTGTTTTATATCCGGTGCATGAGAAAGGAAATTTTCAGGCGTGGGCAAGAGATGTTCGTTATGCTTTTTTTGAAGAAGTGGCAGATGAATTTGATACGAAATTATTATATGTAGCACATCAGATGGATGATGTGATTGAGACGTATTTGTTTCAGAAAAATCGAAATATGATTTGTGACTGGTATGGCTTAAAAGAAAAGAGTGTAAGGCATGGCTATCAAATCGTTCGGCCTTTACTTAATTTCACAAAGAGTGAATTGCAGCAATACTGCAATGATAATGGCGTTTCTTTTGGAATTGATGAATCGAATTTAACCAATCACTATACGCGTAATGTGATTCGTCATACACAAATCGAAAAGATGGATCGTAATGAAAAGGAAGAATGGATTTTAAAGATTCAAAATGAGAATGATTTTTGGCAAATAAAAAGAGCAGGCATAGAAGATTTTTTAAAGAATTGGAATAGGGATGTAGATTCTTTATTGAATCAAGAAGATGCTTGGCTCTATTTAGATACTTTCTTATTTCAGGCTTTGAGCCATCATTTCTCTAGAAAATACATGGAAGAGTTGTGTGTCCAATTAAAGGGAAATGTGTTGATTGAAATAGAGAATCATTTATTGGAAAGGCATAATGAAAAGTTGTATTTAATGCCAAAACCACAGAATGTGTATTATACATTGAATGAATTGGAGTATAAAGATTATAAAGAATTCTCTATTATGAAACAGGGCCAAACAATTGAGTCTTTTAGTGTGGAGGCATCTGACTTTCCTTTGGTGGTGCGTCATGTTAAAGTGAATGACGTAATTTCGATGCGTTTTGGAAATAAGAATGTGCATCGTTTCTTTGTGGATCGAAAAATCTGCAAGATATACCGAAAATATTGGTTGGTTGTGGAAAATAATGCAGGAAAAGTTATTTTCGTACCCGGCCTTGGATGTGATGTAGAACATTATTCACAAAATCAACAGTTCTATTTTAAAATGAATGGTCTAGATTAAATGTTTATGTTACAATGTGTAAGTAACTTAAGGAGAAAAACACCATATGATAGCTCAAGATATTGAAAAAATTTTATTAAGTGAAGAAGAAATCGAAAACCGTTGTGTGGAACTAGCACATCAAATAGAAGAAGATTATAAAGAATCTGGAGAAACTCCAATCGTAGTTGGATTGTTAAAGGGAAGTGTTCCTTTTATGGCTGAATTGATCAAGCGTTTTGAATTTCCATGTGAAATAGATTTTATGTCCGTTAGTTCATATGATGGAACAGAATCTATTGGAGATGTTCGTATTTTAAAGGATATGGATCTATCTTGTAAGAATCGTTCTATTTTAGTTGTAGAAGATATTATTGATACAGGTAGAACTTTAGTTGAAGTAAAGAAAATGTTTAAGAATAAAGGTTGTCTAGATGTTCGTTGTGTAACATTGTTAGATAAACCAAGCCGTCGTGTTTTTGAAATTGAAGCGGATTACGTTGGTTTTGAGGTGCCAAATGAATTTGTGGTTGGATACGGATTGGATTACAACCAGAAATATCGTAACTTACCATTTGTTGGTGTTTTAAAACCTGAAATTTATCAGTAGGAGGAAGATTATGAAGAAGTGGTTAAATTATTTACCAACCATCTTCATTTTATCAATTGTATTATCATTAGTTTTTTATAGTTCACAGGGCAGTACTGTACAAATGAATTATACACAATTTGAGAAAATTGTAGATGAAGTTGACTTTAAGAAGAGTTCTATGACAATTAGTTCCACTGTTATTCAGTTGGAAGGTACTTATGAGCAGAACTCAAAGACAGTTGGATACAAGGTTATTGTTCCAAGAACAGAAAAGAATATTGAGAAGTTGGAAAAGGATTTGCAACGTAATGGTGGAAAGCTAACAGTAGAAGATCCAAACCAAGGAAGTGTATGGATTTCTATTCTTTCTCAAATCATTCCATTCTTGATTATTGCGGTATTCTTCTACTTCATGTTTTCTAAAATGGGTGGTGGAGGCAATAATAAAGCCTTTGAATTTGCAAAATCGAAAGCTCGTGTTGAATCGAATGTAAAAGTTCGTTTTAAAGATGTTGCGGGTTGTGAAGAAGAAAAAGAAGAAGTAAAAGAAATTATCGATTACTTGCGTTCGCCAAAGAAATTTACAGATATGGGAGCACATATTCCTAAGGGAATCTTGATGGTTGGTCCTCCAGGAACTGGTAAGACTTTATTGGCAAAAGCCGTAGCTGGAGAAGCCAATGTTCCATTCTTCTCGATTTCAGGTTCTGACTTCGTTGAAATGTTTGTCGGAACAGGTGCGAGTCGTGTTCGTGACATGTTTAAAACAGCACAAAAGAGTGCGCCATGTATCATTTTTATTGATGAAATTGATGCCGTTGGACGTCAGCGTGGAGCTGGTATGGGTGGCGGAAACGATGAACGTGAACAAACATTGAACCAATTATTGGTTGAAATGGATGGTATGACAGATAATGCTGGAATTGTTGTGATTGCGGCTACAAATCGTCCAGACGTATTAGACCCTGCTTTACTTCGTAGTGGTCGTTTCGATCGTCGTGTTACGGTTAGCTTGCCAGATATTAAGGGGCGTGAAGCTATTTTACAGGTACATGCTCGTAACAAGAAATTGGCGAGTGATGTTTCACTTGCAAACTTGGCAAAACGTACGCCTGGATTCTCTGGTGCAGATTTAGCTAACGTATTGAATGAAGGCGCTATTTTAGCAGTTCGTAAAAATGAAGCTAAGGTTACAATGACGGATTTAGATGAAGCTATTGACCGTGTTATGATGGGACCTGCGAAAAAGAGCAAAAAATATACAGAAAAAGATAAAATTCTTGTGGCTTACCATGAAGCGGGACATGCCGTTATTGGTTTAAAACTTGAAGATGCAGATATGGTTCAGAAAGTTACAATTATTCCTCGTGGAGATGCGGGTGGATATAACTTGATGACACCTCGTGAAGAGAAATACTTCCATAGAAAATCTGAATTTATTGCGCAGATCACTGGTTTACTTGGTGGTCGTACAGCTGAAGAGATCCAATTTGGTGAAATCAGTGCGGGTGCTGTAAATGATATTGAAAAATTAACAGAAATTGCCAAAAATATGGTTCGTGTATATGGTATGTCTAGTTTAGGTCCTATCCAATATGCGGATCCTCAAGGAAATGTCTTCTTAGGAAGAGATTATACAAAGGGTAGTGATTATTCTGCAGGTGTAGCGGCTGAAATTGATAAAGAAGTTCGTGCGATTGTAGATGAGTGTCATGAAAATTGTCGTAAGATCTTAACTGAAAACAAAGATTTATTGGATTTGATTGCGAACAATTTGTATGAACATGAAACATTAACAAATGAAGAAATCACAAACTTAATGAATTATGGACAATTAACAGATCCTAATATTGAAACAAGTGAAGAAGAGGAAAAAGCAGAACAAGAAGTAGTTCAAGTTCCAGAGATTCCAGAGACTCCAACTGGTGTTGATCAAAAGGATTTGGATGATGCGTTCAATGAATTAACTAAGAAAAAAGATTAATTACACATAAAAGCCATCGATTGATGGCTTTTAGTTTGGCTTGAAATGGATACAAGAATTCAGTAGAATGGTGCTTGTGAATTCTATTGTGGAGGATAATTATGAAAGATCAACTATTAAAAGCTCTTGTTTTAAATGAGCATGTTCGTTTATATATTGTGCGTACAACTGACTTAGTACAGGAAGCGCAGGATCGTTTTGATTTACATCCATGTGCTTGTGCAGCTTTAGGAAGAACTTTATCTGTGGCAAGTATGATGGGTGCTATGTTGAAATCAGAAGAAGAAATGTTGTCAATCACAATCAACGGACATGGTCCAATTGGTTCTATTGTGGTAGATGCATATGCAAATGGAAATGTTCGTGGGTTTGTTTCAAATCCCCATGTAGAGGATGTTTTGATTCGCCCAGGAAAATTAAATGTAGGAGCTGTTGTCGGTACAGATGGAACTTTAACAGTTACTAAAGATTTAAGTATGGAAGAAAACTTTTCTGGTTCGGTTGAGTTGCAGAGTGGTGAAATTGGGGATGATTTTGCCTATTACTTCACTTTGTCTGAACAAACACCAACAGCTGTATCATGTGGAGTTTTAATAGGAACAGATGGTCGTGTTGCCAGTGCAGGTGCTATGATTCTACAAATGCTTCCAGATGCGACAGAAACAGACATTTCTATTTGTGAACACGTACTTGAAGGATTGAAACCAATGAGTACATTAATTCAAGAATATGATGATTTAAGTTTAGAAGATTTGGCAAATGACATGTTTGAAGATGCCAAGATTTTAACGACACAACCAGTGGCTTATGATTGTCCTTGTTCAAAGGTACGTATGGCTAGAGCTTTGGGAACTATAAAAAAATCAGATGTTTTAGAGATGGCAGATAAAGAGCATGGTTGTGATGTCACATGTAACTTCTGTAATGAAACATATCATTTCACAGAAGAAGAATTAAGAGCGATTGCGAGTAAGATGCATGATTAAGATTGGAAATGTAGAAATCGAAAATCCGGTTGTGATTGCACCAATGGCAGGTATTAGTAATATCGCATTTCGTAGAATTGCGAAACGCTTTGGAGCTGGTTTAGTTTGTAATGAAATGGTAAGCGATAAAGCTTTATACTATGATTCATTGAAGACGAAACAAATGTGTGCCATTGATGAAAATGAACATCCAGTATCTTTTCAATTATTTGGTCATGATATTGATACGGTTGTATATGCAGCTAAATATTTGGATACGCAAACTGATTGTGACATTATTGACTTTAATATGGGGTGTCCCGTAAACAAGGTTATCAAAGCACAGGCAGGAAGCTTTTTAATGAAGGATATTGATTATGCCAAAGAACTTGTATCGAATATTGTACAAAATGTAAATAAGCCAGTAACTGTAAAAATGCGTTTAGGCTTTGATACGTATCATATTAATTGCGTTGAAATGGCGAAGGCTATGGAAAGTGTGGGCGTTAGTGCTGTTGCGGTGCATGGTCGTACGCGTAATCAGATGTATGAAGGAAAAGCAGACTGGTCTTATATTAAGCAAGTAAAAGAAGCGGTATCTATTCCTGTTATCGGGAATGGGGATGTCCGCAGTGTAGAAGATTTTCATCGTATGATGAATGAAACAGGATGTGATGCGGTTATGTTAGGTCGTGGAATTGTAGGTAATCCATTCTTGATTCAAGAATGTGTGGATTCAATTACAGGACAGAAACATGAATTTTCAATGGAAGATCGTATTGAAATTTGTATGGATCATGCCAAAGGATTAGCGGATACAAAAGGTGAAAAAGTAGCTATTCGTGAAATGCGAGGCTTGGCTAGCTGGTATTTAAAGGGACTTCCTAGTTCAAGGATCTTTAAAAATGAGATGTCACAAATGAACACATTAGAAGATTTAGAAAATATATTACGTCAATTTATAATGCAATCTAAGAACACTCGTGACTTTAGTCATGAGATGTATTAGATGTACAGATGTTAGGTAAATAATTTAAAAAGTAAATAATAAATATAGTGTTTTTAAGTATATACATATGTTATAATATAGATGAGAAAAAACATATGGAAGTTGTTAAAGGAAGAGGCTATGTCTATTCAATACAGTATCATATTGTATGGTGCGTAAAGTATCGTCGTGATGTCTTGAATGGACAGGTCGCAACAAGATTAAAAAAGCTGCTGACTCAGATTTCAAAGGATAATGGTTTTCAAATCCTTGAAATGAATATGGATGAGGATCATATCCATATGCTGATCAATTGTACGCCGCAGCATTACATTCCAAATATTATAAAAGCTATGAAGGGTGTATCGGCCAGACTCTTGATGAAAGAGTTTGGGGATGATCTAAGATCCAAGTTATGGGGTGGACATCTATGGAATCCTTCTTATTTTGTAGCTACAGTTTCTGAAAATACAGAAGAACAGATTATAGAGTATATAAGAAGTCAAAAAAGAAAATAGCGAATCAATAAGGAGAAATCATCATGGAAAAGGCATTCAAGTATCGTATGTATCCAAATAGAGAACAAAGAATATTATTAGCCAAGACTTTTGGCTGCACTCGTTTTGTATATAATCATTACCTGGCAAAACGTAAGGATGCCTATGAAAAAGATGGAATCACATTCAGCTATTCGGCATGTGCTAAGGATCTAGTTTCTTTAAAGAAAGAATATGAATGGCTAAAGGAAGTGGATTCTGTGGCTCTACAGTCAAGCGTAAAGAATCTGGATACGGCATATATCAATTTCTTTCGAAAAAAGGCTGAATACCCTAGATTCAAATCGAAGAAGACACATCGTTATTCATATACAACAAAATATACGAATGGAAATATTGAACTATATGACAATAAGGTCAAGCTCCCTAAGATTGGTCTAGTAAAGATAAAGAAAACACGACAACCAAAGGGAAGATTACTTAGTGCAACCGTTTCACAAGTGCCAAGTGGAAAGTATTATGTTTCATTATGTTATACGGATGTAGAGGAAGTCTTATTTCCACTAACATATAATGAAACAGGTATAGATCTAGGTATCAAGGATTTTATCATATTGAGTAATGGAGAAAAGGTAGACAATCCAAAATATCTGAAGAAGTCGATTGAGAAACTGAAAAAGCTACAGAAGCAGCAGTCACGAAAAACAAAGGGCGGCCGCAACTGGATCAAAAACAGAATCAAGATCGCAAGACTTCATGAAAAGATAGCGAATCAAAGAATGGATTTTATCAACAAACTATCTACAAGAATCATTACAGAATATGACATTATCTGTATCGAAGATTTAAAAGTAGACAACATGCTTAAAAACCACAATCTAGCCCAGTCTATATCGGATGTATCCTGGTCAAAGTTTACAACGCAGCTAGAATATAAAGCCCAGTGGTATGGAAAGGTGATCAAGAAAGTGGATACATTCTATGCGAGCAGTCAGACCTGTCATTGTTGCGGATATAAGAATGAAGGAACAAAAGATTTAAAAGTAAGAGAATGGACATGTCCAAAATGCCATGCAGAACATGACAGAGATATAAATGCATCCATCAATATATTGATGCAAGGCATATTAACAAATTAAGTAAAAATAAAGCAACCGCAGGAACTGCGGGGATAGCTTGGTAAGAAAGGTTTCAATAGAAGCCTGTTCCCAAGAATCTCGTCACTTCAGTGATGAGAGGTTCAAGGAGGTGCAGCGTTAGTTGTATCTTTTTTAACGGTTGGTAAGCGTTTTCAAAATCTGAAAAATACACTTTAAGTTTCTTGCGTTCCGGTATAAAATATATATACGGAGGTTATATCGTTATGGATCAAAGAAAGACAAAAGCCTTTTTTGAAGGGCGTGACATACATGCTTATAATATTTTTGGTGCACACCTAGAAGCTAATGGGGTTCGCTTTAGAGTGTATGCTCCAAACGCAAAGAATATTTCAGTTATTGGTACATTTAATAATTGGGATGATCAAGCGAGTAAAATGAAAAAAGATAAACGTGGGATTTGGGAATGTTTTGTAGAAGGTGCAAAGGATAAGGATTCGTATAAATATCGTGTGTGGCAGGCAAATGGTGAATTGGTAGACAAAATGGATCCATATGCTTTTTATAGTGAATTAAGACCAAATACGGCAAGTATTGTATCAGATTTAAGTTATGATGGATGGACTGACAAAGAATGGCTGAATCAAAGAAATAAGGGTTTTGATTCTCCTGTGAATATTTATGAAATGCATGTTGGTTCATGGAGAAAAGATGATGAAAACGAAGAGTTTGTACAGTATCATGAAATAGAAAAGGAATTGGTTGAACACTGTAAGAAACATCACTTTACACATGTTGAAGTCATGCCGCTATGTGAATACCCGTTTGATGGTTCTTGGGGTTATCAATGTACGGGTTATTTTTCAAGTACTTCTCGTTATGGAACAAATCATGAATTAATGCACTTTGTGAATGCACTTCACGAAGCTGGAATTGGTGTCATCATGGATTTTGTGCCTGTACACTTTGTGAAGGATAATTACGCGTTAGGAATGTTTGATGGTACGCCTTTATATGAATATTCAAAACCGGAAGATGCGAATAGTGAATGGGGAACAGCTAACTTTAACTTATGGAAAGAAGAAGTTCGCTCATTCTTGATGTCTGCAGCCAATTTCTGGATAGATGTTTATCATGTGGATGGTTTAAGAATGGATGCGATCAGTAATGCGATTTTCTGGCATGGAAACAAGAATAATGGTGTGAATGAAGGTGCATGTGATTTCATGAAACGTATGAATTACTTGTTGAATGAGGCGCATCAAGGAAAAATCATGTTGATTGCGGAAGATTCAAGTGATTTCCTAATGTCACAAAGCCAAGTTATGCGGGTGGTTTAGGATTTGACTATAAGTGGGATCTAAGTTGGATGAATGATACATTATCCTATTTAAAAAGAGATCCAATCTATCGTAAGTGGCATCACCATGACGTTACTTTCTCGATGGGCTTATTTCTATTCAGAAAGATTCATCTTACCATTTAGTCATGATGAAGTTGTGCATGGTAAGGCAACCATTGTAGATAAAATGTGGGGAAGCTATGAAGATAAGTTTGCCCAGGCAAGAGCATTATATGTATATATGTTTACGCATCCTGGCAAGAAATTGAATTTCATGGGTAATGAAATTGGTCAATTGCGTGAATGGGATGAACAAAAGAGCTGTGACTGGTTCTTGTTGGATTATCCAATGCACGATGCATTTGAACATTTATGCGAAGATTTAGGTAAGATTTACACAGAAAATGATGCATTCTTTGATCAAGATTATGATCCAAGTCGTTTCTGTTGGATTGATGCAGATAATGTAGGACAAAATACGTTCTCATTTATTCGTAGAGGTTCAAAGAAAGATTTCGTTATTATTATGAATTTCTCAACAAATCCATATGATCACCAACAGTTTGGTGTTCCTTGCAAAGGTAAATATAAAGAAATTTTGAATACAGAGTGGGATAAATACAATGGAAACTTAAAAGGTCATGCACCTCAAGAGGTGCAGGCAATGCGTCTTACAAGACATAATCAGCCATATATGATCGAAGTAAATGTTCCTAGTTTTGGTGCCATGATTTATGAAGTTGAAAAGTGAGATTGATTTCTCACTTTTTTTGGTGAAACTTCTTTTTTTTACGTATAAGAGAGTGTAGAAAAAAGGAGAACAAAAAATGGAAAAATTAGATGTAGAATTTGAACTGTTTCGTAAGCGAGTGTACAACTTGGAGATTCGTAGCTTTTATTTACTTTTATTGAATCGGGGTTGCGACATTAAAACTTTAAAAGCTTTGTTTTCGGATGTGGATGAAAAACTCGCTTTAAAGATGGATGGTATGTTTTATCGTGCTCAATCGGATCGAGTTCAAGAAGTGTTAGAGAAAGTAATCAAACAAGAAAAGACAAATGCGAGGATGGATTGTTTTGAGAAACTATTTGAAAAAGGGATAGATATATTTGAAGTGTTGGAATTGATTGGGATTAGTCAAAAAGACATAGAATTGATCAATGATGCAGCTTATGTGTGGCAATATAAGCGTTTGTGAAATAATTGACTTTTTGTAGGGGGTGTATTGTGACAAAAAGTTTGTTATAATGTATGCGCAAAAAGGAGATAGCGTAAATATTATGGAAAACAAGGAACTTGCATTGCACGCAAAAAATATTCGTAGAAATATAGTGAAAGAAGTGTATAGTGCCCAAAGTGGACACCCGGGTGGAAGTTTAGGTGCAACTGACATTTTAACAGAGTTATACTTTGAAGAAATGGATATTAATGAGGAAAACTTAAATACATTGGATCGTGATCGTTTTGTATTAAGTAAGGGACATGCAAGTCCAGCTTTATATGCAGTACTTGCTGAAAAGGGATTCCTTCCTGAAGAAGAATTGACAACTTTCAGAGCTATTAATTCACGTTTACAAGGACACCCTAACATGAATTATGTAGAAGGTGTAGATATGTCTACAGGATCTTTAGGACAAGGTATTTCTTGTGCTGTAGGTATGGCATTAGCCAATAAATTAGATAAAAACGATCATCGTATCTATACTGTACTTGGAGATGGTGAATGCCAAGAAGGACAAGTATGGGAAGCTACAATGTCAGCGGCTCATTATAAATTAGATAATTTATGTATTATTGTTGACAATAATAACCTTCAAATTGATGGTCACGTAGATGAAGTTATGAGTGTGTATCCTTTGGATAAAAAATTCGAAGCTTTCAATTGCCACGTAATTAATGTAGATGGTCATGATTATGATCAATTGCGTGCAGCATTAAAAGAAGCTCGTGAAACAAAGGGAATGCCAACTGTAATTGTTGCGAAGACAATTAAAGGAAAAGGTGTTTCATTTATGGAAGATCAACAAGGATGGCATGGAGTAGCACCAAATGAAGAACAATACCATGCTGCAATGAAAGAATTGGAGGCAGAATAATGGCAAAAGTAGCTACACGTGTCGCTTATGGTGATGCTTTAAAAGAATTAATGGTTGAAAATAAAAATGTCGTTGTATTAGATGCTGACTTAGCGGGTAGTACAAAGAGTGGAGAAGCTAAAAAGGTAGACCCTTCTCGTCACTTTGATATGGGAATTGCCGAAGGAAATATGATGAGTGTTGCGGCAGGTCTTGCGGCTAGTGGAAAGATTGCGTATGCATCTACTTTCGCAATGTTTGCGACTGGACGTGGATTTGAACAAATTCGTAACAGTATCGGATATCCACAATTAAACGTTAAAATCTGTGCATCTCATGCAGGAATTAGTGTTGGAGAAGATGGTGCAAGTCACCAATGTATTGAAGATGTTAGTTTAATGCGTGGTATTCCAGGTATGAAAGTTATCGTTCCATGTGACTATAATGAAGCTAAACAAGCATGTAAAGCTGTAGCTGAAATTGACGGGCCTTGCTACGTTCGTTTAGGTCGTAGTGGTGTTGAAAGCGTAAATGGCGATGACTATAAATTTGAACTAGGAAAAGGTGTTGTCCTTCAAAAAGGTGAAAAAGTAGCTTTAGTTGCGACTGGATTGATGGTTCAAGAAGCATTAGAGGCTGCTAAGAGAATAGAAACAGCTCCAACTGTAGTAAATATCCATACAATTAAACCAATTGATAAAGAATTGATCATTGAACTAGCAAAAACTCACGATACAATCGTGACTTGTGAAGAACACTCTATTATTGGTGGTTTAGGAAGTGCTGTGGCAGAAGTTTTAGCTGAAGCAGGAACAGCATGTAAACTTGTTCGTGTTGGTGTTCAAGATGTATTTGGTGAAAGTGGAAAACCAGCTGAATTATTCGCAAAATACAAAATTGATGCAGATGCGATTGTAGAAGCTGCTACAAAGTAGTATGGCACACTATTTCACAAATGATATTGTAAAAGATGCACCAGAAGAAATTACGATACATTTCCGTGATTTTACATATAAGTTAAATTCGAATGCTGGAGTTTTCAGTAAAGATAAATTGGATGAAGGTACGCGTATTCTTTTAGAAACGGTACTCGACAATGAATCTGAACCAGAAAGCACATTGGATCTAGGTTGTGGAATTGGTCCGATTGCCTTGATTTTAATGGAGTATTGGAAGCATACCGCAATGACAATGATTGATGTAAATCAAAGAGCTTGTCAGCTGGCAGATTCAAACATGAAAAAATATCGTCGTAAGGCAAAGATATTATGTCAGTCAGGTGTGAATGAAGGCCAGTATGCCTGTATTCTTTTGAATCCACCGATTCGTACGGGAAAGGCAATGATTTATTCATTGTTTGATCAGTGTTTAGAACATTTAAAGGAAGATGGTCATTTCTGGATTGTAATGCGCAAGCAGCATGGTGCACAAAGTGCAATCAATTATTTACAAGAAAAAGGCTATGAAGTAGAAAAAATGGCTCGTGATAAGGGCTATTGGGTCATGAAAATATCAAAAGCAGGTTAACCCTGCTTTTCTTGTGTTTTTACAGATAATTCCTTAAATTCTTTTGGTGACATACCAAATTCTTTTTTAAAGGCACGGAAGAAACTCGTATAGTCTTTAAAACCATATAATATACAGATTTCTGTTAAATTTGTATGATACGATATAGCGTCTTTGCATAAGCGAAGACGTTTTTTTGTGATGAATTGATGTACAGAAATACCAAGATTTGCTTTAAATACATGTGAAATATGGTATTTACTGACATAGAATATTTCAGACAGATGGTCAAGCGTCAAATCTTCATCGATATGGTCTTCAATGTACAATAAGATATTTTCATAGAGGGCATTCTCTTCGTATTTTTAT
>ENA-OQBV01000103-OQBV01000103.1-human-gut-metagenome-genome-assembly--contig:-NODE-103-length-47452-cov-3.488558_pt1 | contig 47452 bp, 40 predicted proteins | sample MGYA00242750_ERZ504559 | MGnify/ENA primary metagenome ERZ504559 (study PRJEB26092, sample SAMD00036230) | human gut metagenome | host: Homo sapiens | study: EMG produced TPA metagenomics assembly of... | reverse complement strand
AATTGGACGTGCCGGTATGCCTCAACGTCAACGAGAATCCGTATGCGCCGGAACCGGCAGTGGTCGAAACCATCGCGCAGCGAGTCAAGGAAATCGCTCTGACGCTCAACCGTTACCCGGATCGTGAGCATATCGCGTTGCGTCAGGCATTCTGCGACTATCTCGAACGCGAGTCCGGCGTCAAGCTGGAAGTCGACCAGTTGTGGGGTGCCAACGGATCCAACGAGATCATGCTGCAGCTGTTCCAAGCTTTCGGCGGTCCAGGACGCATTGCGCTCGGCTGCGATCCGACGTATTCGATGTATCCGGAATACGCCCGCGACACGTTCACCACATGGAAGCTGGCGCACCGCAACGAGGATTTCTCGCTGAACGTCGACGCCACCATCAAGGCCATCGAAGACGTCAAGCCGGCCATGATCGTGCTCACCAGCCCGAACAATCCGACCGGCACACCGCTGAAGATGGACGATCTCAAGCGCGTGCTCGGCGCCGCCGAAACCGCTGAAGTGGCCGGTGCCGCCGAAGGCGTGCATCCGGTGGTCGTGGTGGACGAAGCCTACATCGAATTCCGTGATCCGGGCACGCCCACCGCGCTCGAACTCATCGGCGAGTATGAGAATCTCGCCGTGAGCCGAACCATGAGCAAGGCGTTCGCCTTCGCAGGCGCGCGAGTCGGCTATCTGGCCGCCAACAAGGGCATTATCGACTGTGTGCGCATCGTGCGTATGCCGTACCACCTGTCGGCCGTCACCCAGGCAGCCGCGCTTGCCGCGTTCGAACATACCGACGAACAGCTCAGCCGTGTGGCGCATCTGCGTGACACCCGCAATCAGACCGCGGCATGGCTCAAGGAACAAACCTACAAGGGCCAGCCGCTCGAAGTGGCCGAGACGCAGTCCAACTTCATTCTGTTCGGCGGTCATTTCGACGATCGCGACCGCATCTTCGACGAACTGCTCAAGCGTGGTGTGCTCATCCGCACCGTCGGCCCTGACGGCTGGATGCGCGTATGCATGGGCACCGACGAGGAAATGGCGCGTTTCCGTGAAGCCTTGGTCGAAGTGTTGCGTATTGTGGAACAAGACTGAGCACATACGGGACTGAACCAACACAACAGGACCGAACATTTTCCAAAAGGAGTCGCAACATGGCGCGTACCGCAACCATCGTTCGTGAAACCAGCGAATCCAAGGTCGAACTGAGCCTGAATCTCGACGGCACCGGCAAACTGACATCGACACGTCGGTGCCGTTCTACAACCATATGATGACGGCGCTCGGCAAGCATTCGCTGATTGACCTGACCATCAAGGCCACGGGTGACACCGACATCGACGCGCACCATACCGTCGAAGACATCGCCATCGTGTTCGGTGAGGCGTTGAAGCAGGCGCTGGGGAACAAGCGCGGCATCCGTCGCTTCGCTGATGCGACTGTGCCGTTGGACGAGGCGCTTGCCAAGGCCGTGGTCGATATTTCCGGGCGTCCGTACTGCGTGTGCACCGGCGAGCCGGAAGGCTTCGAATACTGCATGATCGGCGGCCATTTCACCGGCTCCCTCGTGCGTCACGTTATGGAATCCATCGCCATGCATGCCGGAATCTGCCTGCATCTGCAGGTGATCTCCGGCCGTGATCCGCACCACATCGCCGAAGCCGAGTTCAAGGCCTTGGCACGTGCGCTTCGTTTCGCCATCGAGTCGGATCCGCGTGTCGACGGTATTCCGAGCACGAAGGGCGTTCTGTGATGAGCGACGATCGAAATAACGATTTCGACGATTTCCAAGGATTCGATGGTCAAACGATTTCGGTGACCTCAACGCCGATGGCATGCATTTCAGCGAAGAGGAACTGGAAGCGGCCATGGCCGGCTTCGAGCAGGAATTCAAGGATGCCGAAGCGTCCAAGCATGAGCGGGCGGACAATCCGCCATCTGAAGCTTTCGATTCCTCCGAAGCTTCCGATAACGCGGAATCCTCCGAATCCTCGGAAGTCGACGACATGCTCAACGCGGCTGAGGATTCGTTGAAATTCGAAGACGAGCTGCAGGGACTGCTTGGCAATCGCGCGAAAGTGGCGGTGATCATCACCAGACTGACCTCGCCACGATTGCTGTCGGCATTCTGTGAATTGTCCGACATTTCCGCGCAATGCATCGGATCGGCGCAAGGTGCTGTCGCGGTGCTGCGCAATCTCGACGGAGACGGTCCGGAAGCGGCGGTCAAAGACATGACGATCGTCGTTGCCGGCATGCCCGCGATTCTTGCCGTCAACCGTGCGGACAAGCTCGAAGCGACGATGTACGTGGAAGGCAGAGCGGGCAAAACCTTCGCTCCGCCGGTGCTATTCACCTCCACCGCGCCGTTCGTTGAGGATCTCATGCTGGGCATCACCGATATGAACGCGCTGGAACAGGCGGATATGACCATTTTCGATTCCGCTGACCTTGATCGGGATGCGGCGATGAGCATTATCGCCGAGCATACGCGGTTCGGACGCGGCACATCAAGCATCAGTTAACGACGGTAAACGCGAGTCATCCTGCCGAACATGCGTTATGCGACACAAGACGACTCGCGCCACAGAACAACGAATGACACAAGAAGGAGAACGCCCATGACTTCCGTGGTGGTTTTCGATTATGGTTTCGGCAACGTGCGTTCCATGGTTCGTGCACTGGCTGATCTCGACCTTGACGTGACCCTCACTTCCGACCATCGGCAGGCCTTGGAAGCCAACGGTCTGGTAGTGCCCGGCGTGGGCGCTTTCGGCGCATGCATGGAAGGACTCAAGTCGGTGGGCGGAGACACCGTGATCAAGGATCGTCTGCGTGCCGGGCGACCGGTGCTCGGCGTGTGCGTGGGCGAGCAGATCATGTTCGAACGCGGTATGGAACACGGCACCGGCACTCCGGGCCTTGGCCTGATCAAGGGCGACGTGGAACTGCTTGACGCCGATGTGGTGCCTCACATGGGATGGGACACCGTCGAGGCGCCGGAAGGTTCCGTGCTCATGAAGGGTGTGGAAGGTGAACGTTTCTATTTCGTACATTCCTTCGCCGCGATGAGTGCCGCTCCCGCCGACACGTCCGGCGACCAGCTTGATTTCGGTGACGCCGAGGAGCGCGTGACCTGGTGCACGTACGGACGTAGCCGTTTCGTGGCGGCCTACGAGCGTGGTCCGCTGTTCGCCACGCAGTTCCACCCTGAAAAATCCGCCGAAGCGGGCTCGCAGCTGCTGCGCAATTGGATTGCGACGTTCTGATGGTGCGAGATCGCCGATGATTGTTTCGACGATGCTTTGACATATACGCTTTTAAAACGACCACTTGGTACATTTATTTGCGATTGCCGTTTAGTGGCGGTCGGTTGATCACAGAGAGGTACAGACATGTCTTTGACATTGCTTCCCGCAGTCGATGTTCGTGATGGCAAGGCCGTTCGCTTGCGCCAAGGCGAATCCGGTTCGGAAACCGATTACGGTTCGCCGCTGGAGGCTGCCCGCACGTGGGTCGAGTCCGGTGCGGAATGGATTCATCTGGTCGACCTTGACGCGGCATTCGGCACGGGCAACAACCGTGACCAGCTGCGCGCCATCGTCAAGGAGCTTGGCGACAAGGTCAATATCGAAATGTCCGGTGGCGTGCGCGACGACGCATCCCTCGACGCAGCTTTGGAAGCAGGCGCCGCCCGTGTGAACATTGGCACGGCAGCGCTTGAGAATCCGGATTGGACCGCTTCCGTCATCAAGAAGTACGGCGATCGCGTGGCCGTTGGCCTTGACGTGCGCGGCCACACCCTCGCAGCCCGCGGATGGGTGAAGGAAGGCGGCGATCTGTTCGAAACCATGGCGTTCCTGGATTCCGTTGGCTGCTCTCGTTACGTGGTCACCGACGTGGCTCGCGACGGCATGATGAGCGGTCCGAACATCGATCTGCTGCGTGAGGTTGCGGAACGCACTGATGCGAAGGTCACCGCGTCCGGTGGCATTTCCAAGCTCGATGACCTGCGCGCCATCAAGGAACTTGCCGATCTGGGCGTGGATTCCGCGATTCTCGGCAAATCGCTGTATGCGCGCGCCTTCACTTTGGAAGAGGCGCTTGAAGTCGCACGTTGAGCATTGTTCGCAAACCCATGACGATACGGCCGTCCACAACGTGGACGGTCTCGTCATATTCGGCGCGTGTTAACGACTTTCGTAACATGCGCATGGAACGATGGGGCACTATGGATAACAGCAAGAGTTTGCTTTGCGCACAGTCGAAGACGCGACGTGCGCTTCATTCGTTTGTGGTTCACGGATGTGTTGGGAACGCTGAAGTCCGTGGCTATCGCACCGGCTGAATTGGAAGCTGCGTTCGAGGAAGGGCTCGGATTCGACGGTTCCGCAGTGGAAGGCCTCACCCGTGTGTCCGAAGACGATATGATCGTCAAGCCCGACCCGTCGACATTCCAGATTCTGCCGTGGCGTGGAGGCCCGCAAGGTACCGCGCGCATGTTCTGCGACGTGCTTACCCCTGATGGCGAGCCGTCGTTGGGCGATCCGCGTCATGTGCTGAAGCAGGCTCTGTCGAAAGCCAAGGAAAAAGGCTTCACCTTCTACGTGCATCCGGAAATCGAATTCTATCTGTTCGAAAGACAGGATGATTGGTCCCAGACGCCAACCCCAATCGATGAGGGCGGCTATTTCGACCATGTGCCGCGCAGCCCAGGCATGGACTTCCGCCGCGCCACCGTCAACATGCTCGAACAGATGGGCATTTCGGTGGAATACTCGCATCATGAGGCGGGTCCAGGCCAGAACGAGATCGATCTGCGTTATGCGGACGCGCTCACCACGGCCGACAACATCATGACCTTCCGCACCGTCGTCAAAGAGATTTCGCTGGAGCGCGGCATTCACGCCAGCTTCATGCCGAAGCCGCTTTCCGACGCTCCAGGTTCCGGCATGCATACCCACTTGAGCCTGTTCGAAGGCGACGCCAACGCGTTCTACGAGGCGGGCCAGGAATTCAACATGTCCGTCACCGCACGCCAGTTCGCGGCCGGCATTCTGTACCATGCGGCTGAAATCTGCGCGGTCACTGACCAGTACGTCAACTCCTACAAGCGCCTGTGGGGCGGCAACGAGGCTCCGAGCTACATCTGCTGGGGCCACAACAACCGTTCCGCGCTGCTGCGCATTCCGCAGTACAAGCCAGGCAAGGGCAATTCCGCCCGCATGGAATTCCGTGCGCTCGACCCGGTCGCCAACCCATACCTCGCATATTCGGTGCTCTTGGCAGCAGGCCTTGACGGCATCGACAAGCAGATGCAGTTGGGCGAGCCGACCAGCGACGACGTGTGGGAGCTTACCGATGCGGAACGGCAGGCCATGGGCATCCAGCCATTGCCGGAGTCTCTTGACGAGGCGTTGAAGGTTATGGAGAAGTCAGACTTCGTGGCCAGCGTGCTCGGCGAGCACGCCTTCGAATACTTCCTGCGCAACAAGCGTCAGGAATGGGAGGAATACCGCAAGCAGGTCACTCCGTTCGAACTGAAGAAGTACCTGCCGAAGCTGTAAGCGAACCGCAATCGTTTCATCAAAAACCGTTGTTGCAATCATGAGAAAACTGATTGCAACAACGGTCTTTTGCTTTCCGAATGATTATTTGAATCTTCTTTTGATGTTTCTGCAAGTATCGGATTAAAGTTCCAATGACTCAATTGACCGTAAATTAACGGTTTTGCGAAGAATCTCATCACCATAGTCAGAAAATATGAATGTCACAGGCGAGTTGCTTTGCGTTTCAAAAGCGACTGTCGTCGTCATTTTCACGCCGGGAGTGACCTTGCGTGTTGTGGAATAGCTATCATCGTCAAGATACGTGCTATGCAACTCAGTGCCGTCTTGGGTCGCGGAAACATCCATATAGTTCAGGAAAGCCCGGTATTTGCTTCCATTTTCGACATACCAGGATATGCGTGCGAACGCTATGTCATGATCGGCATATGAGGGGCTTGTCTTCTCAATGGAGTCTACGCGGAAATGCAGGGTGCTTTCGTCATAATCGGTTACGGATCCGTCTTCGTCGAAATTCGAAGCGTCCACTTGCTCGGGCTGAGGGACGGCCGCATAATCAATATGTTTCAAGGATCCTTCTATGTCGACTTCGTCAAAGGAAAACGCGGCGCGAACAACATTATGCTGCGAATAATTCATCAGCTGAACCACAACTGGTGAATTGGTGTCCGTAAGAACGAAACTGCTGGTGGTCTGCGAGCTTTTCTTCGGTTTCATTTCGGCGCCGGAGAACTCCGTGCGGTCGGAATCCTCGTTGGAAGTGAATGCAGGGGCAAGCTCGATGCCGTTTTGCATGACCATCAGATCTGCGACGGCATGAGGATACATCGTTTTCTTGCCGATGTTCGTGCAGGTGAGCAAAACCGTGAGCGTGGCGTCGCCGTTCAAATCCTCCGGACCTGTCTGCACGCCTTCGATGTTCACTTCCAATGCTTTTCCTCCGGTGGAGTAGAGCTTTCCAACGTCTTCGCTGACGGTTTCCTGTGTGGACAGCTCCTCGAACTGGCTTGTGGATCCATCGAAATCGGAGATGATGTTTGACATGCTGTCAGAAAGCATTCCGCCAATCGACGCTATTACAGCGATGATGATAACGATCTCCAAAACGGTGACGAAGCCGTTTTTATGGCGGCGTTGCTTCTTGTCGGAAGCGGATTGGAACTCGCGTGTGGCTCGTTCCGTTTGTATGCGCGGCGGATTATAGGGCTGCGATGGGCGTCCTTGCGGGTTCTGCGGGTTTTGCTGATTTTGCCGCAACGCCTGTTGCAAGCTTTGCTGCATGGACTGGGCATACCGCATGGTTTGCGTGGACCAGTCGTTCAACATGGTTTGGAGCGTGTCTCCTCGTGTGGACTGATCGCCTTGCGCCTGTTGAGATCTACCGTCTTGCTTGGATCGGGTGTTTTGTGGGGCCTGCCTGTCGCGCGATGCCTGATCGCTCTGCGCGGGTTTCACATATCGCCGCTGGACATAGGATTCACGCCGCGCATGGTCACGGTTCACCTGATTAGACAGGCGTTCGGCGTTGCTGCTGGGATCGATGTAATCGGAACCCTTGAATGGGTCGATATAGTCGTTGTTGTTGCGTAGGCCCATGAAAGGCTCCTTCTGGTCAGTCCCTTCCATGAGCAATTGTATCGAAAAATCAGCCTCGAGGAGAGCCGAACATCGAATTGTAGATGATCGCGAAGTTGCGATTGCCGTAGGTCGAACAGGCGTCGCCTTCGCCGACTCCCGCATCCAATGCGGCTGCATTCGGCTGATAAGGCGTGTAAATGTACAGCAGTGCGGTCGCCTTGTTTTCGATGTACACGTTGCTGCCACCGCAGCTGGCGTCCGGATTGTATTGAATATAGTTGAGCGTGCCCGCATGGTATCCATAGCGATCCTCATGTTGCACGTAATACTGGTAGCGTTTCGCCGCGCCATACACCTGTTTGAAAAAACCTGCATATTCCGGGTCACAGTTCGCGTCGTCCGGGCAGCTCAATCCCATGGCCGACTTGAATTGGAAGTCGCTTGGATCGGTGGCGGTAAGCAGATGCTGCTCCTTTTGCAGCACGGTGAGCAGCACTTTTGACTGATGTCGCACGCCTTTCCCGACTTGTAGATGATCGCCGCGGCGCTTTCGTTCGGCTCTCCCTCATATGTTTCGCAGTATTCGTTGGCGGGTTGCGATTCGGTGCTAAACGTCATGGATTTCAAGCATTTCTCGCCGCTGCATGCGGCACCCTGTTTTTCGATGATGGCGTTCACCTGCTGCTCGCTCAACGCGTTTCCCGTTGAAGAACAGACCATCTGAAATGATGTTGCCCGGATTGAAATCGTATTGCGTCTGCAATTGTTCCTGCGATGCGACCGCTTCATCCACTTGCACACGCCAACCGACGAATCGCACCAATCCAACGATCAACGCGAGCGCGACGATACTGGCTATCAGTGTTTCGCCGACTATGAGGATGCGTTTTGGGGTGTCTGCTTTTTTCCAGGCGTTACGGAGTTTGGTGAGGCTTGGCTGCTTGTTTTTCTTGGGTTTGCGGTTGTTTTTTGCTGTGGTGGTTGTTTTGCGTGTCATCGCGCGTCATTGTATCGCGTTTGGCTTATCGTTTGTTTGACGATTGATTCGTCAATCGATTTGACGTGAGAAGCTTTAATGACAATGCGAGTTTGGCGAGGCGTGGGGAGTTCGAGGGGCTATGGAGGAGAAGTGTATGGCGAAGAGTGATGTGGCGAAGGAACGGTTTTTCAATCTGCCTGTGATTGTGCTGATCTCGCTGAGTTTCATGGCTGGGGCATGAGCGAGTTCATTGTCGTTGGCATTCTGCCGGATATCGCGGCTGGCTTGAAGGTGTCGGAGGTGACGGTCGGCAATCTTGTGTCGCTGTTCGCGTTCGTGTATGCGCCGGTCACGCCGCTCGGATCGGCATTGTCGGCTCGTTTTCCGCGTTTTGCCACGCATCTGACGCTGGTTGGGGTGTTTCTTATCGGCAATGTGCTGTGCGCGTTCGCGTCGAATTATGGCGTGCTCGTAGTGGCGCGAATCCTCATCGCGCTGGTGTCCGGCACGCTGGTGGCCATTGCCATGACGTACGCGCCCGATGTAACAACTGAACAGTACCGCACGAAGTTCATCGCATGGGTGTTTTCCGGCTTCTCCATCGCATCCGTGGTGGGTGTGCCGGTTGGCACGTGGGTTGCGAACACGTTCGGCTGGCGTTGGGCGTTCCATTTGGTGAACGTGCTCACAGTGGTGCTTATTGTGCTCATGGTGATGGTGTTGCCGCGCAACAGCCGTATTGTGAAGATTGGTTTTCTGCCGCAGTTCCGCCTGTTTTTCGACCGTCGTATTCAGTTGGGCGTGCTTGCCGTGGTGTTTGGCGCGGCGGCAACTTACGTGTTCTATACGTATCTGACGCCGATCATGCGAGACGAAGTGCATGTTCCCGAACAGTATTTAAGCGTCGGCCTGGTGATTTTCGGCGCGGCCTGCCTGTGGAGCAACCTGTATGGCGGCAAGCTTGCCGACCGTGGCAGGGGAGTGGAACCACTGACGCATATTCGTCCGATCTACTGCGCGCACGCCGTGCTCATGGCATCGCTGATCGTAACGCATTGGGTGCCGGTGTATGGTGCGTTGCTGCTGGTGGTGCTTGGCATGTTCATGTATCTGCAGAATTCCGCCTCGCAGGTGCTATATATGGATGTTGCCTCTCAGTCGCATCCGGGATCGCTGAATCTGGCCGCATCGCTCAATTCCATGTCGTTCAACACCGGCATCGCGGTCGGCTCCGCGGTTGGTGGACTGGTCAACGCCCATTTGGGACTGATGTGGCTTGGCCCTGTGGGCGCGATCTTCCTGCTGTGTGCGGTTGGCACCACAACCCTGCTGCGCCCGTTCGCAGCTCGAGAACGCGATTTCTACGCCAAACAGCAAGCCTGATGGCATTTGGTCGGGTTTGAACGAGCGGTTTCTGAAAGCGGCAAAGTTATAGAAGTTTTATCTGTAATTCGTTGAGATTGCGGAAAACGATTAGTGGACTGCGATGTTGGCGGGCTGGGCAGTAGACCCGCCGACTTGCGGAGCGTAGTCGGCTAGATCGATTACGCGATCGCAGGCGTCCCGCGTGTCCGGATCATGGGTTGCCACCAGCACGATCATGCCTTGACCGGCCAGATTGCCGAGCACATGGCTTACGGAATGCGATGTACGCGTATCCAACTGGGCGGTCGGCTCATCAACCAGCAGCATGTTCGGCCTGGAACATACCGCACGCGAGAGCATAAGACGCTGCGCCTCGCCTCCAGACAAATCGCAGAAACGCCTGTCCGCCGCATATCCCAGATCGAACAGTTCCATCGCTTCCAAAGCCTTCGGTTCCGCTTCGCGGCGGCTCATTCCCTTGGCGAGCAGTGGAAACACCACATGGTCGAGCGCCGTGCGTTCCGCAACACCATACGGATTCTGAAACACCCATCCAACACGATCCACACCTTCTCGCGTCACCGTGCCAGCGTAAGGCTGCTCCCATCCTGCAAGAATCGACAGCAATGTTGACTTGCCGCATCCCGACGGACCGCATATCGCAATGGTCACACCAGGTTCGGCCACGAAACTCAAATTCTCGAACAGCAGATCGGTTCCCTCAAATCGATGAGCCAACCCCTCAACCGCAACGCGCATAGCCAACCTTTCACGAGGCAATCACCTTACCGACGCACCCTTGCCAATCATTTGTAGTCCCCTAATTGCAGCCACGCAACACCCACCCTACCTCATTTGTGTATATGTGGAATGTAATGTTCAATGCAGTACGCGATGAGGTATGAAAACGGTTAATCGGCAACAAGCATTCCTGACGTTACAAACCAGCCCGTGTAAGAGGAACGAACGCATAGAACTCCCACCGTCCATGCTCCTGCGTGGTGTAGATTTGACCTCCATATGCGGCAAGTTCGTCGGACAGTTGGCTCAGACCATGGCCTCCCGGCAAATTTTCCTGTGTTTCGGCATGATGATCATTGACTTCTGTGATTTCAATCGAAGCACGTTTGACCAGTACGGAAACATTGTATTCGTCATCACATGTCGCATGACGGGAAATATTCGCGTAAACCTCTTTGATCAGCCGAATGATGATGGCAGACAAATCGGCGTCGACATCTGCGGGAGATTCCAAAACGCTTACTTGGCTTGTTCCCTTGAAACGCATAGATTCAAGTGCCTTGCCATTACGCTCCATCTCCTGTCGGATACGACATACGAGGTCGGCGTCCTGCCCGGACTGTGCAACCTGATCCGCATGATCACCCCCTTTGATGTAGTCGATCACATGATGGACGTTCTGTAATGCGGAAACGATATGGTCGTTGGTCTGCTTCCACTGCGCGGCGTCGGGATTGTTTTCATCGAGCATCTGCTGCTGTGCCTGCAGGGAAGCGAGGGACAAATCCGACGTCACCGCATCATGCATTTGGCTGACGATTTCGGCGTCGCGTTTCAACCGTGCGTTGTCGTATTGCGCGCGTTCAGCGGCCCATTGCGCCTGAGCTTTCTCCCCGTGCTTTCGTAATGCGGTGCCGAACATCGCGACCAACATGAACATGATGACGAACACCGGATAAGCGCGGAAATTATATCCGGGTCCGTTGAAAAGCGTTGTCTCCGCTGCTTGGCTGAGGGATATTTCAAGAGCCAGACCCAAAGCGTAAAGATCATTGGTCTCGTAAGACAGTATGCCAAGCGAAAACAGCACGCCGTAGAGGCCGCACTCATTATCGTATCCCCCGAAAACGTAATCCGTCACCTGCAGAAGCACAAAACAGATAAGCGGGCATGCTCGCGGGTAGAAGAGCGTGAGCAATGCAAGTACGGCATGTATTACGTTCACTACCTGTGCTGACGTTGGTTGCTGGTAGCTCAGTGTCGTCCAAATCAGCAGATATTCCCATACGAGCACGAGAAGAAGACGGAAAGGATGCTGGAAAAGCTTGAATTTCGCAAGAAACGACTGTACCGACGTGATTGGTGTTCTACTCATGATTGTTCATCCAAATGGCGATTGCCTGCCGTTGAGTATTGCAGTGCAGACGTTGAACGATATTCTGCATATGTTTGCGGACGGTTGCTTTTGCTATATGAAGTCGGTCGGCGATTTCGTCGTCGGTCAAGTATTCTTCGGCGCACAAGTGCATGATGGTTTCCTGTGTGACGGTGAGGGTCGGCTTGAGCGCAGACCGGTTTTTGAGCTGTATATGGGCGACGAGCGGGGTTTCGAAACCGTCCATGGTCTGCCCTCGGACGATGCGCGGAATGCATTGGGTGAATTGTTCGCTGCTGCTTTTGTCAACAAGTCCTTGCGCTCCAGATTCGATGGCACTGTTTCGGTATCGGTTGAGGCTGAAACTGGTCATGGCCAGAATGGGCGTGCTATTGTTGATGAGGCGTATACGTTTGCAGATGTCTGGTCCTTGCAAGCCCTCGAGCGACATGTCGAGCAATATGATGTCGTATTGGTTTCCGTACGCTCTGCACAGTGACAGAGCTTTCGTGCCGTCGGTGACGTCGTCGGCGACGTAGGCGTTGGGGAGTGCTTTGCTGAGCAGTGCAGTGAGCGCTTCGATGGCCCGCTTGTCATTGTCGACCATGAGAATACGCGGATGAACAACGATGTGACTCATCTACACACTCCTTGCTTGATGAAACGCAGCGAAAACGTATTCACTGGCACCACTTTACGAGAGGATGGGGGCAACTCGAAGACAAAGTGATCTGAGGATTTGACGATAGCAAAGCGGTATTAGTTGAAGAGCGGTATGGGACTGATACTGGAACAAGTAATATTACAACTATTGTCCCGATAAGGATGTCATTCATATTTACCTTCCTAAGACGTCATGCTTCACCGTACATCAGGATGATGAAATGTATGAAGTGAGTCATACGCAATATGTGTATCTTTTATGCGCAAAATGATGAAAAAAAATTTTTTATTGGGAAAAATACTCAATTTGAGTATCGTCAGTTTTTCTTTGAGCAGCATTCCTCGCTATATTGTCCTCGGTCATTCTTAAAGGAAGGAAGAAAAATGAAAAAGGAAACGCTTTCTATGCTTTCTGGATGTGTGGCTTTTGCCATGGTGTTCAGTTTGGGGGCCCCTATGGCCCAAGCGGCTGCGGGCAACATAGATAACGCAAGAATCAATGGATCTTGGAATTATTCGTGGACAAAATCTACTGCGAGTGTATGGGCGAGGAAACCTGCATATACAGGGTATGCGCAGGCGTGCCAAGACGGTGTTTGCTTCACCGGACATACGACGCAACGTATACAATCAACGACTGCTGTAGCATACGGTAGCGCGAGCAATCATACTGATAGCGCCAGAGTGTGGGGCTGATGGCAGATGCCGCATCGATTTCGGATTATTCCTCTAATTAGCGTAGTTGGCTTGACGTTGTCATTGATGTCTTGCGCGTCTATCGTAGATGGACAAAAAGGTGAGGAAGTTGAAGCTTCGTCTTCTGCTGCGCAGTCGGGAGCTGCACAGCAGGGGTCAACCAGCGGACAGAAATTGGCGGCGTCTTTGAGCGAATGGATCGAACAGCGGGAATCGCAAGGTAATATCGCTGAATCGCAGAAAACGATATTGGACAAAGCCAAAAGTACGGGTGAGATTTCGACGTCGGATTATGAGAAAGCCTGGTCCGATTACCGGCAGTGCATGATCGACAAAGGATATAAGGAAATCAAACTCATCAAATATCCGAGCGGACTCTATGCCGAAGCTGGACACAAACAGGGGACGACCATTCAGGAATCCCGATATTCCGATGATTCCACGGAATGCGGCGATGAGTATGTTGCAGATGTGCAAGATGTGTACGGCATTATCGTAGGCAATCCGAATCTGTATGCCGATCAAGCGCAGGCCGTGGTCGATTGTTTGCATAGAGACTCGCTCGTGCCGAAGGACTATACCGTAAGCCGGTTCAACAAGGAGTTTTTCGGAACGGATGGCAATACTTCGTTTGACATGCAGAACCTGCAAGTGCGCAGTTGCCTTGTGTCGAACGGCTACAACGTGGGATATGCGACCGACGATACGGAACAGTTGTGGTGAGAAGGTAAGTGATTCCAAGGTCTCGTTGTTCTGCTCAATCGCATGTTCGTTGGCAATCGCTGTCAATGAACATGCGAAGTGATGTTGCGCGAATGCTGTTTTATTGGGGACATTATTGGGAAATATGAGATCGAGAATGAGAACGATTTCATGGCGAATAGTTGATGTTCAAAGAAGGGGTCTATATGAAAGATCGGCTACTCGTAGGGATTCGCAGGGGGAATCATGGTGATGTATTCGCTGATGGTGCTTGTTGGTCGTGATTGAAGGGGTATAGTATGACGCGACGATTCGGAATGAAGCAAAGGACGGGAGGGAAGCGTTCGAAGTGCACTGCTGTGACTTGGACTTTGCTGGCGGCTGTCACGGCAGCCTGTATTGCGGTCGGATCCTGCGCATTGTGGCTGCCTGACCGCACTCCGACATTGCTCAGTTCGGCGGGGGAGAGGACTGTGGTTCCCGCCAGCGTACAGGAATACGCGGGTACGCAACAAGTTACCGTGGTGCCCACCATTTCCAGTGACCGTGATCTTTTCGGCAATGCGAGTGGCCTGGTCACCGCGGACTGGTCCGGCAACGGCCTGACCTCAGGCAAAGGTGCCTATCAGGTGAACGATCGCACGGTAGTGGCGTTGAACACCGCAACCCCCTTGTATCGCGATTTGAAGACCGGAGACATCGGCGGCGATGTGCTCGCCCTGAATAATGAACTCAACTTACTTGGCTACAACAGCGTTTCCGGATCGGATACCTATTGGCGGGCCACATCGGACGGGTGGAAGCAGTTGATGGCCGACAACGGCAATACGTCGGATGGATCGTTGTCATTGGCCGACACATTGTGGATTCCCGAACACGAAGTCGCCGTTGACGAGTGGAACGCAACCGCCGGATCCATGGTGACGGGCGGCACCGCAATCGGCAAAATCCCCGGATCATTGACGAAACTCACCATCAAAAACGGCACCGCATCCGCGCAGGACCGCACGTTGACGATATTCGGCATTACGGGAACATTGCCAGCCAATACCACTGAAATCACGGATGCCGGGTTCCTGCAACAAGTCGAAGCGAACGACAGCTACCAATCCGTGGACGTGGAATCCAAAAAAGCGGGATTGGACGCCACTCTGGCCTTGAGCGAACGGATGCGAGTGCTGCGCGTTCCCGCCGGCGCGGTATTCGGCATCAACGGTTCAACCGGCTGCATCGTGCCCACATCCAATAACCATGGCAACACTCCCGTGAAAGTGTCGATCGTGGGAGGCGAACTGGGCGTGAGCCTCGTGCAAGCCGACAGCGAAGACATCGCTTCGATCTCCAATGTGGAAATCGGCAGCGGACTTAACAATCTCACCTGCGAGTAGGCGATTATGCGATTACGATCGGTGCTTTCCGAAGCGTTGCGCAATATTGGCGCGGGAGTGAGTCATGCGCTGCTTATGTTTGCAGCGGTATTGTTTGCGTCTACATTGCTCGGCGGATATGAGGCCGCCAATGTGGTGGGGCTCGAAACCGAGGCGGTACAACGCATCAACGCCTATGCCGACGTTGGCGCCATCGTTGGGGGAACGGTGGACGGAGCCGCATGTGACAGGCTCGCCGACGCTGGCGGCGGTGTGATGGGCACCTTGGCCGGTGCGATGCGTGCCGGTCAACAGATTGTGCCGCTTGCCACGCCCGGCAAGGATATATCGTCGTATGAAGTGACGCCTGGCATGATTAGGATGATCGCCGGGAGCGCGAAGTCCGATGTGTCCGGCGTGTGGGTATCTACCGACGTGGCCAAGGATTTTGGTCTCACCAAAGGCAGTGTAATGCAGACCGAACAGGGAACGATGAGCGTCGCAGGCGTGTTTGATTGGCCGAACGATGGTCGTGACACGCGATTCGCCTACGCTCTCCTTGTGCCTGTATCCGCGTCGAATGGCACGTTCGACGAATGTTGGGTCAGACAGTGGCCGCAAAGCGGGCAGACGGAGGATGTGTTGTTTTCCACGCTGGTTGCGTCGGGTTCGTCATCCAATGCTGGCGTGACGCAGGTGAATAAGAGTTTCGATTCGCATTACGATGCGCAGGCTTCGTACGGGCAGCGTATGACTCGTTGGATGCCGTGGCTGGGATTGGCTGTGGGGCTGGTGCTCGGCGCGTTCGGCGTGCGTCGTCGTAGATTGGAATATGCTGGCGCATTGCATTCAGGGCAGTCCAAAGGTGCGCAATTGCTGGAAATCGCTGTGGAAACGTTGATTTGGAGCGGTTTGGCGTGTGCCTCTTCGGCCGCGCTGTTGGGTGCGTATTGCGTTCGCATGAGCATCGCCGATTCAATGACCGTATGGTTGGGTGCGATGCGCGCGCCATGTGCGATATTCGCTGGAGTGATGGTATCAAGCGTGCTCGTCGGTATGACGATACGTGAAACGCAGTTGTTCCGTTTCTTCAAGCAACGCTAGACATCGCTAACCATGGTTCGGTTGAGGATGATTTCGTTAGGTTCTATTGCCGTCGATACTGGAAAACCGCAAGTATCGACGGCAATGGAATATGAAAGATGATGATGCGTTAGCTCAACGCTTTCTTGATGCGCTGCAGGCTGATCGGCTTCGGCGTGCCGAGTTCCTGCGCCCACAATGATACGTAGAATTCCTCAAGCATCCAACGTGCGGTGGCCGCCTGCTTCATCAACGCCTCATGACGCGGACCTGCAGGCTCACGTTCGGCCTTCGCCATGGCCTTGTCGGCCAACTGCTTGGCCTCATCAGCCTCCCAAGCCCAACGCACATCACGATTCTTGTCGTTCTTCGCCTTACCTAAACGAAGCACGTCAGCATGCAGATACCGTTCAATCGACGCCAACGCATCCGGGGGAGTCTTGCCGATGAATCCCGGATACACCAGCGTGGCGATATGCTCACGAATCGACTGCAAAACGCTCAACATCGGCAGATCGGCCTTGCCTGACACGGCTTTATCAACCTCCGCATACCGCTTCAAAATAGCGATCACATCATGCGCAACCGCATACACGGTATCTTCGAACACTTCACGCACATCAAGCACCGCATTCGCCAACGCCTCATCATCCGGGCAATTCGTCAACATTCGGCAGCAAACGCTTCACCGCAGCCAACTGCAGATCCTCAGTAAGATCCTTCGTGGACTGATATGGTGCGGACGCCAACATCAACGCCTCCGCACCCAACCAACGCGACGAAATACGCTCGCTCGGCATACGCAAAACATCAAGTGCACCGCGCCACAGCATGGTGGAACGAGCTTCGGTAGTGGCACCAGCCTTATGCAGCAGATTGGCCTGCTCCACAAGCTTGCCCTGATTTCCAGCGTTTTCCGCCTGCTTCTTTACCATCTGCCGTGCGGAAGCCTCGGCTTGCTCCGCAAACTTGCGCTGCAACTCCACCAACGATTTGCCCGAGCCAAGCACCTTGACAGGGCCCCGCGCATGACGCCTGCCATGCTGACTCTTGCGACTCGGAGGCAACTGCTGCTCCACAGAGAACGTCACGCGCAAATACGGCGTGAGCTTGCTCCACAATTCACCAGTCAACACTTCAGGGTGAATCTGCGCGCCAACGATGCTGATTGCCGCCTGCGTGAACGTATGAGGCAAATCCGGCCACGCGGCCACACCCTCCGCATTGGTAGGAGCAAGATTCGGCTTCTGCTGGTTACCGGAACCAGGCAGATCCGGATACCTCTCATCAATCCACGCACGAATCTTATGAGCCGTATCAGGGGCGGGAACAAACTGCACGCGCAACGTCTTCGGCAACGACTTGATCATGCCGACAATCAACTCATCCAGCAATCCGGGAACATTCCACGTGAACTGTTCCGGTGTCAAACGAGACAACACCTTCAACGGCACATGCACGGTCACGCCATCGTTTGGATCATGCGGATCATACACATAACTCAACCGCAAATCGATAGGGGAGCCGTCCGTACCCAACGTATGCCAATGATCCGGATAATCAGCCAACGACACTGACTCGGCATCAGCAAGACGCTCCACCTTCTCCGGATCAAAATCCAACAAATCCGGCTGCTCATCATGCTTTGACTTCCACCATTTCGCAAGATCCGCAACCGACGTGACAGTATTGGGAATCACCGAATTATAAAAATCGAACAGATCCTCATCACTGACCGCCTGCGCCATCTGACGTGTGCGACTCGCATCGTCGGCGGCGTCCTCCAGCACATCGCGATTCTTCGCAATGAAATCGTCATACGAGAACCGCTGCTGAATATCGCCCTCGACCAAACCCTGACGAATCAGAAAATCACGGGCCTCCAGCGGATTGATACGACCCCACTGCACCGTACGATCCTGCACTATCGGCAAACCATACAACAGTACCTTCGCGCTCGCCACCGCGGAGCCACGCGAACCAGACCAATGCGGATCCGCATACGTGGTTCGCGTCAACGAACCCGCCAACGGTTCAGCCCAAGCAGGATCGATCTGGGCGGAATATCGCGCCCACAAGCGGCTCGTTTCCACCAACTCCGTGCTCATCACCCATTGCGGTGTCGACTTGGCGACCGCGGAAGCCGGGAACAATGCGAAATGCGTGCCACGCGCACCCTGATAATCATTCTTCGCCATCTTCTGCGCACGCTTCATGGCACGCGCACGGGCAGCGCCCTTCAAGCCAGCGAAATCAGATGCCTTCGGTTCACGCACGATCTGCATGCCCATCATCGACAACAAGCCCGAAAGCATCGACGTATGAATACCCTGCGCATCCCACGAACAACACAACGAATGCGCAGCCTGCTGATTCGACGGAAGCTGACGAATCTCAAGCGGCGGACGCGAAGCCGGAATCGGATCGCCAACCTTGAACTTGAATTCCTTGCACATCTCACGCAACTGCGTGACCAGATCCTTCCACTGACGGATGCGCAGCCAACTCAAATACTCAGTCTTGCAAATCCTACGAAGCGCGGAATTGCTCGGCTCGCCATCAGCTTGGAACACGCGATCCCACAAGTTCAACGCGGTCAGAAAATCACTGGACGGATCGGCATACCGGTTATGAATGCGGTCGGCCTCCTCACGATTCTCATCCGGACGTTCGCGGGGATCCTGCAAACTTAGGAACGCGACCACCACCAGCACTGCGGCCAACGTGTTCGGCGTGGTCGACTTCGCAGCCTCGATGATCATACGGCCCAAACGCACGTCGATCGGAATGCGTGCAAGCATGCGACCTGTATGCGTCAGCACAACCTCGCCATGCTTGCGCGCCACGGCCTTCAACTCGGTCAACTCATTGAAACCATCAGACACCGCCTTCATATCAGGCGGATCGATAAAGCCGAAATCCGTAACATCCTGCGCGGTACGAGCCACACCCACCGACAGCATATGCAATACGACCGCACCCAGCGACGTGCGCAGAATCTCAGGCTCCGTGAATTCCGGGCGCGTCTCGAAATCCTCGCGAGAATACAAGCGAATCGCAATACCATCGGCAATACGGCCGCAACGGCCCGAACGTTGGTTCGCGCTCGCCTGACTGATCGGTTCAATCGGAAGCCGTTGCACTTTCGCGCTCTTCGAATAACGTGAAATACGAGCGGTGCCAGGGTCGACCACATAACGAATGCCCGGCACCGTCAACGACGTTTCGGCCACATTCGTAGCGATCACAATACGCTGATGGTCATGCGGCTCAAACACGCGATGCTGCTCCTTGGAGGACAACCGCGCGAACAACGGCACGATCTCAATCGCATCAGGACGACGCATATCAATGGCACGCGGACCATAATGGTGACGCAGCGCATTCTCAAAATCATGAATGTCGCGCTCGCCCGAAGCGAACACGAGAATATCGCGCGGGCCACGGTCATGACTCGAATGAATCACCAACTCGGCACAGGCGCGCGCCACCGCCGTCGGCATGTCAACGTTCGGCTCATGGGAATCCTTCGCGTCGGGAGCGGCCGACAACGTTTCATAGTCGGCATCGCCCGGCATCGCGCCCGTTTCAAAACCGGGTACGGAACGCATCAACGCCGGAGCGGTGCCCAGCGGCTCATACACGACCTGCACGGGGTAGGTTCGTCCCGAAACCTCGATAACCGGCACTTTCGTATGCAAAGCGTGCTCGAAATGCTCCTGGAACTTCACCGAATCAATCGTCGCCGACGTGATTACCAATTTCAGGTCACGTCGTTTCGGCAATAGCGCAGTCAAATAACCGAGCAGAAAGTCAATATTGAGACTACGTTCGTGCGCCTCGTCGATAACGATCGTATCGTATTGCATCAGTTTCGGATCGCGTTGAATCTGCGCCAACAGAATACCGTCGGTCACCACGCGAAGACGGGTCTTCGGTGAGCTCTCATCGGTGAAACGCACCTGATAGCCGACCTCGTCGCCCAAACGCACGCCCATCTCCGCGGCGATACGTTCGGCCACGGTACGAGCGGCCAGCCTACGCGGCTGCGTGTGCACAATCTGCCTGCCATGCGATCCACGGCCCAATTCCAACAGAATCTTCGGCAGCTGCGTGGTCTTACCGGAACCCGTCTGACCAGACACAATCACCACTTGGCTCGACTTCACCGCCTCGGCAATATCGCTACGTGCAGCGGAAACCGGCAGTTGGGAAGGATATTCGAATTTCATGCCTTCATAACCTCGATAACGCGGAAGCCCTTCGAACTCGCGTACTTACTTACCTCATAGCCATCGCCAAGCTGCGTGGCAAGCCACGGAATCAACGAATCCGACCCCAGATTCTTCTGCACCACCAAATAGGCGGCACCACCCGCATTCAAACGCGGCAGCCACGTCATCAACAACTCATGCAGCACATCCTTGCCAACACGAATCGGCGGATTCGACCAAATCAGATCAAACGTCACATCCGAAGGGATCTCATCGGCGGTGACCGCATGAACGTTCCTCACACCATTGAGCTCGGCATTGCGGCGCGTCAGATCCAACGCGCGTTCATTCACGTCCAACGCCCAAATATCAGCCTTCGGCGAAGCAAAGCCAAGTGCCAACGCAATCGGACCCCAACCGCAACCCAAATCAAGGAACGTACCCTCCTCAGGAGGCTCCGGAGCCTGACGAAGCAGCACGGATGTTCCCAAATCCACGCGATTGCCGGAAAACACGCCATTGGAAACCTCAACATCGGCCTCATTGCCTCGCAACACAACATGCAGCCTCTTACGTACATCCTTCGACTGCGGATCAGCCGCGAAATACTGTTCGGCCTGTGCCATACCCACTCCTTACAAACGCTCGCCTCCGGCATCACGCAAGCCACGCTCATCCACGTGGCGAATGCCCGATACCCATGTCTCTAGAGAATGATGATAATAAAGACACCATAGTTTAACCGTGAGAGGTGCCATTGAGCCAAGAAAACGACATCGAGCATAGCATGAGCGCCAACGACGTGTCAGGCGTGCTCGCCGACCAGTCCGAAGTGCTGCTTGATACCAACGGCGAGAACCATTTCAACGAATCCCATGACGAACAATGGCAGGAACGCGAATCCCGCAATGCGTTGAAGCACGTGTCCGGACTCGGCGAAATGCAAGACGTCACCGAAGTCGAATACCGAAAAGTCCGCCTCGAACGCGTCGTGCTCGTCGGCGTGTGGTCCAGCCGTGAAACCACACAGGCACAGGCCGAAGAATCATTGAGAGAACTTGCCGCGCTTGCCGAAACCGCCGGCGCCGTGGTATGCGACGGCCTGCTGCAGCATCGTATCAAGCCGGACGCAGCTACATACGTTGGCTCCGGTAAAGCCCGCGAACTCGCCGGAATCGTGGCGCAAGAGGAAGCCGACACCATCGTTGTGGACGACGACCTGCCGCCAAGCCAACGCCGCGCCTTGGAAGACGCCACCAAAGTGAAGGTCGTGGATCGCACTGCCGTGATCCTCGACATTTTCGCCCAACATGCGACCTCACGCGAAGGCAAAGCCCAAGTGGAACTGGCACAACTCCAGTACATGCTGCCACGACTGCGAGGCTGGGGCGGATCACTGTCGCGACAGGCGGGTGGCCGCGCCGCAGGAGACGCGGGCATCGGCTCGCGAGGACCTGGCGAAACGAAAATCGAAATGGACCGCCGTGTGATCCGAAGCCGCATCGCCAAACTCCGCAAACAGATCGAACAGATGGCTCCCGCGCGTGACATCAAACGTGGCGCTCGCCGTCGTTTCGGATTGCCGACCGTTGCTGTGGTTGGATATACGAACGCGGGCAAATCGTCGTTGACGAATCGGTTGACCGGATCAGCGGAATTGGTGGAGAACGCGCTATTCGCCACATTGGACACCGCAGTGCGCAGGGCGCGTGCCAAAGATGGACGTCAATATGCGTACGTCGATACCGTCGGGTTCGTGCGTCGACTGCCTACGCAGCTGATTGAAGCGTTCAAATCCACGCTGGAGGAGGTTTCCGAAGCCGATCTGATCGTGCATGTGGTGGACGGATCGCATCCGGACCCGTTCTCGCAAATCGACGCGGTCGACGATGTGCTTTCCGACATCGACGGCGTCGAAACCATTCCCACGATTATCGTGTTCAACAAGGCCGACCGTATGGATGAGGCCACACGCGAGCGTATCGAGGCGTTGATGCCGGAAGCGTACATCGTATCGGCGTTTTCCGGCGAAGGCGTCGACGAGCTGCGTATGCAGGTGGAATCCATGCTGCCGACGCCGAACGTGCATGTCGAGGCGTTGCTGCCATACACTGCCGGTTCGCTGGTGTCGCGCGTACGTGAATACGGCAAAGTGATCAACGTCGAATACCGTGACGACGGTATGATGCTCGAAGCGGAAGTGGACGATCATTTGGCTGCGCAAATCGTGGAACGTCAATCGGCTGAAAACCTTGCAAAACAGTGCAACGCAACGGACACAGCGTTTGTGAGCGCTCACATCTTTTGTGATGCATATCACTTTTCATTATTTGCAAGTCGTGTTATAACGCCTTGAAACGTCATGCTGTGTGGATAAAGTAAAGATGAAATTCTAAGAGAAAACCTGCTACCAGCGGGACATTCTTTCTTATAAGAGAGGTAAGCACATGGTGGATTCACCAATCAAGCCCACAAAGCTCGCTATCATCGGTGCCGGTGCAGTCGGCTCCACTCTCGCTTTCGCTGCCGCTCAGCGTGGCGTCGCACGTGAGATCGTGCTCGAAGACATTGCCAAGGAACGCGTCGAAGCCGAAGTACTCGACATGCAGCACGGCTCCAGCTTCTTCCCGACCGTGTCCATCGCAGGCTCCGATGATCCGGAAATCTGCCGCGACGCCGACATGATCGTCATCACCGCAGGTCCGCGTCAGAAGCCGGGTCAGTCCCGTCTCGAACTGGTCGGTGCCACCATCAACATTCTCAAGGCCATCATTCCTGGCCTCGTGAAGGTCGCTCCGAACGCCATCTACATGCTCATCACCAACCCGGTTGATATCGCAACCCATGTTGCCCAGAAGATCTCCGGCCTGCCGGCAAACCAGGTCTTCGGCTCCGGTACCAACCTTGACTCCGCACGTCTGCGCTTCCTGATCGCCCAGCAGACCGGCGTCAACGTCAAGAACGTGCACGCCTACATTGCTGGCGAACACGGCGACTCCGAAGTGCCGCTGTGGGCCTCCGCCACCATCGGTGGCGTCCCGATGTGCGACTGGACCCCGCTGCCGGGTCACGCTCCGCTGGACGCCGAAGTTCGTGAGCAGATCCACCAGGACGTCAAGAACGCCGCCTACAAGATCATCAACGGCAAGGGCGCAACCAACTACGCCATCGGCATGTCCGGCGTTGACATCATCGAAGCCGTCATGCGCGACTCCAACCGCATCCTGCCGGTCAGTTCCATGCTGCACGACTTCCACGGCATCTCCGACGTGTGCATGTCCGTGCCGACCCTGCTCAACCGTTCCGGCGTCAATACCGCCATCAACACCCCGGTGTCCGACCGCGAGCTTGCAGCCCTTACGCGTTCCGCAGAGACGCTGAAGGAAACCGCTGCCCAGTTCGGCTTCTGATAAAAAACGCGGTAACGGAGTGTCAGCTGCGTTACACGGAATGCGACGTACTTTTTGTGCGCCTTGCTGTCGCACGAGTTGTCGTGTTTTTTGTTTGATCTGGGTATTGACAGACGGATGATGAGTCGTTAGACTGCAAGCAGAAATAACGGAAACCCCAGCCTTTGGCTGGGGTTTCTTGCGTTTTGAGAGCAATGAAAATGGTATTGAGAAACAATTTCAATAAGTTTCTTAATCGGGCTGAAAGATTAAGCATATGGCACATGACCACGCACACGGATCGATAGCGAACACAGGAGCGGAACATCAAAAACGGCTCATGATGTCGCTCGGTCTCACCTCGACGGTATTCATAGCGGAAGTCATCAGCGCGGTCATCACAGAATCGTTGGCGCTGCTCGTTGATGCCGGACACATGCTCACCGACATGTCCGTACTCATCGCATCAACCGTCACCGCAATACTGATGCAACGCAAGCCCAGCAACAAACGCACCTGGGGCTGGGCAAGGCTCGAAGTGCTAACAGCGGCAGTCGGAGCCCTCATCCTCCTCATCGTAGGTATCTATGCGCTTGTGGAAGCCGGCATGAGACTTTTCGGCGGATCTGCCGACGAAGTAAACGACGTGCGATTGCTGCTCTTCATGGGCATACTCGGCCTCGCGGCCAATATCGGATCAATCTTTATCCTCGCATCGCAAAGCGAAGACAACATGAACATGAAAGCGGCATTCCTTGAAGTCATGAATGACGCTTTAGGGTCCGTTGCCGTAATCGTATCGGCAAGCGTGCTCATCTGCACCGGCTGGGCCGGATTCGACGCTGTGGCAGGTGGCATCATCGCACTCATGATGATCCCGCGAGCCATCAAACTGTTGCGCAACGCGGTTCGCGTGCTTCTCGAAGAAACCCCCAACGGTCTTGATCTCGATGAAGTGCGTTCCCACTTGGAACAAGTGCCGCATGTTGTGGCGGTACACGACATCCACGCGAGCATCGTATCCACAGGCATGCCGATCTTCATGGCGCATGTTGTGGTCGAACAAGGACTCACCATGAAAGAAGCGGCGGAAATACTCGCACAACTACAAGATTGCCTGCGCGAACATTTCCCCGTATCCGTACCTCATACCACCTTCCAACTCGAACCGGAAGGATACAGTTCGACCAGCAAATCCGAAATGCATTCCTAAACATTCTTAAATGACCGGTGCGTTTACCGGAAAAGAATCGCGCCCACAAAGATGGAGTCTTTGTTTATGGCTTCATCTTTGTGGGCGCGATTTCAATGGCGTTGAATAGTCTAACGTCAGATTTTGCGGAGCACGGTGACCACCTTGCCCATGATCTCAGCATGCGTGCCATCGATAGGGGAGTAGGCGGGATTGTGCGGAATGAGCCAGACATGGCCATGATCCTTGCGGAACGTTTTCACCGTGGCTTCATCGTCGAGCAGCGCCGCCACAATATCTCCATTTTCCGCGGTGTTCTGCTCGCGTACCACCACAAAATCACCATCGCAGATAGCCGCGTCAATCATGGAGTCGCCATGTACTTCAAGCATAAACAGATTGCCGGTGCCAGTGAGACGTTCCGGCAGACGCATCACATCGTCCACATGCTGCTCGGCGGTGATGGGCACGCCTGCCGCGATACGTCCCACCAAGGGGACGTCGCGGGAAGCCATGATGGATCCGCTGGAATCAGATTGGCTCGGGAATGGGATGACCTGCGCTACTTTGCCGGGCGAAACCTCGTCATCGTCGAAACTCACGACTTCGATGGCTCTGCCCTTGTTCGCGTTCATGCGAATGAAGCCCTTGTCGTCAAGCACTTGCAACTGGTGTTTGACGGATGACGGACTTTTAAGCCCTGCGGCTTCGCCGATTTCGCGGAATGAGGGAGCGAACCCCTGCTCGACGAGATGATTTTTTGATGGCGCCAAGCACCTTGCGCTGACGGTCGGTCAGCGTGCTTTCATCCGGACGCTCGGCATCCATTTTTGGGCGTGAATGGGACGGTGCTCACGGTGGGCTCCTTTCAGGTCTTAGGCAAGCATAACGCGAAACGCCGAGAAAATCAAACATCTGTTCGAGGTGTGTCTGCAATTATCGAACATTTGTGCCATACTCAGAACATGCGTTCGATAGAACAGCTGTTCGAGAAGGAGTGGCGTGATGGATTGTGTGCCGAAGGCTCATGGCGTTGATTTCAAAGTCTGGGCGGATCGACTGGCCGTAATCATGATGCTGATGGTGCTCGCATGGTGTTTGGCTGGATTGATGATGCCTGCACGCGCGCAGTCAGATCCCGGAGCGACGCCGGTGGTGGTATATACCGTCCAGCCGGGCGATACGTTGTGGGGGTACGCTGCGCGTATTACGCCTGATGGTGGCAATGTTGCGGATACTGTGGACGAGCTGGTACGACTGAATAATCTGGATTCAGTATCGCTTCGGGCCGGTCAAAGACTTATCGTTCCCGACGAGGTATGAACCCGCGCAAGATTGGCCTAGTTCAATGGTTCAGGCTATTCTTGACACCATGCATTGCCCTTTTTGTCAGAATCCAGATACCAAGGTGGTCGATACCCGCATCAGCGATGACGGCCATTCCATCCGCCGTAGGCGTGAATGCCCGAAATGCTCCAAGCGTTTCACCACGCTAGAGACCACTATGTTGTTGGTGGTGAAGCGTTCCGGCAACGCTGAGCAGTTCGATAGGAACAAGGTGATTTCTGGTGTTCGCAAGGCATGCCAGGGCCGTCCGATCAAGGAAGACGATTTGAAGGCTCTTGGCCAGCAGGTCGAAGAGGATCTTCGTGCCCGAGGACTGGCTCAAGTCAAATCCGACGAGGTCGGCAGGGCCATTTTGAAACCGTTGCGTGATCTTGATGAGGTCGCGTATATGCGATTCGCCAGTGTATACCAGAATTTTGAGAATCTTGAGGATTTCCAGAACGCGATCGACGAGCTGAAGGCCGATGCGCTGAAGTAGGTTCGAACGGTTGCGAACGCATATGATAATGCGTTTGTTTTGGCTGAAATGGACTTGGTAGCGCAAAAACTGGGCGATTACGGCAAACGGCATTAGGGTTCATGCATTGTGGGGGTTCCAGCCAATAAGTGATTGGAACCCCCACAATGCATTCGTATCGTAGTGGCGTTTGCCGGATTGGGATCGTCAGCTGATCACACGCATACGGATCGTGCCTTCGATGGCTGCGAGTTCGTCCAAAGCCTTCTGGCTGGGGCGCTGGGCCACATCGGTGACCACATAGCCGATTTCGCCTTCGGTGCCCAGTGCCTGTGCCGCGATGTTGATATTCTCTTCTCCGAGCACACGGTTCACCTTGGCAAGTACGCCAGGCAAATTCGCGTGAAGATGCGCGATGCGGAAGTTCGAACGAATATCAGACAGTGTGATCTGCGGAAGATTCACGGACAACATGGTGGATCCCCTGAACCAATAATCCTCAAGACGCTGTGAGACGAACTGTCCGATGGATTTCTGGGCTTCAAGCGTAGACCCGCCAATATGCGGGGTCAGAATCATATTGTCTTCATCCGCAAGGCTCGTCAAAAACTCGTCGCCGCTCTTCTTCGGCTCGACAGGGAACACATCCACTGCGGCGCCCGAAATGTGGCCGGAGTCCAAATGCTTCTTCAGAGCGTCCAAATCAGCCACAAAACCGCGGGAAAGATTGATGAAGATCGAATCCTGCTTCATATGCGCGAACTGGTCCTCACCGAAGAAACCGGTATTGGACTTGCGGCCATCGACATGCAGTGTGACCACATCGGACTGTTCGAGCAGTTCGTTCAGTGTGGAGCAACGATGGGCATTGCCCATGGCAAGCTTCTCTTCAATGTCGTAGAACACCACGCGCATGCCAAGTGCCTCGGCGATGACGGAAAGCTGAGATCCGATATTGCCGTAGCCGATGATGCCGAGCGTCTTGCCCCGCACTTCATGAGAGCCGGAAGCAGACTTGTCCCACATACCGTGCTTCATATGATGGGTGTGCGCAGGAATGCGGCGCATCAGGCAAATGATGTCGCCGATAACCAGTTCCACCACGGAGCGAGTGTTGGAATATGGGGCATTGAACACGGCGATGCCGTGCTTGCCCGCATAGTCGAGATCGACCTGATTGGTGCCGATGCAGAAGCAGCCGACGGCCGTGAGCGTCGGACGTGCGTCGATGACTTTGCTGGTCACGCTGGTTTTGGAGCGAATGCCCAGCAGATCAACGTCTTCCAAGGCGTCGATGAGTTCATCTTCGTTGAGGGCGCCCCTGAGGCACTCGACTTCGAAGCCGTGGTCACGCAGTGACTGTGCCGCGTCAGGATGAATATTTTCAAGTAACAATGCTTTAGGCATGGTTCCTACCTTATAGCTTGAGCAGTTTTTCGTCTGCATTTGTCCGGACTATAAGCAGACGTTGTGTCGGTCTGGTCATGGCGACGTATAAATCGGCTGCGGCCACAATGCGTGAGGGGGCATTCTCCTCGATGCTTCCCGGCTGCACCACCATCACTGCGTCGTATTCCAAGCCTTTCACCATTTGCGTGGAACAAACGGTGACCTGTTCATCCCAAGAGCTCTGCGCATCGAGACGGTCGAACTCCTTCGCCGTCAATGTTTCGCGAAGCTGTTCGTACACCCGCCTGCGCAACGGCTTGACCATATCGTCAGGTGCGATGATGGCCACGCGTCCGGTGCCATCGGAGGAGACGAATGCGCGGACCAGATCGACGGTCTGCTGTGCCACGGCATCGGCAATCAGACTGTCGTCGGCCAGAGTGAGGCGCTTGACCGAATCCGGCACGCCACGCACCGCATTGACGGTGGAGATGTACAATCCCTCCGTTGCCGCGAAATCACAGGCGAGCTGCGACACTTCCTTCGGATTGCGGTAATTAATCGTCAATTCGTTGAGTTGCCAATTGTGGGGTCCGAACAACGGATCCATCATACGCCGCCACGAACGGGTGCCGCCCAATGCGGAGGTTTGCGCAACATCGCCCACAATGGTGAACGAACGCGACGGGCAACGGCGGATGAGCATGCGCCAATCCATGGCGGTGAGTTCCTGAGCTTCATCGACAACGATATGCCCATATGTCCATTCACGGTCTGCGGCGGCGCGCTGCGCGGTGAGTTCCGCGTCCATCCCGTTGATATTGTCGACCAACATCTGCGAAGTGACGATGCCGGAGCCGATGCCAGCCTGAGCCAGCGTATCTTGCGCGAACTGCTCCTCCTCGGCGCGCTTGGCGTCCAACGCCTTTTGGCGGGCGACCGCTTTGGGGTCGGGGCCAAGCAGTTCCATGGCTTCATCCAGCAGCGGAATATCGCTGACGGTAAACGGCGACCCTTTGGGGCGAACCAATGCTTCGATATCGCGTTCCTCAAGCCATGGTGCGAAGCGACGAAGCTGCTGCGGCTTGCAGAACAGTTGGTCGATAAGCCATTCGCCGGTCATCGGCAACCATGCGAGATTCAACGTCTTGCGCAAGGTGTCATTCATGCGCAACTGCTGCATCACATCCGTCAACTCCGCCTGCTCCGGCTCGTAATCAAGCTTGTCCACATAACGGTTGCGCATGGCGATCAACATGCTATGCACGAAAGTTTCGCGTGCTTTGTTGTGCTGCTGTCGCGTGCGCTTGGCATCGGTGATGGCCTGTTCGATATCCGCGCGCACGATGGGCACTGCGAATCCGTTGATGCGGATCGACGGCAATGATGCGGGGACGCGTTCTCGTGCGGCAACGGCATTGGCGATGGCTTTGGACATACGACGTTCGCCCTTCAATTTCGCGGCGAACGGGTTGTCATGCGCCGTCGCGATCACGCCGGGGATCAGATCGGCGATGGTTCGGCTGACCACTCCGGTCTCGCCGAGGGAGGGGAGCACCTGATCGATGTAATGCAGGAAGGTTGAGCTCGGTCCGACCACGAGCACACCGGAGCGTTCGAGCATTCGCCGATGCGTGTAGAGCAGATATGCCGCACGGTGCAGCGCCACGGCGGTTTTGCCGGTACCCGGTCCACCCTGCACCACCACGGCCTGGTTGAGGTCGGCGCGAATAATGCGATCCTGCTCGGCTTGGATGGTTGCCACGATATCGGTCATCTTGCCGGTGCGCTTGGCGTTCAACGATGCGAGCAGCGCGCCTTCGCCGGTCAGAGTGCCGTCCGAAGACGCCTGCCCGACCTGGTCGGAGTGCACATCGAGCACCTCGTCTTCAACGCCGACCACTTCACGGAAGCTGAGTGTGATATGGCGGCGCATTACGATATCGCCATGATTGGAAGGCGTCGCTTCGTAGAACGGACGTGCCGCGTCGGCTCGCCAATCGGTGAGGATCGGCTCGTGGTTTTCGTTGGACAGTCCGATACGCCCGATGTATCTGTGCGCACCGTGGACATCGTCGAGTCTGCCGAACACCAGGCGATCTTCGACGGCACGCAGCTGGGTGAGGCGATCCTCGTACATGGTGGCGAAGGAATCGCGTTCGGTGCGTTGCGTGGGCGATCCGTGCGAGCCGGCAGCACGCACGGTGTCGAGACGGGCGCGAGCTTGGGCCCGCAGATCATCCAAGCGGCCGTACGCGCGGCTGACGGCCTGTTGTTCTTCACGCAACTGGGCGGAATAACTCGACATCTGCAATCCCTTCCTCACAAAACTTAGGCACTCCAATGTACCCCGAGGCTTCTACGAAAACCGACGAGGGCGAGTGCGACATAGCGAAGCAAGGATGAATTTACGGTAGTTGATTTGATGCCATTCGTTCAATGTGGGGAAAATCAACCTCAGCATTTGCTGATTTTTTCCATTTATGTGGGGATTTATGGTGATGCGTGGGGTAAAGTGGGGAAAGAGTTTTGGGTCTAGGTGTTCCCGCGCATCATGTAAGGAGGTGTGGCGATGGTTCAAAGCGTTGAAACCGAGCCCTTCTCCGACGATGGTTCGACGCAAGCGAGCGGTGTGATGGCTGGACTGCCTCCGCTGCTGTTGGGAACATACACTCCAAAAATCGACGCCAAAGGACGTATGGCATTGCCTGCAAAATTTCGCAGCCAGCTGGGACCGGGCATGGTGATGGCCCGTGGTCAGGAGCGATGTGTCTATCTGTTGCCCCAATCGGAATTTCGCCGGATCGCATTGCAGATCCAGCGCACATCCATGGGAAACAAGGCTGCACGTGATTATTTGCGTGTGTTCCTTTCCGGCGCGGTTGATCAGGAGCCAGACAGGCAAGGACGTGTGCTCGTGCCGCAGATGTTGCGCGATTACGCGAATTTGGGAAGCGACATCGTGGTGATTGGCGTGGGGACCCGAGCGGAGATTTGGAACAAGCAGGCATGGGAGGAATATCTCGCCGAGCAGGAGCAGGGATATTCCGATATTGCCGATGACGTATTACCGGCGGTGGAATTCTGATGACAGATGTAACGACCATACATCAGCCAGTGTTGCTGCGCGACTGCGTGGATCTGGTGGTCCCGGCGTTGGCGAGGCCAGGGTCGATTGCGGTGGATTGCACGCTTGGTTTGGCGGGGCATTCCACGGCTTTTCTCAAAGCGAGTCCGCAAGCGCGTCTGATCGGCATCGATCGAGACACGGAGGCGCTTTCGCTCGCCACGCAGCGAATGCGGATGGAAGGTCTTGCCGACCGCTTCATACCCGTGCACGCCGCATTCGACGATTTCGCGCAAGTGCTTGATGATCAGGGGATCGACCAGGTAAACGCCGTGTTCATGGATTTGGGATTGTCGAGTTTGCAGATTGATGAGACGGAGCGGGGATTCTCCTATTCTCACGATGCGCCTTTGGACATGCGTATGGACGTGACCCAGCCATTGACCGCCGAACAGATACTTGCTGAATATTCGTTCGCTGATCTGGTACGCATTTTCCGTACATATGGTGAGGAACGCTTCTCCAAGCAGATAGCCCGCGAAATCGTGCGTAGGCGTGAGATCGAACCATTGACCACATCGGGGCAGCTCAACCGATTGGTGGATGAGGTTGTGCCGCAAGCGCACCGTCCTGCGGGAAATCCCGCGAAACGTGTGTTCCAGGCATTACGTATCGAAGTCAACGGCGAGCTCGACAAATTGGCGGGGACGCTACCGCAGATCGCCAACCATCTTGCGGTGGGAGGACGTTTGGTGGTGGAGTCGTACCATTCGCTGGAAGACAAGACCGTCAAAACATTTATGAATCAAGGTCTGAAAGCTGACGTGCCCGCAGATATGCCGGTAATACCCCCGGATATGATGCCGTTCTTCAAAGAACTGACGCGAGGCGCCATCAAAGCGGCCGAGGAAGAAATCGCCATGAATCCAAGGTCGGCCTCTGTGCGACTGCGCGCAGTGGAACTGACCAGACCAATTCCTGAACGCTGGCGAAAACGATTCGACCAAGGCAATGATTACGCAAGCATGAAACGACAAGGAAGGAGGGGCTGAACGTGGCCGCACCAAGAACGATCGCATCAAACGCGGCTCCCGCAGGACGCCGGGACCAAACCGAAACCGCTGGCACCACTCGCCCTGAATTGCACGTCGTCAAAGGAACGCGGGCCGAAGGCAACAGCGTCAAGCGAGGATTCGAACAGCTCATCACATGGACGCGCACCAGAAGCACTCCATTGTTGCATCTGGTTATCGCCGTGGTGTTCCTCGGCGGATGTCTTCTGGGATCCTTAACGCTGCGTACCCAAATGGTGCAGCATTCTTTCGAGGCGAACCAGATTGAGTCGAACATTACTCGCCTGACCCAAGACGTGGAAGATGACCAGGCCAAGCTTGACGAACTTGAAGCCTCGCTGCCGAGCAAGGCCGAGGAAATGGGCATGGTGCCCCAAAAAGGCGCTCTAACGATTGATCTGAACGGCTACCAGCCAAGCGGAGACGACGCTCAGTGAATCCTTTTCACCGCACTTACGCACGTTTCCACAAGAAACTGCTTACGAAAACCATGGCCATCGGCGTCATTCTGGCGTTGATGGGCACGGCTTGCCTTATTCAATTGGCCAACATCCAGTTGATCAATGGCAAAACCATGGCGCAGGCCGCGGCGCAAAGCCGCACGATTACCGTGACTTTGAAGGCACGGCGCGGCAAAATCATGGACACGAACGGCTCGATTCTCGCGCAAAGCGTGGAGCGCTACACCATCATCGGCAACCCCGAGGAAGCACAGGCCTTCACTCCCACAACCTGCACCAAACAGACCGGAGACAACTGCCATCAGATCGATGGCAAGCCGGTAGGTGCTACCGGAGCTGCGGCGGTAGCTAGACTCCTCGCTCCGGTACTGGACATGGACGCCACCGAATTGGGTGCCATGCTTTCGGGAACAGGCCAATATGCGGTACTCAAAAAAGATGTGACGCCGGCCGTTAAGCGCAAGATCTCCAAACTCAATCTGGGCGGTATCGTCTACGCGGAACTCAGCAACGAGCGCATCTATTCCAACGGAACCCTGATGGGCGCACTGCTGGGAGGTGTCGACGGTGAAGGCAAAGGCGTAGCGGGCATCGAACAGATGGAAAACAAGACGTTGACAGGCGAAGACGGGTACCAAGTCTACCAGCAAGGCAACAACGGCGTCGAAATCCCCGGAACCATGACCGAATCAAAAGACGCGGTCAACGGCTCCGATGTCACACTGACCATCGACCATGACGTGCAGTGGTACGTCGAAAAAGTGCTGAAGGAAAGCTGCACGAAATATAGTTCACCGTGGGGAGTCGCCGTGGTGCAGGACACACAAACAGGGGACATTCTCGCGCTCGCCGATAGCGACGAAATCGAAGCCGGCAGCGACCAGGCGAAAATGACGGTTTCCAGGGCCGTCAGCGAAACGTTTGAACCCGGTTCCATCGGCAAGGTTTTCACCATGTCAGGCATGATTCAGCTTGGATTGCACCAGGCATCGGATAAATTCACGGTGCCGGACCACATTACGACGAACGGGCAGACCTACAGCGATGCGACGACCCACGGCGATGAGCATTGGACGCTGGCAGGCATTCTCGAGCAATCGTCGAATGTCGGCATGATCATCGCCGCGGAGAAGATGTCTAACGAGCAGCGATATGAGTTCATCAGCAAATTCGGTATCGGACAAGACAATGGGCTTGGTCTTCCCGGAGAAGCGGATGGTCTGCTGTATTCGGCCGATCAATGGGATCTGCGAACCCAGAACACCGTGCTGTTCGGCCAGGCGTATACGACCAATGCGCTCCAGTTGACGAACGCGGTTGCCGTGATCGCCAACAAGGGCGTCAAAAAGCCGCAGCGCATCATCAAGGCGATCAGCGATGCCGAAGGGCATTCCGAAGAGTAGAAGCCTGAAGGCGAAGCGACGCGCGTGATTGACGAGCAGGTGGCTTCACAGGTGATGAATGCCATGGAATCCGTGTCCGACCACTATTCCCAGTTCATCAAAGTGGATGGTTACCGTGTCGCGGCAAAGTCCGGTACCGCGGAAGTTGCCGGTGCGGACGGACGTCTGTCGTCGATTATCAGCGATTATTCTGCGATTATTCCTGCGGATAATCCTCGTTTCGTCGTTACGGTGGTGTTGAAAGATCCGCAAGGCGTTTATGGTGGTCTGACGGCAGGCCCGGTCACTGCGGAGATTGGTGAATTCCTTATGCAGAAGTACGAAGTGCCGGCGTCAAGTCCGCGAACTGATGCTATTCCAGTGACTTGGTGAGTGTGTGAGCATGAAGAACGGAGGGGCGGAAAGATGAGCGCGGTCAGCGAATCCATGAATAGGCGAATGACGTTGGGTCTGCTTGCCAGCAGATATGGCTTTGACCTTGATCCCGCGTTCGCTACCGAAGTGACGGTCACGTCCATTGCCGACGACATCGATTCGGTGCGGCCGGGAGCGTTGTTCATGCCGTCCATGCAGGTGGATGAGCAACAGTTACGGCAGGTGCAAGCGCTTGGTGCGTATGGTGCGGTGGTGCCGCATGCGTTGCGAGGAAAAACGGATGGCGTTCAGATTCCTTTGATTTATGCCGAACCGACTGCGCAACAGTTGGGCAAGCTTGCCAGCGAGATGGCGGGCAGCCCATCCGATTCGCTGGCGGTGTTCGCCGTGGCTGGCAGCAATACGCAAACGGTGGAACAGGGTGTGAGGGATCTCGCGGATTTCCTGCACATGCTCGGCAATCCGGTCGGCGTGATTAGTGCCGGCAATTCGCAATCGTTGGAACGATTCCTTGATCTGAACTATCCATTGTCGATTCTTGACGTGCAGCGTACGATGGCTGTGTGCGCCGAAGACGGCGCCGCCGCTGTGATCCTTGCGCTCAGCGAGGAAACGTTGAATGACGATGCGTTGCAGTCGGTGAATGTTGATGTGCTTGGCTGCGACGACAAGGGTCTCAGCGAGGCTGAGATCGTCAAGTCGGTCGCACGGTTTGGATGCACTGTCGGCAAGCAGACCCACATCGCAGGTCGTACGCAGGAATCCGATGCGCTCGCAGCGCAAGCGACGGAGGCATACGGGCAGACGGACAGCAGCGCGTTGTCATTGTCCATCGCCATGGTGCTTGCGGCCGGCGTACGTAAAGCCAATATTAAAAGCGCATTGCGTGTATCTCGAGATCTGAACTAGTCTCGATCGGAACGGATGCGGACGTCGAATAGTGATAATCGTAAACAATGTGAACAATATGCAGTACATCAACACAGAGGAGAAATCAGAGTGAGCAGCCCGACCATGATGCCAATGAGCTTGGAGGAAATCGCCCAGGCGGTTCAGGGATGGCTGATTGCCGGCACCGCGGCGATTGATACGCCTGTGGCCACCAGCACATTCACTGATTCACGACAGATTGTTGAAGGATCGGTATTCGTGGCGATTGCCGGAGAACGCGTGGATGGCCACGATTATGTGTCGAAGGTAGGCGCTCAGGGCGCTGTTGCCGCAATAGTCGACCATGAGATCGACGGTGCCGGAGTGCCTCAGATCGTGGTGGAAGATACGGTGCTTGCCTTGGGCGCGTTGGCCAAGCACAATATCGAACGCCGGCGTGCGTTGGAAACGCCGTTTACGGTGATTGGCATCACCGGTTCCGTCGGAAAAACCACTACCAAGGATCTCATGAAGGCGTTGCTGGCGCACATAGGACCGACGATTGCGCCGGTCGGATCGTTCAACAATGAAATCGGACTGCCGCTGACTTCGCTCAAAGTACATGCGGAAACTCGCTTTCTGATTGCGGAAATGGGTGCCAATCATGTTGGGGAAATCGCGAATTTGACGTCGCTGGTGCCGCCGGATATTGCGGTCGTGTTGAAAGTCGGCGTCGCGCATCTAGGGGAATTCGGCTCGCCGGAACGCATCGCACAAGCCAAATCGGAAATCATCCGTGGTCTTGTTCCAGGTGGTCTTTCCGTACTGAACGCGAATGACGAGCATGTGGCTGCGATGAGCGCCATCGCTCCGGGCGACGTGATGTGGTTCGGACTTCCGCAGAACAATGACGGCAAGCCGGCAATCAGCGCGCAACATGTGCATTGCGACGAATTGGACCATCCGAGCTTCATTTTGGACAATGGTGATGGCGAGCATGCCGAGGTCACTCTGGGCATTTGCGGTCAGCATAACGTTATGAATGCGTTGGCGGCTGCTTCGGTAGCGATGCATTTGGGTATGTCGATGGATGAGGTCGCGTCCGCGCTGTCTGACGTCACGGCCATCAGTCCTCATCGTATGGCTGTTTCCACGGTGCACAAGCCTGAAACATCGTTCACCTTGATCGACGATTCGTTTAATGCCAATCCCGATTCCATGAAGGCGGGGCTTGACGGATTGTTGCGTTGGAAGGCGGGTGCTGAGACCCAACCGTTCCGTATTGCGGTGTTGGGTGCCATGCTTGAGCTTGGTCCGGATGAAAAGGATTTGCATGCTGGCATCGGCCGGTATGCGGTGGAAGGCGACGTTGACGCGTTGCTGACGGTCGGCAGCGCATCCGATGCCTCTTTGGACGCTCTGGCCGGTGCCATGGCTGAAGGTGCATCCGCTGCGGGATGTGCTTCCCATATTGATTGGGTGCACGACATTGACGAGGCCGATCGTCTGGTGACGCAACTCGCCGTGGAACATCCGGGCGCTGTGGTGCTGCTTAAGGGCTCCCACGCTTCCGGCTTGAGCGCTTTGGCCGAACGTTGGCAGGCCCTGGCTGCACAATAGAACAAGAATATTTGGCAAGATTCGAATAATCGAATAAACGACGTTATCTGAAGAATGTCTGACTGAAACGGAGAACATCAGGTGATTTCGCTCATCATCGGAATTGTGGTGTCGCTGGTTGTGACGATCGTGGGCACCCCGCTGCTGATTCGTTTGGTGCACAAGCTGAATTATGGGCAATACATACGTCAGGATGGTCCGAAATCCCATCTGGTCAAGCGTGGCACGCCTACGTTGGGTGGCGTGGTCATCAATTTGGCGGTTGTGTTGGGCTGGGGCTCGTCGGCGCTGTACCGCTTCGTCACGCGGGGTGAGACTCCGTCGTGGTCTGCGGTGCTGGTGCTGTTTGCCATGTTGTCGATGGGATTGCTTGGTTTTATTGATGATTTCGCGAAGGTTCGTAAGAAGCAGAGCGAGGGATTGACGGTTAAGGGCAAGTTCATCGGTCAGTTCATTCTGGCTACCATATATGCGGTGCTGGCGTTGATTCTGCCTACGAATTCCGGTTTCCCCAGTGCCCAGGCCGGCATGAGCTTCATTGAGGAGCCGTTCTTCAGTTTCGAATTCGCGGGTAAGGTCGTGGCTATCGTGCTGTTCGTGATTTGGGTGAACTTCCTGATGACCGCGTGGACCAATGCCATCAATCTGACTGATGGTCTTGACGGTTTGGCAGCTGGCTCTTCGATGATTGCGTTCATGGGATATGCGGTGATCGCTTTTTGGGAGTTCTACCACCTTAAGGGATCGGGGCATGAGGGCTTTACCTACGCGGTATCTGATCCACTTGATCTGACCATTATCGCGGCTTGCGCGGCGGTAGCATGCTTCGGGTTCCTGTGGTACAACTCCAATCCGGCTTCAATTTTCATGGGAGATACCGGTTCGTTGGCGCTTGGCGGCCTGTTCGCTGCCATGTCCATCGCCACGCATACGGAATTCCTCGCGATTATTCTCGGCGGCCTGTTCGTCATGGAAACGTTGAGCGATGTCATTCAGGTCGGCTATTTCAAGATGACGCATAAGCGTGTGTTCAAGATGGCTCCGATCCACCATCATTTCGAATTGAAGGGATGGCCCGAAGTCAAGGTTGTGATTCGCTTCTGGATGATTGAACTGCTGTTCGTGCTGGTCGCCTTGGTGCTTTTCTATGGCGATTGGATTGCCCGTTCCGGCTTGTGACAGTCGATGCTCGGTCTGTTGCCGTTGCGAATGAACGCAATATGACTGTGATATTAAGGCGTATGAGGTTCTGACGATCGAAGGATGATGGATATGGATATGAGCGGTAAGACCGCGATTGTGGCGGGTCTTGGAGTTTCTGGCCAGAGCATGATGGAGGTGTTGGGTTCCCGCGCCGAAAAGGTGTTGGGCGTGGATGAGAAGAAGCCTGATGCCGATCTGCACTCTTTCGACCACATTGATTGGGATCATGTCGACTTGGTGATGACTTCTCCGGTATTCAATCCGAGGACCCCGTTCATTCTCGAAGCGCAACGTCGTGGCATTCCGGTGATGAGCGAGGTCGAGCTTGCCTGGCAGCTGCGGGTGGATTGCGATGCCACTGGGCATCCTGCGCAATGGATTGGCATCACCGGTACCAATGGCAAGACCTCCACTACGGAAATGACTTCGGAGATGTTGACGGCTTGCGGTTTGACCGCACCTGCTGTCGGCAATATCGGCAAAGCGGTGTCCCATGCCGCAGTCGATCCGGCAAATGATGTGCTGTGTGTTGAGCTCAGTTCTTTCCAATTGCATTTCACCGATTCTCTTGAGTTGGATTGCGCGGCGATCACCAATATCGCTGACGACCATCTTGATTGGCATGGCGGTATCGACAATTACGCGTCCGACAAAGCGAAGGTCTTCCACCATGCCAAGAAGGCGTTGGTGTACAACGCGGATGATGAGCGCGTGACCAAGCTGGCATTCGCAGCCGAAACCGCGGAAGGCTGCCGTAGGGTTGGATTCACATTGTCGGAACCGCAAGATGGCCAGATTGGCGTGAAGGACGGCTGGATCGTCGACATGTCCGGCATCGCGGGCGGTGAGGCGGGCAAGCCTGAACAGGTTGCCAAAGTTGCCGAGTTCACACATCTGACCGAGCCGGATGGCACGGTATATCCGCATTTGCTCGCCGACGCATTGACCGCATTGGCGTTGGTGTTGGGACTTGGCGCGGATAAGGAGAAGGCGATCGCATCCCTGAAGCAGTTCACTCCAGGTGGCCACCGTATCCAGACCGTCGCCACCGCCACTACGGCGGATGGGGGAGCCATTCGTTTCGTTGACGACTCCAAGGCGACCAACGCGCATGCGGCCAAGGCCTCGCTCAATAGTTTTGCCGATAAATCCGTGGTGTGGATTGCCGGAGGACTGGCCAAAGGCAGCAGTTTCGAGCAATTGGTGGCTGATCAGGCGCATACCATCAAAGCCGCGGTCATCATCGGCAGGGATCAGCAGCCGATGCTGGATGCGTTCAAGACGAGCGCTCCCAACATTCCTCTGACCATCATCGATCCGGCGGATAATGGGGTCATTATGGAACGGGCGGTTGATGCCGCGGGCGAGTATGTCCAATCCGGTGATGTGGTGCTGATGGCGCCTGCATGTGCGTCGATGGATCAGTTCAAGTCGTATGCCGATCGTGGAAACCAGTTCGCACAGCAGGCTCAGCGTTGGGTGAACGAGCATGGAAAAGCCTAAAACCAGGCAGGTTGATAGTAGTCGTCAGAAAAAGAAGGCCGCCGTCGGAAAGCAGGTCGACGATTTTCATGGTTATGTCGGTCTGCGAAGCCTGCTTAATCCGATTTGGTGTTTTCATGGGTTCAGAACCGCGGTGATCATTCTCACCATTTTCGGTGTGATCATGGTGTTTTCCAGCTCTTCGGTAAACATGATTGCCAACGGACAGTCTCCGTGGTCCCAAGCACTGAAACAGGGGGGATTCTGCGTTCTTGGACTTATCGTGGGTGTTGCCTGCATGATGATTCCGGCGGAGCTCATCAGGAAATTCAGTTTCGTCTTCCTGATTATCGCTTTGCTTTTGCAGTCGCTGACGTTTACCCCCTTGGGCATCGATGTCCAAGGCAACAAAGGTTGGATCGGCCTTTTTGGATTTACCTTCCAGCCCGCCGAAGTCGTTAAGCTTGCGTTGTGCATATGGCTGCCGCGGGAACTGATCTACGCGCAGAAGCAGATAAACAAAGTCGGACCATATAAGGCATATCTCAAGTTGATTGCGTGGCTTGGTCTTGCATTGCTGTTGGTTGTGAGTGGCAAGGATCTTGGCACGGCCATGATTCTGTTCGCGATCGCAGGTGCCGCGTTGCTGTTGGGAGATTTTCCTGGCAAATGGTTGGCTATCGTGGCATGCGGCGGTGCGGTTTTGGTTGGCGGACTCGTTATCACCAGTCCGAACCGACTCAGCCGCATCATGGCCACATACCAAACTTGCTCCGCATCCGACATGCAGGGGGTCTGCTATCAGGCGGTGCATGGCAAATACGCCATGGCCTCCGGAGGTTTGCTTGGAGTGGGCATCGGCAATTCCGGAGAAAAATGGGGATATCTGCCGGAAGCGCACAACGATTTCATTTTCGCCATCATCGGTGAGGAAACGGGCTTTGTAGGCGCCTCTCTCGTCATTCTGCTGTTCTTGGTGCTTGGATGGTGCATGCTCGTGGTGGCTTTGCAATCGCAGGACAGGTACATCACTTTGGTATTGGCCAGCATTACCGTGTGGATCGTCGGCCAGGCATTCGTGAACATCGGCGTTGTGGTGGGATTGTTTCCGGTGATGGGTGTGCCATTGCCGTTTGTGTCCGCGGGCGGTTCGTCGTTGATTCTGTGTTTGGGCGCTGCAGGCGTAACCATCAGCATGATGAAGCGGCAGCCGCAGATCCAAGCGGAGATGCAGCGGGTCTGAGTGTCGGCTGCGACCGCAGCATACGCTACCGCGTATTGCGGTGTGCAAACGTAGATGAAATGTGAGCATCCGCGTGTGCGACGGTATGGCGCGCGGCGTACTGGGGTGCCGTGGGCTAAGCTCGTACACTATGAGCAATCAGAAGCATATCGTTCTTGCCGGCGGTGGTACGGCAGGTCATGTCAATCCTCTGCTCGCCGTGGCGCATGTGATTCGCGAGCTTGAACCAGACGCCGATATCGCAGTGGTGGGCACTGTCGTCGGCTTGGAACACGATTTGGTTCCCCAGGCCGGTTTCGAACTGGAAACCATTGAGAAGGTTCCTTTCCCACGCAGGCCCAATATGGCGGCGCTGAAGTTTCCCGCGCAGTGGAAGGCCGAAACGGCCAAAGTCCGTGACATTCTCACCCGTCATGAGGCGCAGGTGGTTGTCGGCTTCGGCGGATACACGTCCGCTCCCGTATATGCGGCAGCGCACAAGATGGGCATTCCGATCGCGATGCATGAGCAGAATGCCCGTGCCGGAATGGCCAACAAATTGGGAGCTCGCTGGGCGTCCATGATTGGCACCGCCTATGCGCAAACCGGCTTGAAGCCACGCAAGGGTGTTGAAGCCGAGCGTGTGGGATTGCCATTGCGTGCCGAAATCGCAGCGATAGCCCATGGCATGGAACATGACCGCATTGCCACAAGACAATCGGCCGCAGCGCAACTCGGTGTCGATCCGAACCGTCCACTGGTGGTGGTGACTGGAGGGTCGCTGGGCGCGGTGAACGTGAACCGTGCGGTGGCGGCTTCCGCTAGGGAGCTGCTGGAACACGCCCAGGTGATTCATCTGACTGGGAAAGGCAAAGATGATGAAGTGCGTTCATTGGTGTCGGTGAGCGCCGGCGAACAGGTGCTTGGCGAGCTTGGCCCGGACCATGGCAATGATGGCGATTATCGTGTTGCGCCGTATTTGGAACGTATTGATCTCGCATTCGCTTGCGCCGACCTGATTATCTGTCGCTCTGGGGCCGGCACCGTATCGGAATTGACGGCTTTGGGACTCCCCGCGATTTATGTTCCGCTGCCAATCGGCAACGGCGAGCAGCGATTCAACGCCCAGCCTGTCGTCGATGCGGAAGGCGGTCTGATGGTGGCTGATCGCGAATTCACCGCCGAATGGGTCAAACAGCATGTGCCGAAGCTGCTTGCCGATTCGGATCTGCTTGCCAAGTATGGCGACAACGCCTGGCAATACGGTATTCGAGATGCCGCCGAAGTCATGGCCAAGCGCGTGCTTTCCATGATTGACGAAAAGTAGGCTGCGGCGACGGCAGGTGCGTTCGTCGCATTCCAAAATCCCACCCATGATCGGCCATATGCGAGACCATGGGTGAGACCATAATGGAACAAGCTAAAAAAACATGCAAGAGGAGCAGTCGTGTCTGACAACCAGCGTGAAGCCGGTACCATCGTTCTTGATCCAACCCATGCGTCGTTCAGTCCGCAGGAAGGCGTGAATGATTTGGGGGCAACCCATTTCATCGGCATTGGAGGCGCGGGCATGAGCGTGCTCGCTGAAATGCTGCACGAACAGGGCGTTGAAGTGGACGGTTCAGATCGTGAACCCAGCGCCAAAACCGATCGTCTGCAGGGAATCGGCATTACAGTCGAATTCGGGCAGCGCGCAGAAAACGTCGAAGGCAAACATACCGTCGTATTCTCCAGCGCCATCAAATCCGACAATCCGGAAATCGTCGCAGCATACGAAGCAGGCGAACGCATCGTGCACCGCAGCGACATTCTCGCATTGCTGATGAACGCAAAACGTGCGGTGACGGTCGCAGGAGCTCATGGCAAAACCACGACCAGTTCCATGCTGGCCCATATCCTCACCCATGCCGGTGAGGGAAATCTGGCCGATCCAAGCTATGCCATCGGCGGATCCATCCAAGGCAAGGATGGTGTGACGATTGACGGAGGCCATGCTGGTAAGGGCGACGTTCTTGTGGCGGAAGCGGACGAATCCGATGGCAGCTTTGCCAAGTATCATCCGGAAATCGCCATTGTCACCAACTCCGAAGCCGATCATCTCGACCATTACGGCACGCAGGAAAACTATCGTGCGGCTTTTGTCAATCATGTTCAGCATGCCGAAAAATCGGTGGTGATGTGCGGCGATGATGAAGGCAATCTTGCGGTATTGCGTGCTCTCGATCCGCAGACGGCCAAGCGTACGGTCGTGTATGCGACGCAGGATACGGTTTCGTTGGGTGATTTGAACGGTGCCGCGTTCGTGCATATCGAATCGGAAAACGAAAGCGCGCAAAGCGGTGCCGAACATTTCACCTTACACATGCCCGCGGGATTGTTGGGCGAACATGAGCGTATGGTTCCGGTGACACTTACCGTTCCAGGCATTCACAACGCGCGCAATGCCTCCGCTGCGATTATTGCGGCCGCGTTGTTGGGCGTCGATGTCGAGAACGCTGCCCAAGCCGCCACGTCGTTCCTTGGAGCTGCCCGTCGTTTCCAAGTGCGTGGTATGGTCGGCCAAGTGACTGTCGTTGATGATTACGCGCATCATCCTACGGAGGATTTCGGCATTGCTGGATGCGGCGCGCCGCAGGTACCCGCAGCGGTGATTCGCGTGATCTTCCAGCCGCACCTGTTCTCCCGGACCATGTTCTTTGCGAGTGAATTCGCGAAGCATTGGCCAAGGCGGATGATGTGATCGTCACCGGCATTTTCCCCGCACGTGAAAAGCAGGAGGACTATCCGACGATTAGCTCCGCCACCATTGTGGACGAGGCGCTTAAGCTTGACCACACGCCTGCCGAGGATTGGATTCGCGGAGTGGAGGATATGCATACCGCGGCACAGATGATGACGATGCGTGCTCATCATGGCGATGTCATCTTCACTGTTGGCGCAGGCGACATCACACAGATGGACGAGGTGATGCTGCACTCCCTTCAGGCTCATCGTTGGGATTGTGAGGGCTGATGACGCGAAGGGTCATCAGTTCAGGTACGGGTTCGGATGGTTCCGCAACGACGCCTGAAAATCAGACGTCGCATGGTAGAACCATCCAAAGCCGGAAACACAGCGATGCCGGAAAGCAGGTTCAGCCGAAAGGCCGTTCCGTCGCTGGTGGAGCGGGACGCGCGTCTTCTTCCGGGAAGAAGACGCAGGAAAATACGGTTGAGAGTGGCAACAAAGGCAGCGTGAGTCGTTCGAGATCAGGCGATTTCGTGGACGCGCGCAATCTTGCCGGCGAGGATTTCGTTTCGAAGACATTGGAGGAAACCACAGGCACGTTGGGCGTGGTAACGCGCCCGAAGGTGGTTGATTTCAGTGCGCGTCTGAAAGAACGACGCAAGGCGAACGCGCGTGTCGTCGCCATGCGCGCGTGCGTTTCCGCTGCTGTCATTGTTGTTGCAGGCGCGTTGGTATGGCTGTTTTTCTTCTCATCGGTATTCCGTCTCGAGTCCGGCAATATTAGCGTTGTCGGCGCCAACGAATGGGTGAGTGAGTCTCAGGTGTTGGATATTGCGGGCCAGCAAGCAGGAAAATCGATTCTTCTCGTGTCGAACAATGACGTGGAAAAGAAAATCAAGGAGATTCCGGGAGTCACTTCCGCGCAATCCAAGAAAAAACTGCCCGACTCCCTTGAAGTGACCATCAAGGCGCAAAAGCCTGCTGCGATGCTCAAGACAGGCGAGGACAGCATGACCGCGGTCGACAGCAAGGGGCGTATATTGAATTCCGTCAGCGGAGCTTCCGTGGAAGGAATTCCCGTCATTGAAGTGAAGGATGTCGAAACAAGTCTGAGCAATCGTTCCATCAAGGAGGCGTTGAAGATCCTCAGCTCATTGCCGGAATCGATGCGCAACTCCATCACCAAGGTGACTGCCGAAACCCAGGATTCCATCACCACGGAAATCAATGGGGGAGACCGTGTGATCGTATGGGGCGATTCATCCGGCCTCAAGTTGAAGAAAGCTGTCGTCGATAAAATCATCAATGATCCGAATGTGATCGGAGACAAGCATAACGTCGACGTGTCTGCGCCGTTGCGTCCAATCATCAAATAGTCGCGTTGATATACGAAGAACCCCGGTTGCCTTGCGGTACCGGGGTTCTTCGCGAATAGGAGGAGAGAAGGAGAAGTTCGATTATTGGAGGCCGTCAGGCGTTCGGATTGGCCTTCAACGCAGGAGCGACGGAGACCGCGGGATCGAGACGCGGAATCAGCGTGCACTGCGTGGCATGGTACAGGTCGGACTTGCCCGGCCAGACGGTACCGATGACCTCGTTGTCTTTGTTCAGCTGGTGGAACCAAGAACCGTTCTTATGGTCGATCAGGTATTCGTCAATGTACTTCCAGAAGGTCGCATACCAATCCTTGTACACCTGCTTGCCGGTGACGGTGGCCAGTGTGGCCGAGGTGTTCACGGATTCGGCAAGCGTCCAGTGCATGCGGTCGGTGACAACGGGCTTGCCGTTCCAATCGGTGGTGTAAGCCAAACCGATGGTGCCTTCGGCGTTCCAGGCGTCGGCAAGTGCCTGAGCGAACAGGTTCTCGGCGGCTTCGATAAGCTGCTGCTTGCCTTCTTCGGAACGCTGCTTGGAGCTCAACGCATACTGGGTGATGAGACGTGCCCACTCGATGCCATGGCCCGGAGTGGCGCCGTACGGCTTGAACTGGTCATCCGGCTTGTCATGGTTGCATTCGAGATCCGGCTGCCAATCGGCGGTGAAATGCTCAGGAATATGCCAGTTATTGTTGGCTGCCCATCCGACCACATGATCGATGATACGACCAGCGCGCTCGCGGTATTCCTCGTTTCCGGCCACATCGGCAACGGCAAGGAATGCTTCGGTGGTGTGCATATTGGCATTGATGCCGCGATAGGAGTCAAGCTCGGTGAATTCCGTGTTCCAAGTATCGACGGCCAGACCGATCTCGTCATCCCAGAAATGCTTGTCGTAGGTTGCCAGAGCCTCTTCGAGCAGCTCGTCCGCGTCCGGGCGGCCGATAAGCTTGGCGGAAGTGGCGGCAAGAATCACGAAGCGTGGGCGTAGCAGACCTTGCCTGCTTCATGGGTGGAGCCGTCTGCGGAAATGGACGGATACCATCCGCCGTTTTCATCGTCATGCAGCGGACCGCGCAGGCCGGCGATGGCCTTGTCAACCAGTTCTGCGGCGCCCGGCTCGCCGTGCAGGAACCCCAAGGAATACACGTGCGCCATGCGGCAGGTGATCCACGTGTGGATGTTTTGGGTCAGATCCGGATTGCCGGTATCGTCCAGCCAGTAGGAGCCACCCTGCGGGGCGGGGAAATTGTGTCCGAAATGCAGGAGCTCGTTGGTTTCCGCCTCGAGCAGGGCGTGGTTTTCTTCGGAGCCGAACACGTAGGCTTCGGGAGAGTAAGTGCAGGTCATCGATCAAGTCCTTCCTTGACGTCGTCTGCTGTGACGTGATAACTAGGTTGATGTATTAACTATGTTAACCACTTAAGCGGTTAATGCAAATCGACACACGGAATTTGATGGTGGGATTCTGATGATTTGTGATGGGGGAGAGCTGGATTTTTCGTATGTTGATTTGACGAGGTTGTCTTGTGAAGAGGAGTACCTAAAAACGTACCTTGCATGCTGTTTAGGGTGGTAGACAGATGGAACTTGGAAGAGATTAAGCAAGCCGGAGGAGGGATTTTTGCCCACATTTTTTTAGAACATCCGGCACATTGGGGGTAATTTGGAGTAAACCCAGGAATCTTCGAAAACCGTTGGAAATACAAGAAAAGCCGCCATTTCTGGCGGCTTTCAACTCGTGGAGATGCGGGGAATTGAACCCCGGTCCGATAACCGAACCCTCAGTCTTCTACGTGCGTAGTCTGCTGGCCGTGCAGCGGTTTTTCTGCTCCCATCGATATCGCAGACAACTGATGGCGGGCATATCTACAGTAAAAGTCCCTTGCCGGCCCTGTGGCTCAGTCGACAAAGCAAGTCTTCTAAACGACGCTCAGCATCCTTCCAAAGACGAGAAGGAGTGAACGGAGCGGCTGCTCACTGGTTAATCCTGGCGCGAAGCTCAGGCAGCGAGAGCGAACTCAGTGCGGTTAGATTTAGCACTTATTCTTTTGTAGGGGGGCATCCACGAGCGGACCCTACGTTCTCGGCACGCTTCCCTGCGACGAACAGGTCACCGTCGAAACCGATCATCCCCCAATCTTGAATTATCAAGCACCCGGTGCAAGACCGGACTTTTCAAGATATCATGGAATGTCAATAAGTGCAAATCATCTACCGTAATTCTTGCGCTGTGAGCGAAGCCAAAGCTTAAACTGATAGCCACTCACAGCTTGACGTGAATACCGAAATAATCCATGACCAATTCACAGAACATCATATTGGCCCAGCTGAACCACGGACGGGTATAGGAGTTCGGGTCGTTCGCGTCAAAGCTTTCAATGCATGAGATGCGTGCCGGCGTCGGCGGCGACAAGTTGATCAAGAATACGTCTTTTTCGGCTTGTGTGGCTTGTCAATCCTTGCATGGCCA
>ENA-OQBV01000101-OQBV01000101.1-human-gut-metagenome-genome-assembly--contig:-NODE-101-length-47834-cov-5.380196_pt1 | contig 47834 bp, 43 predicted proteins | sample MGYA00242750_ERZ504559 | MGnify/ENA primary metagenome ERZ504559 (study PRJEB26092, sample SAMD00036230) | human gut metagenome | host: Homo sapiens | study: EMG produced TPA metagenomics assembly of... | reverse complement strand
GCAAAGCTTTTTAGGGAAAATTTCAGCTGTTTTTCAAAATCCATTTACGACATTATGAATGAAAGTAACTGAAGGACATAAAAAGGGAATACCTTTTTTTTTTAATCAGAATAGGATTGTATAGAAATTTACATACAATATTCTATGCAACAAAGTTTGTTCAACACAATATATATTCTTTGTGAAAAAAATAAAATTGAAAAAAAGTCATCTATTTCTCTACAAAAGGAAATAGATGACTTTATATTTTAATGCTTCTCAGAGAAGAAGTTATTATTCAGCACGCAAAGTGAAACGTTTGAATTCTGTGATAGCCAATTCAGGATCTGCAGCTTTCAATACTTCTGCTACATTCTTCTTCGGATCCATAATGCTTTCTTGGTTCAACAGACAAACTTCTTTCAAGAATTTGCCCAAACGACCTTTAGCGATATTTTCGATCATAGCTTGAGGCAGGTTAGCAGCCTTTTCAGCAGCTACAGTTTCCTTAATTTCTTTTGCTTTAGCTACGTCTTCAGCAGTGATCCATCCCTTAGCCATGTTGCTTTCCATGTGTTCTTCGCTGTCTACATGAGCAGGATTGATACCAGCTTTCTTCAAAGCAGCTTCTACAGCCTTCTGTACCTGTTCAGCTTTAGTCTTTTCGATAGCAACGTTGATTTCCTCTTGTTTTACTGATTCAGGAACGCCTGCTTCGTCGATAGCGATCGGGTTCATAGCTGCAATCTGCATACAGATTTCGTGAGCAACTTTTTCATCGCAAACTTTGTTGAAAGATACAATTGTACAAAGCTGATTCTTGTTCATGTGGTTGTAAACAGCAGTGCAAGCACCAGAAACGAAGAAATAGCCATCCAATTCAGTCTTTTCACCAGTGATACCGCTACGTTCAACGATAGCATCAGCGATAGTACCGCTACCCATCGGAAGAGCTTTTACATCATCCAAAGTCTGACACTTGTTAGCGATAGCAGCGTCAAGGATAGCTTGAGTCAAAGCAACGAAATCTGCATTTTTAGCAACGAAGTCAGTTTCACACTTCAAAGCAATCATAGCAGCATAGTCACCTGTTGATTTTGCCAATACACAACCTTCTGAAGTTTCACGGTCAGAACGTTTTGCAGCAACAGCCTGTCCTTTCTTACGGATAATTTCCACTGCTTTGTCGAAATCGCCTTCTGATTCAGTCAAAGCGTTTTTACAGTCCATCATACCAGCTCCAGTCATTTTACGAAGCTTGGTGATATCAGCCATACTTACAGCCATAGTAATTTCTTTTTATTGAGTTAATAAATAAATCTATTATAAAGCAAATGAGAGCTGAGAACAGAGAGTTGAGAATTGCTTTTATATAGTAACTCTCAACTTTCAACTCTCAACTCTCAACTTAAAGTATATTAAGCTTCTTCGTCTTTACCGATGAAAGCGGCAGCTTTAGCAGCATTGATTGCGTCTTCTTCAGCCTTATCCATGCGTGCTTTAGTAGTTTTCTTCTTAGCTGCTTTTGGTGCATTTTCACCAGCAGCTTCCATATCTACTTTTTCAGCTTTTCTTTCTTCCAAACCTTCTGCCATAGCAGCGCAGCAAGCATCCAAGATAACTTCTACAGACTTAGTAGCGTCATCATTTGCAGGAATTACGAAATCTACGTTTGAAGGATCTGAGTTTGTATCAACGATAGCGAATACAGGAATACCCAAACGGTTAGCTTCGCGAACTGCGATATTTTCTTTCAATACGTCGATAACGAACAATGCAGACGGCAGACGAGTCAAATCAGCGATAGAACCTAAGTTCTTTTCCAATTTAGCACGCTGACGAGAAATCTGAAGAACTTCTCTCTTTGACAAGTTTGAATAAGTACCATCGTTAGTCAATTTATCGATAGTAGCCATTTTCTTCACAGCCTTACGGATAGTCGGGAAGTTAGTCAACATACCACCCGGCCAACGCTCGATTACATAAGGCATGTTTACAGAAGCAGCTTTCTCAGCTACTACCTGTTTTGCTTGTTTTTTAGTAGCAACAAACAGGACTTTCTTTCCTGATTTTGCAATCTGCTTCAAAGCTTCAGCAGCTTCATCAACTTTAGCAACGGTTTTGTTCAGGTCGATGATATGGATTCCGTTGCGTTCCATGAAAATATAAGGAGCCATTGCAGGGTTCCACTTTCTCTTAAGGTGTCCGAAGTGGCAACCAGCCTCCAATAATGTATCAAAATTTACTCTTGACATTGTTTTAATCTTTAAATCGTTTACTTTCTTTTTTGTTAATTGAACCAACTGCCGGGTAGTTTCTCCGCAAACACTTGTAGGGAAAATCCCGACGGTTTAGATACTAAACGCTTTCTTAGTTGAGAGTTGAAAAGTGAAAGTTGAAAAAAATTAAGCAACTTGTCCGTTCCAACATTCCACCAACTCTTAACGTTTACTGAACTGGAATCTGCGACGTGCTTTTGGACGACCCGGTTTTTTACGTTCAACAGAACGAGGATCACGAGTCATGAAGCCTTCTGCACGAAGAGTCTTCTTGTCTTCAGGGTTAATTTTAACCAGTGCACGAGCGATAGCCAGACGCAAAGCCTGTGACTGACCAGTAAATCCACCACCGCACAAGTTAACTTTAATATCATATTTTTCAGCTACTTCCAGCTTATTCAAAGGCTGTTTTACTACATACTGCAGAATAGTTGATGGAAAGTACTGTGCAAGGTCTCTCTTGTTAATAGTAATCTTTCCTGTACCTTCGCTTACGAAAACGCGAGCAACTGCGCTTTTACGTCTGCCTAATGCATTTACTACTTCCATTCTTTATTATTTAAGTGTGTTAATATCAATTACTTTCGGAGTCTGAGCTTCATGCTTATGTTCAGCACCTTCGTATACATAAAGGTTGCCCAGCAACTTAGCTCCCAGACGATTTTTCGGAAGCATACCTTTTACTACTCTCTTCATCAATTTTTCAGCGCCGTTCGGTTTAGCCATCAAGCGAGCCGGAGTAATTTCGCGCTGACCGCCCGGATAACCGGTGTAGCTCAAGTAGATTTTATCATTCCACTTGTTTCCTGTAAATTTCACTTTGTCTGCATTGATGATAATAACGTTATCACCGCAGTCTACATGAGGGGTGAAGTTTGGTTTATACTTACCTCTCAACAACTTTGCAACTTTTGCACCGAGGCGACCTACCACCTGATCGGTAGCATCCACTACGACCCATTCTTTAGTCGCAGTTTCTTTGTTTGCAGAAATGGTCTTGTAACTTAAAGTATCCACTCTTAAATCTTTTTTAAAATGTTAACTACTAAAAAACAAATTCCTACAACTTACTCTTCCCGGACAAAGAAGATATAAAGCCTTCAGAATTAAACTTTTATCACTATTTGATAATAATCGGCTTGCAAAATTACTGCTTTTATCTGAACTGGCAAAGATTTTAAGTATTTTTTTCTACACACAAGCCTCTGACTTAGGGGTAATTAGCGAATGATATTTTCAGGATAAGCAGAAGGCATCTCTACCCTTTTCCATATTTCATGACACCAAGAGTCTATTTTATTTCCATTACGGTCAGTCTTCAGATAATACTTCACAAGCATCAGGTTACCATTTTCCTCTAATTCAAACTGCATTACATTTTTTTCTCCATTCAGCTGCGGCAAATGCAGATTCTTCTCTACATATTCTGTATATGAATTCTCGGACTCCTGCTTATATGTACCATAGCCGATAATGATAGCGCCGGTCTGCATCATTACCAAATTAATAAAGCGACCATCATCTGAAAGAATCTTAAGAGAATTACCTGTCTTCAACTCACCTACAACATTAGGAGAACTAGAGCGGTAAAAACACATTTGCCATACACCATTCAATGTAGAAGGAATTTTTTCCTGAACATCCTGAGCCAACAAATTTGTAACGCCCAAAAAGAGGGATACTACCCAAAGGAATAAAGAACGTGTTTTCATAACAAATAAATTTAAGAGGTTAAACGAGAAATGAGTTGATATACAAATATATAAAATATATCGCATTAAAAGTTGTAATTTCACGTTTTTATTTCACTATTCCTTACTACTTTACTTCATCCTGAAAAAACGGATTTTCACATGACAAGAAAAAAAACAAGAGACAGAATTCTGTATTCAGAAATCCGTCTCTTGTTGTATTATGAATAAAAGCTTTTTTAGAATTCAGCATTACGCGGAGTACGCGGGAAAGGAATTACATCACGGATATTTGCCATACCTGTAACGAACAGCAGCAAACGTTCGAATCCCAATCCAAAGCCAGAATGAGGACATGAACCGTACTTACGTGTATCAAGATACCACCACATATCTTTCATCGGAATATTCAGCTCCTGAATACGAGTCAACAGTTTGTCATAATCAGCCTCACGTTCAGATCCACCGATAATCTCACCAATTTTCGGGAAGAGCACATCCATTGCACGAACAGTCTTACCATCTTCATTCTGTTTCATATAGAATGCCTTGATTTCCTTCGGGTAATCTGTCAAGATAACAGGACGTTTGAAGTGTTCTTCCACCAGATAACGTTCATGTTCAGAAGCCAAGTCTACACCCCAATATACAGGGAATTCAAACTTGTGACCTTTAGCAACAGCATCTTCCAGGATCTTGATACCTTCTGTATAAGGCAAACGTACAAATTCTTCCTTCAACACACCCTGCAGACGTTCGATCAATCCTTTATCGAACATATCATTCAGGAATTTCACATCATCGTAGCAGTTATCAAGCGCCCACTGAACACAATACTTAATGAACTCTTCTGCCAAGTCCATATTGTCATTGATATCATTGAAAGCAACTTCCGGCTCAATCATCCAGAACTCAGCCAAGTGACGTGGAGTGTTTGAATTTTCAGCACGGAATGTCGGACCAAATGTATAAATAGCGCCCAATGCAGTAGCAGCCAATTCACCTTCCAGCTGACCTGAAACAGTCAAGCTAGCCTGTTTGCCGAAAAAGTCATTATCATAAATGATAGATCCATTCTCATCCTTTTTCAGATCGTACAGATTCATTGTTGTTACCTGGAACATCTGACCGGCACCTTCACAATCGGAAGCTGTAATAAGAGGTGTATGGAAATAGAAGAATCCACGTTCATGGAAGAACTTATGAATAGCTATAGCCATATTATGACGAATACGGAACACAGCTCCAAAAGTATTAGTACGTGGACGCAAATGAGCGATCTCACGCAAAAATTCCATAGAGTGTCCTTTCTTCTGAAGAGGATAAGTATTGTCACAAGTACCCAACACTTCTATTTCACGAGCCTGAATTTCTGCAGCTTGTCCTGACCCTACCGATTCTACCAGTTCGCCATTTACGCTGATACATGCACCAGTAGTAATTTGTTTCAGTAACTCTTCATCAAAGTTTGCCAAATCGACAACGACCTGTACATTATTTATAGTAGAACCGTCATTCAAGGCAATGAAGTTTACCTGTTTGCTACCACGGCGAGTACGAACCCACCCTTTCACATTGACCATTGTCCCGAAATCACGGCATTTCAAAAGGTCAACAATTTTTGTTCTACGAATTGTTTCCATGTTATTATTTCATTAACTAATTATTCAAAAGATCCCATACGGAGCATGTTTACTTCCTGCTCAGTCAGGTAACGCCAGTCACCGCGACGCAAGCCCTTCTTAGTCAGTCCTGCAAAATATACACGGTCCAGCTTAATTACACGATAGCCCAAAGCTTCGAAAATACGACGTACGATACGATTCTTTCCTGAGTGTATTTCGATACCAACCTGCGACTTATCTGTTTCTGAAGCATAGCTAACTGCGTCAGCATGAATTTCACCGTCATCCAGAGTAATACCAGATACGATCTGATCCAAATCAGCCTTAGTCACATTCTTATCACAATAAACGTGATAGATTTTCTTCTTCAGATATTTTGGATGAGTCAGTTTCGAAGCCAAATCACCGTCATTGGTCAGCAGCAATACACCAGTTGTATTACGGTCCAGACGTCCTACCGGATAAATACGTTCCTTACAAGCACCTTTTACAAAATCCATAACAGTCTTACGCTCCTGAGGGTCATCAGAAGTAGTAACACAGTCCTTCGGCTTGTTCAACAAAACGTATACTTTACGTTCGATATTAACCGGCTGATCGTGGAACTTAATTTCGTCTGTACGTTTTACCTTTGTACCAAGTTCAGTAACCACTACTCCATTTACCGAAACAACTCCGGCAGTAATAAATTCATCAGCCTCACGACGAGAACAGATTCCAGCATTTGCCAAGAATTTATTCAAACGAATTGGTTCATCCGGATCAGTCAATACATCCTTATATTCTATTTGCTTCTTCATGCTATACTTAGCATTCGGATTATAGTCGGCTGTACGAGGACGATATCCTCCACCCTGCTGGCGATTGTATCCTCCTTGCTGTCCGCCACCGTTATTGAAACGAGGACGCTGCGGACGATATCCACCTTCACCCTGCTGTGCATTATTGAAACGAGGGCGATATGAACGTTGCTCTCCACCTTCTCCATTATTGTTGTTATTATAACGAGAATTATACGGACGATGCGGACGAGCATTATTATTAAAGTTCGGATTGTATGAAGAACGTTCACCGTTATTATTATCGTACGACGAACGATTGCCATATGAGCGTTGCTGGCGATAACCACCTTCACCCTGCTGACCACCGTTAAAACGCGGACGATACGGACGTTGTTCTCCACCGTCACCATTATTATTGTAACGAGAGTTGTAAGAACGCTGAGAACGCTCACCTCCTTCATTATTCGAAGCAAAGCGCGGACGACGTCCATAATTATTACCTCCCTCGTTGCGGTTGTATCTGTTATAACCTTCTCTATTGTAAGACTTGTAACCATCGCGGCCAGACTGAGTGTTTTCACCATCTTGTCTGTTTTCTCTTTCTGCCATAATTGTTGTTTTCTGTTTATAAATTAATAAATGCACCCTTCTCGGGCTAGACTTTGTTATATTACATTCCTGTATAATTGTGCGGAGTTATCGCACGCAATTCTTTCTTAATATCTTCACTGACATTCAGTGTTTCAATAAAATCTTTAATAGAAGCTTCGTTGATAGCCTGATTTGTACGAGTCAGCGCTTTCAATGCTTCATAAGGATGTGGATATGCCTCACGGCGGAGAATAGTCTGAATAGCTTCTGCCACCACACTCCAACAGTTATCCAAGTCCTCATAAATCTTATGCTCGTTCAACAGCAATTTACCGAGTCCTTTCAATGAGCTCTGGATAGCAATCACTGTATGTCCGAACGGAACACCGATGTTACGCAAAACCGTAGAGTCTGTCAAGTCACGCTGCAAACGTGATACAGGGAGTTTAGACGACAAATGTTCCAATACAGCATTTGCCATACCCAAGTTACCCTCTGCATTTTCAAAATCGATAGGATTTACCTTATGAGGCATCGCACTTGAACCAACTTCTCCCGCTTTGATTTTCTGTTTAAAGTATTCCATAGAAATATACTGCCAGAAATCACGATTCATATCAATCATAATCGTATTGATACGTTTCATAGCATCAAATATGGCGCCAAGATTATCGTAATTAGAAATCTGAGTAGTATATTCTTCACGCTCCAGACCGAGCTTTTCTGCAACGAACTTATTTCCGAACGCTTTCCAGTCAAACTCCGGATATGCTACATGATGAGCATTATAATTACCAGTTGCACCACCAAACTTAGCAGTAATAGGACATGCTTTCAGAACAGCCAACTGACGGTTCAAACGGTAAGCAAATACCATAATTTCTTTACCCAGACGAGTTGGAGATGCCGGTTGGCCGTGTGTTTTAGCCAACATCGGAATATCTTTCCATTCTTCCGCATACGCTGTCAGCTGATCAATCAGCTTCTGAATCTGCGGATAATAAACATCATTCAATGCATCTTTGATAGACAAAGGCACAGAAGTATTATTAATATCCTGAGAAGTCAGACCGAAGTGAATAAATTCCTTATAAGATTCCAGACCTCCCAATTTATCAAACTGTTCCTTGATGAAATACTCAACAGCCTTTACATCATGGTTTGTAACACTTTCAATCTCTTTAATGCGCTGAGCGTCTGCTTCTGAGAAGTTACGATAAATATCACGCAATGATTCGAAACGTGCTGAATCGAAACTTTTCAGCTGCGGCAACGGCAATTCACACAAAGTTATAAAATATTCGATTTCAACCTGCACACGATATTTTATCAGTGCAAACTCTGAAAAATAAGCAGCCAAAGCACCGGCTTTGCTTCTGTATCGACCGTCAATAGGTGATATAGCTGTGAGTAAATCAAGCTCCATCATGTTTCACAAATACTTTTTGAGTCTATATAATGATCATTATTGAGAGTGCAAAGGTAATGTTTTTTCCCGAGTTGAAGGGGGTAACATTGAAAACTTTAGTATTTATTTTACAATTATTTCCGTTTTAAGAGCCCACATCCACACAAAAGTAACCGAAGTATGTTATATCTTGCAAATTATCGGAACAATGAAAGGCAAAATCATGTAATTTTGCACCCGCAAATAAAATAAACAACAAACATTATGGAATTACCTAAAGACCCGATGATGCTATTTAGCTTCATCAACATGAAACTTCGGGATTTCTATCCTTCTCTGGATGCGCTTTGCCAAGACATGCAAGTCAGCAAAGAAGAAATCGTAAACAAACTAAAAGCTGTAGGATTTGAATACAATCCTGAACAAAACAAATTCTGGTGATCATTCATTTTGAACAATCACCAGAATTTTTGTTTTTATTCGTTCAAGCAACACCATATGCTTTAACTGTCATGATATATCTTCATTAGTCCGAGAGCTAATCTCCCTTTACAAAAGAAACTACCTAAGCCACGCAAGGCAACACCCAAATAGACTTTTATAAACTTCCGACTGGCAACACATCAACGATGTAACCAAAGTTCCGGATTCAATTTTTCAGTTTCTTTGCGAAGCTGGAAATGAAGAACCGTATTGCCGTCTTTATCGGTATTTACCTGACCAATAATATCGCGTGCCTTCAATACACTGCCTTTTTTCACCAGTACCGACGACAAGTTACAATATACTGAGATATAGCTACCATGACGGACGAGCACATTCGACAATCCGTTATATTGAAATACAGCCGAAACTTCTCCATCGAATATAGCACGAGCCTGTGCGCCATCTTTGCCTTTTATATCAATACCTTTATTGTCCAGACGTACGTTTCGCAGGCCTTTGACCTGATACTGCCCAAAATGCCCTACTATCACATAAGGTCCGGTAATAGGAATCGGAAGCCGACCTTTATTTTGCGTAAAGACACCCGACAAGCGACGATCTTCTGAATCCACTTTATACTCTCCCATTTTCGACGGAGTAGTTTTAGACTTAGCACCTTCTTTACTTTCTCCGGTAGCCACAGCCTTTTCCTTAACCGTTCCAGCTTTCTTCTCAGCCTTACGTCGTGCTTCTTCTTCAGCTCTTTTACGCGCGTTTTCTATTTCTATTTCAATCAGGCGATCAATCTGTGCATTCAACCGATCTGCAGAACGACGCTTCTTCGAAATTTCAGACTGAATGCTCCGCTGTTTCTTTTGCAGAGAAGTAAGCAACGTTTTACGTTCCTTTTCCTGTTCTTCCAGCTTCAACCTTTCAGCTTCTCCCTGTTTCAGCATCTCTTCCTTCGCCTTTCTGCTAGCCAACAGCGTTTGTTGTTTTTCTGAAACCTGTTTCTGCTTCCTTTCCACTTGCAGTCCTTGCAAACGCTGATAATCAGCATATTCACGAACATACCTCAACCGACGGTACATCTGGCTTAAATTATCAGCAGAAAAAATAAACATCAGCTTCTCTTGTATCGACTTATTCTGATACATATACTTCACCGACCGTTCGTACTTTTTCTTCTTATCAGCCAGCTCTCGCTGCAAAGCTTTCAGTTCCACCTGTAAACGACTGACTTCTGTCTGTATAATCTTTACATCCTGCTCGATTGTTTCAATATATTTCTTGCGTTCATTAATCTGCCCCGACAATAAAGCTAAATTATCCAACTGACTTTTTACATCCTTCTTAGTCGACTGCAATAGGGTTTCCGATGCAGAAATCTGTTTCTGCAACTCCGCATGCTGTTTTTCCAATTCTCGGATCTTACGCGTGCTTTGTGTAAATCCTTGTACACAGAGCAGGCAGACCATCAACAACACAAGTAATCGTTTCATTGCTTAAACAAAGTCTTTAGCAGTTCCTGCAATTCAATTTGTTGATAACGGGATGAAAGTTCAGTCTTTCCTTCCCAGTCTCCACCGACCGACAGGCGTGAAAATTTCATATCAAGTGAAAGAGTTTTTCCTGTTCCTTCTACAGCAAGCAACATATGACTAGGAAACAAACGATTGTCCAACGTTGTAAAATCATCATATTTCCAATTCAATGCATAAGGCGTATTCGATACTCCTATGCGACTTTCCTCCAGTAATCCACGATCGGCAGAAGTACGGAAACGATAAGATAGTCCCTTGGAAGGTTTCGCTTCCAGCAGGGCATAGCCATTTTCCAACGAAATACGGAAAGATTTCGCATCAGATACATCCAGCTGCACTTTTCCCGGTAAAAACAACTCATTCAAGAACAGCGATTGCAGAATATTAAAACTCAAGTCCGTATTCGCCAGGCGACTAAGTTCTTCGAACGAAACGTTAACATACCGTTTATTCAGCCGGTCGACAGCCAGCAATCCACCAGGAGTAATTTCCAGACGTGCAACTTCAATACCCAATAACGGAGCTACAAGCAATTGTATAGACTCTCCGCGTTTCAGACGAAGCGTAGCACTTACCTTTGCATCTTTCTGCCCCTCCATATTCAAAGTCAGTGCAACCTTTCCACTAACCGTCTTCCACGAAGGCGAAAGTTCGATCACTTTTTCCATATATGCCTCACCGGTCAGTCCACCAATCATGGGAGTCTTTTCCAGCTTTCGGGTAGACGAACACGAAGCTACCAGCACAAGGGCAACCAGTACATATAAATATCTTACAACCAATTTTATCATTCTGCACTATATTTCTTTTGAGCTATTTTTTGCTTCAAACGTTTCTTTTCCTTTTCCGTTGGAGGAGTAGACCCATCTTCAGGAGTTTCATCCATTGCGTCTGCTTTTTTCCAATACTCCAACGCTTTACCTTTCTCTCCCGACATATAATAAATATCACCGGCATGCTCTACTATCGTGCGGCTCTTATCTCCTTTATTACGTAAAGCTTGTTCAATATAAATACGCGCTTCAGTATATCTTCCTTTTTCGAACAGAATCCACGCATAAGTATCAAGATAAGTTTCATTATTCGGTTCAGCCTTTACCGTGCGATAACTCATTTCTTCTGCTTTATCCAAATTCTTACGTTCAACAGAAAGGAAATAAGCATAATTGTTCAGTGTCGCAATATTATCCGGATTGTACACCAAAGAAGAATCATAGGCTGCATAAGCTTCCGCATGCATTTCCTTGGAATGATACAAATCACCCAATATGGCGTAGAAGTCGGACGCAATACCTTTATCGCTCTTTTCGTTTATCTGTTTTACCCCTCGTGTAAAGACATCCAGAGCCTCATCATCCTCTCCTTTCTGATGATGGGCGATACCCAGATAATAATAGAACTCAAGCGACTCCGGATTATACTCCAATGCAGGCTTTGCTATCTGTATCACTTCATCCAGATTGTTATCACGTATAGCATAACTCAGCAACTGAAGACGTGCAGGTTTATTTTCCGGATCAAGTTTTAATATTTGATGCAATACCGGAACGGCCTCTTTCTCCATCTTTTTTGTCAGCAAATACTGTGCACACAACATTGCCAGATCGGCATTTTGCTGCGGCCGCTTCAGTATATTCTGAAACAAAGAAACAATCTGCGTACTGTCCTTCGTTCCTTGTTCCGACTGAAGAATCAGCTGACGCATAATTTCCATTTTCGTATCCGACAGCACATTATCATTCAACAGAATTGTATCAAGCTGCATCCGATACAAACTATCCTGTCCGGTCTTCTGATAATAAGAAGCCATCGATACCAAAGCAGGAGAATACCCTGGTTCTTCTTTCAATATACGTTGATAAATACCCAAAGCTTCCTGAGGCTTGTCATTATTCAAATACACATCCCCCAAAATAGTCTGATAGCGCATATCATAAGGATATTCTTTCGACAAGCTTTCTATTTCCGTAAATGCTTTTTCCTGATCACCCAACAGCAGATACATACGGAATTTTTCCATACTGATTTGTTCTGACTTTCCATCCAGTTCCTCCAAACGATTCAGTGTATTAATGACCTGCTGATAGCTTTTGGTCTGATTATACAGGTCAATCAAAGACATCAGCGGTTCCAGGCGAGAAGGAAACTGGTCTGCCATATTTTCATAAACTGTTATCGCTCTAGGTACGTTACGCTTCCGCTCGTAATAAGAAGCTAACGTTTGCTTATACCAAAAATTGGACTCATCCGAACTGACAGCCTGCTTCAAAGCCTGTTCACCTTTTTCTTCTTGCCCCAAATACATATAAAATTGGGCTATTTCATACAGAGCAGCCCCCGAAGTCGGATAAATATCAAGGCAGTGCTGATAAAGTTCATAAGCCGCATCGTATTCTCCTTTTTGCTTCATGCGTACAGCTTCCAGAAAATAATAATCAAATTTTCTGCGCTGTTCAGGAGTAAGCGGATCTTTTACAAATTCGGCCTGCTGGCTTTTTGTTTTTGCCTGCTTGCCCGAAGTACCACAAGCGGCTAATCCTACCGCCATACAGAGTGATATGATATATATAATTTTTCGCATATCAATGACTATTAAAAATAAAGGAATCGCACATCATTCTATTTGACTCCTGTATGCCCAAATCCTCCAGCACCACGTTCTGTATCTTCCAGCACTTCCACTTCCTGCCATTCAGCCTGTTCATAGCGGGCAATTACCATCTGTGCAATGCGCTCCCCGTCTTCTATTATAAAGTCTTCAGCAGAAAGATTGATCACGATTACACCTATTTCTCCACGATAATCAGCATCAATCGTACCCGGAGTATTCAGTAAAGTAATACCTTTTTTCAAGGCAAGTCCGCTCCTCGGACGTATTTGTGCTTCAAAACCTTCAGGAAGAGAGATATACAGTCCAGTAGGGACAAGACAACGTTGCAAAGGTTTCAATACAATAGGATTATCCAAATTGGCGCGCAAATCCATTCCGGCCGAACTACTTGTTGCATACTGAGGTAACGAATGCTTTGATTTATTTATAATCTGTACTTTCATTGTTTTATCATTTAATTTTGCGAAGTTAAACATTTCAGAGGACTTACAGTTTATGTTTATCATTTTTATTATATTTCAGAATAGTCAGGAAACAAATAACTATAAAGCCTGTAAAAAAGCAAGAGATTTACACAAAACCATTTCAAAGCTAAAAACAAAAAACTTACGCATCTGTTTGTATTTATTTTTTCTTTAAGTTTGCAAAAACTATCACAATCGGTTATGAACTGGAAACAACTCATATCAAACAAACGCTTTGGACTGGAGGCACTGCACGAAATAAGAAAAGAAGATAGAACCGAATTTCAGCGAGATTACGATCGCCTTATCTTCTCTGCTCCTTTCCGACGACTGCAAAACAAGACTCAGGTATTTCCCCTTCCAGGGAGTATCTTTGTACACAATCGTCTGACACACAGCCTGGAGGTTTCTTGTGTAGGGAGATCGCTTGGAAACGATATAGCAGCCAGCTTATTACAAAAGCATCCGGAATTATCCGATTCTCACTTATCAGAAATAGGAGCAATCGTTTCGGCAGCCTGCCTTGCACACGACTTAGGAAACCCACCTTTCGGTCATTCGGGTGAAAAAGCTATCGGCACATATTTTTCAGAAGGGAAAGGACTTGCCCTCAAACCCCTGCTTTCGGAGGCTGAGTGGGAGGATCTCACCCATTTCGAAGGCAATGCAAATGCATTCCGTCTGCTAACTCATCAATTCGAAGGAAGGCGTCCGGGAGGTTTTGTCATGACATATTCTACTCTTGCTTCTATTGTAAAATATCCGTTTTCATCACGACTTGCCGGCAAAAAGCAAAAATTTGGCTTCTTCCTGAGCGAAGAAGAAGACTACAAGCGCATTGCCGAAGAGTTAGGTATCATCAAATTAAGTAAAGATGGTGAGCCCATACGCTATGCACGCCATCCGCTTGTTTATCTGGTAGAAGCAGCAGACGATATTTGTTATCAGATGATGGATATTGAAGATGCGCATAAGCTAAAGATTCTGACTACTCAGGAAACAAAAGAACTATACCTGCAGTTTTTCACAGAATCCAGATTGAAACGAATCAATGAGATATGCAAACTGGTGGCCGACACAAACGAACAAATAGCCTACTTGCGTACATCTGCCATCGGAGTACTGATAAAGGCATGCACACAGGTCTTTGTAGACAATGAAGAAGATATACTGAATGGTACATTCGAGGGACCCCTCATCAAGCATATGGACAAACCCATAAGACAAGCATATGAGAATTGTTCAAAAACAGCTTTTGCCAAAATCTATTGCTCAAAAGATGTACTGGACATTGAGCTGGCAGGTTATCAGGTTATCACAACCCTGATAGACTTGATGATAGAAGCAGTACGCTACCCAGACAAAGCTTATTCGAAGCTACTCATCAACCGTGTATCCAAGCAATATGAAGTACATGCTCCTACATTATATGGAAAAATTCAGGCAGTACTTGATTACATTTCTGGAATGACCGATGTTTATGCCCTCGATCTTTACAGAAAAATCAACGGAAACAGTTTACCGGCTGTTTAATTTCACACAGATCAGAAGCAGAAAAACAAAGCCAGTGACAACTGCTCCCGACCAGAAGGGACAAGCAGATATCACTGGCTTTATTTATTTAGCATTCAGAATTATCAGTTTTTTGACAATATCGGATTAGCTCCAGAAGTAAGCTGAAGAGCCTCAGGGTGCTCCTTAATATACGATTCAATATGACGTATACGTTTTTCTTCCAGAATTTCATCTACAGCTATCAGAATACCGGTTTCTTCTACATCTCCAAAACCATCGTTAATAGCTGTACCAAACATACGCATCGTAGGTGACAGACTCATATACGCATTAACCAAAGGAGGTATATTATAACCTAACTTACGGACTTCTGTATTCAAGACTTTATAATCCTCCTTAAATGTATCATAACAGAACAGCTTTTCCAGAATAGCTGGGTCGGTTTCTATCTCCAACGGTACCATTGGGGTTATCAAGCCATCCTTATCCGAAAAATGCTTCTTCAGGAAGAAGAGAATCATATCGCGGCCGAAACGATTATAACTTGGATACATAGTCATTTTACCGAAGAAATATTTTACATTCGATTTTATGACGGTCAACGCACCCAAACCATCCCAAAGATTATCAAGCGCAAACAAACCCTTTGAGCCGGCACGAGTGGACTGATACTCCAAAGTTACAAACGAACGTCCTAGCTCCACGGTAGTAGGAAGATATTCCTTCAAGAACTTTTCCGAGAAATTGAACATATGTGCTGTTGCCAGGACAGGCTTGCCATGTTTGTCAAATTCCACCTCATCGCCCAATATATAACGATAACCTCCAAGAATTTCTTCCGCATCCGGATTCCAGACTACCAACTGCTGATATGGATTTTCCATCAAGTCATATTCATCCAAATCCAGCGGCTGTCCAGTTCCTCCTCCGGCAGCACGAAAAGCTATTTCACGCAAACGGCCAATCTCCTTCAGTACATTGGGAGCATTTTTCCAGTTCACGATATAAATTTCGTTATGGCTTTTATTTGTCGATCTCAAACGTCTTTCGGCGGTAAGTTCCGACTTTAATAACTCTCTGTCAATCGGTGCAATAACATCTTCCATATATGTAGTTAAAATCTTCCTAAATTACAGCTTATATACCAACTCTCTGACACACTCTGCCCATTCGGCCGGAGATTTAGATTTATCAAACGTATGCCATGGTATAGGCTTTCCTATTGTTACACGGAATGTTTTATGACGGTTCTTAAACATTTCATCTGCCAGATAAAGCATGGCTATATTGAATTTTATTCCAAAAAACTTACAAGCATTGGCCAGATTATAAAAGAAATTGGAATTTCGGCCTTCAAAATGTATAGGAACCACGTAACGACGTGTTTCAATGCTTTTAGTTATAAATGTTTTCTTCCATGCCAGATCTTTTATCACTCCATGCTGACGCCGGGAACATATTCCCGCAGGAAACATGATTATATGGCTGTCCGAACGAAATCCTTCCTCTACCATTTTCGGAAAGTCGCGCGACTGCGAACCGGTTTTATTTATCGGAATACAGAGAGGAGCCAGCCCATGCAGATTCATAAGCAAATCATTCACCAGATATTTGATACGTCCGTTATAATGCGTTCCCAGCAAATATCCTAATGCAACTCCATCCTGTCCTCCCAGCGGATGATTTGATACAAAGGTACACAATCCATCTTCAGGCAAATTTTCCAGGCCATGTACATCCAGTTTCGCATCCAGAAAATCCATACATGCAGCCAGAAAATCAACTCCGCTCTTGTCTGTCACACTTTTCAGAAATGTATTTATCTCTTCCTGATGTACGATATGCTTCAGATAAGATACGAAAAAACGAGGAATCCGTTTGGCTTTTCTTCCTGCCTTATCCCTTAATATTTTATCAATATCTATTAAAAAAATCGAATCACTAGCCATTCTTCATTTACACATTTCTCTGCAAAAGTAATCTATCTTTTGAAAAGTTGCTCATCTATACTGGAAAAATGTAACATTGAAAGAAGAAAAAAAGAGTATATGTAACAGAATTGCACAAAGCCACATTCTCATGTGCATATTTTAAGACTATCTTATAAAGATAGATCTGACAGAAGCAGTAAATAGCATAAGAACAACACCTTAGCGTCTTCGTGAAAAATTGTACATATTTCAAATTTATTTGTACGATTTTTCATAAAAAATTCAGCAAGTTTTTCCTAAAAGATGCTGATGTTTTTCTAAAACATGATGACATTCTCACAACACCTCTCAGACCTGTTGATAACTTCCTCAAATATTTTCACAAAACTATACCTGCTAATTGTTGAGAAATATGTAATTTTACCCCTCAATATATATAAGGTGTAAAACCTATTAAAGTGACAGCATGATAATGAACGAATCAGAACAAACATATCATATACCGGTACTGCTGAATGAAAGTATCGACGGCATGAATTTACACCCTGCCGGAATATATGCAGACATGACTTTCGGAGGCGGAGGACACTCGAAAGAGATTCTGCGCAGAATGGATAAAAACAGCCACCTGTATAGTTTCGACCAGGATGAAGATGCCGAAAAAAATATTGTCGATGACTCCCGATTTACGTTTGTGCGAAGCAATTTCCGATACTTACACAACTTCTTGCGCTATTATGGTGTAGAGGAAGCAGATGCCATTCTTGCCGATCTGGGAGTATCATCACACCATTTTGATGATTCTGAACGCGGCTTTTCGTTCCGCTTCGACGGCAAACTGGACATGCGAATGAACAAACGCGCCGGAATGACTGCGGCAGACATCGTAAACAACTATGAGGAGGAACGACTGGCGAATGTGTTCTACCTGTACGGAGAGCTGAAAAACAGCCGTAAGCTGGCTTCGGTACTAGTAAAGGCACGTGCACAAAAGCAAATCGTAACTATAGGCGACTTTCTGGAAATTATAAAACCGTTGTTTGGCAAGGAACGGGAAAAGAAAGAACTGGCAAAAGTATTTCAAGCCCTGCGCATAGAGGTGAACCAAGAAATGGAGGCTTTGAAAGAAATGCTTTATGCCGCAACTGAAGCTTTAAAACCGGGAGGCCGACTTGTTATCATTACCTACCATTCGCTGGAAGACCGCATCGTAAAGAACCTGATCAAGACAGGCAATGTAGAGGGTAAGGTGGAACAAGATTTTTTCGGTAATGTGCAAACACCTTTCCGGGCAGTAAACAATAAAGTTATTGTCCCTAGCGATGAAGAAATAGCACGTAACCCTCGCTCACGAAGTGCAAAATTACGAATAGCAGAAAAGAAATAGTAAAAATCATGGAACAGCAAAATACAACATCACAACAAGAAAGCGATTCACACATCACACTGAAGAGTATTCTGGGAGGAGATATTCTGGCCCACAGTTTTCTGAAGCGACAGGCGAATTTGCTCATTCTGATTGTTCTCCTTACCATCCTGTATATCGACAACCGCTATTCAAGCCAGCAGGAGCTGATTGAAATCGACCGGCTGAAAAAGGAACTGACAGACATCAAGTATGATGCGCTGACTATTTCTTCTGAACTTACAGAACGAAGCCGTCAGTCACGCATCGAAGAATATATTGCAACCGAGGGAACTCCGCTGCAAACAGCGGCAACACCTCCATATCTGATTAAAAAAGAGGATTGATACAATGATACCCGGACTGAAAAATATCATGCTGCGCTACACGTTTATTGTAGTGATTATGCTTGTGTTGGCTATATTGATTATAGTCAAGGCGGGATTCATCATGTTTGCCGAACGGCAATACTGGAAGGATGTAGCCGACCGTTTTGTAAAAGAAAACGTAATAGTTCCTCCAACACGAGGAAATATTATTTCTTCTGATGGCAAACTGATGGCAAGCAGTCTGCCTGAATACCGCATCTACATGGACTTTCGCGCTGGCGGAACGGAAAAAGACACTATGCTGATGAACCATCTGGCAGAAATCAGCCAAGGACTGCACGAAATTTTTCCGGACAAGAGCGCACAGGAATTTCGCAAACATTTGCTGAAAGGACGCCGTTCGAAAAGCCGTCACTTCCTGGTTTATCCGAAACGTATTTCCTATATCGAATATAAAGAAGTGAAAAGACTGCCTGTATTCGAGTTAAGCCCGAACAAAGGTGGACTGCATGTTGAAAAGTTCAACCAACGTAAAAAACCGTTCGGTTCACTCGCCATGCGTACATTGGGGGATATGTATCCCGACATAGCACAAGGAGCTAAGAACGGACTGGAACTGACATACGACTCTATTCTGAAAGGACAAAACGGTATTACTCATCGACAGAAAGTCATGAACAAATACCTGAACATTATCGATAAACCCGCCGTTGACGGATGTGATATTATCACAACCATCGATGTCGATATGCAAGATATCGCAGAGAAAGCATTGGTAGACCAATTGAAGAACCTTGAAGCCATATCAGGTGTAGCAGTTCTGATGGAGGTAAAAACCGGTGAGGTAAAGGCCAACGTAAACATGACCAGAGGAAACGATGGAAATTATTATGAAATGCGAAATGCAGCAGTCAGCAACTTGATGGAACCAGGATCTACTTTCAAAACGGCATCTATCATGGTGGCGATGGAGGATAAATATATCACTCCAGATTATGAAGTAGATACCGGAAACGGCCAAGTTAACATGTATGGCAGCTGGATGAAGGACTGGAACTGGTATAAAGGCGGATACGGTAAAATAGATGTAACAAAAATTTTGGAGGTTTCATCGAATGTAGGAGTATCTACCATCATAGACAAGTTCTATAAAAATAATCCTCAAAAGTTTGTCGACGGTCTGAAACGTATGAGCATCGATACACCGCTAAATCTGGGATTCGTGGGAGAAGCTAGTCCCCGCATACTCGGACCGAAAGAGCGTTATTTTGCAAAAACGACTCTTCCGTGGATGAGTATCGGTTATGAAACAATGATTCCTCCCATCTACATTCTGAATTTCTATAATGCTATAGCCAATGATGGTGTAATGGTGAAACCTAAATTCGTAAAAGCGATAGCCAAAGACGGAGATATACTAGAAGAAATTCCGACAGAGATTGTTAATCCTAAAATTTGTTCGGATACGACACTTACCATGATTCGCACCATTTTGCGGAAAGTGGTTTCGGAAGGGCTTGCCAAGCCGGCAGGAAGCAAGCAATTCAGCGTATCTGGAAAGACAGGAACAGCCCAAATCTCTCAAGGTAAGGCAGGTTATAAATCCGGAGGTGTAAGTTATCTGGTTAGTTTCTGTGGCTATTTCCCCTCAGAAGCTCCCAAATATAGCTGCATTGTTTCAATACAAATTCCTCACGGACCAGCTTCCGGAGGATTGCAGGCAGGAAGTGTGTTCAGCCGTATTGCCGAACGTATTTATGCCAAACACCTGTTCCGCGATCTGGCTCATGCCAAAGATTCAACGGCAGTCCTTATTCCGGGCGTAAAAAATGGAGATATAAATGAATCGGCATATGTACTGCGTGCACTGAACGTACCAGGAAACAGCAGTTCCATCCCCTATTCTGCCCAGCCACTTTGGGGAAAAGCTTCGTGCACAGACAGCTATGCAGATTTAAAGACTACCAAAATGAATAAAAAGCTAGTTCCCAATGTACTGAATATGGGCGCAAAAGATGCTGTTTATCTGCTGGAAAGTTACGGACTGAAAGTACGTATCACAGGTATAGGCAAAGTAAGAGCTCAAAGTATAGCTGCCGGATCTACTATTCATAGAGGACAAACAATTACATTAACATTAAGGTAACAGAAATAACATAAAAACATGAAACTGGAAAATATCATTGAATCCGTCAACGTCTGCGAAATAAAAGGTAATGTTGACAAAGAAATAGCAGGTATCCAAATGGACTCACGTTTGGTTGAAGCCGGACATTTGTTTGTTGCCGTTAAAGGAACTCAGACAGACGGACACGCTTATATTGAAAAGGCTATTGAAAAAGGAGCCTCTGCAATTGTCTGCGAAACACTTCCTGACACACTGAATGAACATGTAACGTACATAAGAGTAGCTGATACCGAAGATGCAGTAGGCAAACTGGCTACCACTTTTTATGGAGATCCAACTTCCAAACTCGATCTGGTAGGAGTAACCGGAACAAACGGAAAAACTACAATCGCCACCTTATTATATAATATGTTCCGCAAATTCGGATATAAGGTAGGATTATTGTCTACCGTTTGCAATTATATCGACGGTGAAGCAATCCCGACCGACCATACGACTCCCGACCCTATCACATTAAACCGTCTGCTGGGACGTATGGCTGATGAAGGATGTAAATATGCATTCATGGAAGTAAGCTCACACTCTGTCGCACAGAAGCGTATCGGAGGACTGAAGTTTGCTGGAGGTATTTTTACCAACATCACACGCGATCATCTGGACTATCACAAGACATTCGAAAATTACCTGAAAGCTAAAAAGGCATTTTTCGACAATCTTCCCAAGACTGCATTTGCTCTAACCAATGCTGACGACAAGAATGGCAGTGTAATGGTACAGAATACAAAAGCGAAAATTGCGACTTACTCTTTGCGTGCGCTTTGCGAATTCAAGGGAAAGGTTCTGGAAGATGGCTTCGAAGGTATGCTGATGGATATAAACAATCGTGAAGTCAACGTACAGTTCATCGGTCGTTTCAATGCATCGAACTTGCTTGCTGTATATGGAGCGGCATGTTTATTAGGCAAACAGCCTGAAGATGTCCTGCTGATACTGAGCACACTGCGTCCAGTAGCGGGACGTTTCGACGCTTTGCGCTCGAAAAAAGGCTATACAGCAATAGTCGATTATGCACATACTCCAGACGCATTGGTAAATGTACTGAACGCCATACACGAAGTTCTGAAAGGAAGAGGACGAGTGATAACAGTAGTAGGTGCAGGAGGTAACCGGGATAAGGGTAAACGCCCCATCATGGCACAAGAGGCAGCTAAACAAAGCGATCGTGTAATCATCACATCTGATAACCCTCGCTTCGAAGAGCCTCAGGATATCATCAACGATATGCTGGCCGGACTGACAAAAGAAGATATGAACAAAGTTCTTTCCATAGCCGACCGTAAAGAAGCTATACGCACAGCCTGCATGCTGGCACAAGCTGGTGACGTAATTCTCGTAGCAGGAAAAGGACACGAAAATTATCAGGAAATCAAAGGAGTAAAGCATCATTTTGATGACAAAGAAGTGTTAGCAGAGATTTTTGACAACGAATAATACAAGTACAACATGTTATATTACTTATTTAATTATCTAGAGCAGCTTGATTTTCCCGGAGCACGTATGTTCGGATACGTATCGTTCCGTTCGCTTATGGCTATCATTCTGTCTTTGCTGATATCAGCGATATTCGGAGAATATTTTATCAAGTTACTCAAGCGGAAACAAATTACGGAAACGCAGCGTGATGCTTCGATTGACCCGTTTAATGTAAATAAAATCGGAGTTCCTACGATGGGAGGAATTATCATTATCGTCGCCATTCTTATTCCTTGCCTCTTGCTGGGTAAGCTGCACAATATATACATGATATTGATGCTGATAACTACGATATGGCTAGGCAGTCTAGGATTTGCCGACGACTATATCAAGGTCTTCCGCAAAGACAAAGAAGGACTTCACGGAAAGTTTAAGATCATCGGACAGGTAGGACTTGGTCTGATTGTCGGTCTGACGCTTTACCTCAGTCCTAATGTAGTAATCCGCGAAAACGTCGAAATCCAGAAAGACGGACATGTAGTTGATGTGGTACACAAAAGTCAAGACGAAAAATCGACAAAAACTACAATTCCTTTCTTTAAGAACAACAACCTGGATTATGCAGACTTTGTAGGTTTTATGGGAGAAAGTGCACAGTCGGCTGGGTGGATTGTTTTTGTACTAGTTACTATTTTTGTAGTAACCGCTGTATCCAACGGAGCAAACCTGAACGACGGTATGGATGGTATGGCCGCAGGAAACTCAGCTATCATCGGAGTTACGCTGGGAATACTGGCTTACGTGTCCAGTCACATAGAGTATGCCAGCTACCTGAACATCATGTACATTCCGGGAAGCGAAGAGCTGGTTATCTTCATATGTGCTTTCATCGGAGCTCTGATAGGTTTTCTCTGGTACAATGCTTTCCCGGCACAAGTATTCATGGGAGATACAGGCAGCTTGACTATTGGAGGTATCATAGCAGTATTTGCTATTATCATTCATAAGGAACTGCTGATTCCTATATTATGCGGTATCTTCCTTGTAGAAAACTTATCGGTTATTCTTCAAGTAAGATATTTCAAGAGTGGCAAGAAGAAAGGACTTAAACGCCGGATCTTCAAGCGTACTCCTATACACGATCACTTCCGTACTACACTATCACAACTTGATCCGAACTGTACGTATCTGATAACATCTCCAAGTAGTGTCTTTCACGAATCGAAAATTACTGTTCGGTTCTGGATTGTCACTATTGTATTAGCAGCAATAACAATTATAACTTTAAAGATAAGATAAGAGATCATGGCAAAAAGAATTGTCATTTTAGGAGCTGGCGAAAGCGGTGCGGGAGCAGCCGTGCTGGCACAGAAACAAGGTTTCGATACATTTGTTTCTGACATGTCTTTAATAAAAGACAAATATAAGAATATGTTAAACGAACGAGGCATTCAGTGGGAGGAAGGGCGTCATACAGAAGAGCTGATCCTGAATGCAGACGAAGTCATCAAGAGTCCGGGAATACCTAACGACGCACCGATGATCTTGAAACTGAAGGAACAAGGCACTCCGATTATTTCAGAAATCGAATTTGCCGGACGATACACCAATGCTAAGATGATTTGTATCACAGGAAGCAACGGAAAGACTACTACTACTTCTCTTATTTATCACATTTTTAAGAAAGCAGGATTAAACGTTGGACTGGCAGGAAATATCGGACAAAGTCTGGCTTATCAAGTTGCAGAATGTAATTATGACTATTATGTTATCGAACTAAGCAGTTTCCAACTGGACAATATGTATAAGTTCCATGCTAATATTGCTGTCCTGATGAATATCACCCCCGACCATCTGGACCGTTACGATTATAAAATGCAGAACTATGTGGATGCCAAGTTCCGTATTATCCAGAACCAAACAGACAATGATGCATTCATTTTCTGGAACGACGACCCAGTCATCCAAAAGGAATTGCATAAATATGGAATACACGGACACTACTATCCGTTTGCGGAAAAGAAAGAAGAAGGACTGGCTGCTTTCGTAGAACAAAATAAAGTCTACTTTACCAAGCCAATTGAATTTAACATGGAACAAGAGGAACTTGCCCTGACAGGTACTCACAACTTGTTCAACTCAATGGCTGCCGGTATTTCAGCCAATATTGCTGGCATCCGAAAAGAATGTATCCGCGAAGCACTGAGTGATTTTAAAGGGGTTGAACACCGTCTGGAAAAAGTAACACGCGTACGTGGAGTAGATTATATCAACGACTCGAAAGCGACTAATGTCAACTCGTGCTGGTATGCACTCAACAGTATGAAAACTAAGACAGTGCTTATCTTAGGAGGCAAAGACAAAGGAAATGACTATAACGAAATAGCCGATCTGGTGAAAGAAAAATGCTCCGGATTAATATTCCTTGGACTCCACAACGAGAAACTACATGACTTCTTTGATGGATTTGGATTGCCTATCGCCGATGTACAAAGCATGAAAGATGCAGTAGATGCCGCATACCGTATGGCGAAAAAAGGAGAAACCGTACTTCTGAGTCCATGCTGCGCTAGCTTCGACTTATTCAAAAGTTATGAAGACCGTGGCGACCAGTTTAAAGAATGTGTGAGAAATTTATAATAAAATTATCCTGACAAAATGGATTTGCTAAAAAACTTATTCAAAGGCGACAAAGTAATATGGATTATTTTCCTATTACTTTGCCTTGTTTCTATCATTGAAGTATTCAGCGCCTCTAGTACACTGACTTACAAAAGCGGTGATCACTGGAGACCTATTACCATGCACATGATATTAATGGCGGTAGGAGCTATTGTAGTACTTATCGTCCACAATATTCCTTGCCGCTGGTTTAAAACATTCATTATACTATTGCCGATATCATGGCTATTACTGATTGCCGTGTTTATAATAGGAGCTTTGACTAATGGAGCAAAACGCTGGATAGATTTGGGATTTATTCAATTCCAGCCTTCTGAAGTAGCAAAAATGGCAACAATCATAACTGTTGCATTCATCTTGTCGAAAATGCAAGAGGAAAAACAAGCAAATCCAAAAGCTTTTAAATACATACTATGGGTTACGGGTATAACCTGCATACTTATCATTACCGAGAATCTTTCCACAGCCGTATTGTTATGTGGAAGCGTATTTCTCATGATGTATGTCGGACGAGTTCCTCTCCGGCAAATGGCTATGCTTGTAGGCATATGCGGTGGAGCTCTAATCTTTGCTTTATGCACAATTAAATATGTTCCTTCTGAAACATGGGATAAAATAGGTTTACATCGTATGGTAACCTGGCAAAGCCGTTTGGATAACCATTTTGACACATCGACGGTTCCTCCTGAGAAATTCGATATCGACGGGGACGGACAGATTGCCCATGCCAATATAGCCATAGCAACAAGTAACATTCTAGGAAAAGGCCCAGGCAATAGTGTACAGCGCGATTTCCTTTCACAAGCTTTTTCAGATTTCATTTATGCCATCATCATAGAAGAATTGGGACTGATAGGCGGAGGCATCGTTGCCTTTCTGTACATATGGCTTTTAATGAGGATAGGAAAAATTGCGAGAAACTGCGACAAGTCGTACTACTCCTTTTTAGTCATGGGCATCGGTTTACTTCTTGTAACACAGGCAATGTTTAACATGCTGGTGGCTGTCGGCATCATGCCAGTAACCGGACAACCTCTCCCTTTAATCAGTAAAGGAGGTACTTCCACGCTGGTCAACTGTGCATACATCGGCATCATATTAAGCATCAGCCGTCACGTAAATGAATTGAAGAAACAACAAGAGCAGGAAGAAGCAGAAAAGCAAAAACAAATACAAGAAGCTGCAGTTACATTGCTGCAAAATGCAGCTAATCTTGCAAAAGAACAAACATTAAATGAATCGCAGAATAAAGAGCAAAATGGAGAAATCTAAAAAAGAATAGAGCTTCTTATCCCTGTAATTTTGCAGCTAAATAAAATAGAAACAGAATAATTATTTTTACAAGTTTATTCCTAACTTTGCAGGAAAATATAAAATTATGAAAGATAATTTGAGGATTATAATCAGCGGAGGAGGTACGGGAGGTCACATCTTTCCAGCAGTATCCATAGCCAATGCAATCAAGGAACAGCATCCCGATACGGAAATTCTGTTTGTTGGTGCAGAAGGGCGTATGGAAATGCAACGTGTGCCAGCCGCAGGATATAAAATAATAGGCTTACCTGTTGCCGGATTCGACAGAAAAAACTTATTGAAGAACTTTAGTGTTCTCATAAAACTGTTTCGCAGTCAGTTGAAAGCACGTCAAATTATCAAAGAGTTCAAACCAGATGCCGCAGTGGGAGTTGGCGGATATGCCAGTGGTCCCACCCTTAAAATGGCAGGCATGATGGGTATCCCGACGCTGATTCAAGAACAAAATTCTTATGCAGGAGTAACCAACAAACTGCTTGCAAAGAAAGCATGCAAGATTTGTGTTGCTTATGAAGGTATGGAACGTTTTTTTTGATAAAGAAAAAATTATCCTTACCGGTAATCCGGTACGGCAAGGGTTATTAAACAGTCCCATCAATCGTGAAAAAGCAATTCAATCATTTGGATTAGATCCGCAGAAGAAAACAATATTAATTGTCGGAGGTAGTCTGGGTGCACGCACAATAAACAATTGTGTTATGCAAGGGTTGGAAAAGATTAAAAACTCCGGAGTTCAGTTTATCTGGCAAACCGGTAAATTTTACATCAACGAAGCTAAAGCTACAGTAGCAAAAGCTGGAGAAATTCCGATGTTGCACACTACTGATTTCATATCAGACATGGCAGCGGCATATACCGCAGCCGATTTGGTTATCAGCCGTGCTGGAGCAGGATCGATTTCTGAGTTTTGCCTACTGCAAAAACCAGTCATACTCGTTCCCTCGCCGAATGTAGCCGAAGACCACCAGACTAAAAATGCACTTGCTTTAGTCAACAAAGGGGCAGCTCTATATGTTAAAGACTCAGAAGCTACACAAAAGCTCCTCGACCTGGCAATAGCAACTGTATCGCAGCCGGACACATTAAAAAATTTAAGTATGAACATAGCCAAGCTAGCGTTTAAGGATTCTGCAAATGTCATTGCAAACGAAGTCTATAAGCTAGCTGTAAAATATAAAAAAGAACATGAACGTTAATACACTGAAAGCTGTTTATTTCATCGGAGCAGGAGGTATAGGTATGAGTGCTCTGGTTCGCTACTTTTTATCAAAAGGTAAAAAGGTAGGCGGCTACGACCGTACACCAAGTGAACTGACCGAAACATTAATTAAAGAAGGAGCAGCTATTCATTATGAAGAAAACGTTTCACTCATTCCAGATGATTTTCTGAATCCGGAAACGACTTTGATTGTATATACTCCTGCAATTCCTGCTGACCACAAAGAGCTTAACTATTTTCGTGAGCATGGATTTGAAATACAAAAACGTGCTCAAGTATTGGGTATGCTTACACGTACAGAAAAAGGACTCTGTGTAGCGGGTACCCATGGAAAGACAACAACTTCCACAATGACCGCCTATCTGCTGGATCATTCTCATGTAGGATGTAATGCCTTTCTGGGAGGAATATCAAAGAATTATCACACAAATCTGTTGCTGTCCGATAAAAGCGACTTTGTTGTTATCGAAGCCGATGAATTCGACCGTTCATTCCATTGGCTGACTCCATATGCGACTGTTATCACTGCAACAGACTCAGATCATTTGGATATATACGGTACTCACGAAGCATATGTAGAAAGTTTTCAGAAATATACCTCTCTAATTCAGCCGGAAGGTTACCTTATCATAAAAAAAGGGATCGATCTCAACCCAGCTGTACAACCAGGAGTGACGGTATATACCTATTCCACAGAAGAGGGGGATTTCCATGCAGAAAACATCCGGATCGAAAACGGAGAAATTTATTTCGACTTCATTTCTCCATTGGGTAATATAAAAGGAATACAATTAGGAGTTCCTGTCTACGTCAATATCGAAAATGGAATAGCTGCAATGGCCTTAGCACAAATAGGAGGAGCTACAAACGAGGAGATCAAACAGGCGATGCCTGGTTTCCGGGGAGTAGACCGCCGATTTGACTTCAAGCTGAAAAATGACCGAATCGTGTTTATCAGTGACTATGCCCATCATCCGGCAGAAATCAAGCAAAGCATATCTTCTGTACGAATACTTTATCCTGATAAAAAGATAACAGCTGTTTTCCAGCCTCATCTATATACACGTACTCGCGATTTCTATAAAGATTTTGCAGACAGTTTGTCACTTCTCGACGAAGTTATCCTGCTTGATATTTATCCGGCACGCGAATTACCGATAGAAGGTATAACCAGCAAATTAATTTATGATAACCTACGCCCTGATATCGAAAAAAGTATGTGTTCTAAAGAAAATTTACTGGAAGTCATAAAACACAAAAAGACTGATGTTCTTATAACATTAGGAGCCGGAGATATAGAAAACTATGTACCACAGATATACGAATTATTAAAAGACAAATGATAAAACGAATTTTCATACTCTGCACATTATTACTGGCAACAGCTTATTTAATATTAGCCGTTACCACATTTAATAGCAAGCCTGCCGATCAGGTTTGCAAGGGTATGGAATTGACTGTCAAAGATAGTATTGATTACGGCTTTATTACGGATAAAGAAGTCAAAGAGATTCTGAAAAAAGGAAAGATATACCCTGAGGGCAAGCAACTCTCAAGCATAAATGTGCGCCAGCTGGAGGAATTTCTTTCCAACCATCCCTTTATCGAAAATGCAGAGTGCTATCTTACATCAGGAGGCAAGGTGGCTATTGACATTTATCAAAGAGTTCCTGTCATGCGAGTCATGAGCAGCAACGGAGACAATTACTATTTAGATAATGCCGGAAAAATAATGACTGCAGCCGGGAAATCGGTTCATGTAGTTGTTGCAACCGGATTCATAGACCGCAAGTTTGCCCAAACAGAATTATACCCGTTGGGAAAATTCCTACAATCGGACAAATTCTGGGAATCACAAATTGAGCAAATCAATGTAACTCCCAAACAAGAACTGGAATTGGTTCCCCGAGTAGGTGAACATATACTCTTTTTAGGGAAACCTGGAAATTATAAAGAAAAATTCAGTAAATTGCGAAGATTCTACCAAAGTGCGCTGAACCGGGTAGGATGGAACAAATACGAACGGATCAGCATTGAATTTAACAATCAGATTATTTGTACCAAAAAGGAGAAATAAGATATGGCAGCAACAGACTTTATAGCAGCAATAGAGCTGGGATCGGCAAAAATAACAGGTATTGCGGGAAAGAAGAATGCTGACGGAAGCATCCAGGTTCTTGCATATGCCAGCGAACGCTCATCCGATTGTATCAAGAAAGGAGCAATATACAATCTGGACAAAACGACGCAATGCCTCAGTGCAGTAATCTGTCAATTGGAAGAGACTTTACATGCATCTATAAAAAAAGTGTATGTGGGTATCGGAGGACAGTCGGTAAGAAGCATTCGACATACAGAAACAAAGCAACTGACAGAAGAAACTAAAATATCTCAGGCTCTCATCGATGCTATTATGGAAAGCAACCGTGAAATAACATTGATGGATCAGGAAATTTTAGCTGTCGAACCTCAAGAATATAAACTGGGAAACAACCAGCTTACTACAGAACCAGTGGGTATTCAGACAGACCGCATCGAAGGAAACTTTCTGAATATTATTGCACGTAACTCACTAAAGAGCAACATACGTCAATGTTTCCGCCAAACCGGATATGAAGTTGCCGAATATTTACTTTCTCCATTGGCAACGGCCAACGCTGTACTCACCGGAAGTGAGAAACGTTCTGGCTGTGCCCTCGTAGATTTTGGTGCAGATACAACTACTGTATCGGTTTATAAAAACAACTTGCTTCGCCATCTGGCTGTCATACCTTTGGGAAGCAGCAATATAACAAAAGATATCTGTAGCCTGCAAATAGAAGAAGAAGATGCAGAGCAACTTAAGCTTCATTATGCTTGTGCCTACACAGAACCTAGTGAAAATGAAGATGAGTTAGGCAAAGAATACAGCATCGACGGAAAATGCAGCATCCGTGCTCATAAACTCGAAGACATCGTCGAAGCACGTGTCAAGGAAATACTGGAAAATGTATGGAATCAGATTATCCTATCAGAATATAGCGATAAATTGCTGGCCGGTGTCATACTGACAGGAGGAGCCTCCAAGTTACCTAATCTGGACAAAGCTTTCTTCAATATCACAAAGATTGAGAAGATACGAATTGCGCAAAATGGAGCTATCGAACTGAGAGGGGACATTAATATTCCGCAAGATGGAAGCTGTAATACATTGATTGGACTTCTGGCTGCAGGAAAAGACAACTGCTGTAAGATAGATCCACGCAAGGGACATCAGTTAGACTTTATCGACGACTTGCAAAAGAAAGAAGAAGAAGCTCGCCTGAAAGCTGAAGCAGAGCGTAAAGCAGCTGAAGAAAAAGCAGCCAAAGAAGCCGAGGCAGAACGTATCCGCCAATTGGAAGAAGCTAAGATACGTCAGGAGTTAGAACGGGCTCAGAAACGTCTGCACGATTGCGAAACGCTGATTACTGAAGCACACCGTCAGATGAATCGCAAGAAATACAAAGACGCACTTGCCAAGTTGGAACAGGCCCGCAGCCTGAACGTGCAGGAAAAGGATGAAGAAATAACATCCATGATAGCTGAAATAGAAAACTTAAAGAGGATAATCCGTTTAAGCGACTGCTAAACGCTTTAAAAAACGGAGCAGACGAGATGATGAAAGATTAAATATTCACCGCATAAAGAAAAGGAAGAATTATGTCTGACGAAACAATTATGCCATTCGATTTCCAAAGTGGATCACCGAGTATCATTAAAGTAATCGGTGTAGGCGGTGGTGGCGGTAACGCAGTCAACCACATGTATAGAGAAGGAATCCACGATGTCACATTCGTGGTTTGCAATACAGATAATCAGGCACTCGACGAGTCGCCTGTACCTATAAAACTTCAATTGGGACGTGAAGGCCTTGGAGCGGGAAACCGACCTGAGCGAGCACGCGATGCAGCCAACGAAAGTTTGGAAGACGTAAAAAACATGCTGAATGATGGCTGTAAGATGGCTTTTATTACAGCAGGTATGGGAGGAGGAACCGGAACGGGTGCTGCTCCAATTATTGCTAAGACTGCCAAGGATATGGGAATCCTTACTGTCGGCATTGTTACCATTCCATTCCTTTTTGAAGGAAATAAAAAGATAGACCAGGCACTCGACGGTGTAGAAGAAATGAGTAAGCACGTCGATGCGTTGCTCGTTATCAATAACGAACGCCTGCGCGATGTGTATTCCGACCTGAGCGTAATGAATGCCTTCGGAAAAGCAGATGATACCCTTTCTGTTGCAGCCAAAAGTATTGCAGAAATCATTACAATACGTGGTAAAATCAACCTCGACTTCAATGATGTGAAAACAGTATTGAAAGATGGAGGTGTGGCTATTATGAGTACTGGATACGGATATGGAGAAGGAAGAGTTACCCAAGCCATTACTGATGCTCTGCACTCACCATTACTGAACAACAACGATATCTTCAACTCTAAGAAAGTTCTTTTCAACATCTCATATAGCAGCAACAGCGACCTGATGATGGAAGAAATGAATGAGGTACACGAATTCATGAGCCGCTTCGGCAAAGATGTAGAAACGAAATGGGGATTGTACATCGACGACAATCTGGAAGATAAGGTGAAGTTTACCATCCTTGCAACCGGATTTGGCATCAAAGATGTGCCAGGGAATGAACAACAAACTTTCTGCAGAAGAACAAAAACGTCAGGAAGAATTAGAGGAAGAAGAACAAAAGAAGGCCGAACGCCGTGATGATTTCTATCCGGGAAGTTATAAAAACAACCGGAAGAAAGGAAACTACAAAATCTATATCTTCACACAAGAAGATCTGGACAATGATGATATCATCAGCATGGTAGAAACAACTCCTACCTACAAGCGTTCAAAAGCTGTACTCGAAAGTATCCAGTCGAGAGCCGTTGCCGAAGAAAGCTCAACCCCTAAGCTGGACAATAGCGAGAATGGCTCTATGACCATTACTTTCTAAACAAGAAACGAACTACAATTTTATAACTATATTACTATGGATTTATTCGAACAAATCAGCAACGATATCAAAGAGGCAATGAAAGCCAAAGACAAGGTCAGACTGGAAACCTTGCGCAATGTCAAAAAGTGTTTCCTGGAAGCTAAAACAGCTCCGGGAGCAAATGATACACTGACCGATGAAGCTGCACTGAAAATTATGCAGAAGCTGGTAAAACAAGGAAAAGATTCTGCTGCCGTTTACGAAGGACAAGGCCGTGCAGATCTCGCAGAAGAAGAAATGGCTCAGGTACGTGTCATCGAAGCATACCTTCCCAAACAACTTTCAGCTGAAGAACTGGAAGCTAAATTGAAAGAAATCATTGCACGTGTTGGTGCAACTAGCGGAAAGGATATGGGAAAAGTTATGGGTGTTGCCAGCAAAGAACTGGCCGGACTTGCCGAAGGACGTGCTATTTCTGCAAAAGTAAAAGAATTGTTGCAGTAATTCTCCTCCATCCAGAAAAGTTAGACTAAACCTTATACAAGATACGGAACTTTCCATGAGAGTTCCGTATCTTTTTTTATTGCTTAGAAAACAAGGTGTTATGTCTTATATAGCGAAAGCAAATAAGTCAACGAAAAGGTCATAAAAAAATGTTCTTTTTTTGTACAATTTTTCAAAAAAGATCTCGATGAATTTCCGAAAAATTCACGATGTTTTTCTAAAACTTCCTGTTATTTTATCCGAGTTACTTTCAGAGGCTATACATCTAAAACAATTCTTGCAAAACAGGAAGCGATTTCAACTCCGGAAAGTCAGGTAAATGTAAACGATAATATTCATTGATGATATCCAGACAACGATTCCGCTCCATCCGGTTCATAGCAAACAGATGCATTGTTTCATAATTCATACGCATCAGAGTACGTATATGAGAAGCCTCTTCCGGACGAACAAACATGCCATGATAAGGCTGAGAAGAAACAAAGCAAGCATTCAGCAAATCAAAATAGTCGCTGGAAGAATACTCTTCAACGTTGGGATAAAGCCCGAGAAAACGGGAAAGTCGCATTAAAAAGACCAGATGAAAATTGGCAAAACTGGTTTCACAAACATCCAGCCACTGTACAGAGTGAACCAGATAGGCAAATAAAGGAATATTGGTAGTTTCCTCCTTCAATGCACGATAAAGGAATTCTGCCAGAAACATGGCTATTGCCGATTTGTAAGGATCATAAGGCAATGACGTAAAGACGTACCAGGCTTTTGCCTCCTTGATGGGATGAATACCGGAACGAGGACGCATATCCGCCTCAAATTCCACGACAGACAAAGGCTGGAAAAGCACTTGCTTTACAGCTGATTTACGAGAACGCTGTGCCGGAATCAGAAAAGACATTCTGCCCGACTGCTCGGTATAGACATGCACGATATTTGCCTTGTCGTTATACTTTACCGTATGAAGAACTATGCCAACGTATTTTTGCAACATAACGGAGGCAAAGATACACATAATGCAAAAATCCCTGCATGTAAATAACAGTAATTATTTATCATGCAGGGCAACCATTTTATAAAAACTTTAATAAGAGAGAGAGCGACTTCAGATTTTCAGAGTCTCTCCTATTCTTTCCCCGAAGAAACCGGACACTCTGATATATTGCAAATATACAAGCTTTCAATAATCAAACTAAACCAGCTCAACTATACAAAAGGAATAAACGGTTGTTTTCCATGACCAAACGAGTAAAAATCGCACCTATCCGAACCAAAATTTCACGTACCCCGACAAACTGCAAATGATTTAATAAAAAAAATCACAGAAAGTTTTGCAGGAATGAAAATTCTTCATACCTTTGCATCCGCAATCGAGAGATATATGTCCTCGGAAAGCAAGTCAGGAATAATCCTGAATCTAAGGATGGCCCGTTCGTCTATCGGTTAGGACGCAAGATTTTCATTCTTGAAAGGGGGGTTCGATTCCCCCACGGGCTACATAATAAACAAAATCACGAACAATATTAAAGATTAGTCGAGATGGCAAATCACAAATCATCTATCAAAAGAATCAGACAAGAAGAAAAGAGAAGACTTCACAACAGATATTATGCTAAGACTATGCGTAACGCAGTGAAGAAACTTCGTGCAACTACTGACAAAGCAGAAGCTGTAGCTCTGTTCCCTAACGTACAGAAAATGTTGGATAAATTGGCTAAACGTAACATTATCCACAAGAACAAAGCTGCTAACTTGAAGTCAAAATTGGCTGCTCACATCAGCAAATTGGCTTAAGTAATTGCTCACTTTAAGGATATTAAGGCTGAATCGAAATGATTCGGCCTTTTGTCGTTTATACCTCACAATACCCCTTTTCTTCTGCCCGGAGATATTCGCAAGTTCATTTCACCTCCGATTCCTATATCAGACCTACACTTCAGAGCATCCTAAACTCCTCTCAACTCATACAGAAGGACAGTCTATAAAAACATATAATCACTTTTTTCTTAAAAAAAAGCACTATATTGCAACTGAAAAGGAATAGTCTTTTCAGTTGCAATCAGTTTCTGAAAAGAGCCTCTGAAAACGCAAAACTCTAAAAGTTATCGACAACCTGTTTTTTTTGCTTCACCTATTAAAAACCTATGATTATGAAAACCACAGTTTCTCTCTTTTTGTTTGTTACCATTCTTTTGTTGGGAAGCGGATGCAAAACCACAAACCTTGCAACCGAAAAAGTAAGCCATGAACAGGCAATACAAGCCCTGGAACAACACAGTTTCAAAATTGTAATAGAAGAAATCTACGACAAAAGCACTTCCAGAAGACGTCCGAAGCAACGATTCGCATCCGACTGCTACTTCAGCATGCAAGGCAATGAGGTTTCTTACTACATCTCACCCGAAGATATAGGCAGCCGGACTAAAAGATCTCCCCGACATGAATGTGGACTTACAGCCACACTGTCCAAAGGAGAAAAGCAAAAGAACGGAGACATTCATTACGAATTAAAGACCAATGGAGAGGCAACCAGAGTTTCCACCATGCTGATAATTCTTTATAAGGACACCAACCGATGCTTCGTCCGGCTGAGCAAAAGTTTTTTAGGAAGTAATTATAACTTTACGGGACACATCTTACCCCTATAAAACATTTCATCTGCCACGGACTGCCGCCGGACTGAAAACGACGACAGTCCGTATTGTATTCACACAAAGAATAAGCATAGAAGTTCACCATTTCCTATCCGAATTTCAAGTTTTTTAGAATCATAAGTTCGGTTATATCACGCTTTTTTAGTAATTTTGAACACTTAAAAAACTAGAAGTAAAAAGAGATGAGTGAAGAACTGATACCAAGCAGCGGAAACAATTACTCGGCAAGCAGCATCCAGGTGTTGGAAGGACTAGAAGCCGTACGTAAACGTCCCGCCATGTATATCGGCGATATTAGTGAAAAGGGATTGCACCATCTGGTGTACGAGGTAGTAGACAACTCTATCGATGAAGCCCTGGCCGGTTATTGTACCCATATAGAAGTAACAATCAACGAAGACAATTCAATCACCGTACAGGATAACGGTCGTGGTATTCCTGTCGATTTCCATGAAAAAGAGAAAAAATCGGCATTGGAAGTAGTTATGACTGTGCTGCATGCCGGAGGTAAATTCGACAAAGGTTCATACAAGGTATCCGGAGGTTTGCACGGTGTAGGTGTATCGTGTGTAAATGCTCTTTCTACACACATGACAACAAACGTATTCCGAAACGGAAAAATCTACCAGCAGGAATATGCATGCGGAAAGCCGCTCTATGCCGTAAAGGAAGTGGGTACTACCGATATCACCGGAACCCGACAGACTTTCTGGCCCGATGGAAGCATTTTCACTACCACCGAATATAAATATAATATCCTACAGGCACGTATGCGTGAACTGGCATACCTGAATAAAGGTATCACCATTACGCTAACCGACAAGCGCGAGAAAGAAGAAGACGGATCGTTCAAACAAGAAATTTTCCACTCAGAAGAAGGTGTAAAAGAGTTTGTCCGTTTCCTGAACTCGACAAACACTCCGCTTATCGACGATGTGATTTACCTGAATACAGAGAAACAGGGTATCCCTATCGAATGTGCTATCATGTACAATACAGGCTTCCGCGAAAACCTGCACTCGTATGTGAATAACATCAACACTATAGAAGGTGGTACACACGAAGCGGGCTTCCGTACAGCTTTGACTCGTGTACTGAAAAAATATGCTGAAGAAAGCAAAGCACTGGAAAAAGCAAAAGTAGAAATATCTGGTGAAGACTTCCGCGAAGGACTGATTGCCGTTATTTCAGTAAAAGTAGCAGAGCCACAGTTCGAAGGACAGACCAAGACTAAACTGGGTAACAACGAGGTAAGCGGTGCTGTAAATCAGGCTGTAGGTGAAGCTCTTACTTACTATCTGGAAGAACATCCGAAGGAAGCAAAAACGATTGTCGACAAAGTTGTTCTTGCGGCAACAGCACGTATCGCTGCCCGTAAGGCACGTGAATCGGTACAGCGCAAGAGCCCGATGGGTGGAGGCGGTCTGCCAGGAAAGCTTGCCGACTGTTCAAGCCGTACGGCAGAAGAATGTGAATTGTTCCTTGTCGAGGGTGACTCAGCAGGTGGTTCTGCAAAACAAGGACGCAGCCGCCAGTTCCAGGCCATTCTTCCATTGCGTGGTAAGATCCTGAATGTAGAGAAAGCCATGTGGCATAAAGCATTCGAAAGCGATGAGGTAAACAATATCATCCAGGCACTAGGGGTACGTTTCGGTGTAGACGGAACTGAAGATAGCAAGAAAGCGAACATCGACAAGCTCCGTTATCACAAGGTGATCATCATGACCGATGCCGATGTCGATGGTTCTCACATCGACACCCTTATCATGACATTGTTCTACCGCTATATGCCTGAAGTAATTCAGGGCGGACACCTTTACATCGCCAACCCGCCTCTGTACAAATGCTCGAAAGGTAAAATCAGCGAATATTGTTACACTGATGAAGAACGTCAGGCATTTATGCAGAAATATGGTGACGGAACAGAAACCGGTATTCACACACAGCGCTACAAAGGTTTGGGTGAAATGAATCCGGAACAGTTGTGGGAAACAACCATGAATCCGGAAACACGTATACTGAAACAGGTAAGCATTGAAAATGCGGCTGAAGCCGACTATATATTCTCCATGTTGATGGGGGACGATGTTGCTCCGCGCCGTGAATTTATTGAAAAACATGCTACCTACGCTAACATTGATGCGTAGTGCATTTTTTATAAACCAAATTTTTAAATCCATCCTCACATCTTACAATGAGGAAAGCTCCGGAAACAATTTCCGGAGCTTTTTTATTTTTACGGCTTGCCTCAGAATCTCACAAACCGGTATTCCTCTCTCCATTTATAACTATTTGAAACCTGTAAAAAGGAAAATCCAATCCCTCTCCGAATAAAAAATTACACAGGGGATAAAAGCGTTTTTTCGGTTTTATTGTTTATTTTTGAAAAGACAATTAAACTAATACTTCGAAACAAGATGAAACTGATATTCCGAATCCAGTATCGTACGCTATGGGGAGAAGAAGTACGCATCATCTTCGATGAAGATGAGAATCAGTCAGTAGCCCTGTCTACCCGCGACGGCGTCGAATGGCAAGGCAGTTGCGACTACCAGTTGTCACCATGCGACGCACCTCTCACCTACCGGTACGCTATATATAGAGATAATTCATGTACACGTAAAGAACTGGGAGCCATCTCCCACATCATCTATCCGGGCAATGCCCAGCAGAGTTGTTATATTATAGACGACTGCTGGCGTGACTTACCAGAAAACAATTACCAGTACAGCTCTGCGTTCAACGGGAAATATACTCCGGTCAGCCCTGTCAGGCTGAACGACAATGTAGGAAGTTGCATAACATTCCGTGCCTTATGTCCGGGACTGAGCAGCAAAGAACAATCGCTCGGTCTGATAGGCAGTTGCAATGCCTTGGGCAACTGGGAATACTGCCGTCCCATACGTATGCGTGAAGTCCGCCCTAACGTATGGCAACTGACGGTAGACGCCTCATCGCTGAAATTTCCTTTCGAATATAAATTCGTAGCAGTCAGCAATAAAACCGGAGCCGTAGTGGCATGGGAAACACGAAACAACCGGATATTCCATACACAACCCTTACAGCGGGGAGAAACATATTTTCCACCTGAAACAGAAGTTTTTTTCAATACTCGCAGCTTGCGTGTAGCCGGATGTGCCATACCGGTATTTTCGCTTCGCTCGGAAGCAAGTTTCGGTGTAGGCGACTTTGGCGACCTGAAGACATTCATTACATGGGCATCGGCTACAAAACAGAAAGTCGTACAGATACTTCCAATCAACGATACGACAATGACAGATACATGGATGGATTCATATCCATACAACAGTATATCCATTTATGCTTTCCACCCGATGTATATTGACCTGCGCCAGCTTCCTGCATTGCAGAACGAAAAAGCCAGCCAAATGTTCGAAGAGCAGCGTATCCGCCTGAACAGTCTTCCGCAAGTAGACTATGAAGAGGTGAACAAACAGAAAAGAAGTTATCTGAGAATGCTTTTCGAACAAGAGTCAGAAAATATTCTAACATCTGAAAGCTTTGAAGCCTTTTTCCGCGACAACAAAGAATGGCTCATTCCATATGCAGCATACAGCTACCTGCGTGATCTGAATCACACTTCCGACTTCAACAACTGGGGAGAGTATAGCAGATACGACAAAGAACAAATCCAGGAGTTATGTAATCCGGACAGTACTGCATACAGTAAAATAGCATTCTACTACTTCCTGCAATATGAATTGCATGTGCAGTTGCTTGCCACTTCCGACTATGCACGAAGCAAGGGAGTCATTATCAAAGGAGATATTCCTATCGGTATCAGCCGTACAAGTGTAGAAGCATGGGTAGAACCGTATTACTTCAACATGAACGGACAGGCTGGAGCACCACCAGACGCATTCTCTACCAACGGACAGAACTGGGGTATGCCGACTTACAACTGGGATGTAATGGCAAAAGATAACTACAGCTGGTGGCAAAAACGTTTCCGGAAAATGGCAGAATACTTTACCGCTTACCGTATCGACCATATACTGGGCTTTTTCCGCATTTGGGAAATCCCCTATCATTCAGTACACGGTTTGCTGGGACAGTTTGTACCTTCCCTCCCGATGAGTAAAGAAGAAATTCAGAGTTTCGGACTGGCTTTCAGCAAGGAAACAATGACACGTCCGTTTATCAATGATTATATACTGAATACGGTATTCGGCGAACATAGTGAGGAAGTAAAAGAAACCTTCGTAAAACGGTTGCATCATGATATTTACGTCATGCGACCTGAATTTGATACACAACGGAAGGTAGAAGCTTACTTTGCCGACAAACCTGATGCTGAAAGTCAGGACATAAAAGAAAAGCTTTACGCACTGATCAGTGATGTACTTTTCATCCCCGACCGTGACAACCCGGAAATGTATCATCCACGAATCGCCGTTCAGAATGATTATATCTTCAAGCAGCTAAGAGAACAGAATCAGGAAGCATTCAATCATCTGTACAATCATTACTATTACCAGCGACATAATGAGTTCTGGTATCACGAAGCAATGAAAAAACTTCCTGTTCTGACACAGGCTACATCGATGCTGGTATGTGGAGAAGATCTCGGAATGGTTCCCGACTGTGTACCATGGGTTATGAACCAGCTGCAAATTCTGTCACTTGAGATCCAGCGAATGCCCAAGAGCCCGGCACACGAATTCGGACAGGTTCACGAATATCCTTTCCAGTCTGTATGTACGATAGGTACACATGATATGTCTACTTTCAGAGGCTGGTGGGAAGAAGATAAAGAACTGACCGAACGCTTCTACCATCAGGAACTAGGACATTGGGGCAATGTTCCTGAACACGCACCAGAGTGGCTGTGCGAGGAAGTCATACGCCAGCATTTGGAGAGTCCGTCTATGCTCTGTATACTGACATGGCAAGACTGGACTTCGATGGACAGTACACTTCGCAATCCGGATATCAATATCGAACGAATCAATGTTCCTGCCGATCCGCGTCATTACTGGCGCTGGCGTATGCATATTACGCTGGAAGAGCTGATGAAACAGGATGAATTTAATGAATACATACGCTCGATGATTGAAGAGAGCGGAAGAAGTGTTTCGGAACAAACCGAAGAGGCAGAATAAGAAAATTTATATCTGATACACCGAATACTCAATATCAATTAAAAAAGGCTCTATCACTTTCCGAAACGGAATTTGATAGAGCCTTTTATATTGCTTAATAGAATCTGTAAGTCTTTAGAACTATTCTGTACGATTATTCTTTGATACGAATCAGCAAGTTGGCAAGAATAGCAGTCAGTCCACCGGTTGTAATACCTGACGCAAAAATATTACGCAATGTTTCCGGCAACTGACAAAGTATATCGGGTACAAGTTCTACACTCAGACCAAAAGAGAAACTCAGAGCCATAACCAGTGTAGCTTTACGGTCAATCTTCTGTGCAGCAATAATACGGATACCGGCTGCAGCTACTGTACCAAACATCAACAAAGTAGCTCCACCAAGCACAGGCTCGGGCATCAGCGAAAATACAAGTCCTACAGCTGGGAACAAGCCGAGAACAATCAGGAAGCCGGCAATGTAATAACCTACATAGCGGCTGGCCACTCCTGTAAGCTGTATCATACCGTTGTTCTGTGCAAAAATTGAATTTGGGAAAGAATTGAAGAAACCAGCCAACATAGAGTTGAATCCATCTGCCAGAATACCTCCAGAAGCGCGTTTCACAAAAGTTTCCCCTTCTACCGGTTCACCCGAAATCAGAGAATTGGCAGTAATATCACCATAAGCCTCTATTGCAGTAATCAGATAAACCAATGCCAATGCAATGATAGAAGAAATATCGAACGAAATACCATAGCGGAAAGGTACAGGTATATTGAAACCACCATAACTCTGTACAGCCGAGAAATCTACCATTCCCAATGCCCATGCTGTGATATAGCCGATAACCAGACCAATAACAATGGAGCTCATACGCAGATAGCGGTTTGAACTTCGGTTAAATATGATAATCAATATCAGAACAAGAGCAGCAAGACCAACATGCTCTATCGCTCCAAATGTTCCATTTGCCTGTGCAACAGCACCTCCGCCACATGCAGAAATACCTACTTTTATCAGACTCATACCGATAAGCGTCACAACAATACCCGAAACCAGCGGAGTAATAACACGGCGAGTATATTTCAATACACGGCTAATAAGCATCTCTACCGAAGAAGCAACGATACACGCTCCAAAAATAGCAGAAAGACCTCCTGTCAGTCCGGCTGAAATGATAGGTCCGATAAACGAGAAACTGGTTCCCTGAATACAAAGTAATCCACAGCCGACCGGTCCTACCCGACGGCACTGAATAAATGTAGAAACACCAGATGCAAACAAAGCCATAGAAACGAGAAAACCAGTTGTTTCCAAATCAAGTTTTAACGCACCGGCAATAATCAACGGAGGAGTAATAATAGCAACAAAGATAGCCAACAGATGTTGCAAAGCAGCAAAAATTGTTTCTTTCACAGGCGGACGGTCATTCAGTCCGTAAATCAGCCCCGCCCCCGGAGCTTGTGTCTGTTCTTTTTCCATTAAAACTAATACTAACTTTTTAAAATATGAAAAATAAAAAAATGAAGGAACTGTATTCCAGACTCAAAAATACAGTTCCTCCACGAAAAATTACTCTTTTATTTTAATTTCGCAATGATCCAAGCTTTCGATAATAGCCAATGATTCTACATGAATACCTTGTGCACGCAAGTAGTCACCACCATGCTGGAATGACTTCTCTATCAAAAATCCCATACCCACAAGTTCTGCTCCTGCCTTTTGTACCAGGTCTATGATTCCTTTTGCCGCATTACCATTTGCAAGGAAATCATCGATAAACAATACCTTATCTCCCGGACACAAATAGTCACTGCTGACACATACCTCATACGAACGGTCTTTTGTAAACGAATACACCGTAGTAGTAAGCATGTTTTCCATTGTACTGGGTTTCTTTTTCTTTGCAAAGACAACAGGAAGCTCGAGCAAATATCCTACCATTATAGCCGGAGCAATACCACTGGCCTCGATAGTCAGTATTTTATTGATTTTTGTACTAGCAAAACGGCGTACAAACTCTACCGCCATAGATTTCATCAGAATCGGGTCCATCTGATGATTAATAAAATTATCTACTTTTAATATTCCTCCCTCAAAACATTTACCATCGCGCAAGATACGTTCCTTGAGTGCCTTCATATACCAAAAAGAGCTTTAATTGTTTTATATTTTAAATATTTTGCAAATTTACACGTTTTTATCTTATTTCCGGCAATGCTTGAGGGAGAGATATTATGCAAAACTAAAAATTATCCAACTTTAGGTACGTCGTTCACTGTTATATCTTCTGTTTCACCATCTGTTTGCCAGTCTGAAATATCACTGCCTTCAATGATCAGGCTTTCCTTTTCTATTTTCACTTTATACTTATAACATTTTCCTCCTACCAGATGTCCTTTCATTGCTTCAGTATAAGCTTCGTACGCAAATCCGTCACGTTCATATGAAATAGAAAACTTCAATGTACCATCTTCTGATGTCGGATTCAGCAAAACGGCTATCTCATAGCCTTCTTCTGTAATAGCTACTCCTTCCGGCTCCATATCCAACAAGAGTTTATTGACTTCCGGACTTTCGGCCATTGGCTGCATCTTTCCTTCCGTAAAATTATAGATATATTTCGAAGCAATTCCTTTTCCTTCAAAGCCAGCAGTCTTCAATGTTGTTTCAGCATCTTTTTCATTCTTTACGAGAGTGACCAGTACCAGACTGCAAGTATGTTTAAACGCAGATTCATCAGTAAAAGATACCTTACCAGAATTGGTCTGATAGTTGCAAGTTTTATTGGCTACCAGAAAATCCCACTTCCCGATATTCTCCAACGTTCCATCCTGCTCGCTCAAATCCGGCATAGGCACATTAGCACGCTGAGCTCCTTCTGCATATGGATAAAAGGCACAAAAATCATAATCATTCTTCTGGTCCGGCCAAAACAAAGGAGTATCCGGCTGCCAGACACTCTCACCCAATGTCCACGAAATAGCATCATCTCCTTCGGGCATGAAAAATCCTATCTTATCACCTTGCACGAACGTTGTATGTCCGTCTTGTTGAGTAGTCGTTCTTGATATAATTTCTCCCGCAACAGAAGCTTGTAAGTTCAAAGCCAAAGAATCTGATGAAATACCCTCTGATAAATCTCTCTGCTGACATGATGCCAGTACCCCAATGGCCAGACACGACCATTTTACCAATGTCTTCTTCATAATGATAAATATTAATTTATAAAATCATTAATCCATTAACGCATACCATTTTCTTTTTATACCATTTTTGTACAATATTTACTTTCATGAAGCCAGAAACGAAAAAGTAATCAAAATGTATTTTGTTATAGAAATGAAAAAACATTGTAGCAACAATTGAAACAGGAAGAACATTTAAGTTTCGGTTTACACAAATAAGAATAAATAATTTCGACTTTACAGAATTATATCGTAAGTTTGTACAAATCAATAATAGCTAAAAACATGAAGAAACTTTCATTATTATTATCTTTTCTTCTCCTCGTCTTGTCGGGCTATGCACAACAAGCGAAATATGTATTTTATTTCATCGGTGATGGAATGGGAGTAAACCAAGTTCAAGGTACAGAATTATACCGTGGTGAACTGGAAGGCAAAATAGGTATTACACCTATCTGGTTCACACAGTTTCCTTACGCAACTACCGCCACTACTTTTTCGGCAACTAACGGAGTTACTGACTCTGCCGCAGCCGGTACAGCTCTTGCAACAGGAAACAAGACTCAAAACGGTACGATAGGGATGAAGCAAGATTTGCAGACCGAAGTCAGCAGTGTCGCTGTATGGGCAAAAAATAAAGGTTGCCGGGTAGGTGTGACAACTAGTGTAAGTGTAGACCACGCAACTCCAGCAGCTTTCTATGCTCACGATCCCAGCCGTGGAAGTTATTATAAAATAGGTACAGATTTATATAAAGCCGGATTTGACTTTTATGCAGGTTCAGACTTTATCGATCCGAACAATAAAGACAACAAGGATGGCAATTCTGAAAACCTGTACACTATGGCCGAAAAAAATGGTTATACAATTGCAAGAGGATATAAAGACATATCTGAAAAAATGCAAGAAGGCAGACAAAATGAATTCTGTTCCAGTCAGGAAAAAAGCTTCAGAAAAAAGACCGATACAGCCAATTCCTAATGCAATAGACCGTAACTAAAGACGACTTGAACTCTTGCAAGACATAACCCGTTCGGCAATAAATTTCCTGTCGAAAGATTTGTCTAAAGGATTTTTCCTGATGGTAGAAGGGGGAAAAATAGACTGGGCATGCCATAGCAATGATGCAGCTACTGCCTTCCATGAAGTAGCCGACATGGATGAAGCGGTAAAGGTCGCTTATGAGTTTTATTCTCAGCATCCGGATGAAACACTTATCGTAGTTACTGCCGACCATGAGACAGGAGGATTTGTGTTGGGTACGGGAGCTTATAAACTAAATTTGCAAGTTCTTAAGAACCAAAAAGTGAGTGAAAGCGGTTTTACCCGTATTCTGAACGAATTGCGCAAAAAGTACAACAACAATGTTTCCTGGGAAAAAGTACAACAAGCTCTGAAAGAAAATTTCGGTTTCTGGGACAAAGTAAAACTTAACGAAAAGCAGGAAGAACGTCTGTTGGCTAAATACAACGACACGTTCAAGGGTAAAGAAGCCAAATTAGAAAAGAGCGAATATGCACAAGACGAGCCTTTGGCAGCAGAAGCTAAACGTATTATCGATGAAATCGCTTTGGTTGGCTGGACCAGCGGAGGACATTCAGCCGGATATGTACCTGTATTTGCAATCGGTGCCGGAGCAGACCTCTTCCAAGGAAGAATTGACAATACAGAAATACCTATAAAGATAGCTAAGGCAGCCGGATATACAGCTGAATAACCCAATCACTCGAAAGTTAGATAGGGAGATAATCTTTTCAGGTCTTTCTCGGTAAACTCCTCAAACATGGAGAGCTGAGAAAGACCTTTTATTTTACCTCGTTTACGGCGATACTCCATAATGGCTTTAGCCTTATAAAGTCCATATAAGGATGTGATCTCAATTTATCCAAAGAGGCACTATTTACCTGAATCTTATGTAAACCAGCAGGTGTAACGACAAACCACTTATTCAGTTCAACTCCAACATGAGGTACTTCCTGTAGTTGTGACACATCATAGAAACCTCCAAGGCGCTGTCGGTAAACTACAATCATACGTGCCAATGTACTCCCAATGCCGGGAATACGCTTCAGAATGGAAGTATCTGCTTTGTTCAAATCGACTATTGTTCCCTCCTCATATTTAGGTATGTAAGGTATTGTATCTTTTAATTGTCTAAAAGGTATCTGTACGAACATGACTGACTGATACAAGTGGGGCAATCGTAATATAAGGCTTCAGCTTCTGATACACTTCTTCCTTTAAGCCATATATACGGGAAAAAGACTCCGGTGAACGGAAAACTCCTCCTTTCGCTCGATACTTCAGTATATTACGAACAATATAAACCGGAAGTCCTAACTGACGTAATAATACAGAATCTGCGGTATTCGGATCGAAGGGTTGCAATACGACAGATATTTCATTCTTTGGAGTGTGACTCTTACGTATTTTTCCTGTTCTTCCAAATTGGCAAGAAATGAATCGATTTCCTCACTTTCGGACAACGTAACAGGTACCTCCACCGGACGTAAGTATTCCATAACAGCCCATATTCCCAACAATAATAAAGCTATAGCCAACAAGAGAAGAATTACCCGTCGTTCCGATTTAGTATAATAAAAGAAATCTTTCCACATCGGTTTATCCTAACAGTCCGAGTTCATTCATAAAAATTAAAGCAATACCAATAGGAGCTATAAACTTTAAAATAAAAATATAAACAGGGTAAAATGTAGCTTTCAATGTTCCATAATTAGTCACTTCATCACGTACTATACGGCGATCGATAACCCAACCGACAAATATAGCAGCAAACATACCACCCAAAGGAAGCATAATTTTTGCTGTCAGGAAATCCAATGCATCAAATAAATTCATTCCAGCTATCGTATAACTACTCCAATCGCCCAATGCCAATGAAGAAACAATTCCAATCAGCAGACTGGATACAGTGATGATAGTTGCAGCTTTACTACGAGTAAAATGAAATTTCTCATGCAAAAATGCTGTAGAAACCTCATGCAGTGAAATTGTAGAAGTCAAAGCTGCTAATGCCAACAATACATAAAACAGAATGGAACAAACATACGCTAGCAACGGAACTCCACTAAATGCCTGTTGAAAGACATTCGGCAATGTAATAAAGATAAGTGAAGGACCTGCATCGGGCTCTATACCTACGGAAAAAGCAGCCGGAAAGATTATCAGTCCAGCCAGTACAGCCACAAATGTATCAATGAGTCCGACACTCATTGCTGTATGTCCCAAACGGGTTTCTTTCCCAAAATAGGACGCATATGTAGACAGACATCCCATGCCTAGACTTAAAGAAAAGAAGGCCTGTCCCATGGCACCAAGAAAAACATCAGGTGTTATTTTACTAAAATCTGGAGTCAGCAAGAACTCTATACCTTTTTCTGCACCAGGAAGCATAACCGAACAAACTGCCAGTACAACAACCAGAATAAAGAGTAAAGGCATCAATACTTTAGAGGAACGTTCAATTCCTTTCTGTACCCCTTTTACAATCACAAAATGAGTAAGCAGCATAAAAACTGTCAGCCATATCAAAGGGCGTATAGGATTCTGAGAAAACTGCTGAAACATCGAAACAAATTCAGATGAGGATTTACCGGCAAACTGTCCGGTCGCAGCTTCAAAAACATATTCCAACGTCCATCCTGCTACAACAGAATAATATCCTAATATCAGAAAGCCTGTCAGTACACCTAAATATCCGACCCACTTCCAATAACCTTTTGGCGCCAAAACCTTAAAAGCCTCTCCGGTACTAGCCTTCGAATGCCGTCCAATAGTAAACTCGGCAATCATAATCGGAAGACCTAAAATAAAAATGCATCCTAAGTATATCAAAATAAAGACAGCTCCCCCATGGTTTCCTGTTTCATATGGGAAGCGCCATATATTACCTAACCCAACTGCCGAACCAGCAGCTGCTAAAATAGCTCCTAACCTACTGCCAAAACTTACTCGATCATTATGATGCATAAGACTTTTTGTATAGTTTGTACAATTATAAGGCGCAAAAAT
>ENA-OQBV01000099-OQBV01000099.1-human-gut-metagenome-genome-assembly--contig:-NODE-99-length-48695-cov-4.272669_pt1 | contig 48695 bp, 45 predicted proteins | sample MGYA00242750_ERZ504559 | MGnify/ENA primary metagenome ERZ504559 (study PRJEB26092, sample SAMD00036230) | human gut metagenome | host: Homo sapiens | study: EMG produced TPA metagenomics assembly of... | reverse complement strand
TTTTTTATAGTGCTAGTTGCAAAAAAAAATCTTTTTTCTTTCCGCTGCTCAGTGGATTTCTTCACCGGCAGTTTTTTGTGCGGCTTTTATTTCGTTGTAACAGTATTTGATGATAGATTTTCTGGTTATGATCCCGATGAAGGAGCCCTGGTCATCTACCACCGGTACGAAGTTCTGATTAATGGCGCGATCCAGGAGATCTTCCATATTGGAATCTGCATGGACTGGTTTATAGGTGGCGCGACGTGGGATCGCCATGATCGGGATTCCTTCTGTTTCCTTGATGTCGTGAATATCTGCACGGCGCATGCCCCAGAGGAGATCTCCCTCTGAGATAGTGCCAAGATATTTGCCGTCCATGGTGAGGATAGGAATGCAGGAGTACTTGCGGTGCTCCATTTTTTCGAGGGTCTGGCGAAGAGTTTCATCCTCAAAGATGTAGGCTACTTCGCTTTTGGGAATCAGAAAAAACAGAATGTTCACGTTATTACCTCATTTCCGCGAAAATTATAAATAAATCTGTAGGCTGTTTTAGAGAAGCTGAAGTCCGTGTGTCTCTGCAGCATCTGTGATCTCCTTCGGCCAGAGAGAGACATGTACTTCTCCGATGTGTGCTTTACGAAGGAAGAACATACAGATCCTGGACTGTCCGATACCACCACCGATGGTGTACGGAAGCTCTTTGTTCAGGATTGCTTTCTGGAATGGAAGCTCTCTTCGGTCATCACAGCCTGCTTCGGTAAGCTGACGGTCAAGTGCGTCCTCGTCAACACGGATTCCCATTGAGGAAAGCTCAAGGGCAATGTCAAGTACCGGATAGTATACGAGGATATCACCGTTCAGTTCCCAGTCATCATAGTCCGGGGCACGTCCGTCGTGGCGCTCGCCGTTGGTGAGGGTTTTGCCGACTTTCATAAGGAAGACAGCGCCCTTTTCACGGGTGATCCGATATTCACGTTCCTTCGGTGTGCAGTCCGGATACATGTCAAGAAGCTCCTGAGTTGTGATAAAGAAGATATCCTTTGGAAGGATCTCCTCGATGTAGTCATACTGTACAGCCATGTATTTCTCAGTTTTACGAAGGACACTGTAAATGGTGCGTACGGTTTCCTTGAGAGTCTCCATGGAACGTTCTTCTTTGGAGATGATCTTTTCCCAGTCCCACTGGTCTACGTAAACAGAGTGGATATTGTCCAGATCTTCATCCCGGCGGATGGCTACCATATCTGTGTAAAGACCTTCTCCGTGAGAAAATCCGTATTTTTTCAGTGCGTAGCGTTTCCATTTGGCAAGGGAGTGTACGATCTCGGCGTTGCTTCCTTCGATAGCCTTGATATCAAAGCTTACCGGGCGCTCTACACCATTAAGGTTGTCGTTAAGGCCGGATTCCGGTGCTACAAATGTTGGAGCGGATACTCGAAGAAGGTTCAGCTTCTGTGAGAGTGTCTGCTGGAAGAAATCTTTTACTGTTTTGATCGCAATCTGTGTGTCATGGAGGTTCAGGTCTGCATGATAGGTTGCGGGGATTGTGATTGTATTCATTATCGGCTCCTCCTGATGATTTTTAGGCTTATTGCTCTGTGGGGTATTATAGCAGAAAATGGGTGGAGTGGCAATATAATGAGAGGGGAAGTCTTTTGAGGTATCGTAGAAAAATACTGGGTATTAAATGCCTGGTGTGATATACTGAAAAAAGAATGCTTATGTTTACGATGGAAATATAATATCCGTTTTGACGGATAGAATGGAGGGAGCTTATGGCAGGTCAAAGGTGTCAGGTTTGTGGGGGTAAGGTTGTAAATGGCAGGTGTTCATTATGTGGGATGCCTTACAGAAATGATGAGGTGTTATATCATCTGAATGAGCCCCGGGAGATACATTATAAACATGCTTCCGCCAAAGTGCGGGATATGATGCGGCAGTATGGACAGGATGCTGATCAAACAACACAACATAACGGAAACGTAAACCGGAATACGAACGCAAATCGGAATACAAACATAAACCGGAATACGAATGCAAGCCGCAATACCGATTTGAATCGGAATCTAACCGGAAGCCGGAATACAGGTGCAGCAGCCGGACGTAAGACTGCAGCGGCAGTTAATACCAGGAATAAAACAACAGTGGGCAGAAATCGTGCAGAAGTTTTAGACCAGGGAAAAAAACAGCAAAAAAAAGATCAGAAAAGCAGTGGGGCAGGCTGGATCATATGGTTTATAGTGACACTGGCCATTCTGCTTCCGAAATTATGGGATTTTCTTGCAGACTGGATCGGAACGAATTTGTGAGAATATTTTTGCAGTGAGATCAGGCAGTGCTAAGTGTCTGTATTTTCGTGTATACAGAAATATCCCTTTTCTTTTCTCCTCAGCTGTGTTATACTCATGCCTAGCACAACATATAGATGAAAAACAATATATAGAGAATATAGGTACTATATATAGTATTTTGCATAGCGACTTATATATAGCACAGGGAGGGATGAGCAATGTTATATGTGATCAAGAAAGACGGGACAAGAGAGGAGTTTAATCCGCAGAAGATCGTGGCTGCCGTGAACAAATCCGCAGAGCGTATTCTTTATACTTTTTCAGACAAGGAGAAGGATTTTATCTGCCGTTTTGCCCAGGAGCATGCGGATTCCCTTGGAAAGAATGAGATCGAGATCCAGGAGATGCACAACATCGTGGAGGGGGCTCTGGAGCGTGTGAATCCGGCAGTTGCCAAGAGCTATCGTGATTATCGGAATTACAAGCTGGATTTTATCCATATGATGGATGATGTCTATACCAAGAGTCAGGCAATCCGTTATATCGGTGATAAAAGTAATGCCAATACAGACAGCGCCCTTGTTGCCACGAAACGAAGCCTGATCTTTAATGAGCTGAACAAGGAACTCTATCGGAAGTTTTTTATGAACCGTAATGAGCTTCAGGCATGTAAGGATGGCTACATTTATATTCATGACCAGTCTGCACGTCTGGATACCATGAATTGCTGTCTGTTCGATGTGGCAGCTGTTTTAAGTGGCGGTTTTGAGATGGGCAATGTCTGGTATAACGAGCCGAAGACTCTGGATACAGCCTTTGATGTTATGGGGGATATCATTCTCAGTACAGCAGCACAGCAGTATGGTGGCTTTACAGTGCCAGAGGTTGATAAGATCCTGGCACCGTATGCAAAGAAGAGCTATGATAAATATATTTCCGAATTTATGAAATACTCGGATGAGAGCTGGAGTGGCCGTGAGGAGAGAGCTATTGAGTATGCTCTTGATAAGGTCCGCAGGGATTATGACCAGGGCTGGCAGGGAATTGAGTACAAGCTGAATACCGTCGGTTCTTCCAGAGGTGATTATCCGTTTGTTACGGTGACACTTGGTCTCGGAACCGAGCAGTTTGAGAAGATGTGTACGATTTCCCTTCTTGAGGTTCATCAGGGAGGACAGGGTAAGGCCGGACACAAGAAACCGGTACTTTTCCCGAAGATCGTATTCCTTTATGACAAAGAGATTCATGGTCCCGGAAAGTGCTGTGAGGATATTTTTGAGGCTGGTGTGGAGTGTTCCTCCAAAACCATGTATCCGGACTGGCTGTCTATGTCCGGCGCAGGCTATATTTCCAGTATGTACAGGAAATACAAGAAGGTCATCAGCCCGATGGGATGCCGTGCTTTCTTAAGTCCGTGGTATGAGCGTGGCGGTATGGAGCCGGCGGATGAGAATGATACGCCTGTTTTTGTGGGACGTTTTAACATTGGTGCGGTAAGCCTTCATCTTCCGATGATCCTTGCAAAGGCCAGAGCGGAGAGCAGAGATTTCTATGAGGTCCTGGATTTCTATCTGGAAATGATCCGTAACCTGCATATCCGCACTTACGAATATCTGGGACAGATGCGTGCATCCACCAACCCGCTTGCATACTGTGAAGGCGGTTTCTATGGCGGACATCTGAAACCGAATGAAAAGATTGGCAAGATCCTGAAGCCTATGACAGCTTCCTTCGGTATCACAGCGTTAAATGAGCTTCAGGAACTTTACAATGGCAAATCCATTGCCGAGGATGGGGCGTTTGCTCTGGAGGTTCTGAAATATATCAATGACAAGGTAAATCAGTACAAGAAGGAAGATGGTTATCTTTATGCGATCTACGGAACACCGGCAGAGAGTCTTTGTGGCCTGCAGGTAGAGCAGTTCCGTAAGATGTATGGAATCATTGAGGGCGTTTCTGACAGACCATATGTGAGCAACAGCTTCCACTGCCATGTAACAGAGGATGTAACTCCGATCGAGAAACAGGATCTGGAGGGACGTTTCTGGGAACTCTGCAATGGAGGTAAGATTCAGTATGTACGTTATCCGATCGGCTACAATAAGGAAGCTATCCGTACACTGATCCGCAGAGCCATGGATCTGGGATATTATGAGGGAGTGAACCTTTCTCTTGCATACTGTGACGATTGTGGTCATGAGGAACTGGAGATGGATGTATGCCCTGTCTGCGGTTCCAGAAACCTGACCAAGATCGACCGTATGAACGGATATCTTTCCTACAGCCGTGTCCATGGAGATACCCGCCTGAATGAGGCGAAGATGGCTGAGATCGCTGAGCGAAAATCTATGTAAATGCTAGCTGTCCGATCAACTGTGGAACAGTGATCGGACAGCTAGACAATATAAAAATATCCCGCAGAGCTGCCGGTAAGACCAGCAGCCGTCTGCGGGATATTTTTATGTAAAGTGAAGTTTTATAGTTCACTTTGTATTCTGAGTCCGTAAAATGATCATTTAATGATAGTTCCGGTCTTCTCACGGTAGCCGTCTTTTGCATGGGCCATGTCTGTGATGATGGTACGGCGTCCGGTTCCCTTCTCCACGAAGGAAACACCTGCTTCGATCTTAGGAAGCATGGAGCCTGCCGCAAACTGTTTGCCGGCAATATATTTCTTGGCATCTTCTGTGGAAATAGTATCCAGATAAGATTCGTGATCCGTATTATGGTCAAGGCTTACTTTCTCGACGCTTGTAAGGATCATCAGAGTGTCAGCGTTCAGTTCTTCTGCAAGAAGTCCTGCTGCCAGGTCTTTCTCGATGATGGCGCTGGCACCATTCAGCTGAGTTCCCTGCTCAAGAACCGGGATTCCGCCGCCGCCTGCGGCAATGACGATTTGCTCTGCTGCAGAGAGGACCTTTACGGTTTCAATCTCTACGATCTTCTGTGGCTTCGGTGCTGCAAGGATACGTCTGTACTGGCCCTCGCCCACCTTTGTGACAAAGTTTCCTTTTTCTTCTTCAGCCTCGGCCTCTTCTGCGTTAAGAACACGTCCAATGATCTTTTCCGGCTCTGCAAATGCTTCATCGTATGGATCGATGACAACCTGTGTCAGAACTGTGCTGACCGGTTTGTAGATCCCTCTGGAGATAAGCTCAGCACGGATGGCGTTCTGAAGGTCATAGCCGATATAACCCTGGCTCATGGCGGAACATACGGACATTGGTGCAAATGTATAATCAGGATGTGCCTTACCGAATTCATTCATTGCGGTGTGGATCATCCCTACCTGCGGACCGTTGCTGTGGGAGATCACTACGCGGGTTCCCTCCTCTACCAGATCTGCGATTACCTTCGCTGCGAGTTTTGTAGCTGTTTTTTGCTCTGGAAGTGTGGTGCCAAGTGCCCGGTGGCCTAATGCAACTACTACGGTTTTTTCGCTCATAGGAAATACCTCGTTTCTCTTAAAAATTGGAATGAAATCAGTTACTGTATTCAGTAACGAGTACATCGAAAACGATGCACGAGTATTATATTTTATTATAAAAGACCTATGTGGGAAATGCAATAGAAAATCGAGTGTTTTCCGAGACAGGAAAAACCGCCTGATCCAGTCAGACGGTTTGATTCCTACTATTTTTTGAGGGGGGAGATAGAGAGTGGTTTTTCATCTATCCAACATCTATTATATAGAGAAAATATGTTTAAAATATGTCGTTAATCTAAAAGAAATGGAAAATTTATAAAGAAAGTTTAAACAAACTTTATAATTTTTATATCCGGTTGCGCATGGTCTGAAAATGTGATACATTGAAAAAGTCTTGATCCTGCATTCTGCGGGATCTGTTCACGCATCGTTTCGATGCAGAAATCCATTTTATTTTATCGAAAAAACATTGATCATGCACCATTTGCCGGGGAGGGATGCCTTTGTCTGTGGAAAAGTAAGTTTCTGTAAAAAAAAACATGTGTATAAGAAATGCCAGATCAGGCAGAAATGAGGAAGAGCCATGAAAAACAGAATATGGAAACAGATGAAGAAAGCCGGAATTGTGACAGTGCTGGCAGGAGCCATGCTGGGAGGAACAATAGAACCGAAGCTGACTCTGGGAGCAGATTTTTTGCCGGGACAGGCACCGTTTATCGATCAGAGTGTGTTCTGGAAAGACATAGAATCCGGACAGGCGGAGCTTGGGATCCGGATTCGCGGCCTGAATGAATGGCTGTCCGGGAGAAGGTTTTCGGAGGATAAGGAGAAAAATGAGAAGTGGGACGATGAACTTCAGAAGATTGAAGATCCATCGGTGGAGCAGGAAGAAGAGATAGAACAGGAGCTGCCGGAGGATGACTTGCAGCAGGAAGAAGAGCCGGAGCAGGAGTTGCCAGAGGATGACTTGCAGCAGGAAGAAGAGCCAGAGCAGGAGCTGTCGGAGGATGACTTGCAGCAGGAAGAAAAGACAGAACAGGAACTTCCAAAGGATGACTTGCAGCAGGAAGAGAAGGCAGAACAGGAATTGCCGGTGGATAAGGTTGTGGAAGGAATCGGAATAGAAATGGAGGAAGGATATGAGCACGTGGAGCAGCTGGCATCCGGGGAAACAGTACAGCCGGAGGATGAAGAGCAGGAGAAAACGGGTCCGCTCACACCGGAAGGAACGTCGACCGGAGGGGAAAATGTAGGGAATGAAGAGGAAGGTGAGTCTGAGGAGACGCAAAAGCTGACGCTGGTCACGTATATTTCGGAGTATTTTGTTCCGGAAACGGATTCTGTCCCGAAAAATATGGCTGCACAGCAGATTTCTGTAAGGAGCCAGAGCGGTGAAGCTACAGAGATCACAAAGCTGGAAAGCGTGCTGAACGTGGAGCAGAACGGGCAGGATGAGATTTTTTTCCGTATCCCGCTGATCCTGCGGCAGGAATACCGTTTTCCGGCAGAGAAAAGCAGTTATCCTGTGATTCAGGAGGAACCGCTTCAGAAGGACTGTACCGGTGCGGGAACCTTTCTCATGACAGAAGAAAACGGGGAAGAGCTGGTGATCGCAGAGGGAATCTCGCCTATGCTGGACGTGGAGGCTGCTGAGGCTGATATGGAATTGTCGGTAATTGCACAGAATAAAAAATGAAAGCAGGGCAGACCATCCGTTATCAGGTAGAGATCGCTAATACCGGAAAGCTGGATCTTGCAGATATCCGTCTGACCAGCAGCCTTTCCTGCCCTAAGATCCGGCAGCTGTGGGAAGATGCAGAAGGCCTTCTGACAGAAGGAGCTGTGGCGGAATTTGCAGAATTAAAAGCCGGAGAGAGCAGAAACTTTTATGTACAGGCGCCGCTTCTGGATGAACAGGAAAAAGATCTGGAGCACCAGGTGGAAGCAGAGGCCAGGGTGAAGGATAGACCGGATGAGGTGATCAGGAAGAACGCCTCCACTATAAATGGTCTGGAGGCACTGAAGGCGGATCTTTCTGTAAAGAAAACTGCAGACAAAGAAACCGCTGCACCGGGTGAGACTGTGACCTATCAGATCTGTATCGTGAATACCGGTGAAAAAACGCTTCATTCGGTTGTGGGAACGGAGCGCTTTCAGGCAGCAGGGATCCATGCACAGTTTCTGGAGCAGGAAGGTGTAACGCTCAACAGCAGCCGTACAAAGGCAATGATCCAACAGATCCCGCCGGGAGAGGCAGTTTCTCTTCAGGCTGTGGTGAAGATCCCGGGAAAAACAGCGGATCAGAAGCTTTTTAACCAGGTGACGGTCACAAGCCAGGAAACCGGAGAGCGATTGATGGAGGCCTCCGCTTCTGTCATGGTAAAAGGAGAGGTGGCTATTACGCCGGAAGAAGGGCTGCCTTTGCAGGGAGATGACCAGGGTCCGGCTTCCGGTCAGATACAGATGGCAAGAACTGCGTCCACACATCCGAAGACCGGAGATGATACCAGGAGGGATTTGTGGACGCTTCTGGCAGTGACAGCTTTGGTGACTGTGCTGGGCGGCATCTGGCTCCGGAAAAATATGCGGATATTTATGGAAAAAGCTGATGTTACTGAGAACGGAGTGAACAGTAACAAGCTGATATTTTACAAGGCGGCCGTACCTCAAAGAAACGTTGAAAACAGGGGGGAGGTGTGCTATTCTATATGGTATGTACAGAAAATAAGAACAGTATATTTCCCGCCTCCGGTGTGCTGCCCGTCAGACCGGAAAAAGGGAAGATGGAGGAGAAAAATGAATCTTTTATCCTTATTGGAACATCTTGAATACAAATGCCTTCAGGGAAGTACAGAGCAGGAGGTTTCTTCTGTTGTATATGATTCCCGCAAAGTAGAAGAAGGGAGCCTTTTTATCTGCATCAGAGGTGCGGTCGTGGATGGACATAAATTTATACCTGATGTTGTGGCAAAGGGTGCGAAGACACTCATCGTGGAAGAAGCGGTGGAGGCACCGGAGGATGTGACAGTGATCCAGGTAGAGGATACCCGTTACGCCATGGCCTTTATTTCAGCAGCATGGTTCGGACATCCGGCAGAAAAGCTCAAAACCATCGGTATCACCGGAACCAAAGGAAAAACAACTACAACCTATATGGTGAAATCGATCCTTGAGAATGCCGGATATAAGGTTGGTCTGATCGGAACCATCGAGGCTGTTATCGGGGAGAAGCATATCCCGGCAGCCAACACGACACCGGAATCCTATATGGTACAGAAATATTTTCATGATATGGTAGAAGCAGGCTGCGATGCGGTCGTTATGGAGGTTTCCTCACAGGGACTGATGCTTCACAGAACCCAGGGATTTGTGTTTGATTTTGGAATTTTCACAAATATTGAACCAGATCATATCGGACCGAATGAGCACAAGGACTTTGATGATTATCTGCACTGCAAATCCATGCTTCTCAGACAGTGTAAGGTTGGTATCGTAAATCGTGACGATGAACACTTTGACCGCATTATCGAAGGCCACACCTGTAAACTTGAAACCTATGGATTTTCCGAAAAAGCAGATCTCCGTGCAGAGGGCGCCAGACTCGTTGGAAGAAAGGGCTATCTGGGAATTTCCTATCATGTTAAGGGACTTATGGATTTTCCTGTGGAGATCGATATTCCAGGTAAGTTCAGCATTTACAATTCTCTGACTGCCATTGCCATCTGCCGCCATTTTAAGGTATCCGAGGAGAATATCATCAAAGCTCTGAAGGTGGCCAGGGTCAAAGGCCGTATTGAGATGATCAAGGTATCTGACGAATTCACACTGATGATCGATTACGCACATAATGCCATGGCGCTGGAGAGCCTTCTCGGAACACTGAAGGAATATGATCCGCACAGACTGGTATGCCTGTTTGGCTGTGGCGGAAACCGTTCCAAGCTGCGCCGTTATGAAATGGGTGAGGTTTCAGGAAAGATGGCAGATCTGACCATCATTACTTCAGATAATCCGCGAGATGAGGATCCACAGGCCATCATCGATGATATCAAGATCGGAATGGCAAAAACAGATGGAAAATATGTAGAGATCCCGGATCGTAAAGAGGCGATCGCCTACGCGATCCATCACGGTGAGCCGGGAGATATCATCGTCCTTGCTGGAAAGGGCCATGAGGATTATCAGGAGATCAAGGGTAAGAAATATCCCATGGATGAGCGTGTACTGATCCGGGAGATCCTGGAAGAAGATCAGAAAGCGTAAATGGATGATCTATGCAGATGTGATCATTGATATTTCTCATGAAAAGCTGGACCGGGATTTTCAGTATCGTGTACCTGAGGAGCTGGTGCAGGCAATAAAACCCGGAGTTGTGGTCACAGTGCCCTTCGGAAAGGGAAATACCCTTCGGAAAGGCTATGTGACCGGGATCTCCGGAACGGCAAAATATGATGCGTCAAAGATCAAGGAGATCCGGGGAGTGTCCACAGACAGTGAGACAACAGAATCCCGGCTGATCGCACTTGCGGCCTGGATGAAGGAGACCTATGGCTCCACCATGATCCAGGCACTGAAAACAGTTCTGCCTGTGAAAGACAAAGTCCGTGCAAAAGAGAAAAGGCTGATCTTTTTTACAGGAAAAAAGGAAGAGGGGCAGGCACTTTTAGGCGAGCTGGAAGGCAGCCGCTTTAAAGCACGTGAGCGGTTCCTGCGGGCGATCCTGGAGGCCGGGAGCCTGGATTATACCTATGCCTCCAAAGAGCTTGGTGCCGGCATTTCCGTTCTTGATTTTTTTGAAAAAAAAGGTCTGATAACTATTGAAAGTCAGGAAATGTATCGCATTCCCGAGGGAATCGGCCTGGTGAAGGAGGACATGGAGCTGAGTCTGAACCAGGAACAGCTTCTGGCGGCAGAGCAGATCTTTCGGGAATGGCAGGAGCCGGATCCAAGACCTGCGCTTCTTTTCGGAGTGACCGGAAGCGGAAAGACCCAGGTTTATATGCGACTGATCCAGAAGGTGCTGGAGGAGGGAAAACAGGCGATCGTGCTGATCCCTGAGATCGCACTTACCTATCAGACAGTCCGGCGCTTTTATGCCATGTTCGGAGATAAGGTTTCGGTTCTGAACTCCAGACTTTCCCAGGGAGAACGCTATGATCAGTTCAAAAGAGCAAAACGTGGTGAGATCCAGGTGATGGTAGGACCCAGATCTGCATTGTTCACGCCATTTGCAGATCTGGGGCTGATCGTTATCGACGAAGAGCATGAACCCACCTACAAAAGTGAGAATACGCCAAGATATCATGCCCGTGAGACCGCTATTGAGAGGGCACGGATGGAACATGCCCGTGTGGTCATGGGATCAGCTACTCCGTCATTGGAAGCCTACAGTCATGCCTGTGACGGAGAATATCTTCTGGTAAAGTTAAACGCACGTTATGAAGAAAGGCCGCTTCCGCAGGTATCGATCGTGGATCTTCGGGAAGAATTAAAGAAAGGGAACCGCTCGGTACTGAGTCTGGAGCTGAAAAGGGATCTGGAGCAGGTCCTTGAAAGAAGGGAACAGGCCATGCTGTTTCTGAACCGGAGAGGATATGCGGGCTTTGTTTCCTGCAGAGCCTGCGGCCACGTTATGAAATGTCCCCACTGTGATGTGTCTCTAAGTGAACACAATGGCAATCGTCTGATCTGTCATTACTGCGGCTATGAGACTGTGAAGCCGGAAATCTGTCCATCCTGTGACTCACCGCACATTGGTGGATTTAAGGCAGGAACCCAGCAGATCGAGAAGGTCATTGAAAAAGAATTCCCGAAAGCCAGGGTACTCCGAATGGATTTTGATACCACAAGGACCAAGGACAGCTATGAGAAGATCCTGGATTCTTTTGCAAAGCATGAGGCAGATATTCTGGTGGGGACCCAGATGATCGTCAAGGGACATGATTTTCCGGATGTGACCCTGGTAGGAGTGATCGCAGCAGATCTTTCACTGAATATGGATGACTATCACTGCGGGGAGCGTACATTCCAGCTTCTGACTCAGGCAGTTGGACGTTCCGGCAGAGGTAACCGCCCGGGGCAGGCGGTGATCCAGACATATCAGCCGGAGCATTACAGTATCCAGGCTGCAGCTATTCAGGATTATGAGAAATTTTATAAAGAAGAAATGGGGTACCGGATGCTTCTGGATTATCCGCCAGCAGCCCATATGATGACTGTTTTTGGCGCCTGCCAGGATGAAGAGCTTCTGAAAAATGCCATGTATTATATAGAAGTTTTTATCCGCAGGGTAAGTCCGAAGGAAGAGCTTCACATGATCGGACCTGCAGCTGCATCGGTAGGCAAGGTAAAGGATGTTTATCGTCAGGTGATCCATCTGAAGCACAGAGATATCAGCTTTCTCACCGCAGTCAGAGAGAAGCTGGAGAAATATATAGAGATAAATTCCGGATTCCGGAAAATATACATTCAATTTGATATGAATTAAAGGAGAAGAAAAATGGCACTTAGAACAATCCGTGTACAGGGGGATTCTGTACTGACAAAAAAATCCCGGACAGTAGACAAAATGACACCGAGGATCGGGGAACTGATCACAGATATGCTGGATACCATGTATGATGCAATGGGAGTTGGCCTCGCTGCACCACAGGTAGGAATCCTGAAACGTATCGTTGTCATCGATGTAGGTGAGGGCCCGATCGTGCTGATCAATCCGGAGATCCTTGAGACAAGCGGCGAGCAGACCGGTGACGAGGGATGCCTGAGCGTTCCGGGAATGGCAGGACAGGTAACACGTCCGAACTATGTGAAGGTAAAAGCACTTGATGTAAATATGGACGAACAGATCTACGAGGGAGAGGGCCTTCTGGCAAGAGCGTTCTGTCATGAGATTGACCATCTGGATGGAAAAATGTATACAGAACTTGTGGAGGGAGAACTTCACAAGGTAACTTATGATGAAGAAGACTAAAGGCGGGATACTATGAAGATTATTTATATGGGAACTCCGGACTTTGCGGTGGCGCCTCTTGCAGCACTGGCAGAGAACGGATATGAAGTGGAGGCTGTGATCACACAGCCGGACAAACCGAAGGGCAGAGGCAAAACTATGATGCCTACTCCTGTAAAAGAAGAAGCACTGAAACACGGGATCCCAGTACTGCAGCCGGTGAAGGTAAGAGATCCTGAATTTGTGGAAGAACTGAAAAATCTTGCACCGGACATCATCATTGTTGCGGCATTCGGGCAGATCATTCCAAAGAGCATCCTGGATATGCCGAGATTCGGATGTATCAATATCCATGCGTCTCTGCTTCCTAAATATCGTGGAGCTGCACCGATCCAGCAGGCGGTGATCGACGGTGAAAAAGAATCCGGCGTTACCATTATGCAGATGGGAACCGGTCTGGATACCGGTGATATGATTTCCAGGATCGTGGTTCCGCTTGCCAAAGATGAGACAGGTGGAAGCTTGTTTGATAAGCTCGCACAGGCAGGTGCAGAGCTTCTGGTACAGACCTTACCGTCCATTTTTGACGGAACTGCAACCCGCGAGAAACAGCCGGAGGAGAGTCCAACACCATATGCTGCCATGATCTCCAAAAAAATGGGGCTTCTGGATTTCAGCAAAAATGCGGAAGAACTGGAGCGTCTGGTAAGAGGCCTTGATCCATGGCCAAGCGCTTTTACCTTTATCAATGGAAAAACATTGAAGGTCTGGAAGAGCTCTGTTCTGGAAAAACAGGCACAGGAAGCACCGGGAACTGTGATAGCCGCTGACAAAGGAGGAATCCAGGTAGCATGCGGCCAGAAGGTACTCGTGCTTCATGAAGTGCAGCTGGAAGGCAAAAAAACGCATGGAAGCGGATGCGTTCCTTCGGGGATATCAGTTGAAACCAGGAGACATGTTCAGAGATTCCAGGGAGTGATGAGTTATGTACGGATATGGTTATTACGGATGGGGAATGGACCCCACGATTCTTTTGCTCGTGATCGGAATGCTTCTTTCTCTTGCGGCATCCGCGAAGCTGCGCAGTACCTTTGCAGTCTATAAAAAGGTCCGGAGTCATTCAGGTATCACCGGTGCGGAAGCTGCACAGAGGATCCTGAGAGCGGCTGGGATCACAGACGTACAGGTGGTTCCGATCCGCGGAAGTCTTACGGATCACTATGATCCGAGAACGAAAACGGTTTCCCTTTCAGAAGATATTTATGGAAGAAATTCTCTGGCGGCTGTGGGGGTGGCAGCACATGAATGTGGCCATGCGATCCAGGATGCGATCAATTATGCACCACTGAATATCCGTTCAGCCATTGTACCTGCCGCAAATATTGGTTCCCAGCTTTCATGGCCGCTGTTTATCGCAGGACTGATCTTTTCCATTGATCCGCTGGTAACTCTGGGAATTGTTTTGTTTTCACTGGCAGTACTGTTTCAGCTGGTGACACTTCCGGTTGAGATCAATGCGTCTTCCAGAGCGCTTAAAATGCTGGAAAGTACAGGTATCTTAGGTGCAGATGAAAAAAAGGGTGCAAGAAAAGTACTTACAGCGGCAGCGCTTACCTATGTAGCAGCTCTGGCGGCATCTATTCTGCAGCTTCTGAGACTGATTATCCTTGCAGGAGGTAGAGATCGTGATTAGCAGCGGAGTAAATACCAGAGAACTGATCCTTGAGATCCTGTTACAGATCGAGGAGGAGGGTGAGCACAGCCATATTGCGATCCGGAATGCGCTTTCCAAATATCAGTTTCTTCCGAAACAGGAACGTAGCTTTATTACAAGAGTATGTGAGGGAACCCTGGAATACAGGATCTATATTGATTATGTCATCGATTCTTTTTCCAAGGTTTCTGTAAACAAGATGAAACCGCAGATCCGTGAGATCCTGAGAAGTGCGGTATATCAGCTGAAATTTATGGACAGTGTTCCGGACAGTGCAGTATGCAATGAAGCGGTAAAGCTGGCACAGCGAAAAGGCTTTTATAATCTAAAGCCCTTTGTCAACGGGGTGCTCCGTACGATCGCAAGAGAGATCGGTGATCTGGAGCTTCCTTCCAGGGAAGAAAACGAAGTCCGTTATCTTTCTGTGAAATATTCCATGCCGGAATATCTGGTAGAAAAATGGAAAGCAGCCTACGGAGTGAAGACTACGGAGAAGATCCTGGAGGATTTTCTGACAGAAAGACCGATCACAGTACGGTGCCGTACTCATAAGGCGTCTCTGAGAGAGATCGTCACCAGTTTGAAGTCTCAGGGAGTGACAGTAGAACAGGCTCCTTATCTTCCCTATGCACTGAAGATTTCCGATTACAATCATATTTTGACACTTGAGACCTTCCTTCAGGGAAAGATCCTGGTGCAGGATGTAAGCTCTATGCTTGTAGCGGAAGCTGCAAGTCCGAAAAAAGGTGACCATATCATCGACATGTGCGCTGCACCAGGTGGAAAAAGCATCCATGCGGCAGACAAAATGGGGGATTACGGAAATGTGGATGCCAGAGATGTAAGTCAGTATAAGGCAGATCTTATCAAAGAAAACATCCACAGGACCGGAGTGATCAATGTGGAAGCCAGAGTTCAGGATGCAACGGTATATGATCCGGATTCCGAACAGGCTGCGGATATTGTGATCGCGGATGTACCGTGCTCCGGTTATGGAGTTATCGGCAAGAAACCGGAAATCAAATACCGGGCAACTCCGCAGAAACAGGAAGAGATCGTAATGCTCCAGAGAATGATCCTGGATAAGGCTGCAAAGTATGTGAAACCGGATGGAACGCTGATCTTCAGCACATGTACCATTGCCCGGGAAGAAAACGAAGAAAATGTATTATGGTTTTTAAAGAATTATCCGTACCGGCTGGAAAGCCTGGATCCGTATATTCCGGAGGAACTGCACTGTAAATCCACGAAGCTTGGCTATCTGCAGCTTCTGCCGGGAATACATAAGACAGATGGATTCTTTATTGCCAGATTCAGAAGGAAATAACAGAAAATGACAGATGTAAAATCCATGACCATGGAGGAATTGAAGGAATTCATGACAAAGATCGGTGAAAAGCCTTTCCGGGCGAAACAGATCTATGCATGGCTTCACCAGCAGCTGGTTACCTCCTGGGATGAAATGACAAATCTTTCCAAAAGCCTCAGGGAAAAGCTTTCGGCTTATCCGATCACAGCACTGACCCAGGCAGATGTAAGGATCTCAAAAATTGACGGAACCAGAAAATATCTGTTTCAGCTGGAAGATGGAAATGTGATTGAGAGTGTTCTCATGCGGTATCACCACGGAAATTCTGTGTGCATTTCTTCTCAGGTGGGCTGCCGTATGGGATGCAGATTCTGTGCATCTACCATCGGAGGACTGACCAGATGCCTGAAACCGTCCGAGATGCTGGATCAGATTTACCGTATCCAGGCAGATACCGGCGAACGTGTGGCCAATGTAGTTGTGATGGGAACCGGTGAGCCGATGGATAATTATGACAATCTTGTCCGTTTTGTCCGGATCCTTACCGATGAAAACGGTCTTGGGATCAGTCAGAGAAATGTGACGGTTTCTACCTGTGGGATCGTGCCGAAGATGTATGATCTGGCTGAAGAAAAGCTTCAGATCACTCTGGCACTTTCCCTTCATGCTCCAAATGATGAAAAACGACAGGAACTGATGCCGATCGCGAATAAGTATTCCATGGATGAGGTTCTGGATGCCTGCAGAAATTATTTTGACAAAACAGGCCGAAGGATCACCTTTGAGTACAGTCTTGTAGCCAGCGTCAACGACAGTGAAGAAGATGCGAGACAGCTGGCAGGCCGTATAAAAGGCATCAATTGCCATGTAAATCTGATTCCGGTCAATCCCATCAAGGAACGCTCCTATGTGAGGTCTACTCGACAGGCTGTGGAGAATTTCAAAATAAAACTTGAAAAATACGGAATTAATGTTACTATTAGAAGGGAAATGGGCAGCGATATCGACGGTGCCTGTGGACAGCTAAGAAAAAGTTACATGGAAAAAACAGAAAGCGAGAAGTGACATGAGGATATACTCAGCTACTGATGTAGGGCAGAAGCGGAAGATGAATCAGGATTACGTGTTTGCATCTGAAGGTCCGGTTGGAAATCTGCCTAATCTTTTCACAGTCGCGGACGGAATGGGCGGACATAACGCCGGTGACTATGCATCCTCACATGCAGTACGGATCCTTGTGGATGAAATCCGTGAAGATGCGGATTACAATCCTGTGAAGGTTATTCGTCATGCGATCGAAGCTGCGAACACGGAGATCAGAAACCGTGCGCAGGAAGACGAAAACCTCCGGGGCATGGGAACCACTATGGTGGTGGCGACTATTGTAGATCAGTATGCCTATGTAGCCAATGTGGGTGACAGCCGTTTATATGTGATCCAGGACGGAATCCGCCAGGTCACCAGAGATCATTCCCTGGTACAGGAAATGGTGAGAATGGGCGAGATCAGCGAAGCGGAAGCACGGAATCATCCAGATAAGAACATCATTACAAGGGCACTTGGCGCGGAGAAAACGGTGGATGTGGATTTCTTTGATCTGAAACTTGAAAAAGGATGTACGATCCTGATGTGTTCAGACGGTCTCAGCAATATGGTTGAAGATGAGAAGATCCAGGAGATCATATCCGATCCGGAAGCAGATATTGATCAGAAGGGCAGTGCGCTCCTTCGGGAAGCAAATCAGAATGGTGGTAAGGATAATATTGCAGTCGTACTGGTAGAGCCATTCACGAATGAGGTGGAAGCATGTTGAAGACGGGAATGATCATAGCCGAGCGCTATGAGATCGTAGGAAAAATCGGAACTGGCGGAATGGCAGATGTCTATAAGGCTATGGACCATAAGCTGAACCGTTTTGTTGCCGTGAAGGTCCTGAAACCGGAGTTTCGGGAAGACACCACGTTTATAAAGAAATTCAGAAGTGAGGCCCAGGCGGCAGCTGGTCTTACACATCCGAATATCGTCAATGTATTTGACGTAGGAGATGACGGCGGTGTTTATTACATTGTTATGGAACTGATCGAGGGTATCACTCTGAAGGAATACATCTCCAAGAAGGGAAAGCTTTCCATTAAAGAGGCTACAAGTATCGCAATCCAGGTTTCTATGGGTCTGGAGGCGGCACACAGCCATGGTATCGTTCACAGAGATGTGAAACCTCAGAATATCATTATTTCCACAGATGGTAAAGTAAAGGTGACAGACTTTGGAATTGCCAGAGCTGCATCTTCCAATACGATCAGCTCCAATGTAATGGGATCTGTACATTACAGCTCACCTGAGCAGGTGAGAGGCGGATACAGCGATGAGAAGAGCGATATCTATTCTCTTGGAATCACACTGTATGAGATGGTCACAGGAAGAGTTCCTTTTGACGGAGATACCACTGTGGCGATCGCTATCAAGCATCTGCAGGAAGAGATGGTCCCGCCAAGTGTTTATACACCGGACCTTCCGTACAGTCTGGAGCAGATCATTCTGAAATGTACACAGAAAAGTGTAGATCGTCGTTACAGCCGTATGGAGGATGTGATCGCAGATCTGAAGCATTCTCTGATCGATCCTCAGGGTGATTTTGTAAAGCTTACTACAGTTGACAACGATGCCAAGACGGTTGTGATCTCAGAAGAAGAGCTTGGTGAGATCAAACATACACCGAAGCAGATCACAAAACCGGAGATCACCGCACTTGAGGAAGAAAAATACGACGATAACGATTACGATGATGCAGAGGAAGAATACAGACCGAGATCCGAGCATAGATCCGGAAAGAAAAAGAAGCATCATGGTTCCGGAAGAGGCCTGACGATTGCGGCACTGATCGGAGGTGCAGTCCTTCTGATCGTTCTTGTGGTAGTGCTTGGACGTGCCGCAGGACTGTTGGAACCGGCAGCAGCGGAGCTGCAGACAGCAGCAAGGCAGAAGCGAAGCAGGAATCAGCAGCTGACGGTCTGGCAACTGTTCCTGATCTTGTAGGCAAGACAGAGGAAGAGGCTAAAACACTTGCAAACGATGCGCATCTGGGTGTCCAGATGGCCGGTGAGGAGGCATCCGATCAGGAAAAAGGCAGGATCTCCCGTCAGGAGACAGCTGCGGGAACACAGGTTGAAGCCAATACAACTGTGAAATACTGGGTAAGCACCGGAACAGCACAGGTTACGATCCCAGATCTGGATGGACGTACAGGAATCGATGCACAGCAGACTCTGGAAGATCTTGGACTTCAGGTAAATGTCCAGAAAGAATACAGCGACACAGATGACAACGGATATGCACTGGTAGATCCGGGATATGTTTACAATGTCGAGCCGGCAGCAGGTACTTCTGTGCAGGCAGGCTCTTCTGTAACACTGACAGTCAGTCGAGGGGTTGATTATGGCGATAATGCTGAGGTTCCGAGTGTTGTAGGAATGACCAAGGATGATGCGCTTACTACTTTAGGTAAATTTATTGATATCCAGATAACAGAACAGCAGAGTACAGAAGCTGCAGGTACAGTTATCGCACAGGATCCGGAAGCCTATGCGGCAGCAGACCCGGATCAGCCGATCAGCATTACCATCAGCTCCGGTGACAAGGCTCCATCCACAGACAGCGCAGCATCTGCAGATAGTACAGCATCTACAGACAGTACAGCATCTACAGACAGCACAGCATCTGCGGACAGCACAGTATCCACAACTACATCTACAGCAGATGTCAATGCAAACACAGGCTGGAAATGTACACAGACACTGGATACCCCGTCCGGCTACAATGGAGGCGCGATCCGTCTGGAACTGATCCAGGACGTAAACGGTGAGCCTAAGGCATCCACCATCATTGATGGACAGAATATCAGCTTCCCGTATCAGCTTGATATCTCAGGTGCTGAGGGCGTTACCTCAGGAACCATCTATCTCTATGAAGAGGTAGACGGGGATTATCAGCAGCTTGGAACCTACACGGTCACATTCAAGAAAGCTGAGTGATCATGCAGGGAAAGATAATCAAAGGTATTGCCGGATTCTACTACGTATATGCAGAAGACGGTAATACATATGAATGCAGAGCCAAGGGAATTTTCCGTAAGGATAAATTCAAGCCTTTGGTAGGTGACAATGTGGACATTACAGTTCTGGATGAAAAGGAACTGGAGGGAAGTGTGACGGAGATCCACAAGCGGAAGAATTCTCTGATCCGTCCGGCTGTGGCCAATGTAGATCAGGCACTGGTGATCTTTGCCATGGATAATCCGAAGCCGAACTTCATGCTTCTGGATCGTTTCCTCATTATGATGGAGAGGGAAGGTGTTCCGGCAGTCATCTGTTTTAACAAAAAAGATCTGGCAACAACGGAAGAGCTGGAATTTCTCTATGAAACATACCAGAGCTGCGGCTATCAGGTGATCCTGTCAAGTGCCCTGAAGGGAGAAGGACTCGACGAGATCGAAAAAGTGCTTCAGGGCAGGACAACTGTGGTTGCCGGCCCATCCGGCGTGGGAAAATCTTCTCTTACAAATTCCCTTCAGGAAGAAGTGGAGATGGAAACCGGTGAGATCAGCCGTAAGCTGAAACGGGGAAAACATACCACGCGCCATGCACAGATCATACCGGTGGCACAGGATACATTCCTTGTGGATACGCCGGGATTTTCCTCCTTATATATTGAAAATATGGAGGAGCAGGAACTGAAGGATTACTTTCCGGAGTTCCGAAGATATGAAGGACAGTGCCGCTTTCAGGGGTGCCGTCACATACATGAACCGGGCTGTGCTGTTAAGGAAGCCCTTGAGAACAATGAGATCAGCAGACTCCGATATGAAGATTATCTGGAGCTGCACCAGGAATTAAAAGAGAAAAGGAGATACTGAGTCATGGAATACCGATTGTGCCCTGTCGATCATTATCAGCAGAGTTTTAACAGACTGGGAGAACAGTATCAAATTCTGGAAAAGGAAGGTCGTTGATATCTGCATATTGATGTTATGGATGGAGATTTGTTCCAGCATTCTTTTGGAATGCCGGTGATCAAATCGATCCTGGAAAGAATCCAACATGTTTTTCGACGTACATTTGATGGTAACAGAACCGGAAAGATATATCCGCGATTTTGTAGAATGCGGAGCAGATTCCATTACTGTACATGCGGAGGCATGTGAGGATCTGGAGCGTACACTGGAGCAGATCAGGGCAGCAGGGGTAAAGGCGGCAGTTTCGATCAAGCCATCCACACCGGTAAATGACATCAGCCATCTTCTTGAAGATGTGGATATGGTGCTGATAATGACTGTTCAGCCAGGATTTGGCGGACAGAAATACATGGACGAATGCACGGAGAAGATCCAGGAGCTTCGTGAGCTTATTGATGAAGAAGAGCTGGATGTTGATATCCAGGTAGATGGTGGTATCAATGATGATACATTGGAGACGGTTATGCGTGCCGGTGCAAACCTCATGGTCGCAGGTTCCTGGGTATTTAAGGGCGATGTGGCAGCCAATGTAAGACACATTACAGAAAAAATCCACAATATCAAAAAAGAGCTGGACTGAAAATGATTGATACAATAATAATCAGCGGGGGCAATATCCAGAATGGTTTTGCCCTCGATTTTTTAAAAAAAAGAATAGAAGAAAGCCGAGGAGAGAAAATCACTCTTGTTGCTGCAGATAAGGGGATGGAATGGTTTATGAAAAACCGGGAATTTATTCCGGATCTTGCAATTGGGGATTTTGACAGTCTTTCCGAAGAAGGCCAAAAATATATGGAAAGCCTGAAGGGACCGGAGATCATCAGGCTGAAGCCAGAGAAGGATGATTCGGATACACAGTCTGCGGTAAACCAGATGATCCGCAAGGGCGCAAAGGATATCCTGATCCTGGGAGCTACCGGCACAAGGCTGGATCATGTGCTGGCGAATCTGGGACTGCTTTCCATGGGTAAGGAACAGGGCGTTCGTATTGCGATCGCAGATCAGTGGAATTATATCACACTTGCAGAAAGCGGAACCATACTGCACAGAGAGGAGCAGTTTGGAAAATATGTTTCATTCTTTACTGTGGGAGGTGATGTGACAGGCCTCACTCTGAAGGGATTTAAGTATCCGCTGAACGGATATCATCTGACAGTAGAAGACAGTGGCCTGACCGTCAGCAATGAGATTTCGGAAGAAACCGCAGAGATCCTGTATGAAAGCGGGCAGCTTCTGATGATCATGTCCAGGGACTGACAGTAACAATAATTGCCTCACAGTTGCGATTTCAGGCTGTGTATGGTAATATGTGACAGGGATGGCCTGAAAAACGGAAAGGCCTGTTTAAAGAGTATCTGAAAAATACTGTAAATAAATATATCGAAAGGACGTATATAGAGAGATGAAATTAGGAATCGTAGGTCTTCCTAACGTAGGAAAAAGTACATTATTCAATTCACTGACAAAAGCCGGAGCAGAATCCGCAAACTATCCGTTCTGTACTATCGACCCCAATGTGGGTGTTGTAACCGTTCCGGATGAGAGACTGAATCTTCTCGGAGATTTTTATAAATCAAAAAAAGTAACACCGGCAGTGATCGAATTCGTCGATATTGCAGGTCTTGTAAAAGGCGCATCTAAGGGAGAGGGACTTGGAAACCAGTTCCTTGCAAATATCCGTGAGGTAGATGCTATCGTTCACGTGGTACGCTGCTTTGAGGATTCCAATGTTGTTCATGTAGATGGAAGCATTGATCCGCTCCGCGATATCGAGACTATTAATCTGGAGCTTGTTTTCTCTGATCTTGAGATCCTCGAGAGAAGAATTGCCAAGGTTACCAAGACTGCACGTATGGATAAGGAAGCTGCCAAAGAGCTTACATTCCTTGAAAAAGTAAAGGCACATCTGGAAGAGGGACAGCTTGCCATTACTCTGGAAACAGAGAACGAAGATGAGGATGCATGGCTTGCAACCTATAATCTTCTTACTGCAAAACCGGTGATCTATGCGGCTAACGTTGCAGAGGATGATATCGCAGATGATGGGGCGAACAATCAGTATGTACAGGCAGTACGTGAATACGCTGCCAAACAGAACAGCGAGGTATTTGTGATCTGTGCGCAGATCGAGGAGGAGATCTCCGAGCTGGATGAGGATGAGAGAAAGATGTTCCTTGAGGATCTGGGACTGACAGAATCCGGCCTGGAGAAGCTGGTGCGCGCAAGCTATCACCTTCTTGGACTTATGAGTTTCCTGACAGCAGGAGAGGATGAGACAAGAGCATGGACTATCAAGATCGGAACCAAGGCACCGCAGGCAGCAGGTAAGATCCACACAGACTTTGAACGTGGATTTATCAAAGCAGAGGTTGTGAATTATCAGGATCTTCTGGATTGCGGTTCCTATGCAGGTGCCAGAGAGAAGGGCCTTGTACGTATGGAAGGAAAAGAGTACGTTGTACAGGACGGAGATGTGATCTTATTCAGATTTAACGTGTGATCACCAACGTCTGTGAAATACCGGCTGTAAGCTGAAAAATTATAACAGGTGATTTTATGGATATGTCAATTCGGTTTCCCGGATTAAATCTGGTTTTGGATCATGTGCCGAGATCCTTTGAGATCTTTGGCTTTGAGATCACGATCTATGGCGTCCTGATCGCGATAGGAATGCTTCTGGGAATCTTTTTTGTGGTACTGGAAGCCAGAAGAAATCATGAAGATCCGGATGCATATCTGGATCTGGCCATCATAACGCTGCTTTCCGGTGTGGCAGGGGCAAGGCTGCTTTATGCGGCTTTTTCCTGGAGCCTTTATAAAAATGATCCGGGACAGCTTCTGAATATACGGTCCGGAGGACTTATGTTTTATGGCGGACTTCTGGGCGGTGTGCTGGGTGGTGCGGTCTACTGCAGGATCCGAAAGAAATCCTTCTGGCAGATGGCAGATCTTGCCTGCATGGGACTTCTGATCGGGCAGATAATAGGAAAGTGGGGAAGCTTTTTTAACAGAGAATCTTTCGGGGAATATGCAGACAACATTTTTTCCATGCAGCTGCCGCTGACTGCGGTACGGGCAGGAGAGGTCACCACGGCTATGCGTGAAAAGCTTCAAACCGTGGACGGTGGTACCTGGATTTTGGTACAGCCCTTGTTTTTCTATGAAAGTCTCTGGTGTCTGCTTGTGCTTTTGGTGCTTATGATGCTGCTTCGCAAAAAAGTATTTCAGGGAGAGATCTTTCTGAGATATCTGGCAGGCTATGGTCTTGGAAGAGCAGTGCTCCAGTGGTTCCGCACAGATAAAATACTGTTTCCGGGAACCAGCGTGGATGTTTCACTGGTGATCTCGGTAATACTTTTTGTTCTTTGCACCGTGGTAGTTGCAGTGAAACGCGTGATGTCCAGAAAGCGGGCAAAAGTACGGATGAGAAGGATCGAGAAAGATCAGCAGGCAGAGAAAGAAGCGGAACAGCAACGGGAAAATGTAGCAGAGAATCTGGAAACAGAGACTGTACAGGGAGAAAAAAATGGATCAGAACGAGATACAGAAGAAAGAGGAAGCTCTTCGGAAAGTGTCACTTTTGCAGCAGCTGCAGGAGGAACGGAAGAAGCTGGACAGCCAGATCAGGAGCAGGAGCGATCTTCTGAAGAATCTGGAGGCCAGCCAAAGAGTTGACCGTATTCTGGAATTATATTACGGAAACTGAGATCAAACAGATATAGGATACAGATGCTTTTGTCTGATGGATCAGAATATAGGATAGGATACCGGCTTTTGGCTGATAAGAGCAGCAGAAAACTGCCCTGCAGGAAAACGTCTTCTACGACGTTTCCGGCAGGGCAGTTTTTGTGCTGTGCAGTAGGAATATATCAGTACATCTTTCGGAAATCCAGAGGAGTTGTGCCTGTGACTTTACGGAACATGGCGATAAAGTGGCTGGCATCGGAAAATCCGGAAGCGCCGGCAACATCTTGGATCTTCATATCCGGTCTGGAAAGCAGAAGCTCACGTGCGCGGCTGATGCGGTACATGGTAACGTACTCGTAAACCGAGCAGCCCATAAAACGGCGGAACAGACGGGAAAGATACTGCGGAGAGACAAAAACGCTCCGGCTCAGCTGCGCTGCAGTGATATCCTGCTGATAACCGGTTTCGATTTCTTTTATTACCGGGATCACATATCTCTGGTAGAGAGGATTATCCTGTATCTTCGGAGAAGCTGCACAGTCTGTAAAATTCATAAGAAAATTATAGCAGTCAGAAGAAAGAGATTTCATATCCGGTGTGGGCTGATGATATTTACGCAAGGTAGAAGAAATCATTTTCCGGATACTGGCTCCTTGTTCCTTTTCGATAAGGATCACTTCCTGGTTGTCTGTCATGGAAGGAATGCTGCCTGCCAGTGTTCCTGTGAAGGTGGCAAACATCGTGGTCCAGGAAGTAGACTCCCTGTGATAGGAATGAGGGACACCGGGGGCGATGAGGATGCCCTCGTTGGCTCCGAGAGTATAAAATTTTCCACGGACTTCAATGCGTCCGGTACCCTTTTCAGTCTGGAGGTAATGATAATACGGATATCCGTCCGGACGGAAGATATTAACCTGATTCCAGTGGTTCCCAAGAGATTCAAACATGAAGGGAGCACTGACCGGAGTGTTTCTGAAATAGATCGACATGATATTCACCTGTTTCTAAATGTTATATATTTTGGCGAAACATATTATACCATAATCCGGTGGATTATACTATAATGATCATAGCATAAAAAACGAAGGATCCGGCAGAAAAAACAGAATCTGCCGGGCAGGAGGAAAAAATGAAAAAATTTGATCATTCTCTGTTAAAAGATCCCCGGTATTTCAGTGACGGAAGAATGGATGCCCACTCAGATCATACATATTATCGCTGTGAGGAAGAGAGAGAAGATGGGAAAACTTCTTTCCGTCACAGTCTGAATGGTCTCTGGAAGTTCCATTATGCACGGAATTATGCATCTGCTATCCCAGGCTTTGAGGAAGAAGCATATTCCTGTAAGGACTGGGAGGACATTTATGTGCCGGCACATATCCAGATGGAAGGATATGATGCACCCCAGTATGCCAATGTCCAGTATCCGTGGGAAGGCCATGAAGAACTTCATCCGGGACAGATCCCGGAACGTTTTAACCCGGTGGCAAGCTATGTGAGATATTTCCATGTGCCGGAGAGCATGAAAGGAAAACGGCTTTTTGTTTCCTTCCAGGGAGCAGAGAGCGGCCTGGCTCTGTGGCTCAATGGAAAATTTGTGGGATACAGTGAAGATTCTTTTACTCCGTCAGAATTCGAGCTTACGGAATATCTGAAGGACGGCGAGAACAAGCTGGCGGCACAGGTGTTCAAATGGACAGCCAGCAGCTGGTGCGAGGATCAGGATTTTTACCGTTTTTCCGGAATTTACAGAGATGTTTATCTGTTTACGGTACCGGATGTCCATGTATATGATCTCAGGATCCGTGCCATTCCGGATGAAACTCTCAAAAAAGCCGAGCTTGAGATCGTGACCAGTACCTGGGGAAAAGGAAAAATGAAGCTTACACTTTCCGGAAAGGGAGAGATCCTTTTGCAGGAGGAAAGATCTCTGAACGGAGAGGATACCTGTACCTGGGAGATTCAGGATCCCCTTCTCTGGAGTGCAGAAGAGCCGAATCTCTATGATCTGGAGCTGGAGATCAGTGATGAAAGCGGAAAGCTCCAGGAGATCATCCCGGAGAAAGTCGGTTTCCGCCGTTTTGAAATGAAGGATGGTATCATGACCCTTAACGGAAAACGTATCGTATTCAAGGGTGTGAACCGCCATGAGTTCAGCTCTGTCACAGGAAGACATGTGTCCCGGGAGGAACTGCTCAAAGACATCGTGACCATGAAACAGAACAACATCAATGCGATCCGTACCTGTCATTATCCGGATGCATCTCCGATCTACCGTCTCTGTGATGAATATGGTATTTACATGATCGCAGAAAACAATCTGGAATCTCACGGAACCTGGGATATAGCAGAATTTACCGGAGATCACACGGATATCGTTCCGCACAACAAACCGGAATGGCTGGGCATGATGCTGGACCGTGTAAATTCCATGTATCAGCGTGACAAGAACCACCCGGCGATCCTGATCTGGTCCTGTGGAAATGAATCCTTTGGTGGAAAAGATATCTTTGAGATGTCTGAGTTCTACCACAAGAATGATCCTACAAGACTGGTACATTATGAGGGGGTTTTCCATGACCGCAGCTACAATGCCACCAGTGACATGGAAAGCCAGATGTATCCTTCCGTAGAAGCGATCCGGGAGTTCCTTGCAAAGGATGACAGCAAGCCGTTTATTTGCTGTGAGTATACCCATGCAATGGGAAATTCCTGCGGCGCAATGCATAAATATACAGATCTTACAGATACAGAACCGAAATATCAGGGTGGCTTTATCTGGGATTACATTGATCAGTCTATTTACAAAAAAGACCGTTACGGTAAAGAATTCCAGGCATACGGCGGAGACTTCGGTGAACGTCCTACAGATTATAATTTCAGTGGAAACGGTATCGCATACGGCGGAGACAGAGATGCTTCACCAAAGATGCAGGAGGTAAAATTCAACTACCAGAATATCACTGCGCAGGTAAGTGAGGATTCTGTTAAGATCATCAACAAAAATCTTTTTGTAAATACGGACACATTCCGATGTGAAGTAACTCTTGCAAAGAACGGTCATGTTCTCCGCACAGAGACACTGGATACAGCGGTGGAGCCTTTAAGCCAACAGACCTACAGACTTCCATTTGGAAAACAGCAGCGCCCGGGCGAATATACGGTAACCGTAGCCTTCCTTCTCAGAGAAAAAACACTTTGGGCAGAGGCAGGACATGAGGTTGCTTTCGGCCAGTATGTTTATCAGGTGGAAGGAACACCGGAAGCTCCTGCGTGTGGCGTGGAGCTTGTGAGAAGCCTTCATAACATCGGTGTCCGTGGGGAAAATTTCGAAGTGCTGTTCTCCGTTCTCAATGGTGGCCTGGTTTCGTATAAATATGCAGGAAGAGAAATGATCGAAGCGATCCCGAAGCCCAACTTCTGGAGAGCACCTACAGATAATGATTGCGGAAGTCTGATGCAGATGCGTTATGCACAGTGGAAGATCGCCAGCATGTACGCAAGTCATAAGGATTACCGAAAAGGTATGTATGGTCCGGCCAATGCTCCGGAGACAACGGTTCACGAAAACAGCGTGGAGGTTGCTTTTACCTACATCCTGCCAACTACGCCTGCCAGTGAATGCCGCCTTGCCTATGAGGTAACCGGAGATGGAAGAGTAAAGACAACGCTGACCTATGATCCTGTAAAAGAGCTGGGCGATATGCCGGAGTTCGGAGTACTCTTTAAATTCAATGCGGATTATGATCATGTTCAGTGGTACGGCCTGGGACCGGCAGAGACTTATGCAGACCGGAAGCATGGTGCAAAACTCGGCATTTATGAGAATCTCGTGACAGACAATATGGCACGCTATCTTGTGCCGCAGGAATGCGGAAACAAAGAGGAAGTACGCTGGGCAAAGATCACAGACAGAAAGGGCAGAGGAATGCTCTTTGAGATGGATAAAGAAAACGGCCCGATGATGTTCTCGGCACTTCCATATACTCCTCATGAAATGGAAAATGCCATGCATCCCTATGAGCTTCCTGCAATCCATTATACCGTTGTCCGTGCCGCAAAGGCGCAGATGGGTGTTGGAGGAGATGACAGCTGGGGTGCCCGCACCCATCCGGAATACCTTCTGGATACCAATGGAAAGATGAAATTTTCTTTTGCGTTCAAAGGCCTTTAAAATGTCATAAAATAACAGAACATAAAGTCAGAAAAAAGCTTCCGGCGACTGTCCGGAAGCTTTTTCATTTCATAATAATGCACAGAAATAAACAGGTTGAAAAAAACCTGTGGATATTTCATGAAATGAAAAAAAACTTGGATATGCACTTGTTTTTTTCATGGTAAATAGTTTAGAATGATTACATAAGTGGTAGAAAGTGGTGAATAGTGGTAGCGAATGGGGATGAGTGGCAGAACACACCATTTGCACCCTGGAAGCACGAAGGGGAGAATCGTGTTTCACGAGAGTAGGTGGGTTTCATGTTCATGGGCGAGTATAATCATACGATCGACGCGAAGGGGCGTCTGATCATCCCTTCCAGGTTCAGGGAACTCTTAGGGGAAGAGTTCGTACTGACAAGAGGGTTGGATGGTTGCCTTTCTATTTATCCGATGGATGAATGGGTTGCTTTTGAAGAGAAACTCCGAGCATTACCACTTACAAATAAAGACGCAAGAACCTTTTCACGTTTCTTTGTAGCCGGAGCTACAACATGTCAGCTGGATAAGCAGGGAAGAATCCTGGTGCCGCAGACGCTGCGCCAGTTCGCTGGTCTGGATAAGGATGTGGTGCTTACGGGTAATCTGAACCGGATCGAGGTTTGGAGCAAAGAGAAGTGGAGCGAGAACTGCAATTATGATGATATGGACAGCATTGCGGAAAGCATGCAGAACATAGGAATCGTCATTTGAGCATAACGCAGGTAGAAATCCCACAGGAGACGGATATGGAATTTAAGCATAAATCTGTATTACTCAATGAGACCATTGACGGCTTAAGGGTAAAGCCGGATGGAATCTATGTGGATGGCACTTTAGGAGGAGCGGGACACGCCACAGAGGTGTGTAAGAAACTTTCTGCCAAGGGGAGATTTATTGGCATAGATCAAGACCAGGATGCGATAATTGCTGCGAGTGAACGGCTGTCAGCCTTTAATCAGGTGACAATCATTCGCAGCAATTATTGTTACATGGCAGATGAGCTGAGATCCCGTGGCATTGAGAAGGTGGACGGGATCCTGCTGGATTTGGGAGTGTCATCTTATCAGCTGGATAATGAAGAGAGAGGTTTTTCCTATCGGTACGATTCTCCTCTGGACATGCGAATGGACAGAAGACAGAGCCGTACAGCCGGTGATATAGTCAACGGTTATGAGGAACGGGAGCTGTATCGGATTATCCGCGATTACGGCGAAGATAAATTTGCCAAAAATATAGCGAAACACATTGTGGCTGCCAGAGAGCAGGCACCGATCCGGACAACCGGAGAACTGACAGAGATCATACGGGGTGCGATCCCCATGAAATACAAGCTACAGAGGACATCCGGCCAAGAGGACTTTTCAGGCAATGACGTATTGAGCTCAACCGGGAGCTTGACGTGCTTCGGGATTCCCTGGACGGCATGATCGATCTCCTGGATGACGGAGGAAGGATCTGTATCATTACATTCCATTCTCTGGAAGACAGGATCGTTAGACCATTTTCCGAAAAAATGAAAATCCCTGTACCTGCCCGCCGGATTTTCCGGTCTGCGTATGCGGAAAGAAATCCAAGGGTAAGGTGATCACAAGGAAACCGATCTTACCGGGAAAAGAGGAAATGGAAGAGAATCCGAGATCCAAAAGTGCGAAGCTTCGTATTTTTGAACGGAAAATGTAGTTGAGAGATGGAAGGTAGGCAAATGGCGAAGACAGGAAGAGGGACTACAGCCAGAAGAAATCGAAATACCGTCAGGAACAGCAGAGAAATGTATGTTCAGGGAAATGCGGTAAAACGGCTGCAGGAAGTTCCTCAGAGGACTGATCTGCCCGAGATACAGGAAAGGCGACGGCTGGCTCAGAAAAGAAAACAGAAATCCGCAGTACCTGTGACACCGGCAAAACAGGTGGTAAGCAGACAGGCACAGCGGAACCGGGAAAAGGCAATGGCCATGAACAAGGGGTTCGTTCTGTTTCTTACGGCAGTTTCCATCGCGGTACTTTTTACCTGTATCAATTATCTTCAGGTAAAATCCGAAATCACGGCGAGTATGAAAAATGTTGCAAATCTGGAATCTGAGCTTGCACAGCTGAAAGAAGATAACGATGCATATTACAGTCAGGTCACTTCTGCAGTGGATATCAGCGAGATCAAGAAAAAAGCTATCGGCGAGCTTGGAATGAAATATCCTTCGGAGGATCAGATACAGACCTATACCACGGAAGGAAACAGTTATGTGAGACAGTATCAGGATGTGGACACACACAAGTAACAGAAGTACAGTTTTTAAGCAGGTGATCGATTGAGTACAAGAAGGCGCAGGCCGGTAAAAAAATAAATTACAGTATGAAGAAAAGCTGGCAGTACTATTTTCCTTAGTATTGCTGGCTTTAGTCGGTTTGGTGGCAAGAATTACCTATATCAATGCCACCAGCGGAAGCAAATATCGAAAGCAGGTGCTGAGTCAGGCTCAGCAGAAATATGAAAATCAGACACTTCCGGCAAAAGAGGAGATATCTATGACCGGAACGGGAATATCCTGGCAACCAGCAACAAGGTCTATAATGTGGTCCTTGACTGTCTGGAGGTCAATAAGGATCAGGATTCCGTGGAGCCTACCATAAAGGCTCTTGTGGAAGTCCTGGGATTGGATGAAGATGAGATGCGGAAGCTTCTCACCGACAGCAGTACAAAAAAAGTCGTATCAGATCGTAAAGAACAGATCTCCATGGACGACAAAAAGCCTTCGAAAATACGAAGATCCGGGAGACGACAGTGAACTGACTGCCACGCAGCTGAAAGAACGTTCCAGGATCACAGGTGTATGGTTTGAGGAAGATTATCTCAGATCTTATCCGTTCAATGAGACTGCCTGTGATACCGTTGGATTTACACTTTCCAGAGATGTGGCGGATGCCGGACTGGAAGGATATTACAATGCGACACTTACCGGCGTGGATGGAAGACAGTACGGATACATCAACAACAATTCCGACGTAGAACAGACGATCATCGAACCGACGGATGGCAAAAGCATTGAGACCTCGCTGGATCTGGGACTTCAGCAGATCGTGGAAAAATACGTAAATACCTTTGAAGAAAAGATGGGAGCCAAAAATGTAGGCGTGATCATCGAGGATCCGAAAACAGGAGAGATCCTGGCAATGGACGGCGGTGACCGTTATGACCTGAATAACCCGAGAGATCTTTCAAATGTGTATTCCCAGAGTGAGATCGCTGCCATGAACGATGAGGAAACCGTGGAAGCGCTGAACGGAATGTGGAGTAATTTCTGTGTCACAGATGCCTACGAGCCTGGATCGGTTGTAAAGCCTATCGTTATGGGCTCCGCACTTGAAATGGGAGCGATTTCCGAGAGCGATAATTTTGTCTGTGACGGCGGACAGTCTTTTGGAGCGGAAGGTGCGACTACTTTTATCAAATGTGCGGTATGGCCGGATGCTCACGGGACAGAAGCTCTTTCCGATGTCATTGCCAATTCCTGCAACGATGGTATGATGCAGATCGCAGCAAAGATGGGAAAAGATAATTTTCTTAAGACACAGAGCGTTTTCAATTTCGGAACAAGAACCGGTATCGATCTTCCCAATGAGGGAAGCGGTGTGATCCATACCAGCGATACCATGGGAGAAACGGAGCTTGCATGCTCTGCTTTCGGACAGGGCTATACACTGACCATGATACAGGAGATCAATGCAATGTGTTCTGTGATCAATGGAGGATACTACTATCAGCCTCATCTGGTGACGAAGATCAAGGACAGCAGCGGCGGAATCGTAAAAACGATCTCTCCGACACTGATGAAGCAGACGATTTCTGAGAAGATATCTGCAGATATCCGCTCTTACATGGCTGCCAGCGTAGACCATGGTACCAGCCGTACATCCAAGGTGCAGGGCTACAGCTCCGGTGGTAAAACCGGTACTGCCGAGAAGCTTCCGCGAGGCAATGGCAAGTATCTGGTATCCTTTATCGGATTTGCACCGGTAGATGATCCGGCGCTTGTGATCTATGTAGTTGTGGATGAGCCGAAGGTAGATGATCAGGCAAGCAGTACGTACGCACAGTACATTGCACAGGGAATCCTTTCCGAAGCACTTCCGTATCTGAATGTACAGCCGGATGAGGCAGAGGATGGAGAAGTTCCGACTACAGAGCTGTGGGAACTTTTTAAGGGAATCAGCGATTCTGCAACAGGAACCGGCGCAGACGGGCAGAAGGAGGCCATTTCCGATGAGAATGTACCAAGTCCGCCGGAAGATGAGTCGGAGGACAGTGATACCGAAGATAATAACGATATGCAGAGCGAAGGTCTTACCAACGAGGAGGCCGGCCTGGAATAGATAAAAAAGAATACCCTCTCAGGGGAACGTCATATATTACAGTGACGACCTCTGAGAGGGATTTTTTTATGATCCGGACCATGGTTTATCACAGGAAAAAAATATGGATGGTTTTTCTGATCTGCATAATGCTTCTTCTGGGACTTGTGGGAAGACTCTGGTATCTTATGAACGTTCGGGCAGAATATTATTCAAAAAAAGGCGGAGGATCTTCATGAGAGGGAACGTGACATAAAAGCAGCCAGGGGAAAGATCCTAGACATCAGGGGAAATATTCTGGCAGATAACCGGACAGTCTGCACAGTATCGGTGATACACAGCCAGATCAAAGATCCTGAAAAAGTGATCCGTGTACTGTCCGGAGCATTGTCTGTAAAAGAAGAGGAAATCCGAAAAAAAGTTGAAAAAATTTCTTCTATTGAAAGAATACAGACAAACGTGGAAAAAAAGCATTGGAGACAGGATCCGGGAATATGACCTTGAGGGAGTGAAGGTAGATGAGGATTATCGGAGATATTATCCTTATGGATCTCTCGCTTCAAAAGTACTGGGATTTACCGGAGGCGATAATCAGGGGATCATTGGTCTTGAAGTGAAATACGATGAGATCCTGAAAGGAGAGCCCGGGAAGATCCTCACAGTTACGGATGCACGTGGTGTGGAGATCGACGGAACCGGAGAACGGAGGAAGGAACCGGTGTCAGGAAATACTCTGCGTACCAGTCTGGATGTTAATATCCAGGAATATGTGCAGCAGGCAGCAGGTAAAGTCATGGAAGAAAAACAGGCGGAGAGAGTTTCCATACTGCTTATGAACCCTCAGAACGGAGAAATCTATGCCTGTGTCAATGTGCCTGAATTTGATCTGAACGATCCGTTTACTCTGAATACAGAAGAAACAGCAGCAGAGGGAGAAAAGAAGCAGGATCTTCTGAACCGGATGTGGAGAAACCCCTGCCTGAATGATACCTATGAACCTGGCTCGACTTTTAAGATTATCACTATGGCAGCAGGGCTGGAGGAAGGAGTGGTGTCAACAGAGGATCGTTTTTTCTGTCCGGGCTATAAGGTGGTGGAGGACCGGCGGATCCACTGTGCAAAGAGAACAGGACATGGTGCGCAGAGTTTTGTAGAAGGTGCCCAGAACTCCTGCAACCCGGTATTTATTGAGGTGGGCCTGCGGCTTGGAGCAGACCGTTATTACAAATATTTTAAACAGTTCGGACTTTTGAAAAAACAGGAATAGATCTTCCGGGAGAGGCAGGAACAATCATGCATAACCCCAAAAATATGGGAGAGGTGGAGCTTGCCACGGTATCCTTTGGCCAGTCGTTTCAGATCACACCGATCCAGCTTGCAACAACCGTCAGTGGGATCATCAATGGCGGAAACCGGATCACACCTCATTTTGGGATCAGCGTGGAAAGTGCGGACGGAACAAAGGTGCGGACACTGGAATATCCGGTGGAAAGCGGGATCGTGTCCGGTGAGACTTCCCGGACAGTACGTACGATCCTGGAAACTGTAGTTTCAGAAGGCTCCGGAAAAAATGCCGGGATCCAGGGGTTTTCCATTGGGGGAAAAACAGCTACCTCTCAGACACTGCCCAGAGGCTCCGGCAGATATATTTCTTCATTCCTGGGGTTTGCCCCGGCAGAGGATCCGAAGGTCCTGGCTCTTTGTATCATCTATGCACCCCAGGGTATGTATTATGGTGGGATCATTGCCGCACCGGTGGTACGCAGTATTTTTGAAAATGTACTTCCCTATCTTGGGATCGAGAGGACAGTTACGGAAACTCCATCCGGGGAAAACCGGGCAGATGGGGTTGATTAATGAGGATAAAAGCCTTATACTGTTGAAGAAGTATAAAAAAACGAAAGAATTAGAGGTGTGAGGATGGAGTTTCATGTTGTGATCCCTGTGCTGATCTCATTTGCGATCAGCCTTGTATTAGGACCGATTGTTATCCCTTTTTTAAGAAGACTTAAAATGGGACAGACAGAGAGAGAGCTGGGTGTGCAGTCCCACCTGAAAAAGAACGGTACCCCTACTATGGGTGGGGTGATCTTTCTCATTGCAACAACTGTAACATCACTGTTTTATATCAGAGATTATCCGATGATCATCCCGGTACTTTTCCTGACACTGGGATTTGGACTGATCGGATTTCTGGATGATTATCTGAAGGTAGTCCTGAAGCGTTCTGACGGACTTCTGCCATGGCAGAAAATGGCACTGCAGATCGTTGTGACAGCTGTATTTGCTTTTTATCTTGTAAATTATTCCAACGTATCCCTGACTATGAAGATCCCGTTCTGGAGCGGACATTATCTGAACCTGGGATGGTTTGCGGTTCCGGTACTGTTCTTTGCGGTGATCGGTACAGTAAACGGAGTCAATTTTACGGATGGACTTGACGGACTGGCTTCCAGTGTTACCCTGATCGTGGCAGTATTCTTTACGGTGGTTTCCCTTGGAATGAAAAGTGGTGTGGAACCTATCACCTGTGCAGTTGTGGGCAGTCTTATGGGATTCCTTCTGTTTAATGTATATCCTGCCAAGGTATTTATGGGAGACACCGGTTCTCTGGCATTGGGGGGCTTTGTGGCTGGTGTGGCTTATGCCATGCAGATGCCGCTGTTTATCATCCTGGTCGGACTGATCTACCTTGTGGAGGTATTGTCTGTTATGCTCCAGGTATCCTATTTCAAGGCAACACACGGAAAAAGAATCTTCAAGATGGCGCCTATCCACCATCATTTTGAGCTTTGTGGGTGGTCCGAGACACGAGTTGTTGCAGTGTTCTCTGTTGTAACTGCTATTATGTGCCTGATCGCTCTCCTGGCATTATAAGGAGGAACAGAAAAATGGATTTAAAAGGAAAAAAAGTTCTCGTTTTCGGAGCCGGAAAAAGTGGCATCGGAGCAGCTGATCTGCTTGGAAGTGCAGGAGCACAGCCGGTGATCTATGACGGAAACGCAGATCTTGACAAAGAAGCAGTTTTACATAAAACAAACGGAAAATACACCCCGGAGATCTGGGCCGGAGATTTTCCGGAGAGAGCGCTGGACAGTCTTGATCTTGTAGTGCTAAGTCCGGGAGTTCCCACAGACCTGCCGCTGGTAAAGAGCTTCTATGAAAAGGGCCTTCCGGTATGGAGCGAGGTGGAGCTTGCCTATCGTACAGGCAAGGGAGAGGTTCTTGCAATCACAGGAACCAACGGCAAGACAACAACAACAGCACTTCTCGGAAAGATCATGGGAGATGCCCGTGAATCTGTATTTGTTGTAGGAAATATCGGAACTGCATATACATCCAAATCATTGGAGATGAGAGAGGATTCCGTAACTGTTGCGGAGATCAGCAGCTTCCAGCTGGAGACTATTGACCAGTTCCGCCCGAAGGTAAGTGCGATCCTCAACATCACAGAGGATCATCTGAACCGGCACCATACCATGGAGGAATACATCCGTGTAAAAGAACTGATCACCAAAAATCAGGGACCGGAAGATGTATGTGTTCTGAATTACGAGGATGAAGTCCTTCGTAAATTCGGTGAAAATATCGTTCCGAAGGTGGTATATTTCTCAAGTCTTCGCAAACTGGATCAGGGAATCTATCTGGACGGAGACCAGATCATTCTCAAAACAGAAAAAGAAGAGATCCCGATCGTAAAAACCGGAGAGCTTAAGATCCTGGGACGTCATAATCACGAGAATGTAATGGCAGCAGCAGCCATGGCATATTATGCGGGTGTTTCTGTGGAGAGTATCCGCAAGAGTGTCTGTGAGTTTGTGGCAGTTCCACACAGGATCGAGTATGTGACAGAGAAAAACGGTGTTGCATATTACAACGATTCCAAGGGAACCAATCCGGATGCGGCCATCAAGGGGATTCAGGCAATGAACCGTCCGACTCTTCTGATCGGCGGTGGCTATGACAAGGAATCCAGCTATGATGAGTGGATAGAATCCTTCGACGGAAAAGTCCGTTATCTTGTTCTCATCGGTCAGACGAAAGAGAAGATCAAAGCAGCAGCAGAACGTCTTGGATTTACAGATATCATCCTCTGCGAGGATCTGAAGGAAGCTGTCCAGGTCTGTGCGGAAAAAGCCAATCCCGGAGATGCAGTTCTGCTTTCACCGGCATGTGCGAGCTGGGGACAGTTTGATAATTATGAGCAGCGCGGTGACATGTTCAAGGAATACGTGAAAGCACTGTAATAATCCGAAAAATACATACATAAGCTGAAATAAAGACCACTGTGGAGGCCATGCATGAAGGCAGGACAGAAACAGACCGGAAAGACAGATACCGTTCTCTGGGTACTGGTTCTGATTCTGGTGGTATTGGGACTCGGGGCGCTTTTTTCGGCAAGTGAATATAATGGCAGAGTACGTTTCCACGACTCTGCCTATTATTTTAAAAAGCAGCTCTTTGCCACGGCACTGGGGCTGCTTGTTATGTATCTGGCATCACGGGTAGATTACCGGCTGTCTGTAAAGCTGGCGCCGGCTGCCTATATTTTTTTCGCTTTTTCTGTCTGCTGCAGTCCTGCTTTTCGGACAGGAGATCAATGGATCGAAGAGGTGGCTGAACCTGGGGCCGCTTTCCTTTCAGCCGTCGGAGTTTTCCAAGGTGGCAGTGATATTGTTTCTGGTGTGGCAGATCAGCAATACAAAAAGCAAAACAACCGGATTCTGGTTTATCTGCAGGACTATGATGACTTTGCTTCCGGTAGCAGGTCTGGTGGGCTCCAATAACTTAAGCACAGCGGTGATCATTCTGGGAATCGGTGTGCTGCTGATCTTTGTGGCCAATCCCAGGTATCTGCAGTTTCTCGCACTTGGAGGTGCGGGGATAGGATTTATTGCGGTTTTTCTTGCCGCGGAGAGTTATCGTCTGGAACGCCTGGCAATCTGGCGGGATCCGGAAAAATATGAAAAAGGATTTCAGACCATACAGGGCCTGTATGCAATCGGAAGCGGAGGGATCTTCGGCAAGGGGTTCGGGAACAGTCTGCAGAAGCTGGGATTTGTCCCGGAAGCCCAGAATGATATGATATTTTCTATTGTGTGTGAGGAAACGGGGATACTGGGAGCCTTTCTGACACTTTTTCTGTTTGGTATTCTGATCTGGAGGCTTTGTATTCTGGCATTAAACTGCCGGGATCTGCAGGGAACGCTGCTGTGCGCCGGGATCATGGCACATATGGCGATCCAGGTAGTCCTGAATGTTGCAGTAGTAACGAATACGATTCCCAACACCGGGATCACTCTGCCCTTTGTAAGCTATGGCGGAACTTCTGTTGTTTTTCTTCTGGGGGAAATGGGGCTGGCCTTAAGTGTCAGCAGTCACAGACATGGAAGGATCACATAGAATAACAAGTAAGAGGCCCTTTTAGGAGTGGAATACTTGAATGAGATCGATGAGATCATCGTGACCGGAGGCAGGCCGCTGCATGGAAGCGTCCGGATCCAGGGGTCAAAAAATGCGGCACTTCCGGTTATGGCAGCAGCACTCTTAAGTACCGGGACCAGTGTACTGCGGGGATGCCCGAGAATCAGTGATGTATATTTGATGGAAAAGATCCTGAAATATCTGGGGGCAGAAACCTGGTGGGAAGGTCAAGATCTTTATCTGGACTGCAGCCATGCGGACGGCACCATGATACCGGAGTGTTATTCCGGAAAAATGCGTTCTTCCGTGATCTTAATGGGAGCAATGCTGGGGCGGAGCAAAAAGGCACAGACAGGATATCCCGGAGGCTGTGTGATCGGGAAGCGGCCGGTGGATCTTCATATCCAGGTTTTGCGCCGCCTTGGGGCAGCTGTGGTGGAAAACGGCGGGATGATCCGGGCATCCTGTGGAAAACTCCGAGGTGCAGAGATGTTTTTTCAAAAAAGAAGTGTAGGCGCTACAGAACAGGGCATTCTGGCAGCGGTCCTTGCAGAGGGGAAAACAGTCCTTAACGGCTGCGCCTGTGAACCGGAAATTTATTGGCTTTGCCATTATCTTACCGGAATGGGGGCAAAGATCCGGATCCGTGAAAATGGCTGTATCTGTATTGAAGGAGTGGAGAAGCTTGAAGCTGGCGATAGCTGCATTCCACCAGACCGTATTGTCGCCGGGACCTATCTCATGGCAGCGGCGGCAACCAGAGGAGAGATCATCCTGGAAAATCCGCCTCTGGAGGAAATGGATGGAATCCTGGACGTATATCGGAAAATGGGTGGACAATGCCGCAGGGTAGGTGGTAAACTAATAGTCAACGGAAAAAAATGCAGGTTTTCCCCTGGAGCTTCTGGAAACAGAAGTTTATCCGGGATTTCCTACAGACCTGCAGTCTCCTGCGATGGCGGTACTGGCCACGATCCCGGGAGTGAGCAGGATCCGCGAGAAGATTTTTGAAGACAGATATAAAACAGCTTCATGGCTCTGTAAAATGGGAGCACAGATCCAGATCCGGGATGGAGTTGCTGTGATATACGGAGGGCAGCCCCTGACCGGTTGTACTGTGGAAGCAGAGGAACTTCGCGGTGGTGCGGCACTTGTGATCGCAGCACTTGCCGCGCAGGGGATTACCAGGATCCGGGGCTGTTGTTTCATAGAAAGAGGCTATGAACATATCTGTGAGGATCTGACCGCACTGGGCGGTCTGCTGATAAAGGACAGAGGAACTTTATGAAAACATCAAAAAAAAAGCCACTGAAAGCAGTTGGCGGACTTCTTGTCCTGCTGCTGGCAGGAATTATTTTCTTTTTTACGTATTATCAGGTAGATGAAGTGCAGGTGATGGGCAGCAACCATTATTCTGAAAAACAAATCAGGAAGATGGTGCTTAGGGGGCCGCTGGCATCCAATTCTGTTCTTGCACCGCTTCTTTATACTAAGCAGAACACAAAGGATGTTCCCTTTATAGAAGGCTATACCGTAACAAGGCTGAACCGGCACACCATCTGTGTCAGTGTGAAGGAGAAGGATATCGTTGGCTGTATCCCTTATCTGGACAGTTATATTTATTTTGACAGAAACGGTATTTTTGTGGAAGGATCCACGGAACGTAACGAAAAAAATCCCGTTTTTTGACGGGATCAAGTCAAAAAAAGTGATCCAGAACGAGAAACTCCCCATCAAGGATGAAACGGTGATGAACACGGCAGTTGCTCTTTCTACTATTTTTGCAAAAAATGATAAGGTTCCGGATCACATTGAATTTGAAGACGACGGACAGATCAGTCTTGTTTACGGGGAATATCACAGTTAAACTTGGAAAGGATGAATATCTGGAAGACAAAAATGACCAGAGTTCTGGCTATCCTTCCGATGATTTTCCGAAAAAAAAAGGAATTCTCCATGCAGAAAATGTAAATGATAATTCCAAGAACATTACCCTGGAGCAGGAACAGGATGAGAGCCAGACTTCCGCAGAAAACTGGACCGGAGGCTATGATGAGGAAGGAAATTACACCGGAGAAGGCGAATACGACGAAAATGGCAACTATGTAGGACCGAAACCGCAGACGGATCTGGAGTATGCGCAGGAAAACTGGGTAGGTGGCTATGATGAAGAGGGAGATTACACAGGCAGTGGTGAGTACGATGCCAACATGACCTATGTAGGCGAAGCCCCCACAGAAGAAACCATGGCAGAAAAAGGAAACTGGAAGGGCGGTTACCGGGAAGACGGAGGCTATGACGGAGTCAGTGAATATGACCGTGATGGCAATTACGTAGGCACTCTGGAGGATTATCAGGCTTCGGCAGAAAGCTCCGGAGACGGAACAGACTCCGAAGATCCAGATGCTCAGAGTACGGATACCGGAGATACAGAAAATGAAGAAGACTCTTCAGACAGCAGTACGGACAGCACCGAGGAAGAGGCTGATTACAGCAGTGATCAGGAAGAAGGAGCTGAGGATTATGATGAAAATTCATACAGCGATTACAGTGATGAGTCCGATTATGAGTAAAGATAAAAAAGCTTTCTTAATATATAGTACCGGTATTTGGACATTTTGCCAGAGATTGTTTTGTAAATGTTTCGGTTAATAGAAACAGTGCCGAAATTTAGTGAAAAAAGTATAAAAAAACAAAATTAATGGTTGATTAATTACCGAAAAAAATATATGATATAACTATGTGTATATGTAGCTTGGAATAGATTATTACACTGAATCGGATATCAGGTAGAAATAAAGGAGGAAGTACATTGTTAGAGATAATGACGAATGAGGCTGAGTCTTCTGCGAAAATTATTGTAATTGGAGTAGGCGGCGCAGGTAATAATGCGGTAAACAGAATGGTGGAAGAGGCCATTGGCGGAGTTGAGTTTGTAGGTGTTAATACCGATAAACAGGCTCTGACACTGTGTAAAGCTCCGACTGTACTTCAGATTGGTGAGAAAATTACGAAAGGTCTCGGCGCCGGTGCACAGCCGGAGGTTGGACAGAAGGCAGCTGAGGAGAGCATTGAGGAAGTTAAGAAGATCATCGAGGGAGCGGACATGGTTTTCGTTACCTGTGGTATGGGAGGCGGAACCGGAACCGGAGCTGCTCCTGTGATTGCCGGTGCGGCAAAAGAGATGGGTATCCTGACTGTCGGTGTTGTTACCAAGCCTTTCCGTTTTGAAGCAAAGACCCGTATGAACAATGCACTTGCGGGAATCGAGAATCTGAAGAAAGCAGTTGACACTTTGATTGTCATCCCCAATGACAAGTTACTTGAGATCGTTGACAGAAGAACAACCATGCCGGAAGCACTGCGTAAGGCTGATGAAGTTCTTCAGCAGGCAGTACAGGGTATCACAGACCTGATCAATCTGCCGGCTCTGATCAACCTTGACTTTGCAGATGTGCAGACAGTCATGACAGACAAGGGAATCGCTCACATCGGTATCGGTGAGGCAAGAGGCGATGACAAGGCTATGGAGGCTGTACAGCAGGCGGTATCTTCTCCGCTTCTTGAGACAACCATCAAGGGCGCTACTCATGTGATCATCAACATTTCCGGAGATATTTCTCTTATGGATGCCAACGATGCTGCAAGCTATGTGCAGGAGCTTACAGGTGAGGAGGCAAACATCATCTTTGGTGCTATGTATGATGATTCTGTTGCAGATTATGCAAGAATTACAGTTATTGCTACAGGTCTTACAGACAATAACCTTCAGAACACACCATTTGGAAACAGAGCTTCCAATTCTGTATTCGGAAACACCAAAAAAACAAGCCAGTCACAGCCAGGTGGTATGAACCTTAACATGCCAAGCTTCAGCCTGCCGACTATGAATTCCACACAGTTTGGAACAAAGGCTCCTACAAGCACTGTTCAGAAAAAGGACATCCAGATCCCGGATTTTCTTAAGAACAGATAATAAATGAACATGATAAGATCCGGCAGAGGTTCCATCTGGAACGTTGCCGGATCTTTTTGACTCTTCGATCAAAAGAAACAGGAATGACTGCTCTGTATGGAAACAGGGGTTCCGTTCAGGATATCAGCATTCGCAGTGAAAAGTATCACATTTTGTATCACAGCAGCGATGAGCATTGACACCGGATACATTGATGGAAGCCGCGGTGCATTTGCAGTGCTCATTGTAGGTACAGTTGTGTGCTTTGCAGTCGATGTTAACGGTCTCACACCCACAGCAGGGATCAGCAGCATTTTTTACAGAACCTTCTTCCTGAGCACGAAAGCTTTCACAGGCGGTATCATCTGCATAACGTGCATCTGCTCCTTCAACATTGATGGCTCCCCGGGAACAGAGAGAATTTTTGTTATAGTAGCAGTTGTGTGCGGAACATTTAAGACTTGTCATAAAAGTGTCCTCCTGATAATTATGATTTTACCGGAAACCGTCAGCCTGCCGGAATGCGCACCCTGTCTGATCGTCAGCACTGCGATAAAGCCTGACAGATTCCGATGTTGCATAGTATGTCCGAAAGAAGAAAAAATCATACTCAAAAAAATACATAATAATATAAAAAAAACAGTTGACAAATAGCAGACACCATGGTATTATCTTAAAGTACGTAGCGAAAAGAAAGCAGAGTTCACTCTCACCTCAGCGCTGAAGATAAGCGGCTCAGGTCAATATTGCACAGTACTGCGAACGGATCAACCATCGGTGCGCAGGTGTAATTGTTTGAAGTGTGGACATCTGTCTGCGCTTTTTTTGTGTGGCTTTAGCTACATTAATGAGAAAAAAATAATTCTATCATGTTCATGGAGGTGTACAACAATTAGCGGTTTAATGATTAACGAACAGATCAGAGACAGAGAGGTACGCTTGATTGGTCCGGACGGAGCTCAGCTTGGAATCGTGTCCGCCAGAGAAGCGATGGCGAAAGCGCAGGAGGCAGGACTTGACCTTGTAAAGATTGCCCCACAGGCGAAACCGCCGGTATGCAAGATTATCGATTACGGTAAATACCGTTACGAGCTTGCAAGAAAAGAAAAAGAGGCCAGAAAAAAGCAGAAAACCATCGATGTCAAAGAAGTGCGTCTTTCCCCGAACATTGATACGAATGATTTGAAGACGAAGGTAAATGCAGCAAGAAAGTTCCTTAGCAAGGGTGACAGAGTTAAGGTTACACTTCGTTTCCGCGGAAGAGAGATGGCACACATGGCCAGCAGTAAGCATGTGCTTGACGACTTCGCAGATCTTCTGTCCGATATAGCGACTGTAGAGAAGGCTCCGAAGATAGAAGGCAGAAGCATGACTATGTTTCTGACTGAGAAACGGTAGATATCTCAGTCTTCACGGCAACAGCCGGGCAGAACGGGATGCTATATAAAATTTAGAAGTACCAAATCAAGGAGGAATTCATAATGCCAAAAATTAAAACTTGCAGAGCAGCAGCAAAGCGCTTTAAAAAAACAGGTACAGGAAAATTAGTAAGAAATAAAGCCTACAAGAGCCATATACCTTACAAAGAAAATCTCAGAAGAGAAAGAGAAATCTGAGAAAATCTACTGTTGTTGATTCTACTAACGTAAAGAGCATGAAGAAAGCATTACCATATTTATAAGATAGAGAAGACGAACAGGAGGAGAATTAAGAAATGGCAAGAATTAAAGGCGGATTAAACGCAAAGAAAAGACATAACCGTACATTAAAACTGGCAAAAGGCTACAGAGGAGCCCGTTCCAAACAGTATAGAGTAGCTAAACAGTCTGTAATGAGAGCTCTTACAAGCTCCTATGCAGGAAGAAAGCAGAAGAAACGTCAGTTCAGACAGCTCTGGATCGCTCGTATCAACGCAGCAGCAAGAATGAACGGACTTTCCTACAGCAAAATGATGCACGGCCTTAAAGTTGCAAACATCGACATCAACAGAAAGATGCTTGCAGAGATGGCAGTTAACGATGCAGCAGGCTTCACAGCACTTGCTGAGATCGCTAAGAAAGCAATCGCATAAGTAAAGTATTAAGAGACGAAGAAGTCCAGGGAGTTTTCCCTGGATTTTTTTGCGAAAAAATTCAGACAATTTGCCGAAAAACAACACAAGCTGTACAGCGGACAAGTGTCCGTGTTGTGCAATCAGACGAAAAACAGCAGATAACAAAATTTGTCCTTGAAATAAAAAAATATGCGATGCTATAATTTTACCATTAAACATTAGTAACGCGACAAAGCGCAGGAGGAGAGATTATTATGAAGAATTGGAAGAAAGTAATCGGCGTTGCATCAGCAGCAGCGATGACAGCAGCTATGATGATGCCTGCATCAGTTTTTGCGGCAGATGATGAGACATTTAAGATCGGTGTGATCGGACCGATGACAGGTGATTACGCACAGTACGGTACCAACGTATACAACGCAGCCAAGATCGCAGCTGATGAGATCAACGAGAACGGTGGATTCAACGGATATAAAGTAGAGATTCTTGACGCAGGTGATGACCAGGGAGATCCGGAGAAGGCTGTTAACGCATACAATGACCTGATCGATAAAGGAATGCAGATGCTCTGTGGAACTGTAACATCCGGTTCCTGTATCGCAGTAGGAGCTGAGGCAGCTGAGGATACATTCCTCTTCACACCATCCGCAACAGCACTTGACTGTATCACAGCAGGAACAAACGAGTTCCGTATGTGCTTCACAGACCCGGCACAGGGAACAAAATCTGCTCAGTACATTTCCGAGCACAAACTTGCAACGAAAGTAGCAGTACTTTATGATTCTGCTGCTGACTACAACTCCGGTGTACATGACGCATTCATTGCAGCAGCTGCTGATGACGGACTTGAAGTAGTTGCAGATGAGGCTTACACAACAGACAGCAACACAGACTATTCTGTACAGCTTGCAAAGATCAAGAAGAGCGGCGCTGAGCTTCTTTTCCTTCCGAACTACTATTCCGACAATGCGCTGATCCTTCAGCAGGCATCTGAGGCAGGAATGGATATTAAATTCTTCGGTGTAGACGGTATGGATGGTATCCTTAACGTAGAGAACTTTGATAAATCTCTTGCAGAGGGCGTTATGCTCCTGACACCATTCTCAGCAACATCCACAGATGAGAAGAGCCAGAACTTCGTAAAAGCATACGGCGATGCTCACAACGGTGAGATCCCGAACCAGTTTGCGGCAGATACATATGATGTACTTTACGCAATGCAGCTTGCAGCTGACGATGCAAAGATCACACCAGATATGGAAAATGCAGACATCAGTGCAGCAATGAGCGCATCCATGGCAAACATCGAGCTTGACGGACTTACCGGAAAAGCAAAATGGACCGAGGATGGTGAGTGTGATAAAGAGCCGAAAGCATTCGAGATCAAAGACGGTGCTTATGTAGAGATGAAATAAGTAATTTCTGTTAACGTTAGGGGTCAGGGGACGGTCACCTTTAGTGGGAACCGTCCCCTTTTTCCCTTATCAATAAACAATTAAAAGAGGTGCGTTATGAGTTTTATATCTTATTTGAAAGACGGCATCAGTCTTGGCAGTATCTATGCGATCATTGCACTTGGATATACTATGGTTTACGGTATTGCCAAGATGCTGAACTTCGCACACGGAGATGTTATCATGGTAGGAGCTTATATCATCCTTACCTGTATCACAAGAGGCGGTATGTCACCGATCCTTGCAGTGATCCTTTCCGTGGTGATCTGTACACTGCTTGGTGTTGTCATTGAGAAGGTAGCTTACAGTCCGCTTAGAAAAGCTTCCTCAAACCTGGCCGTTCTGATCACGGCTATCGGTGTCAGTTATCTGCTTCAGAACCTGGCACTCCTGATCTTTGGCGCAGACGCCAAGAGCTTCGTGTCAGTTATCAAGGTTCCGTCCATCACACTGTTTGACGGAGAACTTACCATTAAGGGAATCACTATCGTGACCATTCTTGCATGTATCATCATCATGGTGGGACTTTCTTTCTTTGTAAAAAAGACAAAACCTGGCCGTGCCATGCAGGCTGTTTCCGAGGACAGGGATGCAGCACAGCTGATGGGAGTTAACGTTAATGCAACGATCTCCCTCACATTTGCCATCGGTTCCGGACTTGCGGCCATTGCAGGACTTCTGCTCTGCCAGACATATCCGACACTGACTCCATACACAGGAGCCATGCCTGGTATCAAGGCTTTCGTAGCTGCTGTATTCGGTGGAATCGGTTCTATTCCGGGAGCTATGGTAGGCGGTATCCTTCTGGGAATCATCGAGATCTTCGGAAAGGCTTATATTTCTTCCCAGGTTGCAGATGCGATCGTATTTGCTGTCCTGATCGTCGTGCTTCTTGTAAAACCTACCGGACTGTTCGGCAAGAACATCCAGGAGAAAGTGTAAGGTGGCCGATATGAAGAATATGAAGAACAAAACAACAAGAAACAATATGATCAATTATGGAATCGTCATTGTACTTTTTGTCATTGTGCAGGCGCTTTCCTCGACGGGAAATCTTTCCAGACTGCTTATGGGACTTCTGGTTCCTCTTTGTGTTTATACCATCGCATCCGTTTCGTTGAATCTGGTAGTTGGTTTTTCCGGTGAGCTGAGTCTTGGACATGCAGGCTTTATGTGCGTGGGAGCCTTTTCCAGCGCCCTGTTTTCTCAGGTGGCTGCAGATTCTATCCCGCAGGTTCCGCGCTTTATCCTTGCGATCCTTGTAGGTGCGGCAGTTGCAGCCCTGTTCGGTGTGATCATCGGTATCCCTGTACTTCGTCTCCGCGGGGATTATCTTGCCATCGTTACACTGGCATTCGGTGAGATCATCAAGAACCTGATCAACGTGCTTTATATTGGTGTGGATGACAAGGGTATTCATGTTGCAACCAGTGCGGCAGGTCTTCATCTGGAAGCCGGCGGAAAGCAGATCCTCAAGGGTGCCCTTGGTATTTCCGGAACAGCAACCCTTTATAAAGATATCAAGAGTTACTTTTTCCTGATCGGTGTGCTCCTGCTCCTTCTGACTCTGTTTATTGTACAGAACCTGGTAAATTCCAGAAGTGGTCGCGCAATTATGTCAACCAGAGATAATCGTATCGCAGCAGAATCCGTAGGAATCAATATCACCAGATATAAACTGCTTGCATTTACAATTTCCGCAGCCCTTGCAGGAGTGGCAGGCGTGCTGTATGCACATAATCTTTCTCTTCTGAAGGTATCTGTATTTGATTACAACATGTCCATCCTGGTACTGGTATATGTGGTACTTGGCGGGATCGGAAATATCAGAGGATCGATCATCGCAACCATTATCCTTTATGCGCTGCCTGAGCTTCTCCGCGGATTTGCAAACTACCGTATGCTGATCTATGCCATCGTGCTGATCATCATGATGCTCTTTAACTGGGCACCGGCAGCAAGAGACTGGAGAGCACGTATGGTAGAGAAATTCAAAAGCAAAAAAGAGAAAAAGGAGGTGGCCTGATCATGGCAATGCTGGAAGTAAATAATCTGTCTATCCAGTTCGGCGGTCTTCGTGCTGTTGACGGCTTTAATATGACCATTGAGAAGGGACAGCTCTATGGACTGATCGGACCTAATGGTGCCGGTAAGACAACAGTATTCAATCTTCTCACAGGAGTGTATAAGCCTACAGAGGGAATCATTAAACTTGACGGCCAGGACATCACAGGAAAAAGCACCATTGAGATCAACAAGGCCGGAATCGCAAGAACTTTCCAGAATATCCGTCTTTTCAAGGATATGCCGGTTCTTGACAATGTAAAAGTAGGACTTCACAATCATCATCCATATTCCACACTGACCGGGATCTTAAGACTGCCGAAATATTACAAGGTAGAAAAAGAGATGAATGAACGTGCAATGGAGATACTGAGGGTTTTTGATCTGGATAAGGAAGCGGATACTCTGGCAGGAAACCTGCCTTATGGTAAACAGCGTAAGCTGGAGATTGCCAGAGCTCTTGCCACAGAGCCGAAGCTTCTTCTCCTGGATGAGCCGGCGGCTGGTATGAACCCGAATGAGACACAGGAGCTGATGGATACTATCCGTTTTGTGCGGGAGCATTTTGATATGACTGTTCTTCTGATCGAGCACGACATGAAACTGGTGGGCGGTATCTGTGAGGAACTTACAGTTCTGAACTTCGGTCAGGTACTGATCCAGGGTGAGACATCTGCAGTGCTGAAAGACCCGACGGTTATCACTGCATATCTGGGAGAATAAGGAGGAACGAGACAATGGCAATGTTGGAAGTAAAGGACCTCCAGGTCTATTATGGTGTGATCCAGGCTCTGAAGGGAATTTCTTTTCATGTAAATCAGGGAGAGGTTAT
>ENA-OQBV01000097-OQBV01000097.1-human-gut-metagenome-genome-assembly--contig:-NODE-97-length-48998-cov-3.557979_pt1 | contig 48998 bp, 38 predicted proteins | sample MGYA00242750_ERZ504559 | MGnify/ENA primary metagenome ERZ504559 (study PRJEB26092, sample SAMD00036230) | human gut metagenome | host: Homo sapiens | study: EMG produced TPA metagenomics assembly of... | reverse complement strand
GCTATTCGTGCGGCAACCATTGCTTTTGAGAATTTGGGTAAAGTAGTGGCGAATGCAAACCAATGGTTAGACAAGGAAGATTTCAACTATGAAAAACGAGCCTCACTATATGGAGAAATTATCAATCAGGCGGATGAATACGTGAAGCATGTATTGCAGCAAGTTGGTGGAATCTATTTGAATGACAGTTATCAAGGGGATAGTTACCCTTCTTATCAACCGGTATCCAAAGAGTTGCAACGTCGTTCGTACCAGTGGATGATGGAAGCTATCAGTCAAATGAACTGGTTGGACAATCGGGAACTGTTGAATCATTGTGCGCTGACAGGTAGCGCTGCTGACTATTCACAGAAGTTTTTCGCCAATTTGCTATTAATACAGCTCAATAACCTTTGGCTTAGCGAAAGCAATCGAGTGACCCTTATACGCAACAGCAGGCTGTTGAAGATTTGAAGAATCATCTTTTCAAGGAAACAAGGGCAGGAAAGGAGCCTGACGACTGGAAACGTTTCTTACAGGGACAATTGCTGAGTTTTGTCATTTCTTGGTCGAATGTAAATGTGCCGAAAGGGAAAGATGAGACAGCTAATGCTTCTTCTAAACTGACTATTCAGACTGTCTGTCCTTACCGGGGGATGACGGCAATTGAAGCATTCCTTATTCTTCTGCTCCTGAACGGGCTCCATTCTGGTATGGCTGTCTGTTGGATTTGAAAAGTGAGTTTACGAGAGCGAAATCAGTAGCACCTAACCGGGAAATGCAAGAGGAGTATGATTACCGATTGTTTACGATTGAGAAGGCACTGCGGAAATAGATATAATCTATAAAATGATTAGATATAAAAAAGCCAATTAATTCGTGATAAGATGAATTAATTGGCTTATATTTTTAATGAAGTTTTTCTTCTGTTTTGTTTATTCTACTACCCTTGTGAATGCGTAGGTTATACCAAAGAAACTCGCATCGAAATAATGACCGTACTCTTCAAACGTTGAGCTGAAGAAATCAGTTGGTATAAAATCGTGAAAGTAAATGATGATATTATTATCATCTATCTTATCCAATCCTATAAATGCATTTCCAAGCTCTGTTTTTCTCTTTGAGAAACAACGATTCACTTGCGAGGTGATGAAATAAGGAGCGTCATATTCTTCGTCAGCTATCCAGTTATAGATGCCTTTCTCTATATGGTCGAAAACAACAGTGTGTCCTTGAGGATTGCAAAAGAAGTTCTTTAAATCTCCCGTCAGGTATGGGATTATTTTATCTGTACCATCTTCTTGATGTACAAATTCCAGGTAGTCATTCGCTCCATTGTTTTCCGGCAGACTATTTACCCAGTCTTCGTCAGGCATACCAATATATACATAGTTGTCTTTATCTTTAATCTCTACAGGTTTCCATTTGCCCAGCATGTCAGTAAACTTTAACTGATCCAGTTTTATATTATAGGATACAAATGAGCCCGGATAGTAGAGTTCGGAGTTGTCAACTGGTGTACCTAGTTTAAGGATAGCGTTTTTTCCTGTATACCTCTTCTTTCAGCAAAGCATTGTCAGGTATAAGAAAATCCTTACCCTCATATACGGAAGCATCTGTTGGAAGCACAACTGTAAACACAGAACCGCCACCTGGATTTTCTGCATATGATATCGTACCTTTGTGTACTTGTACCAGTTCATGGGTAAGGTGTAAACCTACCCCCATACTGCTGCTTGAAAAACTGCTCTGCATAAAACGTTTGAACAGCTCTCCACGCTTTTCTACGGGAATACCTACTCCCGTATCGATTACTTTCATTATCAGTTTATGATTCGCTTCGTCAACAGATACACTAAATTCAATTCTCTTATTAGAAGGAGTGTATTTAAATGCATTCGACAATAAATTATAGGCTACTTTATCAATATTACTTTTATCGATAAACATTTTATACGTTGACACAGAAGGAGAAAACACATACTCCATATTTTTCGACTCAGCAGCATCCTTGAAAATCAGATAAATTTCACGCAGAAATGCTATCACATCTGTTTCTTCAAGCGATAAACTTAACTTGTTATTCTGCATTTTGCGGAACTCAAGCAACTGATTAATAAGCCGCAGCATGCGTTGTGTACTTTTATCCATTACACGGACAGCTCCTACCATATCAGCAGGGATTTTCTTGGCACGATGAATACGTTCCAAAGCCCCCTGTATCAGAGTCAGAGGTGTACGGAACTCATGCGATATATTGGTAAAAAACATCAGTTTATACTCTGTCAGCTGTTCTTCTACCTTAATTTTATTACGTAGAGTATTCATCTTCGATATTATTCGATAAGCCGCATATAAAACAGCTATACTCAATAGCACATAAATCAGCATTGCCCATGTCGTTTTCCAGAATGGAGGAACAACTATGATTTTCAAGACAGACTCATCCGACCATGTACCAGCTGTATTCCTTGCCTTTACATGAAGATGATAGGATCCTGGAGGCAGATTCTTGTAAGCTGCAAAATTCAAAGAAGAAGGAGCACTCCAAGTATCGTCATATCCTTCCAGTTTGTAAGCAAACTTCGACAATCCAGCATCTGAATAGTTGAATGTAGAAAATTCAATCACAAACGAATTTTGGTCATAATTCAACCGGACAGACTCTACATAAGCCAATGAAGCTTCCAATGGAGAATCCTTATCTCCCGGAATGACTGATATACCATTCAGTTTCAAATCCGTAAAAGTAACTTGCATAGGAGTATCTTTCACCGAAACATGCTTTGGGTCTACAATAACAATACCTTGTCCTGTACCCAATGCCAGACGTCCATCTTGCAGCTTCAGAACACTGTTTTCACTATATACATTACCCATATATAATCAGAAAAAAGATAATTTTCGAACGTAACAGTTTCCGGATTAAAATAAGACAAGCCATATTCAGTAGAAACCCATATCATCCCCTTATCATCTTCAATTAGGGCCTGTACCATACTGCTTACCAATCCATCTTGTGAAGTATAATGAGTAAACTCCAGCTTATCGTAATTATGACCGACAACAGACATACCAAATCCAGCTCCCGACTCAGCCAGCCACATATGTCCTTTCCGGTCACGTATTATCGCACGGATATCATTACTTTGCAAATCACCACTTTTCCAACGAATAATGTTTATAGGCTTCCGGATCTGCAATCAGTTTATCCGGATCAAAGACAAATATACCTTCACTCGATCCGACCCATATCCATCCGTTACTGTCCTCACACAACGTACGGGTTTCCCGCTGTCCGTCAGTACGAGTAAAGAAATGGCGGAACTCATACTTTCCATCCTGCGTAGGAACAGCCAGATTCAAACCTCCACCGAACGTACCTATCCACATACGACCTTTACGGTCTTTCAACATACAAAAGACATTATCCGATGAAAGCGACTTATCATTCAATTTATCATACCGATATTTTACATCTCCAATCCATACGCCTTCACCACGGGTAGCAATCCACAGATTCCCTTCATTGTCTTCACAAACAGCATAAGTATTTATATCATGATGAAATTTCTTTTTCTGAACCTCCAGCTTTGCATCATAAATATATAAACCGCCACTACGTGTACCTACCCAGATATCTCCATCAGAAGTAGAAGCAATCATACGCACCGTATTCGAGCGGTCGGCCATAGAATCTTTTTTCGGGATACACACGTGATGCGCCTTCATTCAATACACTCAACTTAGATATACCCGCAAATTCAGAACTTACCCAGACACTTCCCGACCGGTCTTCCATCAGACATTGCAGATAATTGGAAGCCAATAGAGAAGAGATACCCGAATCGGATGTAAAATGCTGTATGCTTTCAGTAGCCGGATCATAAGCAAACAGTCCGTTGCCATATGTAGAAATCCAGATAATCCCTCGGCTGTCGTGCACAATGTAATATCGTTCCTTATCAATGAATCCAAGCTTGTCATAAGGCATTACCGAGAACACTTTCTTTTCTCCTGTATCCGATTTTATATAATACAAATTACCAGTACGGTTATATACCCAATAATCTCCTTTATCATCTTTTTTAACCTGTCCTTCAGGAATATTATAGTATGCCGGAGCAGACTCAACCTTAAAAGTCTTCATATCCAGACACAGCGTACCTTCTGAGGTCAAAATATACTGTTTCTGACCAATCCGGAAAAGTCCGGTCATCGCCCATTTTTTGTTTTACGAGGAAGACTTCCTAAAGATTTCAGTTTTCCGTCTGTCTGAAAGTAAAACAAATCGCCTTCTGATGTCACGAAAACAAGATTATCCTCGTAAAACATAGCCTTCCAATACGAATGAGATTCATCTACCGCCACCAGCTTGTTATCTTTCCAATAATAAACTCCTTGCTGTGTTCCTATCCATACTCTATCTCCGTGCTGACGGATAAAATGAACATTGTTGCTCTTCAAAGAGCCATTTTGTACGGTAAATGATGTAGAAGTGAAACGACCATCCTGATAGGTCACACGGCGACATCCGTGAGAAGCTCCCCATAGCCACACAGCTTCTTCTGTTATAAAAAAGCCACGATAATGATCCTGATATTCTCCGCAACCGGTAAAATCGACAAAACAGTCATGCCTTAAATCATAACAGCTGATTAAATCGGCTGTCGTTGTAATCCACAAAAAACCATTCTGGTCTTCTTCCAGCACCTTCACTCGATGGTCTGCCAGAGAAATCTTTTTCGATTTCTGAGGACGAAAGGTGATAAGAGAATTACCGTCATAACGATTCAAGCCGTTCAGTGTGGCCATCCAGATAAACCCTTTACTATCTTGATAAATATAACGCACAGAATTGTTTGCAAGTCCATCAGCAGTAGTCAGTCGTTCGCTGCGAAGTTCGATTGCAGCCTTCGCCGAAAATGACGACAACAACAAACAGCCCAACCAGCATAGTATCCAAATCTTTTGGTTTTTCATACAGTATAAAAACAAATGTTTCTTGATGCAATTAACTAAGCACAAAATTACAAGAAAGATAAAACATAGCAAACAGAATCACACATCTTAGGTACGGTTTATACAATATTCTAGGAATATGTACTTTTGTACATTGAATTATATCAACAAAGCCCTTAATTTTGTTTCATCAAGACAAACCAATCATAAAATACCAATGAAAAAGAAAAACATACTGACAGCTCTATTGCTATTAGGAAGTACTGTACAAGCACAAAACTGGCCCGAAATAAAGCCTGAAGCACGACCGGGAAGCCGATGGTGGTGGATGGGAAGTGCAGTCGATCAAAAGGGACTTGCATACAATCTTCACAAATACGGTACAGCCGGAATAGGCAGTCTGGAAATAACGCCTATCTATGGTGTAAAGGGAAACGAACAGCGAGATATCCCGTTTTTGTCATCCCGATGGATGGAAATGTACCAATACACCCAAGACGAAGCACAAAAGAACGGCATCGACATTGATATGAATACCGGAACGGGATGGCCATTCGGAGGACCGGAAATCACATTGGAACACGCGGCTACCCGGGCTATATTCGAACAATACATTGTAACGGGAGGTAAAAAGATAGAACAACAAATAGAGATTACGTCTCCCAAAGAACAAAAGCAACGTGAATTTGCCCAATTAAGCAGACTGATGGCTTATGCTGAAGATGGAACATGTCTGAACCTGACATCGAAAGTAAAAAACGGCAAGCTCGAATGGAATGCTCCGAAAGGTAAATGGAAACTGATTGCTTTGTTCGTAGGCAAAACGCTTCAAAAAGTAAAACGTGCTGCTCCTGGCGGAGAAGGTTATGTAATGGACCACATGAATCCGGAGGCTGTAAAAGGATATTTCACCAAGTTCGACCGCGCTTTCAAACAGAACAAAGCAACCTATCCGCGTACATTCTTTAATGATTCGTACGAAGTGTATAAGGCAGACTGGACTCCTCATCTGCTGGAAGAATTCGAACGCCGCAGGGGTTATAAACTTGAAGAACACTTTCCTGAATTTCTGGATGCTTCACGTCCGGAAGCAACTCGCCGTATCGTGTCCGATTATCGTGAAACTGTCAGCGAAATGCTGATAGACAACTTTACGACCCAATGGACAAAATGGGCTCACAAACACGGTAGCACAACTCGCAATCAGGCACATGGTTCGCCTGCCAATCTGATAGATACGTATGCTTCGGTCGACATTCCTGAATGTGAAGGATTCGGTCTGACAGACTTTCACATCAAAGGACTGCGCAAAGACTCCCTCACCCGACCGAATTTTTCGGATATTTCGATGCTGAAATATGCGTCCTCGGCTGCACACATAGCCGGCAAGCCTTATACTTCTTCGGAAACATTTACCTGGCTGACGGAACATTTCCGTACTTCTCTCTCACAGTGTAAACCGGATATGGACCTGATGTTCGTATCGGGAGTCAATCACATGTTCTTTCACGGGACACCATATTCGCCACAAGATGCGGCATGGCCTGGATGGTTGTTCTACGCAAGCATCAATATGTCGCCTACAAATAGTATCTGGCGTGATGCACCTGCATTTTTTGAATACATAACCCGCTGCCAGTCTTTTCTGCAAATGGGACAACCCGATAATGATTTTCTGGTTTATCTGCCCATATACGATTTATGGGACGAACTTCCGGGACGACTTGTTTCGTTCGACATTCATAAAATGGACCGGTACGCCCCGAAGTTTATCAAGACCATCCAGACAATTATTGCCGGAGGATATGATGTAGACTATATCTCTGATGCTTTCATCAAGACGACACGTTGTGCAGGCAATCAGCTCGTCACCAGTGGGGGTACACATTACAAAGCACTGATTGTTCCTGCCGCCCGACTAATGCCTGCTGCCACACTCAAGAAACTGGTAGAACTGGCTCGTCAGGGTGCAACCGTGATTTTTGTAGAACAATATCCCGAAGATATTCCGGGATACAATCGTCTGAAACAAAACCGCGCCGCTTTCATAAACATCGCCGGACAACTTCCTGACGTCGATTCCTTTACACATACACAGACATTCACACTCGGAAAAGGACGCATCATCGTCGGCTCCGACTATCAGCAGGTACTGGCACAGACGGGAACAGCCTCAGAAGAGTTGAAAACACGATGTGGACTTCAGTTTATCCGCCGCTCGAATCCCGAAGGGCATCATTATTTTGTTTCGTGTCTGCAAAACAAAGATATAGACGAATGGGTTACACTGAATGTTCCCGAAACGACTGCCATGTTCTTCAATCCGATGAACGGAGAAAGAGGCAAGGCACAAAGCCGGATAGAAAACGGGAAACTGCAAGTCCGTCTGCAACTGAAATCGGGGGAAAGCCTCATCATTCAGACATTCGGCAAGTCACTGGACGAAGAACCAGCGTGGAATTATCCCGAAGAACAGACATACAGCCTGAGTCTGGACCACGGATGGAAACTGGACTTCATAGAAAGCACACCAGCTATAAACGGTCAGTTTGACATAGACTCTCCCACATCATGGACAGAACTGGAACAACCGGAAGCTAAAGTCAATATGGGAACCGGCCGCTACTCCATCGAAATAAATATGCCTTCCATGGAAGCAGACGACTGGATACTGGATTTAGGTGACGTACGCGAAAGTGCGCGTGTACGTATTAATGGAAACGATGCTGGCATAGTCTGGGCAGTTCCATTCCGGTTAAAGGTCGGAAAATGGCTAAAACCAGGAAAGAACCGGATAGAAGTCGAAGTAACCAATCTGCCAGCCAACCGTATCGCTGATATGGATCGCAAGCATGTAGAGTGGCGCATCTTTAAGGATATCAATATGGCAAAGCTGAACTATGTAAAAGGCGACTACAAAAACTGGGATACAATGCCTTCCGGTCTTAACGGGAATATACGCTTAATACCAGCAAGTTACAAGGAGTAAAAGCCGTTTTACCGGATAGTAAAACTCAAAGTTCAGCAAGGAACAAAAAGGCTTCAGCAAGTTTCTTTTAAAATATGCTCAAATTTCAGCCGGAATTTGTACAACACATAAAAAACATTTGTACAAACTTCCGGCATTTTTGTACAGAAATAAAAAAAACATCAGCATGTTTTCACATAAACATGCTGATGTTTTTATCCACTTATGGACAGATTCTCTTTCTATCGTTGTAAAGTAACTCCCATCAGCCCGATAACTACGTCATTGGCAAGAGTTTCAAGGGTAAGCGATTCAAGCGTTTTTTCCGGATCGAGCGGCATATCCAGCAAGACACCTGCTCCGCCTTCTATCTCACGACCGTACACGCCCGTTATACCTAACTCTTTTCCCAGGTCACGACTTACTTTTCCGGTTTTCAGATGCAAGCGATACGGACGAGGTTCAGGCACTGTAAATGCTTTTCCATCTACATAAAAATCCTGTTCTATCGGACACCAGTTATCTGGATTAGTCAGAGTCAGTTCGGTATACGTACCGTCGGTATAACGCACTTTCAGTACACCATTTGCAATGTGACACTGCATATGATTGGTACTTCCGGCAAGCAACAAATACGCATGCGATGCTTTTCCTGCAAGCGGCACACAAATACTGTCTGGATAATTGTCCCACAAAGAAGTAAATGCAATATTATTTCCTTCTTTCATCAGGCGGAACGGAACACCCAATGAAGTATTAAACCGGTTGTCACGAACCAGATTCCGCAATCCACTGTCGTCAATCGAAGCGCTCAGCAGCGGATGACACCACTCCCCTATACCCTGCACAGGAAGCTGCAAGGTAGTATACGGAGAACGCGGAGAGAAATATTGTTCACGGAAAATAGATGTAACCGAATCGTTCAAGTATTTATCCATATCAATCATGCGACAGGCAGATGTATTCACCTCCGAGAAATCCTCTCTCGCTGCAACATAAGGAGACTGGATGAAGACATTTACCGGTTGCCACCAGTCCATATCTCCTTGTCGGGTACGGACAAAGAAAGTATGATGTCCTTCTACCCCCTTATTTATGTTTGTGCTGTAACTGTTTCCTTCAATCGTTGTAGATGCTGAAATACCCTGCGGATCGTAAATTTCACACAGTTGGATTCCCTGAGGCGCGCGAAGTGAAATCTGTCCACCGGCATCAACTTTCAGTTCTCCGACAACAAGTGTCTGCAAAGGCTTTCCTTTCCAACGAATAGTTATTTCGGCGTTTTCCGTTTCGGGAGCTACCACGAGTAATTCCGGACTGCCACTTGCTGCATCAACCAAACTCCAGTCCGCTTTCCTTCCGTTCACTTCAACCGAAGCCACTTTCTCGCGAACAGCCTTTATCCGAAGTCCGATTTCTAATGGTTTGCCGAAACGTTGGGTAATTTGATAAGTATCTGTATCTTTTTCTCTTGAGAAACGATAGGTCACATCCGGCGTTGTGAGCGATGCTTCCTTCCAGTCGGACGGGAATCCCGGACGGATAACCAGCTTGTCGTTCATCAAATCGGGCAAAATGCCATACACTCCCTGAATCATAACGCGTGAAGCAACTCCTACAGGATCGCCAAAATCACGGTAACATTCCCCACGAGCAGCATCGTAAAAACTAATCTGCCCGAAGTTTCCGGGACTGTCGCCCAGATACATACCATCGAGAACAGAGCTTTTCAATAGTTTATACCCCTCATCAGAACGACCTGCCTGAAAATAAGCAAGAGCCGTATGCATCACTTCGGCAAAGGCTACATTGTTGATGCTCCACGAATAAGGCAACCAGTTGGTGGTAGAGATTGTAGCATAACCTTCATCCTTCAGTCCCTTTCCTTCAACCGGAATATGAGGAATCTGCGTATCGACATATCGTGTTGCCTGATAAGCCTGAAACGGATTAGCCGTTTCGCTGTCCAACGCATGATAAATCGTCCAGACTCCCGCACTCTCATGCAAACGCTTGTGCCCCATGAAATCCTGATATTCCGCCCAATGACCTTTATCAGACAACCATAAACGTTTATTCATTCCAGCCAAAATACGGTCAGCCTCTTTCTGATACGGTTCCGGATTCTCCCCTATCTTACGGGCTATTTCCGCAGCCATCTTATTGGCACGATAGTTATAGGCAGACGAATGCGTCACTGCCCCGCTGTTATAATACAAGGCATCGCTCGCCCAGATACAGGCATACGCATCATACAAGCCGTCATTGTCGGGGTCATAATTCAGTTTCTCCCAGGCAAGATGACGAGTTATGACCGGCCACATCTGGCGGGCATATTCCCAATCACCTGTCCAGTTGAAATGCCACAACAGTTCATCGATATAACATAAGTTCATGTCATAGTGATGCATCTGATTGTTTCGACGTGGATTACGACAAATATATCCGTTACTATACTGAGGAGTTCCCCATTTTTTGACAGAACGTGCCAGATGCAAAGCAGAATCCTGTGCCGGATGCGGAATCGTATTGGGTACATCGGTTACCTGACTGGCAGCATAAGCATCGAAATGCTTACGGGCACGGTCGTGCCATCCCAAAGCATCTCCCGTATAAGCAGCACGCCATCCGCTTAGCGGCATGCGCCATCCTACCGCTCCATGAAGCCAGACCTGCCCGTCCCAAATACCATCGGCAGCAACAGCCAGTGCTCCGCCCAGCGTATTGAAATAAGGATCGGGAGTAGTAAAACGGATACGCGAAGCCAGTACCTTTCGAGCATCCTCAGCTTTCTGATACAAACGTCTTCCCTCATCAAGCGAAACAAGCTTCAAATCCAGATTTTCCAAAACCAGATAAGCCTCATCTGTCAACGGCAAATCGTACACTTTCTGCATTTGAGGCTTTTCGGGGGCTTCGAAACATCCAGGAGGATCGGCTCCCATATCACCGTTACGACTCAGTTTCTTCGCCCGGATTTCAGAGATAAAACAACGCAAAACCATATCCTCCGCCAAATCTTTCGCTGAGAATTTCCAGACAGCTCCGTCAGCATCCGGAAAAACCAATACGGACACAGAGAGCGTTCCTTTTCCTAAAGCCGCATCTTTCAGTAGATACGTACGTCGGCCGGCAGTATATCTGGCTTCACAAAATTCAATTGAATCGAGAGCGACTGACAGTCCCTTGCCTTGCAGAAGGAAACGGATATGCTTGCTGTTACGCTTATCGTATGCAGCAAAAACCGGACGGTCGCTTGTTTCAAGACGAAAAGGTGACCAGCTTCCGTACAACGCTCTAGTAAACCGGTTCTTCCCGTTTATACACACAAAATCGTCCCCCTCGGGATAATACTGAAGCGTACGCTCAGCCCCTCGTTTATGCTCATTGTAAGAAGTCGACTCGATAAAGTCGCCGATCTTTTTAGCCTGTTTGGTTTGTGCCGGTAAGAAAACAGTTCCCAGTGCCAACAGCCACACAAACGAAAACAAGTTTCTTTTATTCATTTTTCAAATAGCTTTATTCATTCTAAAAAAATACAGATTAACCAGAAGTCATTTACTCTTGAATACTTCCAGTTAATCCGTATTCTCTAAACATATTCAATTTATCATGGAAGTGGCTTCAGACCTTCCCAACGCACATTCCACTTACCATCTTTCGGGAATCCCGGATTTACACCTTCAGAACCATCCCAACCGGCACACATCATCGCTACCGCAGTAAGCAATCCACCATTGCCTGGCAAATATACACGCAGACGTCCGTCCTGATAGTTATGTCCGTTTACCAAATAAGTATTGGTACGCTTATCCATGAGCAAAGCCCCTACAGCCTTCTCAGGTTCACCCAGACGAGCAGCATCCATGGCAGTCATCGGATAGTCCCATCCCCATGTCTTGTTCCAGTTCCAGTTATCCCATACCCAGTTCAGCGTATTCTTCATATATTCAGGATTGACCAGCTTATTCATCGGCAAAATACCTACTGCTCCAAGCACAGCCATATGATCGGATGTAAAACGGATATCCTTGTATGTATCGACAGCTGTTTCGGCAGCCAGATACAACTTGTCATCATTGTAAGCAAGAGGAGAAAGCTTTTCTATCAGTGTATCCCATTCAGGCACACGCTCCATTCCGGCACGTTCGCGCCAGGTCTGTGCAGTCTGCATACCGAACAACCAGTATGACAATTCAAACGGAGGATTTACCGTATCGGCAGCACGCAATGTTTCTTGTGCAGGAATAGCTCCTTTCAGAATATAACGGTCGTTTTCTTTATCGTAAACAGCAAAGGAATACATAAATTCTGCAGTCTTCTGAATCAGATCATTGTATTCTTTGATCAGTTCATCCGAAGGATTGGCACGATACAGGAGCTCTGCCAGATAAATCAGATGTGGCTGCTGCCAGATAAGGAAGCTTCCTACATTGGAAGGTGCTTCCATTCCGCTAGGATCTGTCATCTTCATCCAACGTATTCCTTCGAATCCTTGACGTTTTGCTATTTCACGGGCAACCGGCTCAGCCTGATGATACCACGCCAATGTACGGTCGAGCAGTTCAGGATGTCCCCATAAAGCAAATTGTGCCTGATGCCACCAGATCATTTCCATATGGAACTTGCCAAACCAAGAATTATAAGTAAGCCCGGTTTCCTGTGGAGGAGTAGAACCTGCACACTGAATTGCAAGCAGGTATTGACTCAAAACAACACGACGCTCCAGTTCTTTTGCTCTAGGATCGGTACAGAGAGAGAAATCAGCTACCCCACCTTTATTCCAGAAGTTATTCCAATATTCGGACGAAGCCTTCTCCGCTTCTGCAAATGTAACAGCAGGAGTCTTGGATTCCTCCGGAGTAAACTGACAAGTAAAAGCCAGAACAGTATCAGCAGGTGTCAATACAAAATAGTTTTTACTCTTCTCTGCCAATGTAGCTTTTCCTTCCCAACGGATAGTTACATAGTAAGTTGTAGCATCAAGTTCACGCTTCAGTACAGCCGACTGCTCGTCTTGACTGACAAGGGTAGTAGTATGTTTATCGTTTGCATTCCAGTTACACGCATCATCACAATGTCCACCTGTAGGATAAGGGAAATGGAATTTTTCATTCCAGGGTGTGACTGAGATGAAACACGGGCAGCAATCATATCATATTCCGGATGACAAACAGTCTGCACATAGTACGGAACGTCCGAAATACTGAAACTACTGCTCACCTCTCCATTCCACATATCCAGTTTATGCTGGATATTTCTGCAACTGGGAAGCCGTAACACCCTCTTCCAGTTCCAATCCCACAATACCCAAATGCAAACGGTGAGGATTTAACACGAAGCCAATTGGATGCCTCACGTTGACGTCCTTCTTCTTTAAATTGACAAGAATATATCTCTTTATGTCCACGGCCAAAATCGTATTCTCTCCAGGCATCCTCCGGCTTATATCCATCAGGGTTAGCAAACTATGCCAGCCCACTGACTCTGTGTTCCTAAAGGTACACCATTTTTTATATACGTCGGGAAAAGTTTGCAGTCCGGTAATATCCGTTGTAAAAGCAAACTCTCCATTACCAACAGACAAAGATGCCAATGAATCTACAGCCGTCACAGAGGGATTGTTGCGGGTAACCAACGCATGACGGTCGATAGGTTCTTGCTTTTCAGCGCTGCACGCTGCTAAAGTCAGGGCAGCAAGTGAATAAATCAGTTTTTTCATGTATTCTTAATTTTATTTCTTTAAATTAATGTAGAACCTTGAATAATAGCATATTTATGTACATTGCGAATATAAAACATCTAAACAAAATCCTACATAGAATAATGTACATTCTACTAGAAAAATATACAAATGCACGAATATCATACTCATTTAAATAAAAAATCCATTCAGATTAGTTAGTATTACACTAAAGAAAGCCTGAAAATGCCTCACGGCATCTTCAGACTCGAAAACAAGATTTAATATTATCTCTATTTTACCAACAATTCTATCTTTACATCTTCTTTATGAATATTCTTGCAATAATAAAATTCAGCATCGTTCTTTGCACTGATACGTATATGTTTCAATGTAATACCATCTATAGGCATCTCGGGTATTCCATTAAAATACATAGCCCGGCGTGCATTTGAACAGGTCAGATGTTCAATATGGATATTCCGGAAACAGGGAGTTGTTTCATCTACCGGCATTGGAGCAACTTTTACAGGAACTACTTCACCGCTTTCCAGAACTTCAACAGCCGATTTGCCTCCATAATAAAGATTAAAGGTTACTGGTTCGGTCGGAATATCAATCATCGAAATTATTACGGATCCATATATTCTCTACGACTCCACCGCGACCTCGCTTGCTCTTGAAACGAAGTCCAACGTCTGTGCCTAAAAACTGACAGTTGTTGACAGAGATGTTACGTACACCTCCACTCATCTCGCTTCCTACTACAAAACCTCCATGTCCTTTGTATACCGTACATCCGTCCACTATTACATTCTCACAAGCACGAGCACGACGACGTCCGTCTTCATCTTTTCCGCTCTTCAGACAAATACCGTCATCACCCACATCAAACGAAGAATTTACGATTAAAGCATTTTTACATGATTCCAAATCAAGTCCATCGCCATTCTGAGCGTAGCTCGGATTACGTACTTCTACATTCTCAATCAAGACATTCTCGCACATAAGCGGATGAAGATTCCATGCCGGGGAATTCTGAAAAATTACTCCCTCCAGCCATACATTTTTACATTCTATGAAGCTAACCATCACTGGACGAAGGAAATGGCGTACACTTTGCCACTCTTCTTCTGTCTTCAGATTCTGAGGTACATTCATGTTACTGATAGTATCTCCTTTCAATGTTTCAGGATAAGGGAACCAGTAATCGGGACGCTTATATACTCCTCCTCGGGAAGTAGCTGCTTTCCATTGCCCCTCTGTTACTTTCTGTTTCTTTAAAGGACGCCAGTAATGACCATTCCCGTCAATCGCTCCTTGACCTGTTATGGCTACATTCACCAGATTACGACCCGATATCGGCGACTGGCAGCGTCGGGTATCCAAACCTTCGAATACCGTTTCTACCAACGGATATAAATCGACATCTGGAGAAAACAAAACAATAGCTCCTTTTTCTATATGCAAATTGATGTTGCTTTTCAAAACAATCGGACCAGTAAACCATACACCAGCCGGAACTGTTAATTTTCCACCTCCTTTTTTATCCAAAGCATCAATAGCCTTGGCAAATGCTTCAGTACAAAGATGCATACCGTCGCCAACAGCCCCAAAATCTTTCAGGTTAACCTCATTATCCGGAAAAACCGGAGCCTTAACACGAGGCATCTCAAACGGTAAATCTTTATAAAGATACTCATATTTATATGGCTCCTCTGCCAACAACACATTCACAGCCAGCCACACACAAGATAAAAATACAATTACTTTTTTCATTTTTCACTCATTCTTTTAATATCCTAATTGCAAACATCCCATGATATAAGGACCGGTTGCCTTTGCGTCGTTATCACGCATTTTTTTCCCCTATATAATATTCAAAACTTCCGTCACGGTAAGGATTACCTCCCAAACCTCCTACCTGACAGCAGCGAGTCAAGGTTAAAGTACCATCCGCATTTTCACGCATCAATTTGTCATTCAATCCTTTAAAAGCCTTTTCTGCAACCGCCCGATACTTCTTGTCAATGTATCCCTTATTTACCGCCTTGGCATATGCATACATACACTGGCTCGTTACAGAAGCTTCTGGAAAATTGCCTTCCCGTTTGGGCTGATCAATAACCTGATACCACAAGCCATTCTTGTCCTGATACTTTGGAAGCGTTTCAGCAAGTCCCTGAATCCAACCCATCATATCTGCCCGCCCCGGATGATTCTCAGGAATATAATCGAGAGCATCTACAAGAGCCATAAACCACCAGCCAATGCTACGTCCCCAGAAATTAGGCGAATGTCCCGTTTCCGGATTAGCCCAACGTTGAGATTTACTTTCATCCCAGGCATGATAATACAATCCGGTCCGAGCGTCATACGTATACTCATGACAAAGTCTGAACTGTTTCACCGCCTCATCTATTAAATCCGGACGATTGAACTCCGCACCATATTGAGCCAGAAAAGGAGAGGCCATATACAAACCATCCAGCCACATCTGATGCTGATAGACAAGTTTATGCCAAAATCCACCTTTTAAAGTACGAGGGTGATGTTCGAGTTGCTTAACCAGTACGTCCATCGCTTTCTTATACTTAACATCACGTGTTTCACGATAAAGATCGAATAAAACCTTTCCCGGATTGATAAAATCGAGATTATAAGTAGCCATATCATACTTATATATTTCTCCTTTATCGTTGATTATCGTATCCCCCCACTCTTCTACATAATCGAAGTAGCGTTTATCACCAGTAGCTTTCCACATGTCAAGCATCGCACAGCATCCTACCCCCTGGGCATACCCGAAGAAAAGACGCTTACCATGATCCAGTTGCCATGCCTGAGGGAAACGGCGTATCTCTGAATCGGCAAACTTCCTCGAAGCCTTTTCGGGAGCAAAGCAATCGGTACGGAAAGGAACTGCAGGTATACCCGCTCCGTTACAAAGATTTACCCGGAAGAAAGTTCCCCAACCATATCTCACTGCAACGGGATGCATTACTTTGTCTGAAGTAAGCTCCAGCTTATTTCCTTTTATAACAGCCTGTGCCGGATAAAAACGCTCATCTTCTCCGGATATGAAAAAGCCTTTTACATCACCTCCATCAAGAGTTTTCAAGCCACCTTCCATATAATCAAAGCTCAATATCACTCTGCTCCCGTCAATCTTCATCTTTTTATATACAGGACCTGAATAAGCCACGTTTTTCCCATACTGCTTTGCCAATGCCCATGCAGCCAGCCGTTCGCCTGCCACACGTTTGTTACGCGGATGAATATCCGTAGAATCGGCAGCATCTACCACAACAGCCATTCCAACATTTTTCAGTCCGCTCTCGCGCCAGGTCTTCAACTGTGCTTCGCGAATCTCGGCCGGCTGTCTGTAATGAGGAGCTATCTGCATAAAATAGAAAGGCATGTCTAATTGCCCCCACCGTTCACGCCAGGAATTTATCATATTGGTGAAAACCTGCTGATACTTTTCAGCGCGAATAGAATTGGATTCTCCTTGATACCAGATGTTTCCTCTTACCGTATATCCGGCAATAGGAGCTATCATTCCGTTCCAAAGCGTAGAAGGTACTTTACAATAGTCTTTATTACGTTTCACATTTTTCAAAGCAAACTGCTGAAGGACATCACTATATAGAGTATCATCTTTCATTACTTCCATAGAAGTCCACGATTCAGCATGTGTACCTCCCCACGTAGACTGAATCAACCCGACAGGAACTCCCAGTTCGTTATGCAGTTTCTTTCCAAATACAAACCCTACAGCCGAAAAGTCACGTATATTTTCGGGAGAACAGACAACCCATTTACCAGTACAGTCATCCTGTTCTTTTTCGTGGGCCAGCTGATGCTCTACATGAAACAAACGTATTTCGGGATAATCTGCATCTTCATTTCTTCCGCTTCACCCAGCATACCGGTTTTCCACTTCACCTTCGGGTCATGGGCTACGGGAAACTCCATGTTAGACTGTCCTGTACAAAGCCAGACTTCACCGATCAATACATTACGTATAGTAATGACATTTTCTCCTTTAACTGTCAGGGAGTGATTGTCTGACGCTTTGGGTGTAGATATATATACCCTCCAGCGTCCGTCTTTTCCAGCCGTAGTGCTAATGCTTTTTTCATTCCAGGAAGGTGCAACCGAAATATTTTCACCTGGAGCAGCCTTACCCCATATACAGACTTTGGTCTGTGCCTGCAGAACCATATTGTCGGAAATAATGGAAGGGAGTGTCACTTTAGCCTCAACCGAAGATATACCCAGTAACATTCCCATACATAGACAATAGAATTTTTTCTTCATCGTGTTTTTAATAGTTGTTCATTATTCAAATAGTACAGACGCAAATATACAGGCTGAATGTATATCTTTCCATATAAAATAGTACGTTTACATGGAAACTGATTCACAGGCATAAAAAAACATCCTGATATTTCTAAAAAAATTGAGCAATTTTTTTCAAAAACATCAGGACGTTTTATATAAAAATTCACGTTCTTTTTTTAAAACTGAAACAGAGCTACCAGCACTATACGATGATTGAGTATAGAATGAGAGTTTATTGCTTTTGCTTTCGCATCAAATTCATCGCCATACCAGGCATTACAGAGTGAATACTCCGCCCCGAATTTCCAGTGAGGAATATTATAAGTAAGTTCAGCTGTACCGGTAAACAACTGGTCGAGCGTTGTTCCTGTTCCTAATGTACCATAAGGAACTTCTTCGGTTGCACCCAGATTTTTCAGATAACCAAAGAACAAAGCCGGACGCCATTTCTTTCCATAAGCCACATTCACCCATGTAGAAGATGTACGCAACGGAGAGTACTGCTGTTTTCCCGTCACCTCATCGATACTGGTTATTCCATATCCTCCCACAGTACTTGTCTGAGTCAGATTAGTTCCCAATACAGTTTTGGCAGATACCAGCCAGTTCTCCTTTGTATACTTCACATGAGCCTCTCCGGAGATACCTGTTACACGTTCATTTACGAAATAAACCGCGTCTTCAGTTTCTGATTGTGTACGAGGAGTAATAGAACTTACATGCAATCCAGCTCCGGCTATCAGTCCCGGACGTTTATAATCTACCCCCAAATAAAATTCAGGAACACAGCTCTTTTTCATGAATTCCTGGCTTTTCTGGGTAGAGGTTTCTCCCGGTTTATTAGTTTTAGGACCAACAGACAAGTATTGCGACTGCCAGATAGCAGCAGCAGTAAGCATAAAATTATTAGAAGTAAAACGATAGCGAATCTGAGGAGCACGGCTAAACGGTTGGTAAGGTGCACCCATATTCAAATTCAATATTTCAGGAGCGACATCACCATACAACGGATGCCAGGTCTGTCCTACCAGAAGCGCTGATTTGCCCCAATCCAGATTAAAGTAGACATGACGAATACGGAACAACGAATAAGTAGTACCCGAACCACGGAAATCAACTTCTACTTTAGCCGAGGTCTTGGCTTTACCTAACATCGGGCCTGTAACATCTACCCCCAGACGAGTATATAACGTATAAAAATTACCATTACCTACTCCATTCAAATCGTGTCCGTTCGGATCCAGATTTTCATCCAGCGGGTACATATAAAACAATCCGTCTACAGTTTCCGAATTAGACCGGGTGTTATAGAACAAATCTGTACGTACCTGACCATAAAACTTATAATCAAACCCTTTTTTCTGTGCAAATACACTCCCCGAAACTCCAACGAGCAAGGCGAGTGACATGAATACTTTTTTCATCACTATTTAGATATATAATCAGAAATAAAAACCAAATCCTATCTTAAAACCAAGCTTACTGTATTCCGAACAGTTCGAAAAACTCAAGTCATAATATACAGCCGGTTCTACGGTAATCGTCCCATTCAAGAAAAATGCATACCCCAGCTCCGGAGTCAGACAGACAAGATCTTTACGATTTACACTATTCGACAAATGTTTATAAGCCAGGCCTAATCCACCATACAAGCCACAGTTAGACAAGTAATATCTTGCTCCGGCTCCTACACTTGTTTCATCCATACCGTGTTCTACATACTCTCCCTTGAAATTAACCAGCACCATCAGGTTGTCGACAACAAAAGCTCCGCTACCAACCTGGAAACCAAAGTTAGTTCCTTCGTATTTGCTATGCGAGAGATTCAGTCCGGTAAGAGAAGTATTCAGATACCATTTTCCTTCTTCGAATTGAGCATGTGCATTGATACAACTTATCAATAAAATAAATACAAATAATAATTTCTTCACCATAAATATATTTTAAGAATTGATTGTCGCAAAAGTAACAAAAAAACGCCATGAAATAATATTTTGCCACGGCTTTTTAGCAATTCACCAGCTCTGTCAGAAAAGCCTTGCCGATATAAAGAAAAAAGTCTTGCCGCAACTGACTATATGAGATGACATATCATCCTTAATCAGTAGCTGCAAGACTCTGCTATCCTTTGACCAAAGGATATAGTAAAAAATTAAATACGTTTTTTCTCCTTCTTATACCAGACAGCAAACCAGATTATTGCAATCAGCACACAAACAGCACCGAGAGGATAAGATATACTTTCAGATAAGGCAAGTCCTTCTGGAGCTATTAATATATAGGTAGAACATACTGCCGTCATGAAAAGAGCAGGAATAAGCGTTACCCAAATAGTTTTTCTTTTCATGTACCAGCCATACGGTAATTGCCCACAGTGTGAAAACGACAAAGCCTGATTGCACCAGGCAAAAATATCGCCATATAATCTTAAAACCCTCTGCATCGCCAAAGCTGTACAACAGCAATGCAATAGTCACAAGGAATATAGGTATGCAGATAAGCAAACGACGACGAATACTGCGTTGCTCTACATGAAAGAAATCAGCAACAATCAGACGTGCAGAGCGCAATGCTGTATCTCCACTGGTAATCGGTGCAGCCACAATACCAAGTATAGCCAAAATACCTCCGAAGGTTCCCAGCCAGTCCTTCGAAATATCAGTAGCTACCTTCGCTCCCGAATAGGCAACTCCAGTTGCTTCATCTACAATACCGTTTTCATGGAAAAAAATAAGTGGCCGCAGCAGCCCAAATCAAAGCAACAATACCTTCGGTCACCATTGCTCCATAAAAAATCGGACGACAATGCTTTTCATTGGTGATGCATCGTGCCATCAACGGAGACTGCGTAGCATGAAAACCACTAATGGCTCCACAGGCAATGGAAATAAACATCATCGGGAAAATAGGATTCCGTTCATATTTTGTTCCGAATCCATTCCACATTTCAGGCAAATCCGGACTTTTTACATACAGCATAACCAAAATTCCTACAGCCATGAAAAGCAAAGCAAAGGCAAACAATGGATAAATCTTACCGATAATCTTATCAATCGGCATCATCGTTGCCAATATATAATAAAGGAATATCACGATAACCCAAAAATAAACATCAAGAGAAGCGGGAGTCATACCAGCCAATAATTCCGCCGGTCCTGAAACAAACACAGCTCCAACCAATATCATCAACAGAACTGTAAAAACACAGGCTACCTTTCGGGTTCCGCTTCCCAAATATCGTCCTATAATCTGTGGCAGACTTTCGCCCGAATTTCGAAGTGACAGAGTTCCGGCCAGGAAATCATGTACCGCGCCTGCAAATATAGTACCGAAAACAATCCAAAGATAAGAGGCTGTACCAAACTGCGCTCCCATAATAGCACCGAAAATTGGTCCGAGACCTGCAATATTCAAAAACTGGATCATAAATATTTTCCATGTAGGAAGAGGTATAAAGTCTACCCCGTCGGTCATAGTCAGTGCCGGAGTCTTACGGTTGGGGTCGGGAGCAAACAGTTTATTGACATAACCTCCGTAAATCCAATAACCGACTACTAACAGAATTAAAGCTATACTAAAAGTTATCATAATAAAAAGTATTTAAGTGAGCGCAAAAGTAATAATTTAAAAGAACATATTGCTATCTTTGCAAAACTAAAAAACGAAATTATGTACAACAGACTTATAACTATTTACATTGTTATTTTGGGGTTCATTATTCCCCTGTCCGGATATGCTCAACCCAAATATGAAATACGGGCAACCTGGCTCACCACATTGGGCGGACTGGACTGGCCTTCGCATAAAGCAACATCAGCCAAAACTATCGAACTTCAGAAACAAGAATTATGTAAGACACTTGATGCACTGAAACGTGCAAACTTCAACACCGTATTGTTTCAGACCCGTTTGCGTGGAGATGTCATTTATCCATCTGCCATAGAACAGTTTACAGAATCCTTAACCGGACACGAAGGAGGAAATCCCAACTACGATCCACTGAAATTTGCCATAGAAGAATGTCACCGCAGAGGTATGGAACTGCATGCATGGATTGTAACCATCCCTATAGGAAATACCCGACAGGTTAAGCTTTTAGGTAAAAAATCTGTAACACGAAAAACAGCCCTCCATCTGCAAGCTATATAAAGGGACATGGTATCTGGACCCGGGAAACCCTCAAACAGATAATTATCTTGCAAGTATTGTGCGCGAAATTGTTTCCCGCTACGATATAGACGGCATTCATCTCGACTATATCCGATACCCGGAACGGGCATCAGACTTTCCCGACCAGAGTACGTATCGCAAATATGGCAAAAAAGAATCTTTACAGCAATGGCGCAGAAATAATATCACCCGCATTGTGCGGCGTATTTATACAGAAACAAAATCGCTAAAGCCCTGGGTAAAGGTAAGCAGTTCTCCTGTTGGAAAATACAACGATACCAAACGCTATCCCTCAAGGGGATGGAATGCCTATGAAGTCGTTTACCAAGATGCACTCCAATGGCTGAAAGAAGGAATACACGATGCTTTATTCCCGATGATGTATTTTCAGGGAAATCATTTTTATCCGTTTGCCCTCGACTGGCAGGAAAATAAAAACGGACGATGGATTGTCCCTGGGTTAGGTATTTATTTTCTCCACCCCAAAGAACAAAACTGGCAGCTTGATGAAGTGGTACGGCAAATCTCTTTTTTGCGTAATATAAAACTCGACGGACAGGCTTACTTCCGCAATCGTTTTTTGGTTGACAATACAAAAGGAGTGTTCGATGAACTGAAAGAGCATTTCTACACACAACCTGCTGCCATTCCTGCTATGACATGGATAGACAGCATAGCTCCTTCCGTTCCGGCAAATCCCGTCTTTATCCCGTTGGATAAAGGAGTAAAGTTAAGCTGGAATGCATCTACCGATAATTCCTCCGTTCCGGTATATTATCGTATATATGCTTCGAATACTTATCCGATAGATATCACACAGGCCTCAAACCTGATTGAAATAAGAACTGACTCTACGCAGTATATCTTCTGTCCCGAAGTTCCATGGCAAGAACGGATATATTGGGCAGTTACAGCCGTAGACAGGTATGGAAATGAAAGCCAGCCTCTGGAAATGAATCAGCCATTCACGACAAGCTACGTAACAAACAAGAAAAACGATAGGACATAAGCAAAATAATCCGTACTTTTGCACATTCAATTGAACAAAACAAACAAATAATATCTCATGAGCAATCAACGATACATGCAGCGCGGTGTTTCCGCATCGAAAGAAGATGTGCATAACGCCATTAAAAACATTGACAAAGGTATTTTCCCTAAGGCTTTTTGTAAAATTATTCCTGATATTCTAGGTGGTGATCCGGAGTATTGCAATATCATGCATGCTGACGGAGCCGGTACTAAGTCGTCTTTGGCTTATTTATACTGGAAAGAAACTGGTGACTTGTCTGTTTGGAAAGGAATTGCACAGGATGCCTTGATTATGAATATCGACGACTTGTTGTGTGTCGGAGCTGTAGACAATATCTTGGTATCGTCAACTATCGGACGTAATAAACTGCTGGTTCCGGGTGAAGTGATTTCGGCTATCATCAACGGAACAGACGAATTGCTTGCCGAATTGAGAGAAATGGGAGTAGGTGTTTATGCAACAGGAGGTGAAACTGCCGATGTTGGTGACCTGGTTCGTACTATTATTGTCGACAGTACAGTGACATGCCGCATGAAACGTGCTGATGTAATTGACAATGCAAATATCCGTCCGGGAGACGTGATTGTCGGTCTGGCTTCTTACGGACAGGCTACTTATGAAAAAGAATATAACGGCGGTATGGGTAGCAATGGCCTGACAAGTGCACGTCATGATGTTTTCTCTAAATACCTTGCAGAGAAGTATCCGGAAAGCTACGACAAGGCAGTTCCAGAAGAATTGGTTTACAGCGGCAACTTGAAATTGACAGATGCAGTAGAAGGCTCTCCGCTGGATGCAGGAAAGCTGGTTCTCTCTCCTACCCGTACTTATGCGCCTGTTGTTAAAAAATTGCTGGATGCTCTTCGTCCGCAAATTCATGGTATGGTTCACTGCTCAGGTGGTGCACAAACTAAAGTATTGCATTTCGTTGGAGACAATTGTCGCGTAATCAAAGACAATCTCTTCCCTGTACCTCCATTGTTCCGCACTATCAAAGAACAAAGTGGAACCGACTGGGATGAAATGTATAAGGTATTCAATATGGGACACCGTCTGGAAGTTTATTTGTCACCGGAACATGCTGAGCAGGTTATCGAAATCAGCAAATCATTCAACATCGATGCTCAGATAATCGGACGTATTGAAGAAAGCGATCATAAAGAGCTGATTATCCGTAGTGAATTTGGAGAATTCAAATACTAACTAATAAGAAAGCTTACCATAGTCATAAATAATAAAGTTCTACAATAGCCATCTTAACAAAAATATCTATTCGATGACTATTTCATTCAGGAACAATTATTTTATGGCAGACTATGGTAAGCTTTTGTTTTGCAAAATAACAACATTATATATTAGAGAATTAATAAACTAACACTCTTTGGAATATGGCAGAAAACAATACCATATTAGAAAAATTGGATGGATTAGTAGCTCGCTTCGAAGAGGTATCAACCCTGATTACCGACCGAACGTTATATCTGACCAGAAACGATATGTAAAGCTGACGAAAGAATATAAAGAACTGGGAGATCTTATGCAGGCACGCAAGGAGTATCTGCAGTGCCTCAACGGATTGGAAGAGGCTAAAATGATGATGGCAGAGAACGATCCTGAAATGAAAGAAATGGCTCGCGAAGAAGCAGCTGCTTGCGAAGCTCGTCTTCCACAACTGGAAGAAGAGATTAAGCTTCTGCTGGTTCCTGCTGATCCGCAAGATGATCGCAATGCTATTCTGGAAATACGAGGTGGTACAGGAGGAGATGAAGCCGCTATTTTCGCAGGGGACTTATTCCGTATGTACTCAAAATATTGTGAATCGAAAGGCTGGAAACTGGAAGTATCTAGTGCAAACGAAGGAGCTGCCGGAGGTTTTAAGGAAATTATTTGTTCGGTAACAGGAGATAAAGTTTACGGAACTCTTAAATATGAGTCAGGAGTACATCGTGTACAGCGTGTACCGGCTACTGAAACTCAGGGACGTGTTCATACATCAGCCGCTTCTGTAGCTGTACTACCCGAAGCAGAACCGTTCGATGTAGAAATCAATGAAGGCGAAATAAAATGGGATACATTCCGAAGCGGCGGTGCTGGTGGTCAGAATGTAAACAAGGTAGAATCAGGAGTTCGCTTGCGCTATAATTGGAAAAATCCTAATACCGGTGTAGTGGAGGAAATTCTTATCGAGTGTACAGAAACCCGCGACCAGCCTAAGAATAAGGAACGTGCCTTATCACGTTTGCGCACTTTCATCTATGATAAAGAGCATCAAAAGTATATCGACGACATTGCATCTAAACGTAAAACAATGGTCAGCACAGGAGATCGTTCTGCTAAAATCCGCACATACAATTATCCACAAGGACGTATAACCGATCACCGTATCAATTATACGATATACAATCTGGCAGCTTTCATGGATGGAGATATCCAAGATTGTATCGACCATCTGATTGTTGCAGAGAATGCAGAACGATTGAAAGAAAGTGAGTTGTAATAGCTGATTTTTCACTAAAATGCTAAGGCACTGGTTACAAAAAACAATTCAGACCTTCAATGGGGCGCTCCAGATTAATCTGAAGCGTTTTCCCATTACTTTATTCTTTATTTTATCTTTAACCTGTTATCTCTGTTATTTAGTAGCAGCTGATCAGCCGGAGAACAAGAAACTTTACTGGATACTAGGATACTACCTATCGGTAGGAACCTTACTTTCTCTTTCCCTGCATTTATGGTGTGAGGAAATCAAAAGTTTGATAAAGAAGAGTATTATTCAAACAGGAGCACATGCACTCCTGATAGCCGATGCATTTTATTTATACTCCTATTCTTATGAGAAGTCTTTCACTGAAATAGGAATTGCTCATGGAGCAGGACTTTTGGCCATAGGGCTTTCTATCTTTTTTCTCTCTTTTCTAAAAGAGAAAAATGATATACCGAGCTGGAATTTCGCAGTATCAAGTATTACATCATGCATTACAGCCAATTTGATAGGATGTGTGATGAGCTGCGGAATCAGTCTTTTGGTATTGTCATTGCATAAACTATTCAACATAGACATCGATACCCGATATTATTTATATATCGTTATCATATGTAATGTATGTTTGCCTCTGTTATTATTCCTGGGACTATTACCTTCCAGACAAGAGAAACATAACACATTCCCTTTATTACATTCATTCTTAAATAATGTAATTCATTATTTATTCCTTCCTCTTACGGGAGGATATCTGATTGTACTTTACATTTATGCGCTACGTATTCTAGCCAGTTGGGAACTTCCGATCGGATGGGTTTCATGGCTGGTCATTGCATTAATGACTGGATGTATTGCCATTGAATTCGGATTATATCCAACTCGAATGGCACATGGCAAGCGCATGGATGAATTAATAGCCCGCTGGCTTCCTGCATTTGTATTGCCTCTGCTTTGCTTAATGACTATAGGCATTATCCGGCGATTTAATGATTATGGAGTGACAATCAACCGCCTGTATTTAATCACACTCAACGTCTGGTGCTACTTTGTATGCATAACTCTGATTTTGATTAAGGCCAAAAGAATCAATTGGATTCCTGTTTCTTTTTCTATAATTTTTCTGTTGACTTCAATTCTACCGGTCAATTACTCAAGTATTACACAAAAAACCATTCAAAACGAAATTAATAAGGAGATTCAGAATACTCAACAGAAAAAACTTCCTTTTTCTCATGAAGAGTATACACAATGGCTAAAGAATTTTTCTTCTGCAAAAGCACAATCTATTAACGAAAAAATTATTTATCTTTACGAATGGTTTGGTAAAGAAAGCATAGCACAATGGATTGATGAAAACGTTTCATTATATATGCTCCGTACAGAGTTTAAAAATGAAGACGAGACTCAAGGTACGACTTCCTATTCTGGGAAGTCAGCCTCAGAAGCTTTTATAAACATCCCTGACGGATATGATAAATTACAATACGTGAACCAGTACTACGTTTCAACTAATGACGAATGCGAAAAACAAATATTGGCCATACCGTTACAACAAGAGAACGACACTGTGTACATAAGCTACCAGACCCTTGAGAAGCTTAACCAATATAAATATGGAGAAATGCCTCCGACAGAATTGAAATGCAACTCAAATAGAAAAATATTTTACCTCACCGAATTTTCGGTCGAGAATACCACAGAAAACAACAAAAAACATACACAAGTAAGTATAAACGGTTATTTATTCAGCAAATAATTTAAAACCCTATAGATATGAACAAACAGCAATTATTCGAAAACATTAAAAACAAAAAATCTTTTTTGTGTGTAGGACTGGACACTGATATCAAAAAGATACCAGAACATCTGTTAAAAGAGGAAGATCCTATTTTCTCTTTCAACAAAGCTATTATTGATGCTACAGCTCCTTACTGTATTGCTTATAAACCCAATCTGGCTTTCTATGAAAGTATGGGAGTAAAAGGATGGATCGCATTCGAAAAGACTGTAGAATACATTAAGAAAAATTATCCTGACCAGTTCATCATTGCTGATGCAAAACGAGGAGATATAGGTAATACTTCTGCCATGTATGCTCGCACATTCTTCGAAGAGCTTAACATCGATTCTGTAACTGTAGCTCCTTACATGGGAGAAGACAGCGTGACTCCATTCCTCACTTATGAAGGTAAATGGGTTATTTTGCTTGCACTCACATCTAACAAAGGTTCACACGATTTTCAGTTGACTGCCGATCCAGAGGGTGAACGTCTTTTCGAAAAGGTTCTTCGTAAATCTCAAGAATGGGCTAATGATCAAAACATGATGTATGTTGTTGGAGCCACTCAAGGACGTATGTTCGAAGATATTCGTAAGATTGTTCCTAATCATTTTTTATTGGTTCCGGGAATCGGTGCACAAGGAGGCTCACTCGAAGAAGTATGCAAGTACGGAATGACCAAAGAATGTGGTCTGATTGTCAACTCCAGCCGAGCTATTATCTATGCAGATAAAACTGAAAACTTTGCAAAAGTAGCAGGAGAAGAGGCTCATAAAGTACAGCAACAAATGAGTGAATTACTGAAAGCTATCTTATAATAAGATCTTTCCCAAAGAATAACTTCCTGCTACTACATCAGGAGAATTTGTTAAATCAATCTAAAATACTGTCTTCCGTTTTTATACATGGAAGGCAGTATTTTATTTTATAAATCAGAGAAAAAGAACACTTTTCCGATAGGATACAGATAAATAATTTACATTTTACACGGATATATAAAAAAAAATACGTAATTTGCATAATTAACAACGTGGATGTAGTTTTAAAGACATTCCAAAACTCAAACTATTAAAGTAAAAAAAGAACAAAAACATCAATTATGGAGTTTTCAGCCAAGCAAATTGCAGAATATATCCAAGGAACAATTGTGGGAGATGAAAATGCCACTGTACACACTTTTGCTAAAATAGAAGAAGGTATCCCAGGTGCATTATCTTTCTTATCAAATCCTAAATATACGCATTTCATATATGAGACTCAATCGTCCATTGTATTGGTCAATAAAGATTTCACACCTGAACATGAGGTAAAAGCAACTCTGATTAAAGTAGAGAATGCCTACGAAAGTCTGGCAAAGCTGATGACCTTATATGAAATGAGCAAACCGAAAAAAACTGGCATCGATCCATTGGCTTCAATTTCACCTAGTGCAAAAATTTGGCCAGAATGTTTTATATAGGTCCTTTTGCTTGTATAGAAGACGGAGCTGAAATTGGAGATAATACCTATATACATCCGCAAGTAACAGTTGGAGCACATGCCCGAGTTGGAGAAAACTCTATTTTATATCCTCAAGTAACAGTATATCATGACTGTCGCGTAGGAAACAATTGCATTATACATGCCGGGGCGGTTATCGGAGCTGACGGATTTGGCTTTGCACCATCACCTGAAGGTTATGAAAAAATCCCCCAAATAGGTATCACTATCATCGAAGATAATGTAGAAATTGGAGCTAATACATGTGTAGACCGTGCTACGATGGGAGCAACAGTTGTACATAAAGGAGCAAAGCTCGACAATTTAATCCAATTAGCACATAATGTAGAAATCGGCAGCCATACCGTGATGGCATCACAAGTTGGAGTTGCCGGATCTGCAAAAATAGGAGAATGGTGTATGTTCGGAGGACAAGTTGGAGTTGCCGGACACATAAAAGTAGGTGACCATGTAAACGTTGGAGCACAGTCTGGAATACCGGGTAACACAAAATCTGGAAGTACTTTAATGGGATATCCAGCTATTGAACCGAAGCAATTTGCTCGCTCATCTGCAATATTCAAGAAACTCCCAGAGATGTACACTGAACTAAACCGATTACAAAAGGAAATTGAAGAACTAAAAAAACCAACTTAATAAATAAACCCATGTTGAAACAACAAACTTTAAAAGGCAGCTTTTACACTGAATGGCAAAGGGCTTCACACAGGAGTCAAACTGACAGTTACATTCAATCCTGCCCCAGAACATCACGGGTATAAAATTCAGCGAATAGATCTAGATGATCAGCCCATCATTGATGCAGTAGCTGAAAATGTAGTTGATACAACCCGCGGTACAGTCTTGGTGAAAAACGGGGTAAAAGTAAGTACCGTAGAACATGCCATGGCCGCACTTTATGCAGCTGGCATAGACAATTGCTTGATTCAGGTTAACGGTCCGGAATTCCCAATTCTGGACGGAAGTGCCAAAGCATATGTAGAATGTATCAAACGAGTTGGCATTGAAGAACAAAATGCGCCGAAAGATTTTTATATAATCAAGTCTAAGATTGAGTTCCGTGATGAAGCTACCGGTTCATCCATTACCGTACTTCCAGATGATAAATTTAGTGTCAATACACTAATTTCATACGACTCAAAAATACTTACCAACCAATATGCTACTTTAGAGAATATGGAAGATTTTCCAGCAGAAGTAGCATCGGCACGTACTTTTGTTTTTGTTCGAGAAATCGAACCATTGCTTAATGCTGGTCTGATCAAAGGAGGCGATCTGGATAATGCAATTGTCATTTACGAAAAGCAAATGACACAAGAGAACTTCGATAAGCTGGCAGATGTAATGGGAGTACCTCATATGGATGCAAGCCAATTGGGATATATCAACCATATTCCATTGGTATGGCCTAACGAACCTGCACGTCATAAGCTTCTTGATATTATCGGTGACTTGGCATTAATTGGAAAACCTATTAAAGGACGAATCATTGCTACCCGTCCGGGACATACAATCAATAACAAGTTTGCCCGTCAGATACGCAAGGAAATTCGTTTGCATGAAATTCAAGCACCTGTATATAATTGCAACGAAGCACCAATCATGGATGTAAACCGCATTCGCGAATTACTTCCTCACCGTTATCCATTCCAATTAGTAGATAAAGTTATCGCCATTGGAGCAAACCATATCGTTGGTATAAAAAATGTAACATCCAACGAACCGTTCTTCGTTGGCCATTTCCCTAACGAACCGGTCATGCCTGGTGTGCTTCAAATAGAAGCAATGGCACAAGTCGGAGGATTGCTGGTATTGAACTCTTTGGATGATCCAGAAAAATATTCTACTTACTTCTTGAAAATAGATAATGTTAAGTTCCGGCAGAAAGTTGTTCCGGGTGACACGTTAATATTCCGTGTCGAATTAATGGCACCTATCCGCCGAGGAATTTCTACTATGAAAGGCTATATCTTTGTTGGCGAAAAAATTGTCTGCGAAGCTGAATTCATGGCACAAATAGTGAAAAACAAATAAAAACGATACATAAACAAGGATGAAGAATTCTATCTAATACATTTAGACTGAATTCTTCATCCCTGCAATTTATACTCTTAATACTTAATACTTCTTATAAAAAATATGATTAGCCCATTAGCATACATACATCCAGAAGCTAAAATAGGAGAAAATGTCGAAATAGGTCCCTTTGTATTTATTGACAAGAATGTAGTGATAGGCGACAATAATACAATTATGCCCAACGTAAACATTTTATATGGTTCACGTATTGGAAATAATAATCGCATTTTCCCAGGAGCAGTCATCGGAGCGATTCCACAAGATTTAAAGTTTCGTGGAGAGGAAACAACCGCTGAAATCGGTGACAATAATACCATCCGTGAGAATGTAACAATAAACAGAGGAACAGCTGCAAAAGGAAAAACAATAGTAGGCAACAATAATCTGCTGATGGAAGGAGTACATGTTGCTCACGATACAATTGTCGGAAGCGGATGTATTATAGGAAACTCTACAAAAATGGCAGGCGAAGTTATCATCGATGATAATGCAATTGTCAGTGCCAATGTTTTGATGCATCAGTTCTGCCGAGTAGGAGGTTATGTTATGATTCAGGGAGGATGCCGTTTCAGCAAAGATATTCCTCCTTATATCATTGCTGGTCGCGAACCGATTGCATATAGTGGAATTAACATTATCGGATTACGCCGTAGAGGATTTTCAAACGAATTAATTGAAAACATCCACAATACATATCGCATTATTTACAACAGCGGAAAAAATGTTAGTGATGCTTTGCAGCAAATTCGTGAAGAGATTACTATGACTCCGGAAATTGAATATATCGTTTCTTTTATTGAAAATTCGGAAAGAGGAATTATCCGATAAAGAAAATTTTATATCTTTACAACATCAACGAATATTAAACAGTAAAGAACAATGGTATATAAATTCAGAATCATATCCGATGAAGTCGATGATTTCTTGAGAGAGATAAAAATCGACTCAGAAGCTTCTTTTTACGATTTACACGAAGCTATATTAAAATGTACCGGTTATAAAGACGATCAGATGACTTCTTTTTTCATCTGCGATGATGACTGGGAAAAAGAAATTGAAATTACTTTAGAAGATATGGGTAATGGAAGCTCTGAAGAAGATACTTTCGTTATGAAGGAAACTCCATTAAGTGAACTGTTGGAAGACGAAAAACAGAAATTACTTTATGTATTCGATCCGCTTGCTGAACGTGTTTTCTTTATAGAGCTTTCCGAAATTATTACAGGAAAGGATTTACAACATGCAACTTGCTCACACAAAGAAGGAAATCCACCTAAACAAACCATTGATTTTGATGAGCAAATGAATACAAACACTGCTCTCGATTTAGATGAGAACTTCTATGGTGACCAAGATTTCGATATGGAAGACTTCGATCCGGAAGGCTTTGATATGGAAGGAGGAAGCAATCCTTACGATGAAGACAAATATTAATTAACAGATATTGTAATTGTTATTTTCATCTACGCGAAAAGGAGGAAAATCTCGAAAGACAAATAACGGATACGAGATTATTCCTCCTTTTTTAGTTGCTTTAAAAGAATATATGAATAAACCAACACTCATTGTACTGACAGGTCCTACAGGTATAGGTAAAACAGATTTAAGTCTATCTATTGCCGAAGCATATCATACCTCTATTATTTCAGCTGATTCACGACAGCTTTATGCCGACCTGAAAATAGGGACGGCAGCCCCTACCCCCGACCAGTTAGCACGTGTTCCACATTATTTTGTAGGAACTCTGCAACTGACAGATTACTATAGTGCGGCACAATACGAAAGTGAAGTACTGAAAAAGCTTAATGAATTATTCCAAGAAAAAAGCGTAGTAGTACTTACAGGAGGATCAATGATGTATGTCGATGCCGTATGCAAAGGTATTGACGACATTCCTACCGTAGACAATGATACACGTCAGTTAATGCTGGAACGTTACGAACAGGAGGGATTGGAACGTTTATGTGCAGAGTTAAAGCTTCTTGATCCTGAATATTACAATATTGTTGACTTGAAGAATCCCAAACGCGTAATACATGCACTTGAAATATGCTATATGACAGGAAAAACATATACATCTTTCCGTACACGTACATGTAAGGAGCGTCCTTTCAACATATTAAAAATCGGATTAAAACGCGACAGGGAAGAACTATACGATCGTATTAACCGTCGAGTAGACATGATGATGGAAGAAGGATTACTGGAAGAAGCACGAAAAGTATATCCGTACCGCAACCTGAATTCACTGAATACCGTAGGATATAAAGAATTATTTAAATATTTCGACGGAGAGTGGGAGTTACCTTTCGCTATCGAAAAAATAAAACAGAACTCACGCATCTATTCACGTAAACAGGTAACATGGTTTAAGCGTGATACAGAAATAGCCTGGTTTCATCCTGACTCAACACAGGAAATCATGCAATACATTGAACAACATCTGGCATAAAGCAAACATTTATTCCTGGTGAACTGCACATTTAAAATAGAAAAATAGTCCCGATTCGGTACAATTCTTTCAAATCCATCTCCGACCGAATCGGGACTAGTAACATAAAATAATACATGTTGTCTGATAATACTTTTCAAATCATCAATAACTTATTGATAAACATAAAATTAAACAACAACTTTAATAAGGGAGCTTATCCATAAAAATAATACTTAGAATCAGCTTATTCAATATGTTTATCGAAAACAAATAACAATAATACCATTAAATTACACCCGTTCGAGACACAGAGCTAGTGTTTCACTGAGTGTATCCGAGGTAAGTTTGCCTTAGAAGTAATGATGGAAAGTTAATAGACAATTTTGCATTTCATATCAAAAAAGCATGTGAAACAAAGCCCGAAGACTTTTATTTCACATGCTTTTTTATATTAATCTATCAAAGCTACCTCTCCCTTAAAACAGAGAGAAACTAGATTCTACATAAAGAACTTAAAGACAAAGATAACCGACAAAATATACATAGCCGGAGTTAGTTCTTATAATTTCCGCACAATAAATTTATCAGCACATAGCTTATCATTCCCAAAACAATACCATCAGAAATACTATAAGCCAAGGCATAAAGATAATACATATAAATGCAGGTATAGCCTCTGAATACTCAGTAAGATCAACTTTCTTGATAGAAGACATCATCATCAATCCTACCAGAATCAGTACCGGAGCAGTAGCAGCCCCCGGAACAGCCAAGAAGAAAGGAGCAAGGAACAAAGCAAGCAAGAAACAAACAGCTGTAACAAAAGCTGTCAGACCGCTACGTCCACCCTCACCTACTCCTGAAGCACTTTCCACAAAAGTAGTAATTGTACTGGTTCCAACATAGCACCTACCGTTGTACCGACAGCATCTACCAAAAATGCTTGTTTCAAGTGAGGAATCTTTCCTTCTTTTGTCACCATACCAGCCTTAGTAGTTACTCCCACCAGTGTACCGATTGTATCAAACATATCTACAAACAAGAAAGTAAACACTACTATTACCATTTCTTTAGTAAATATATGTTCCCATTGGAATTTAAAGAAAATCGGCTCAATAGAAGGAGGAGCACTTACAATACCATCAATATGTGTCAATCCCATCGGAATACCAATAATTGTAGTCAGCAAAATACCAAAAAGCAAAGCTCCGCGTACACGCTTCACCAACAAGATAGATGTAACCAGCAAGCCGATAATTCCCAGCAAAGCAGAACCCGAAGTTATATCTCCCAGCGAAATAAGAGTCGCATCATTATTCACAATGATACCAGCATTCTGTAAACCCAGAAAAGCAATAAACAGACCAATACCTGCACCAATCGCATTTTTCAATGTAGCCGGCAAGGCATCAACGATCTTTTCACGCAAGTTGGTAACTGTCAGCAAGATGAAGATAATACCCTCCAGCAAAACGGCAGTCAGTGCAAATTGCCATGAATACCCCAGTGTCAAACAAACAGTATAAGCAAAAAAGGCATTCAGTCCCATACCCGGAGCCAGTCCGAAAGGTAATTTGGCATAAAAAGCCATAAGCAAAGTAGTAAAGGCCGACGCTATCACAGTGGTAGTAAACAACGCCCCTTTATCCATTCCCGTAGCACTCAGGATGTTCGGATTAACAGCAAGAATATAAGCCATCGTCAGGAAAGTTGTGATACCAGCCAGTATCTCAGTACGTACACGTGTTACTTTCCGGTCGAAGCCAAACAATTTTTCCAGCATACTATTTATAATTTTATGATAAATCTATTAGAAAGTCCACTTCATTGCCAGCGTAGGGATATAATAGAATCCGTTACGAGTAGCAAAATTCGTACTCATCTCCCACTCTGTACCAACACTTAAATTCAAATCCTTATTTACATGCTTGAACTGATTCAGGTTCACCCAGAACTGAGGCTCAGTCATAAAGATGTAATTATGTTCGTTACCGTGAACATCAAAATGTTTCTCACGCCAGAAATCAGCAAAACCGCTGAAAGTATACTTACCCTGACAGAAGTTGATAGTCCATGTACCAGTCACCTGGAAGTTATGTGGTTCGTCATTCTTCTGGATATACTTATACATTACCTGCACACCAAACACACGAGAAAAGTCTGCACTGTTCCAGTTGTATGCCGGACCGGCCAGAAAAGCATTGTTAATATAATTCAAACCACCATTATATTCTATATGAGCAGATACAGGAGCTTTCCAGAATTTCAGTTCACGGCTGATTTCCCAATAAGCAGAAGCCACGCCCTTATCTGTATAGTCCATATCAACAAAGAAGAAAGTACTACCCCACTTGTCAGCTTTAAACATTTCTACTGTAGTAGTAACCCATGGACGGTCCTCCAGAGAATTGTACATAGCACGTCCTAAATCATAATGCAACTGGATGTTTTGTGCCTTTGCCACTCCTGCAAAACAGCACATCAAAAGAACGAATAAGAATGTTTTTTTCATCGAATTTTAATTTTGCTTAATAATTTGAAGGCGCAAAAATAGTGAAAAATCTGTTTAAAAGCATAAATAAAACCTATTTTGTTTCTCTTTTTAGCATTAATATCCTTCTACACACCAATCATACACCTTATTATATATGCGAAGAACATGCACTCCTCATCGACTGCCCCGATTACTTTTTCCGCCAAAAGTCCAATACCCTCCGATAGAAATGTTCAGTCACGTCACACCTATGTAACAAAAGAAGGGCTTTTTTTGATTTAGGTCAAAAAAGAGGCACTTTTTGCAATATATATGCTATAAAACATATTTTCTATTAAAATAACTCGTATATTTGCAGTGTAAACCAAAAGGAAATAATAAAAGACTAGACTTAACTAGATTTGAATTTTTAAGGTTAAAGGTTGAAAAGATGAATTAAAAAGCCGGCCGTGAGGCTCGCCGTAAAATTAAAAAGTAAAGTTTTTCAGGTATTATTTAATGTTTAACTAAAAAAGAAAGGATAACATTATGAAAAAGGTAAAAAAACATTTTTCACAAGATCGTAAATGCAGATCCAATGATCTGGGGTTACGTAATGCTGAACGATAAGATCAGCAAGTAAAAACAAGCTGAATGCTGAAAAAGGCTTCAGCTTTGAGAGAGAATCTGATAAATGCCGAGAGGCGTGTAAATAATCAACTAAGCGGTTGCACATGCGACCGCTTTTTTTATGTATCTTTGTCAGCAAATCAAGTTTTCACCTATGGCATATACACCGATAGATACCGACAACGCAGAGTTCCAAAATGCTTTAAAGCTGATACAATACACCCGCCAGTCGGTTTTCCTGACCGGAAAAGCCGGAACCGGTAAATCTACCTTTCTGAAACATGTATGCCAGATTACCAAGAAAAAATTTGTGGTACTTGCCCCGACAGGTATTGCAGCCATCAATGCAGGAGGAAGTACCCTACACAGCTTTTTCAAGCTCCCTTTCTATCCCCTCCTGCCCGACGATCCCAACTTTAGTCTGAAAGGAGGAAAACTGCACAGTTTCCTGAAATATTCATCAGACCACCGTAAACTCATCAAGAATATCGAACTGGTAATCATCGACGAGATTTCCATGGTACGTGCCGATATCATCGATTTCATCGACAAAGTGCTACGTGTATATTCACAGAACATGCGTGAGCCCTTTGGCGGAAAACAGTTGCTGCTCGTAGGAGATGCCTTCCAGCTGGAACCGGTAGTGAAAAGCGATGAACGAGAAATTATTAATCGCTTCTACCCCAATCCCTACTTCTTCTCTGCACGTGTATTCCGCGAAATGGAGCTGGTAGCCATCGAGCTGACTAAAGTATACCGACAGACCGACAAAGTCTTCGTCAACGTACTCGACCATATCCGCACAAACACCGCCGGAGCAGCCGACCTCCAACTGCTGAACACACGTTACAACGCCCCGGTAAAGGCAAGCGAAAACGACATGTACATCACTCTTGCCACCCGCCGAGACAACGTAGACTACATCAACGAACGCCGCCTTGCCGAACTTCCCGGCGAAGCCGTCACCCTGCAAGGAGAAATACATGGCGAGTTCCCCGAAAGCAGTCTTCCTACACTTATGGAACTGACTATAAAACCCGGCGCACAAATTATTTTCATCAAGAACGATTCCGAAAAGCGCTGGGTAAACGGAACCATCGGAACCATTTCCGGTATCGATGCCGACGGAATCATATATGTCATTACCGAAGACGGAAAAGAACTGGACGTTCATCGCGAAAGCTGGAGCAATATCCGCTACCGCTATAATGAAGAAGAAAAGAAAATTGAGGAAGAAGAACTGGGAACATTTACACAATATCCTATCCGCCTTGCCTGGGCTATAACCGTACACAAAAGCCAGGGCCTCACATTCAGTCGGGTAGTCATCGATTTTACCGGCGGAGTTTTCGCCGGCGGACAAACCTATGTCGCTTTAAGTCGCTGTACTTCACTGGAAGGCATCTGCCTGAAACGTGAAATAACCTGTGGAGATATCTTTGTCCGCCCCGAAATCGTAGCTTTTTCACAACGGTTCAACAACGAACAAGCCATCGAGCGTGCCATGAAACAAGCACAGGCCGACATACAATACGTAGCTGCTGTCAAAGCATTCGATAAAGGCGACTTCGAAGAATTTCTCAATCAGTTCTTTAAGGCTATCCATTCACGTTACGATATAGAAAAGCCCCTCCAGCAGCGTTTCATCCGGAAAAAGCTTGGCATCATCAACAAGCTGCGTGAAGACAACAAGCGACTGAAAGAACAGATGCAGGAACAGCAGAAAAATCTTCAAAAATACGCCAAAGAATACTATCTGATGGGAAATGAGTGCATCACACACATGCACGACACCCGTGCGGCACTTGCCAATTACGATAAAGCCATCGAACTGTATCCTGACTACGCCGATGCATGGGTACGTAAAGGAGTCACCCTGTTTAATGCCGACCGTATAAATGAAGCTGAAGCCTGTCTTGACAAGGCTGTACGTCTGCGCCCGATGGAATTTAAAACCGTTTATAACCGCGGAAAACTGCGTCTTCATACAGGAGATACCGAAGGAGCTATTGCCGACCTCGACAAAGCTACTACCCTGAAGCCTCAACACGCCGGAGCACACGAATGCTTTGGCGATGCACTTACACAAGCCGGAAAAGAAATGGAAGCAGCCATCCAGTACCGTCTTGCCGAAGAGCTCCGCAAGCGTAAATCCAATCAATAAAATAGTTAGTTTTCTTCTTCAGACACAGGAATTGTCATCTGCTTCAGTTCCTCCAGTGTTCCGTTGAACACATTCAGGTCCACCTGTTCCCTTATGCCCGGCAATGTACCGGCATCTGTATGCTGCCAGAATCTCCACTGGCCCTTATATTCTACAGAATCAACATAATAATGAGCAATCCAATACGGATAAGTATTGAAGACAGAATCGTTCAGATAACGAGTTTTAAACTTATACGAAGTATAAAGAATAGGCTTCACTTTATAATGCTGTTCTATTTTACGAAGCCATACCAGCAAATCTTTCCGCAAACGGTCGTCATCATCCCCTCGCTTTTCTATATCCAGCACAGGAGGAAGATCTCCCGGCTCCAGCTGAACCGAGCGGATAAAGAAATCAGCCTGCCGCGAAGCATCTGTCTTTGGATTATAAAAATGATAAGCACCACGGATAAACCCGTACTGGCGCGCCAGATCAAAGTTATGGACAAATGTAGTATCACTGAAATCTCCACCTTCCGAAGCTTTCAGAAAGACAAAACGGATAGGGAATGGAGTAAACTGTGTCTTGCTGAGCACTGCCCAGTTTATTTCACCCTGATGGTGAGAAATATCGAACCCATGCACCCGATAGCCCGAAGGAAGACATACGCCATATGCCTTTGTACCATAGCAAGGCTTCCATCTGTATGCATAAGGACGGATAAAGAAATAATAAAACCCGATGACCAGCAATGCAGCAGCTCCTCCCATCAGAATATAATATATCCACGATGGAACTTCCCACTTACGTGCTATTTTCTTTTTATCCTTGCTGCGTCTGGTTCTTCTCTTCGGTCCTCCAGAAGAAGTCGTATTCGATGAAGAAGAACTCGTGCGCTTACGGGATGTAGTTTTGCGAGGCTTATTTACCACCATTATGGGCGGTTCTTTTGTCATAGGTTCTATCCAGTTACATTAAAAAATAGTCACTGCACCTCTCTGCCAGTCACAGACAGGCAGAGAAGGCAATGACAGATTTCTTTATTTATAAGCAATTATTATTTTGCTTGTTCAAGCTGCAAAGTCTTAGTCGGCTGATCGCAAACTTCAGTAGGACCAAAGTACTGGATCGGACCCGGATAAACATAAGCAGTTTCCTTAGCCCAAGTTTCACGCTGAGCAGCGAAAGCCTTGAACGGAGCACCATCCAACTTAACCAGAGCTTTCTGGATAACCGGTTTCATTTCACCGTGACGACGTTCCATGTTCATCATCATTGTGATAGGCACACCACCTGCAATCCATTCAGCAGCCGGAGCAGTAGTGTTACGAACTGATGACATATAACCAGTCTTACCGTTAGCAATCAACATAGATGCAGTGTAACCCAAAGAGTAGCAATAGTCAGCATCGAAGTTAGATGGAGCAGCGCAACGTCCTTCGTAACCGAAGAAGTGGTGCTGAGCAGCAAACTTACCAACATATTTACCTTCTTCTTTCCATGCTGCCAACTTAGTAGCAACCATTTCAGACAACAGTTTTTCAGTTTCGATCAATGAAACCTGAACGTTTCCGTGCGGGTCACGATCCAAAGACAACTGACGAGCAACACCTTCCGGCAGAGAAGCGTAGATAGCAGCATTTTCCGGAGTCAGCTTGCTGATGATGTATTCACGCTGTTTAGAACGTTTGATGTTGTTGAATTCTTCACCGTTAGCAGCCAAGAAGTCGTTCAATTCAGCGATCAGACGCTTCATAGCAGGGATGAATTCGATCAAACCTTCCGGAATCAATACTGTACCGAAGTTGTTTCCTGCAGCAGCACGGTCAGCAACAACCTGAGCAATATATGTTACTACATCATCCAAAGACATATTCTTAGTTTCAACTTCTTCAGAGATGATACATACATTAGGCTGAACCTGCAAAGCACATTCCAAAGCGATGTGAGAAGCAGAACGTCCCATCAGTTTGATAAAGTGCCAGTACTTGCGAGCTGAGTTACAGTCACGCTGAATGTTACCGATAACTTCAGCATAAGTCTTACAAGCTGTATCAAAACCGAATGAAGTTTCAATCATGTCGTTCTTCAAGTCACCGTCGATAGTCTTCGGACAGCCGATAACCTGGATACCATAGTTCTTAGCTGCATAATATTCAGCCAATACACAAGCATTTGTATTAGAGTCATCACCACCGATGATAACCAATGCTTTGATACCCAATTCTTTCAAGATTTCATAACCTTTTTCGAACTGATCTTCTTTTTCCAGTTTAGTACGACCAGAACCGATGATATCGAAACCACCAGTGTTACGGTATTCGTCGATAATATCAGCTGTCAGTTCCATATATTTGTGGTCAACCAATCCACCAGGACCCAGGATGAAACCATACAATTTGTTTGCAGGGTTCAATTTCTTTACGCCATCAAACAAACCAGAGATTACATTGTGTCCACCAGGAGCCTGACCACCAGACAAAATTACTCCCACGTTCATAGGAGCATATTCTTTTTCTTCTCCTTCAACAAATTTAATCAACGGCATGCCGTAAGTATTCGGGAACAATTTCTTGATTTCTTCCTGATCGGCAACCGACTGTGTAGGTTCTCCTTCCTGTACCTTTACAGCACCCTTCAATGCCTTAGGCAATTTTGGCTGATAAGCAGCTCTTGCAATTTGTAATGCGCTTTTTGTCATAATTGTTTTTAATTTATATAAGGTGTATAAATTTCGGTATGGCAAATTTCGCCTTTTTTTCGGAAATATGAAAACGTATGCAAAAAAAATGTTATCTTTACCCCGTAATCAATCTATTTTATTAACCCATTAAAACAATAAAACTATGGCTAGTAGAAGAAATTTAAAAAAGAACGTCAATTATATTTCCGACCTTATCGCAGGTCTGTGTATCGTAGAAAGCATGAATGCCAAAGATGAAAACCGTGAAGAACTGAGCAAATTGTTCCTTCAGGCAGTCAATCTCCGTCAGGACATCATCAGCCGCATCAGCCATACTGAACCGGGTAATGTAAAAGGCTTCTATAAGAAACTGAAAGAAGACTTTAACAACGGTACACAAACTATTTTCAAAAAATTGGAAGAACTGGGTAAATAAAGAGCATGAAACAAGCCATTTGCAGCTTTATCTACCACAAGATACTGGGATGGAAAGCTGAAGTTTCCGTCCCTGATTTCGACAAGTGCATTATCTGTGCAGCCCCTCACACCACGAACTGGGACCTGTTTATCGGCAAGCTGTTTATCAGTGCCATAGGTCGTGAGTCGGGATTCATGATGAAAAAAGAATGGTTCTTCTTTCCGTTGGGTATTTTGTTCCGCTGGATGGGAGGAATCCCCGTACATCGTGACAAACGTACCTCAATGGTAGATCAAGTCATCAAGCAAGTAAACGCCAGCGAGAAATTTCATCTTGCCATCACCCCTGAAGGAACCCGCTCTCCTAACCCGAACTGGAAAAAGGGATTCTATTACATAGCATTAGGGGCAAACATTCCTATCGTACTGATCGGTATCGATTACGAAAAGAAATGTATAACAGCAGGCAAGTATATCATACCCAGCGGGGATATAGACAAGGATATGCGCGAAATCAAACTGTATTTCAAAGATTTCAAAGGAAAACATCCTCACAAATTCGTCTTAGGCGATATAGACTGACAATGTATAGTCTTTATATACAACGTCCTGTGTGCTTTTTCACACGGGACGTTTTGTTTTTATAATTCATCAGGAAGTTCCTTTTTCTTTTTGTACAAATTTTCTCTAAAACTTCATGATATTTTGGAGAAAAGATGCTGAATTTTTAATCAAAATATCTGCAATAATTTATTTCCCGTCTTCGATTCACCGGAAGTTGACAGACAGTGCTTTCGACAAGACAAACATACACGTCAAGATTCACATGAAATTTTGTAACTTTTGCAGACAATTTTTGAGACAACAACAATGAAAAATAAACTCATCCAACTATCTACATGGATTGCCGCCCATATTACCTTTGTGGTAGTGCTAGTGACGGCTGTGGCCCTCTTTTTGCCTTCTTCGTTCGCCTGGATAGACACTTCGGCCATCACACCAATGCTGGGCGTGGTGATGTTCGGCATGGGACTAACACTCCGTCCGTCCGACTTCAGACCGGTCTTACAGCATCCGAAAGACATTCTCGTCGGCGAACTGGCGCAGTTTCTTATCATGCCCTCACTGGCGTGGCTACTCTGTAAGTTACTGTCTTTGCCGGAAGAACTCGCCTTAGGAGTAATCCTCGTAGGATGTTGTCCGGGAGGTACGGCCAGCAACGTTATCTGCTACCTGGCCAAAGGTGATGTAGCCCTGAGTGTAGCTATGACCGGAGTTTCTACCCTGCTGGCTCCCATCATGACACCTGCCCTCGTATGGTTACTTGCCGGTGAATCGGTGGAAGTAGACGTAGCAGGCATGTTCTTAAGTATCGTACAAGTGGTGATAGTACCCATCGTACTAGGAGTGGCTGCCAATCATTACTTCCAGCGGACTACCCGACGGATAGTGCCGTTGCTACCGATGATTTCTACCTTATCCATTGCCTTCATCATCGGCATCATCGTAGCGCACAACGCGACCAGCATCCTTACATGTAGCCTGATAGTAGCTGTAGCAGTAATTCTGCATAACGTATTCGGACTAGTCTTAGGATACGGCCTTTCTGCCATAACCGGAAGCGAACCGTCTAAACGTTCGGCCATTGCCATCGAGGTCGGTATGCAGAATTCCGGTCTGGCAACTTCACTTGCTGCCACCCATTTTACCTTTTTTCCCATGGCAGCCGTACCTGGAGCCATGTTCTCGGTATGGCACAACTTTTCAGGCAGCATCGCAGCACAGATTTTCAGAAGACAATCAGAAAATCAGCATAATGTGATTTTATAAGAATCAAGGCCTATATGGTATTCGGTGCATTAGATAAGAAAAGTTGAGGTAAGGGCTAAAGTTAGCAATAAACCCTATAAAATTTTGCCATTCGTATCTATATAATACCAGTCGGGACTATCCCAGTAATATTTTTCATCTTTAGAATCAGGAACGACCTTACTTTCTCCTGAAAATGTAACCTTTGCCTTGCCATTCTCAAAAGGGAAGGCAAATTTGAATTGGGGCTTTATAACTATATTCCCTAAAGAATCAGCGAAGCCAATCAGTCCGTTTTCATCCGTTATACGAAACAGTCCTTCCCGAAGTTTATCCGGTCCATTGTCATACTGAAAGACGTAGAACAGTTCTTCGCCTTGACCATTCAAGCAGACAATCCGGGTATCTTGCTTGTTTTCGTATGCGAAAACTAAATTTTTGACACGATTTATTTGACAGTAATTATACTTGCCGTATGGCACAATGGTATCTCCCCGTTCATTCAGGAAGCATACGGGAACACCTGTCTCAAGATTTTTCTCAAATGTATGAGCAATCAGTTTGCCTTTTGTCTTCCTGAAGAAAACGTTCATGGTCCATATAGACTCCCGGTATTTGCTTTTGCCATAATAACTGATGGCAGGTGTCCATCGGGGCATACCTTTGATAATATCCACAACTTGCGCGTCCCACTCATGTATGCCGCAGCTACGGAAAACATCAACTTCGGATACTTCTCCATACGAATTTATTTTTACTTTATAAAATCCTCTCACCTGTTCTTTATTACCTAACAAACTCGGGTCGTACACAAGTCTTTCGTCTATATAATTTTGTATAGTCCTTGGATTTCCATCCATGAAACGAGATGGTGATTCCCATTCCACAAAGCAATGTTTCTGTTCTTCTTCCCAAATACTGTCTTTTCTTACTCTGTCTTTATAGTGTTGTGGCAGAAATGGGACATATACTGTGTATAGACATTCCATACGCTTCCCGTTCTTGTCCCGACATGGTAGGCAGTGCGGAAGTTCTTTGGTCAATCTAATGACTTCCTTGTCGAAATCTTTATATTTGGTTGTCAAAATATTGATAGCACGTGGCAATCCCAAAGTATCAATGGAAAACATCACTACAGAATACCCCGCCCTGTTCTTTTTCAGCAATTCTTCCGGGTATTTCATCTTGGCAACATAGTATTTTGTCAGATCATAATCCCAAACAGCCCATCGTGGAGGTTCTATCGTGGATAAATCTTTAACAGGTTCTCCGGTTATCATTGTAACACCCATGTTCCAAATTTCCTCTTTACGCCAGATACTGTCCAGCCGTTCTTCGTTCTTACGCTGTCCTTCAATACTGTTGTCTGTTACACATTTGACAGAGCCGACTCCCATCGTCAAGCTATCCGGCAGATATTGGAAAACCAAAGTGCTGTCTGTCAGTTCTTGAATGATATACTTTTTCCTTGACTCAAAAACCTTGATTGTATCTCCACATAAAGAATAAGAATAAAATGTTTCTGTTTTCTTCTCATCATATAAAAAAGTCATTTTCCATCCTGCATCACGAAATTCCATCTTCATAGCATATTGCCTACCTTTTGGTAATTGTACATTCCAGATTTTTGTGTTCCAGCAATGCGGATATGTCTGTATAATCGCTGTTTTGTGCGGTAAGCTTACTGATAACGACCAATGAACACAATATGAACAGAAACTTTTTCATAATCTTTCATCTTGATGATACTCAAAGATACTGATAATAAGTAACCTAACCAATTTTTGACTATTCCTTTTCGATTAAGACTAAGTAAATTAATTCTTATATTTGATTCCTTTTCTGTCTTAAAACTGTATAAAGCTTTTTCCGTATAGTTGTAAACAACTTGTCGAACTGCTCCTTGAGCCACTCTCCAATGGGCTTCCCTTCGATGCAAAGTACAAGAAATCACGGTAGTATTGAGCTGTTGTCGTATGCCGTGCTTCTGAGCCACGTACACCTCGTTGCAAAACCGTATTTTTCCATTGCTTTTGCGTAACTGTCGTGGTAGGTAACGAGTTTCTTACATGTTAGCACATCATCGGCACACAGACGTACGGTATTGGCTTTCTTGTATTCTCACGTCACTATCCGTAGATGTGTGATGTATGTTAGTCCAAATACTGGATATGAAATTTAATTTTCCACTTACACAAGCAATAAAAAAACTAACCTGAAGCCGAGTTTAAAACTATTATTGATAACATAACTATATACAGAATAACCGATTGATGCAACATCATATCAACTTTGACATCAAGACTTTTAGCATCATTTCCTCCGTTTCACAAGGTTATTCCACAGATTTTCCGTAAGTTTGTCCCTCAACATAAAAACTTACATTATGAAACGATTTTTTCTTGCATATATCTGCCTGTTGCTTTGTGTTTCAGGTAATTTACCGGCTCAAAGCTTGGAAAAAAATATTGAACAACGCTTGACGGACTATTTCATTAATTACCAGACGAGTTATGCAAATATCGGTACATGCAAACTCGACCACTTTACAGTCGATCATGAGCACAAGACTTTGCAAGTATATGCCAATGATAATTTTGGTTACCAGCCTTTTACAGAAGAAAACACACAGGCTATTTACCGCTCTCTGAAACAGTTATTGCCTGGACCCGTAAATTACTATCGGATAACTCTGTATGCTGACGGTCAGCCTATAGAAAATCTGATACCTAACTTTCTGCGCAAGAAGGGAAAGGACAAGGAACGTCTGTATGGAAAAATAGAATATAAAGGTGATGCATGGACGCAGAATATCTCGAAACCGTTCAAAATCAGTCAGGGATTACAGGACCGGCATATTGCCGTATGGCAAAGTCACGGAAAATTTTATAAGAACGACCGTAACGAATGGCGCTGGCAGCGTCCACGCTTGTTCGGTACTACCGAAGATTTGTATACTCAGTCTATCGTAGTACCTTATCTTATTCCGATGCTCGAAAACGCCGGAGCAGTTGTTTTTACACCACGTGAGCGCGACTGGCAAAAGAATGAGGTGATAGTGGACAATAATACATGTACTCCCGGCAGCCGGTACTTCGAAAAGAATTACAAAAAAAATGTATGGAAGACCACCTCGCAACCGGGGTTTGCTCAGAAATATCTCCGATATCCTGACAACTATAATCCGTTCCGCGACGGTACGGCACGCTTTATCTCTACCCTCTCAAAACCAGAAAAAGCTTTTGCTGAATGGATTCCCAATATTCCTGAAACAGGAAAATATGCTGTATATATAAGTTATCAAACTTTGCCTCAGAGTGTTTCGGATGCCAAATATCTGGTATTCCATAAAGGAGGCGTCACCGAATTTAAAGTCAACCAGCAAATGGGTGGCGGAACGTGGGTGTATCTGGGTACATTCGAATTCGACAAAAGGGGTAAACGATTACGGTATGGTAGTACTGAGTAACGAAGTTCGCAAAAAGGTGTAGTTTGCGCCGACGCTGTCCGCTTTGGAGGTGGTATGGGAAATATCATTCGCGGCGGAAACGTCAGCGGAGTACCACGTTACCTGGAAGGAGCACGTTACTGGGGGCAATGGGCAGGAATGCCATACGAGGTATACAGCAAGAGTCAGGGGGAAAACGATTATAATGATGATATCAATGCACGTTCACTGATGACCAACTACCTAAGTGGAGGTTCGGTGTTCAATCCCACGGAAAAAGGTCTGAAAGTTCCTTTCGAACTGACCTTTGCCATGCATAGTGACGCCGGATTCAAGACTGACGATGCGCTGGTTGGCTCACTGGGTATCTATACAACCAATTTCAACGACGGAAAGGTAAACTGCGGGATTTCACGTTATGCATCACGCGACTTGACAGACATGGTACTGACCGGATTGCAAAAAGATATCAGTTCACGCTTTGGTATACAGTGGGCACGACGCAGCATGTGGAACCGAAACTATAGCGAAACTCGTCTGCCAGCTGTACCATCGATGATACTCGAAACACTTTCGCATCAGAATTTCGCCGATTTGAAACTGGGCTATGAACCGGAATTTAAATTTACGGTAGCACGTTCTGTTTACAAATCGATATTGAAATACCTCGCAGAAATGCATCATAGCAACTATACAGTTCAGCCGTTGCCAGTCAGCCATTTTGCAGTGACTGAAGGAAAGAAGAAAAATACATTCGAACTGCGCTGGATTCCAACAGAAGACCCGTTGGAACCAACAGCAAAAGCTCAGGGATATGTGGTTTAATACGCGTATCGGATATGGTGGATTCGACAACGGAACATACGTAAAAGGGACCAGTTTTACTGTAAAAGCAGAACCAGGACTGGTTTATAGTTTTAAGGTTACCGCTGTAAATAAGGGAGGTAGAAAGTTTCCCTTCAGAAATTTTGTCGGCTTACAAGGCAAAGAGAAGTAAAGGTACAAGTACTCATTGTAAATGCATTTCACCGTACAAGTGGACCGGAATCAATGAATAACCTTATGATGCAAGGTTTTGATATTCAGTCCGACCCGGGATTGCCATACATCAGCACGACAGCATTTTGCGGCTACCAGCAGAATTTTAACCGCACAAAAGCCGGTATTGAAACTGAAGATGGTTTAGGTTATAGCGGCAATGAGCTGGAAGGAATGCAGATTGCCGGAAAATACATTCGATTATCCGTTTGTGCACGGTAAGGCTATCCAGACAGCCGGACGCTATTCGTTTGTGTCATGCAGCAGCGAAACTGTTGAGAGTGGTTCTACTGATTTAAGTCCGTATTACATGGTAGATATTATTTATGGAGCAGAAAACAGCACTTTGAGCAACCGTATGCAACAGGCTCTTACCAATTATTGTCGAGGTGGAGGAAAATTGTTTATCAGCGGTTCTTATATCGGTAATAAGCTGGGAGATACAAACTTCACCGCCAATGTTTTGAAATACACATACGGAGGAAGCATGAAACATGTACGCTCGGGAGAGATTTTCGGAACGAATATCAGGTTTCAGATTCCACGTGGTGCCAATGAGCAGACGTATGCTGTTCCTGCCCCCGACTGTATTCTTCCAGCTGAACAAGCTTTCCCTGTATTTTGTTATACAGAAGGAAAACAGTGTGCCGGAGTGGCTTATAAAGGAGCGTACCGTACTTTTGTTTTGGGCTTCCCTTTCGAAAGTATCGTGAATGCTGACCAGCGGACACATGTCATGAAATGCCATGCTGCACTTTTTTGAGGAGAAATAATGCTCTCTATTCATTTAATTTTTTATCTTTGCAACGTGAAGTTACGAAAAGAGTGTAATTTATTGGAAATGAGCGTAGGTTAATTGCTCTTGATAGTAATAGGTTACGATTTAGTTAGTTATCTACTGCATTATCCTTCTGCGCGTTGCGTAACCTTCAAAGAA
>ENA-OQBV01000093-OQBV01000093.1-human-gut-metagenome-genome-assembly--contig:-NODE-93-length-49310-cov-4.091027_pt1 | contig 49310 bp, 48 predicted proteins | sample MGYA00242750_ERZ504559 | MGnify/ENA primary metagenome ERZ504559 (study PRJEB26092, sample SAMD00036230) | human gut metagenome | host: Homo sapiens | study: EMG produced TPA metagenomics assembly of... | reverse complement strand
CGTTCCGTGTGGAGCGGGAAGTTCAGCATAGGGATGGAACATCCGATATTCGGAAAGCCCCTTTAAAAAAGAGTATTTACAGCTTATATCAGTTATTCACAATCCTGAAATCTGCGAATTACAGATACCTTGAATTTATCTCATCCTTTGATGATCACAGCAGCGGCAGGAAGAAATTGGATGAAGTCAGTCATTCCCGGAGGGGAAAAAGGAACGAACCTATCGCGGATTCAACCTTTTTTGATTCCCGTGATCTGTCTGTACTGGAAGCCATCAGCAAAGGGGAATACATGACATTCGGGATACAAGGAAACCCGGCGTCCAGCATTCTTGGCAGCTTCCGTCTTCTCAGAAACTTCGAGATAAATGGCTTCTGTCATTTTCCCAGAATGTTGATGGCTTTTTTTAATACATCAAGCGCATCTTGGGCGTCACGTAATTCACGTCTGAGACGAGCGATTTCTTTCTGTTCATCAGAAGCATAATTACCGGAACCACGAACAGAGATATCGCCAGATTCCCGGAAATCTTTCAGCCACTTTGTTAAAGTGCTGTATCCGATTCCGAGATTTTCCGCACATCCACGTACACCTAAATCCTTATGATCTTCGTAGTACTGGATTGCATCAAGTTTAAACTGTTTGTCATGTTGTTTTGCCATATGAGATCCTCCTTCAGCATGTCTCTATTGTACCATGCTTATGTGTATTTTGGGATTTCTCTTTTGGCTTGTACTATTTATATTCTAACTCCTGACGATGATTCAGAATATAAGTGGATTTATAGGAAGCATAAAAAGGATTTGGTGTGGATGCAATATTTACATCGGATGATATAGTACCGCTGGGTTTAATGCTGCAGGAATGTTTTTACGACAGGTTCTGCTTCGGAGAGGGATTCCATTTTAGTTGAAAGAGCGGAAGATTGCAGAATGAATCAATAAAGATGTAGAAAAATTACAGAAAATCTTAAAAAATTCCCATAGATTTTGTTTGAAATATACTACTATGTTTATAGCAATATGTGGGATAGAAATACACAAGGAGGTATTTTGATGAAAGATATAGCAAGTATACTTTCAAAAGTAGATGCAGAAGAAATGCTGACAAAAGAGGATGCAGTGACATTGCTCAATATAGACAATCAGTCGAAAGTATTTTATGAGCTGATTGCGAAAGCAAATGAACTTTCCAGAAAAGAGTATGGAGACAAAGGATACATTTTCGCGCAGATTGGATTAAACAGTGAGCCTTGTTCCGGTAACTGTGGATTGCGGTAGAATTGCTTGATAAAATGAAAGGCTGTAAAAACTTTATTTTAGCACCCGGATGCGATATGCCTTATGATGTTCCTGTGGAAAATGCAATCGGAGTTGCACAGGCAGTTTATGAGACAGATTCTGTAAGAGAAATGTTAAAGAACTATGTGGCAGAAGACGAAGATATTGAAGTAGAGCTTCCGGATTATGAGCACTTAGAAAAACCACTGGTAGAGGTATTTACTCTGGATTCTGCGACATGTGCGGCATGTACCTACATGATGGGCGCAGCAAATGAAGCGAAAAAGACATTTGGTGATGCGATTGATATGGTAGAGTATAAATTTACGCTCAAAGAGAATATCGCAAGATGTAAAAAGATGGGCGTTCCGAATCTGCCGTCCATGTACATCAATGGTGAATTGAAATTCCGTTCTCTGGTACCATCTAAAGAAGAATTGGAAGGCGCGATCCGTGCGGCAATGAAATAATGAGTAGACTGTATTTGATCACCGGGTTTCTGGGTGCAGGAAAGACAACATTTTTAAAACAGTTTATGAAACAATTCTCTTCGGAACGGATGCATATTATTGTGAACGAGTTTGGAAAAGAGGGCATTGATGGAGAACTGCTTTCGGAGTTGGGGATTGCACTGGACGAGATCAACAATGGCTCGATCTTTTGCTCGTGCAGGCTGGATAAATTTGAGAATGTATTGCAGCAGGTATTACAGGAGAAGCCGGATGTGATTATAGTAGAAGCATCAGGGCTCTCCGATCCCACAAATGTTAAAAAAATATTGAATCAGAGGGAAAAATTTCCAGGATTGGAATATATGGGATGCGTCTGCCTGCTGGATGCACGGCAATTTCCGAAAGTGTATGAAACGGCAGTTGTAGTAAAAAAACAGATTCAGGTATCAGATCTGCTGCTTCTGAACAAGAAGGATCTTGTAAAAACAGAAGAGATAGAGCAGATTCAAAAGATTCTGAAGGCCCATCGACCGGATTTGCCGTTGCATATGACATCATATGGCATGATGGAAGAGAGGTGGCTGCAGGAGATGCAAAAGCCAAATCTGGAAACAGAAGAACAGCTGTTGCAAACTGCAGATGTGACTTTGCGAAAATATCTTCTGCACATTCAAGAAGAGATAAAATTAGAAACACTTTCTCATTTTCTGAATATGCTTTTAGTGGATACATTTCGAATCAAGGGCTTTGTATATCTGGAAGACACGTGGTATCTGGTCAATGCTGTAGGAAATATGTTGTATATCGAACCGTGTAGTGAGAAAAAAGAAACGCAGAAAAATATACTGGTTATTTTATCAGGATATGGACTGCCAACGAAGAAAGCAATCAGGAAAGCAATGGAATGGTATCCGGAGGTTGTTTTAAAAATTGAATAAGGGAAATTCATCAAATCACCACTTTACCTTAAAAAAAGTACTTGACAAATCCTAAATAGGACATTACAATTAAAAACATCAAAAGCAAAACCGATGAGAAAGAAGAGTAGGTTTTAAAAGAGATCACAGAGAGCAGCAGGCGGTGAGATTGCTGTATGGATTTTAATTCTGAATGGACTTTCGAGGGCGGCCTGAAATGAAAAGAGTAGGCGTCGTCGGGAACCGAACCCGTTATCAATCAGGAGCGTATGTCAGTACGTGAGAAAGTGGACATTTGTCAATTTGAGTGGTACCGCGATAATGAATTTGTATTTATTACCGTCTCAAGCATATAGCTTGGGGCGGTTTTTTTATACGATCATTGCAGAGCATCCACCCTGTATCCACATGATCGGCTCCTTTGCTTTTGGAATATAGTAATAGAAAAGGAGAACCAAATTATGAAAAAGAGAGTATTCGCAGTTATTTTAGGAAGTGTAATGGCAGTCAGCCTGATGGCATGTGGAACAAAGGAAAATGAGACAAAAGATGGTACCAAAACATATACAGTAGGGATTTCCCAGTTTGCAGAGCATGCCTCTTTGGACAACTGCAGAGAGGGATTTATTGAAGGACTCAAAGAAGCCGGATTTGAGGAAGGAAAGAATCTTACGATCAAAGAGGAGAATGCGGCGGCCGATCAGGGAACAGCAAAGCAGATCAGTGATGGATTTGTTTCAGACGATGTGGATCTGATCTGTGGAATCGCCACTCCAAGCGCGCAGGCGGCATACAATTCAGCAATGAATACAGAGATTCCGGTAATCTATACAGCAGTGACAGATCCAAAAGCAGCAAAGCTTGCAAATGACGATGGAGCTCCGGTGGGAGAGGTCACAGGAACCAGTGATGAGCTTCCGATCAAAGAGCAGCTGGAGATGATCCGCGAGATGCTGCCGGATGCAGAGAAGATCGGGATCCTCTATACAACAAGTGAAGTGAACTCTGTATCAGCAATTGAGAAATATGAAGAGCTGGCAGGAGATTACGGATTTACGATTGTGAAAAAAGGTGTGACGCAGACAGCAGATATTTCGCTGGCAACAGAAGAGATTTTATCCGAGGTGGACTGTCTGACAAATCTGACGGACAATACGGTTGTAAATTCTCTGGCAACGATTCTTGACAAAGCCAATGAAAAGAAAATCCCGGTGTTTGGAAGCGAGATTGAACAGGTGAAACTGGGATGTCTGGCAGCAGAGGGGTTGGATTATGTGGCGCTTGGAAAACAGACCGGAAAGATGGCAGCAGAGATTTTAAAAGGAGAGAAGACGGCGTCTGAGATGAACTATGAGACGATTTCTGAACCTGGACTTTATATCAATACAAAGGCAGCAGAAGAACTGGGAGTTACGGTAGACGAGACACTGCTTGAAGGTGCAGCGGAAACGTTTGACAGTATTTCAAAGTAAAAAGTAGAAACGGAGAGGAATTGAGATGGACATTTTTGTAACGATTTTGGAACAGGGACTGATTTACGGAATCCTTGCTCTTGGAGTTTATATCACATATAAAATTCTGGATTTTCCGGATCTGACAGTGGATGGAAGTTTTCCGCTGGGGGCTGCAGTGACGGCGACAATGATCACACAGGGAGTGAATCCGTACCTGACCATACCGGTCTCTTTTCTGGCAGGAGCAGCAGCCGGAATCTGTACAGGATTGATCCATGTCAAAGGAAAGGTCAGGGATCTCCTCTCCGGTATCATTATGATGACTGCGCTGTGGACGATCAATCTCAGGATTGCAGGGAAAGCAAATGTTCCGATTTTTGGAGAAGAGAATATTTTCGACAATGAGACAATGAATGGGATTTTCTCAGGCGGGGCAGCGAAATATAAAGTTCTTGCAGTAGTACTTATTCTTGCAGTGATCGTGAAAATAATTCTGGATCTGTATCTGCAGACAAAATCCGGATTTCTTCTGAGGGCTGTGGGAGATAATGCAAATCTTGTGACTTCCCTTGCAAAGGATCAGGGAAATGTAAAGATTTTAGGACTGGCGATCGCCAACGGAATGGTTGCTATGGCAGGCGGAATTTTCTGTCAGGAGCAGAGAGTATTTGAGATTTCCAGCGGTACAGGAGCTATCGTGATCGGGCTGGCAAGCGTGATCATCGGAACCAGCCTGTTTAAGAATCTGACATTTTTGAAAGCAACCACAGCAGTTCTGATCGGTTCTGTCGTTTACAAAGCCTGCGTGGCAGTTGCTTTGAAGTTTTTTGAACCACAGGATATGAAGCTGATCACAGCGGTATTATTCCTCGCGATCTTACTCATTGGAATGGAACGGAAAAAGAAGGTGAAGACAAATGCTTGAGTTAAAACATATTCATAAATATTATAATCCAGGAACAGTCAATGAAATGTGTCTGTTTGAAGATTTTAATCTGACAGTAGAACAGGGAGATTTTGTTTCTGTGGTAGGAAGCAACGGCTCCGGAAAGACTTCCATGCTTAATATCCTGTGCGGCAGTATTCCGGTAGAAGCAGGACAGATTCTGATGCATGGGGAAGATATTTCCCGCATGAAAGAGTATAAAAGAAACCGGAAGATCGGAAGAGTGTATCAGAATCCGGCGCTTGGAACCTGTCCTTCCATGACAATTCTGGAAAATATGTCTCTTGCAGACAACAAAGGCAGTTTTTACGGATTGAGAAAAGGAATTAATAAAAACAGAAAGTCTCATTATCAGGAGCTATTAAGCCAGTTGAATCTGGGACTGGAAAATAAGCTGAATGTAAAAGTCGGTTCTCTCTCCGGCGGGCAGCGTCAGGCAATGGCACTTCTGATGTCAACCATGACACCGATCGATTTTCTGATCCTGGATGAGCACACAGCGGCGCTGGATCCAAAGACGGCAGATCTGATCATGGAACTGACAGATAAGATCGTGAAACAGAAAAACCTGACAACGATCATGGTGACACATAATCTCCGCTATGCAGTAGAATATGGAAACAGACTGTTGATGATGCATCAGGGGGAAGCAGTGATGGATCTGTCAGCAAAAGAAAAACAGGAATTGAAAGTAGAAGATATTTTGGAAAAATTCAATGCAATCAGTATTGAATGTGGAAATTAAGAGAAAGATAGCAAGTACAGATGTGATGTTACTGTTCAGAGGCTAACTTGAATCAAGAAAACCGATGGCATAGACTATAACCAGTCGAAGCTATCGGTTTCCTTATTTAAAGAATTCTTCTTCCTCTTTTTGAATAAACGTGCTACAATACAAGAAAGCATTATTTCTGGTTTTCTAAGCGGAACGATTCCGCATCTTTTGTTCTAAAGTCATATCGGAAAATCTCTATGCTTTGATATCAACTAAAACAGCAGAGAGGTTTTTAGAAGAGAAGATGTCGGATTGGAAGGCCTCCTGCAACAATTCAATTGAAGGAGGAAGCTTTATGAAACAAACCACAGAACCCCCGGTAAACAGAATGTACAAGTCGCGAATTTTTGCCATGCTCTACCAGGAGAAGAAAGAACTGCTTGATCTGTACAATGCGATCAGCGGAAAGCATTACGAGGATCCGGAGCTTTTGGAGATCAACACGTTGGAAAATGCCATCTACATGACGATGAAAAATGATCTGTCATTTCTTATCGATTTTCGTCTTTCCCTGTACGAGCATCAGTCTACCTACAGTCCAAACCTGCCCTTGCGTAATCTTTTTTATATTTCAGACCTGTATTCGGGCATGACAAAGAACTCAAATCTGTATGGAACAAAGCTGGTGGAGATTCCAGCGCCGCAGTTCGTCATTTTTTATAACGGTATCAAGGAAATGCCGGATCGAACCGTATTAAGATTGTCGGATGCATACAGCGTAAAGGACGAGCATCCCGCATTGGAGCTGGCGGCAGTGATGCTGAACATTAACCGGGGACATAACGAAAAATTAAAGGAACTGTGCAAATCTCTGAAAGACTATTCCGAATATACTGCAAGAGTACGGGAATATGCCAACATAATGCCGATTAGTGAAGCTGTAGAGCAGGCAATATGTGAATGCATTCAAGAAGGAATTCTGGCAGAGTTTTTGACGCAAAACCGAGCGGAGGCGAAGCAAGTGAGTATTTATGAATATGATGAAGAGAAGCATATGAGACAGGAGCGGGAAGCGTCCTGGGAAGAGGGATGGACAACTGGCAGAATGGAACTCCTAAAGGAACTAATTCAAAAGAAATTGTCAAAAGGAATGTCGGTTTCTGAGATTGCAATAGAACTGGAAGAGGAAGAAGCTTTAATTTCTGAATTGATACAGGAGTTGGAAAAATAGAGTTAGTGTTTGATCCAAATGAAATAAGTCAAGGAACTGCATTGTGTCAGTCCCTTGACTTTTAAATTTTTTGCTATTCTACAGATTTTAATGCGCTGAGCATATCTAAGTATTTGAGTTTTCGATTCATTATGTATCCTAGAATAAATGTAATGACTGCAATCAAAATGGCAGGAATCACAAATGCTTTTGCACAAAGAGCGGGGTTAAACATCACTTCATCCGGTGGAACAACTGCCAGTATGTACTGGTAAAGCAGATCACCGACTCCAAATCCTGCTAAAATACCGAGCAGGGAAAGGAGTATTGTTTCCCGGTAAATATAGAGTGTTACTTCTTGGTCGTAGAATCCGAGAACCTTAATGGTTGAGAGTTCACGGATACGCTCTGCCACATTGATGTTGGTAAGGTTATAAAGGACTTAAAAAGATTCTTTTATACAGAGGCAATTGCGGAGACATTACTGGAATGGATCGTGAACAAAGAAAAGTATGACAGGCAGCAGACGATCGATTATATTTCTGTTATTTTCCGTACCGGGCTGCCTGCTGCCATCAGGCAATATTCAGACGTGGCAAAATAAGTTTTATGATTTCAATAATCTGAAAAAACTTCTTGACAATAAAAAATATCCTCCGTATAATGGTTAAAAGTTAGGGAACTAACTATATAAAGAGAGAGGGATGGAATTATGCAGGATATAGAAGATAAGGAAAGGTACATCAATACCGGCAGGCTGATTCACATTCTTTCCAATCAGATGAAGCGCAGAAATGCGTCTGAAGCAGTGGGAGATGATGGCCTGACCACCATGCAGAAGCATGTGTTAAAGCATATTCTTTTGGAAACGATGCACAGGGAAGTATATCAGAAAGATATAGAAGAAGAGTTTCAAATCCGGAAGTCCACAGCCACAGGGATTTTGCAGCTCATGGAAAAAAATGGATTTATTTCCCGGGAAAGTTCGAAAAAGGATGCCAGATTAAAACGTATTGTACCGACCCCAAAAGCAGAAGCACTCAGACCTGAGATTCTGGAGCACATCAGAGATACGGAAAAGCGGCTGATACAAGGGATAGATCAGGAAGATGTAAAGATTTGCAGAAAGGTGCTTGTGCAGATGATTCAAAATCTTGCAGAAAACAAAAAGAAATAAGGAGGAAGACGAGAACGATGAATAAAACACTTTTAAAATCAGTCCGGGAATACAAAAAGCAGTCTGTGTTGGCTCCATTTTTCGTAATCCTGGAAGTTTTAATGGAAGTTCTGATTCCGATGGAGATGGCGAAGATCATTGATGTTGGAATCATGCAGGGAAATTTGAGCTATATCGTACGGCGGGGATTGATTCTGGTCATTATGGCTATGCTGGCTCTGTATTTCGGTATTATAGCAGGAAAAATGGCAGCAACAGCAGGTGCAGGATATGCCAAAAACCTGAGACATGATATTTTTTATAAAGTACAGGAATTTTCATTCAAAAATATTGACCGGTTTTCCACATCCGGTCTTGTAACACGTATGACAACAGATATTACCAACGTACAGATGGCATATATGATGAGCATTCGTCTGTTGGCGAGAGCTCCGATCATGATTGTTTTATCCTGGATCATGACACTTTTGATCAATAAGAAAATTGCTTTGCTGTTCCTGATCATCATACCGCTGCTTGGAGGAACACTGATCTTTATTGCAAAGAAAGCGCATCCACATTTTATCAAAGTATTTGATGAGTATGATATTCTGAATAATTCCGTACAGGAAAATGTCAATGCATCCCGCGTGGTAAAAGCCTTTGTACGGGAAGATCATGAAATTGAAAAATTCCATGGAATTTCAAAATATGTCTATACATTATTTACAAAAGCAGAAAAGATCGTGGCATGGAACTCACCGGTTATGCAGTTTACGATCTATACGGCGATGCTTCTGATGGTAGCGATCGGAGGAAGAGAAATTGTATTTGGTGCGATGGAAATCGGAGAAATGACCAGTGTGATCGTGTATGCGTTCCAGATCATGATGGCTCTGATGATGGTTACATTTGTATTTGTTATGATCATGATCGCAGAAGCGTCTACAGACCGTATTACGGAAGTTCTGACGGAAGTTCCGGAGATGCAGGACAAAAAGAATGCGGTTACAGAAGTGGCAGACGGAGAGATCCGGTTTGAGCATGTAGATTTCAGTTATGCGGGAGAAGGCGGAAATCTTTCGTTAAAAGATGTCAATCTTCATATTAAATCCGGACAGACGATCGGGATCATCGGAGGAACCGGAAGTGCGAAATCAACATTGGTACAGCTGATCCCGAGACTTTATGACGTGACAAAAGGAACTGTAAAAGTCGGCGGACTGGATGTCAGAGAGTATAATCTGGAGGCACTGCGCGATCAGGTATCTATGGTATTGCAGAAAAACGTTCTCTTTACAGGAACGATTTACGATAATATCCGCTGGGGAAATGAACATGCCAGCGAGGAAGAGGTTCAGAGAGTCTGCAAACTTGCACAGGCAGATGGATTCGTAAAAGAATTTCCGGCAGGTTATCATACGATGATCGTGCAGGGCGGAAACAATGTTTCCGGCGGACAGAAGCAGCGTCTGTGTATTGCACGGGCACTTCTGAAAAAACCGAAGATTCTGATTCTGGATGACTCCACAAGTGCGGTAGATACAAAGACAGATGCGCTGATTCGAAAAGCATTCCGGGAAGAAATTCCGGATACTACAAAGATCATCATTGCGCAGCGAATTTCTTCTATAGAAAATGCAGACCAGATCATTGTACTGGATGAAGGAAAGATCATGGGAGTCGGCACATCCGAAGAATTGCTTGCGACAAATGAAATCTACAGAGAAGTATATGAATCTCAGGTAAAGGGAGGTGAGGACGATGAATAGAAAACCAAAGGTTTCAAAAGAAAATTTACAGACCGCAAAGCGGCTTTTAAAATATGTGACCGGAACGTACAAGGTTCGGTTTGTGATCGTATTTATCTGTATTTTGTTAAGTTCGATCGCATCAATTTCGGTATCATTGTCCCTCAAGTTTTTAATCGATGATTTTATCAGTCCTCTGATCGGACAGAAAGATCCGAATTTTGCAGAACTATATCGGGCACTTGCGGTGCTTGGAAGCATTTTCCTGATGGGAGTCATTGCTACATTTACTTATACACGACTGATGGTCTACATTGGTCAGGGTGTTCTTAAAAAAGTAAGGGATGATATGTTTGAACATATGCAGACTCTTCCAATCCGTTATTTTGACCAGAATACGAATGGTTCTATCATGAGTCTTTACACGAATGATACAGATACGCTCAGACAGATGATCAGTCAGTCGATCCCACAGGCACTGATGTCCTTTTTTACGATTATCGTAACCTTTATTTCAATGCTGATCTTAAGTCCGCTGCTTACAATTTTAGCAGTTCTGATCATTGGTCTTATGATCTTCGTAACAAAAAAGATCGGTGGAAACAGTGGAAAATATTTTGTTCGTCAGCAGAAATCTCTGGCAGATGTGACTGGATTTGTGGAAGAGAGAATGAACGGACAGCGCGTAGTAAAAGTGTTCAACCACGAAAGAAAGTCAGAAGAAGAATTTGACAAACTCAACGAGGCGCTCTTTGAAAGTGCTGCACAGGCAAATACCTTTGCAAATATGATGGGACCGGTAATCGGAAACATCGGAAACCTGCAGTTTGTACTGGTCTCTGTACTTGGAGGATTCCTTTCTATTATGGGAAGCGGAGGGATCACTCTGGGAGTTATGGCATCTTATCTGCAGTTTACAAAGAGCTTTACACAGCCGTTTATGCAGGTGGCGCAGCAGTTTAACTCCATTGTTATGGCACTTGCCGGAGCAGAGCGTATTTTTGCTCTGATCGATGAAGAATCGGAAAAAGACGAGGGATACGTAACACTGGTCAATGCGAAAAAAGACGAGAACGGCAATATTATCGAATGCAAAGAAAGAACCGGAATGTGGGCCTGGAAGCATCCACATTCGGCAGACGGAAGTGTGTCTTATACAGAACTGACCGGAGATGTGCGTTTTGAAGATGTGACATTTGGATACAACGAAGATAAAGTGATCTTAAAAGATATCAGTCTGTTTGCAAAACCGGGACAGAAGCTGGCATTTGTCGGTTCTACCGGAGCAGGAAAAACAACCATCACGAACCTGATCAATCGCTTTTACGATATTCAGGAAGGAAAGATCCGGTATGACGGAATCAATATTACAAAGATTAAAAAGGATGATCTGAGACGTTCCCTCGGAATTGTACTGCAGGATACCCATTTGTTTACAGGAACCATTATGGATAATATCCGTTATGGAAAACTGGATGCTACTGATGAGGAAGTATACGAGGCTGCAAAACTGGCTCATGCAGATCAGTTTATCAAAATGCTTCCGAAGGGATACGACACTATGTTAAGCGGTGATGGAGAAGAGCTTTCACAGGGACAGAGACAGCTTCTTTCCATTGCGAGAGCAGCAGTTGCAAATCCGCCGGTACTGATTCTGGATGAAGCAACTTCCAGCATTGATACCCGTACGGAGAGTATTGTGCAGAAGGGTATGGATAACCTGATGAAAGGACGTACAGTATTTGTTATCGCGCACAGACTTTCTACGATTCGCAACAGTGATGCGATTATTGTTCTGGAACACGGAAAGATCATCGAGCGTGGAGATCATGCGGATCTGATCAAAATGAAAGGAACGTATTACCAGTTATATACCGGAAAACTGGAGCTTTCATAAAAATTTACTGTGAATGGCAGACCATAAAGCGGATGGAGTTTTCTTACAGAAAGTGTAAGTGTTTTTCATCCACGATACGGCTTATAATATTCTTATCACGAAAGGGAGGGATATTATGAGCCGTACTATTTTGGAAATAGAATCGTTGTACAAAACATATGGGGAAAAGGAGAATGCAGCAGAGGCACTCAGAGGAATCTCGTTTCAAGTATATCAGGGAGAATTCCTCGGAATTATGGGAAGCAGCGGTTCGGGAAAAACGACGCTGTTAAATTGTATTGCTTCGGTTTTAAGACCTACACGAGGTAGGATTCTTCTGAAAGGACAGGATATCGGAATGTATACGGATGCTCAGCTGGCAGCGTATCGGGGAAGACAGATCGGGTATCTGTTTCAGCAGTTTGAATTGCTGGATAATCTGACGGGTGGAGAAAATATTCTTTTGCCGGCACAGATTCACAAAATGCCGGAAAAGGAAAGCAGAAAAAGGATGCAGAAGCTGGCGGAATATTTTGAGATCGAGGAGGTGCTGGAAAAGTTTCCGAATCAGATGTCCGGAGGACAGAAGCAGAGGGTAGCCGCATTAAGAGCGCTTCTTTTGCATCCGCAGATCGTACTGGCAGATGAGCCGACCGGTGCGCTTGACAGCCGAAGTGCACGAAGTCTGATGGAGCAACTCTCCGGAGTGAATCGAGAGGATGAGGCTGCGGTTCTGATGGTGACACATGACGCACAGGCTGCGAGTTTTTGTTCCAGAATTTTGTTTATTCAGGATGGAAAAGTATTTCATGAATTACGGAAGCGAGTCGGGGAGGAGACAAACCGGGAATTTTATGAGCGCATTTTGTCCGTGATGGCGCAGTTGGGAGGAGGAAGCAATTATGTTCTCTGAACTGATCAGACGAAACAGTAAACGAAACCGGCAGGAAAACACGCTGTATTTTGTTACGATGATTCTCACGGTGGCGGCATTTTATATTATCCTTGCGCTGGATCATCAGGATGTGATGATCTTTCTGAAAGAGATGGAGAGAGATGCTGTAAACAAGCTGCTGATGCTGATTCCGATTTTATATGTGGTATCTCTGTGCCTGCTTTATTTCCTGGTATATTTTACGGATAAGTATCAGATGGAACGGCGAAGTCATGAGTTTGGAACCTATGTGATGCTTGGTATGAAGAAAAGAAGTCTGTTTCAGATGCTTTTTCTGGAAGATCTGCGAAATATTGTGTATGCGCTTGTGATCGGGATCCCGGGGGCGCTGCTGATCTCGGAACTTACAAGCCTGATTACGGCGAAGCTTGCAGGATTTGGAATTCTGCGTCATCAGTTTACATTTTCCGGTTCGGCTGCATTGTGGACAGTTATTGGGATTTGCGGAATTAAAATGCTTGCCCGGTTTGTGCTTTGCATCAAGCTTTGGAAAAAAGAGGTTTATGAATTGTTATCCCGTGAACAGAAAGAAAAACAGCGTGCATTTTCGCCCATAAAAACGTGTGTGAAGCTGATGATGGGAATCATTCTTCTGGCAGTAGCCTATGGGATCGGATGCGGGATACTGAGTTCGGAACTTGGGATAAAACGAATGTTTCGTATGACTGCAATTTTATGTTTTTGTGGAGTACTCGGTACATTCTTTTTCTTTCAGGGCCTGGCATATCTATTTGATAGGATATGCAGAAAACTTCCAGGGAAAAAGCTCTGGACATTTACATGCCGTCAGCTGCAGGAAGCGGTATTTTTAAAATCATCTTCGTTGGCAATTTCTTCCCTTCTGATTCTGTTTGCGATCATATGTTGTTCCTATGGAGTCGGGATGAGTGGGCAACTGGGACAACAGGATACGGCAGGGATTGATTTTACATTTGACGAGAAAAAAGAAACGTTAGAAGAAGTGCTGTCATCTCAGAAAGTAGACCAATATTTTTCCAATCTGTTTGAAGTACGAAATGGATTACTTTGGACAGATCTGGATTTTACGGAAGGTATGGAGGAGCGAAAAGTATATGCATATGACTGTGAGGAATTATATGAGCGTCTGAAAAACAGATTGAATCCATATTCTTGGGAAGAATCCCCATTTTTGATCGCAGAATCAGGGTACAATGAGATTTTGCGTTCAAAAGGAATGGAACCTTTGAACTTAAAGGAACATCAGATGGCAATTTACGGGCACCCCACATATTTGTCGGATGAGACTGCAAAGAGCGTAGAGAAACTTCTGAAAGAGAAAGTCTTTGTGCAGATAGAAGAGACCGATTATGAAATCATTCCAAGAGTATGCAATGACAATCTGGTGGCAGACCGGATGTTGACGATTATGTATGGTTTTATTGTACCGGATGAGGTTTTTGATGTCTTTGTAGCAGACGGAAGCTATTCTTACTGGAACGGGATTCTTGATCCGGTTCTGGTAAAGGAGGAAGGATTGCTCAAAGCAGTGATGTCTGTCAATGACCGTCTAAAAACAACCGATCTGCATTATGAAAGTTATCTGGGAACAGCCGGACGGCATATGTTTTATCAGGTGGCATTGGGATATACGACGATCTATCTGGCTGTGATTTTTTTGATTATCGCAAATACACTCATTGGAGTTCAGTTTTTAATTCAGCAGGAGAAGACCGGGGCACGCTACAGCGTTCTGCTTACACTGGGAAGTAACTACAAAGAGCTCTGTCATTGTGCGAAAGTTCAGATCTGGTGGCACTATGGACTGGTATTGAGCGTTGCATTTTTCAGTAGTGTGTTTGGGGTCTGGACATTGTTCCGGCTGATTGGACAGGTGCAGGAAGTAAAAGTTTTCTGGCAGATGGCAGGAAGTGTGTTTCTTTTCTTGTGTCTGATAGAAACAGCTTATATAATAGGGGTTATAAAGACAAGCAATCGCAGGATTTTGAAATTTATTCAGAGAAAACGGCAGGAGTAGAAGACAGGCATGCAAAAAATCATGATCGTAGAAGACGATGAATTCCTTCGGGAAGAACTGGAAAATATTTATCATAAGGCAGGCTATGAGGTATGCTGTGTAACGGATTTTCCAGAAACCGGTGCTGTCTGTGAGGCAGAGCATCCGGATTTGTTAGTGCTGGATCTGGGACTTCCGGGAATCAGTGGATTTGCACTTTGTAAAGAAATACGAAAGAAAGGCAGCCTTCCTATTCTTGTGCTGACCTCCAGGGATAAAATGCAGGATGAGTTGAAAGCACTGGAGCTGGGAGCTGACGAATATCTGACGAAGCCGTGTCATAAAGACCGTCTGCTGGCAAGGACAGAAAATCTGCTGAAACGGGCAATGGGGAATGCACATTTACTGGATGGAGACGATTTTCTTTTTGATACCAGAACCTATACGGTCTGTCAGGGGAAAGATGCCTGTCATATTCCGGAAAATCAGGGGAAGATCTTAAAAATTCTTTTGGAATATGCAGGAACAGAGGTGAAAAAAGAATGCATTTCAAAGGTATTGTGGGGAACAACCGAATACATTGATGAAAATGCGCTTCAAGTCAATGTGACAAGGCTGAAAAAGACATTAAAAGCGCTTGGTCTGGAGAATCGGATAGAAACAATCCGTGGCAGAGGATATCGGTGGAAGAGAGAGCAGTAATATGGAATATATCAGACGAATCTGGAGCGAGATCAAAGAAGAAAAAATATGGTTTGTGATCCTTACGTGTACAGAACTGGTATCGCTATTCTTTCTGTGGCTGTCGGGGATGGAGCAGTTCAAAGTTCTGGCCGGACTGGAAGTCAGTTGTCTTGCAATCATTTTTTTGTATGCGGTAATCTGGAACGTAAGGAAAGAGCAGAAAAAGAAAGAGCGGTTTCTTACATTTCTGGCGGATCCGAGTGAAGAAAATGAGAGACTTGCGATCGGGGGAGCAGGAAATGAAGAACAGGAAATCCTGCGGGAGATCGGGGCATATCTTCGAAAAGCATACAGGCAGGCTGATGCAGGGAGGATACAGGAAGAAGAATATGAACGATATGTAGAATTATGGGCACATGAAGTGAAAATTCCATTATCTCTTTTTACACTTTTGCTTGAGAACAGAAGTGAGGAGATGTCACCGACAGTACACAAAAAAATGGAGCATGTCAGACTGCAGATGCAGTCCTATGTAGAGCAGATGTTATATTATGCCAGGGTTAAAGCAGTGAATAAAGAGTATTTGTTTGAAGAGATCAGTCTGGAAGAATGCTGCCGGGAGGTGCTGGATGAATACCTTCTGTATCTGGAAGAAAAGCAGATCCTGGTGCAGTTGGATCTGAAAAAGAAAATCGTACTGTCAGACCGGAAAAGTCTGTGTTTTATGCTCAGTCAGCTGATCGCGAATTCTATCAAATACACAGGATATGAAGCCGAAAAGTGTCCGAAGCTGAAAATCAGTTCCGGAAGTGAGAACAACAGAGTCTGCCTTTCTGTCTGCGACAATGGGTGTGGCGTAAAACCATATGAACTCCGCTATCTTTTTGAAAAAGGATTTACAGGAGAGAACAGCCAGAAAAAAATCGACAGGGATGGGATTGTATCTGGTACGGCAGATCGGACAGGAATTAAAGATAGAAGTAGAAGCAGTGTCAGTCTACGGAAAAGGAATGGAAATCAGACTCTGGTTTCCGGTGGTGTAGGGCAGTTCCATGTGGAACTGCTCTGTTACTGTGGCTTGCAGAGTTATTGTTTACAGTAACTTTTTACAGGATATTTATGGAAATTTAATTGTATCCTGATCAAAATTCAAGTATAATAAAATCAATCTTGAAAGGAATCCCTTTCAATTTTCAAATATGGCAAAGAATTGCCATTCAAAAGTTATTCCCAGATAAAGAGTAAAGAGATGGATAAAAGAATAGAGGGAGTTTGTCTGTATTTGCGATTGTGAAACATCGCGTCAAAAGATATAATAAAATCAAAGATATAGATACATACTCGCCGAAATATTCTGGTTTCCATCAGAACAAAGGAGGAGTGTGTATGAAGAAAGAAAAAACAACACAATTTTTAATGAAGCCAAAAGTAGATTTCTGTTTTAAAGAACTGATGGAAGATGAAGAGGTGCGCAATGCATTTCTGGCAGCAGTACTTGGGATCAATCTGGAAGAAATCGTTGAGAGCAGGATTTTGCCGTCCCACCTGCGTCAGAAAGACAAAGCTGATAAACTGGGGATTCTGGATGTACGGGTATTGCTAAATAATAAGGAGCAGATTGATATTGAAATCCAGGTGACATCCAGTGAATACTGGGCAGAACGTACCTTGTTTTATCTGGGAAAGATGTTTGTGGATCAGCTAAAACCGGGAGAAGACTATCAAAAATTAGAAAAATGTATTCATGTCGGGATTTTAAATTTTACATTGTTTGATGATCAAGAATACTATTCCCGCTTTCATTTCTGGTCGGATCAGGGAAGAAAGATGTACAGTGATAAGTTTGAAATCCATACGCTGGAACTTCCCAAGCTGGCAAAACATGAGTATCCGGAGACAGAACTGTTGAAATGGCTTCAGTTTATCAATGCAGAGAGCAAGGAGGAATTTGAAATGGCAGCGGAAAAAAGCGAATATATTAAGAAGGCGTATGAGGATCTGAACCGGATCAGTGCAGATGAAGAAAAGCGTCTAGAATATGAAGCAAGAGAGCGTGCGATTCGAGATCACCAGTATTTTTCTACTGTTTACAAAGAAACTGGGCTTAGAGAAGGACGAAAAGAAGGCCTAAAAATAGGTCGACAGGAGGGGCGACAGGAGGGGCTGCAAGAGGGCCGGCAGGAGGGCCTACAAGAGGGGCGACAGGAGGGCCGGCAAGAAGGCATACAGGTCGTGGTAGAGTTGCTTCGGGAAATGGGAATGGAGAAAGAAATTGTATGTGTAAAAATTCAGGAAAAATTTCAGTTTTCTCTGTCAGATGCAGCGAAGGAGGTAGAAAAGTACTGGAAATCATAGAGGAAGCCGAAAAGGAGGCATCATTAAAAATTCATAATAAAATTCCCTGACAGCATTTTGGTTGCTGTCAGGGGGCTTAAAAACGAAAATTTAATCTATAATTTGCGGGAAACGAATAAACACACGTGTTCCGATACCTCCTGACTTTCGATAAAGACGCCAGAACAACACTGGAAATGAATCGAGAGGGCAGGCGGAAACTGCCCTCTCTATATCTTAGGAAAATGATGTAAAATGTAAATTAGAAATCTAATTCATATAAAGTTCCGATTTCCTGGGACAGAACATCACAGCCGTTTTCTGTTACGGCAATGCCTTTTTCCCAGCGAACACCAAAGGTATCTGTTGAAATGAAGGTATCGATTTGGAATGTCATGTTTTCCAGTAAATTGTAGTTGGAATCAGTCTCTACCCAAGGAGCTTCTACTTCGATCATTCCCGTGCCATGTAAAGGTCCATAAACAAAATTATCTTTAAATCCATTGTCTACATAATAGTTATAAAAGTTTTTGGCGATCTGAGATGCCGGGATTCCAGCTTTAATTTGTTTTTGAGTCCACCGATGAGCCTCTAATCCGAAAAGAACCACTTCTCTGCGTCTTCCTTCCAATTTTCCCAATACGATTGGATAACCGACAGCGGCAGAGTACCCATCAATCCTTGCGGATAAATTTAATTGTACGATATCATTCTTCTGGAATTCCCGGTACGAAGACCGTGAAATAGCATGTCTGGTAGAGGACTCGGAGAAAACGTACATAGGGAGTCCTTCATATTCTGCACCATTTTCATAAATTACGCGCTGAGCGACTCCGACCATTTGCAATTCGGTCATTCCTGGTTGTATTTCCTGAATAACCTGCTGCATTGCCAATTCAGCAATGCGATATCCTTCTCTTAAACAATTGATCTCATTTTTTGATTTTACAGATCGCAAAGCAGTCATGATATGATCTGCGCGTACGATTTCAGCATCTGGAAAAGCAGCTCTGATTCCATCCATAATCACAACGGATGTATCCAAATAGCTGGCTACGCCAATCCGGATATTTTTTTGTGTCACTCCAATTGCATGAAATACATCCTGGAAGGTATCTGGAGTTAATTCCGGATAGGCTGGGTCTGCACTCTCTCTATATTCCTTTAAAATAAAAATCTTTTCAATCTTAGAACGGTCAGCGGCAAAATAGCGGCTTTCAGGCCCTACCATAAGGGCAGCATCTCCGGATGCAGAGATGGCAACCCCGGCACGTTCAAAAAGTGGCCAGAAGCCAGAAAAATATCTTGCATTTCCGTAATCAGCTTCATTCGAATTGACAATCAGAACATCAAGATGTTCTTTTTCAATCAGCTTTGCAGCATTTTGGATTCTTTCCTGGTATTCATGATCAGGTATAAAATTCTTTTGTTGTACTCATTGTTTTCTCCTTTTCTATCATTTGATATGGTTGATGTCAGGCTAATTTGTGTTGTACCCGGGTGTTGTATAAAAAGCTACAGTTCTCGGATCAGCTCTGCCGTATTGTGCGATGACAGGACAATCACTTTCCAGCATAATGGCATATTGTTCGCTGATAGGCACAGTATAGTTCCCAAAGTCCTGTTCACTATTTGTCCGAAGGCATCGTACACGTCTGGCATTTACTGTGACCTCAGACAGTTGAACAGGATCTTTGTCTGTGAAAAACAAGGTAAGCGTAATATGTGCATCACAGTCACATGTATTCGTTATTATAATAGATTCATGTCCTGGTATACTGTTTACGCCTTCAGGCGGACATTCCGCATCTGGAAATATCCAGATTTTACTTCCATAATTCATAAAGTTCACCTCATAGTTAGTCGTATAAGTTCGGGGCGATTTTATCCTCGTCCATATTTTGAGCATGGTACCAATAGCAAGGGGTTGCAATGTCGGAGACAGTTTCATTGTCTGCGATTTTTGTTAATGTTTCCACGGTAACCCGGCCCATTTCCATAGGAGCCTGTGTTACAGCACCTAGCATAATTCCGTCACGCACAGCAGTTTTGATCGTTGCTCCAGCGTCAAATCCAACCGCCAGGACATTTTGAGTTGGATCGGATCCTAAAACATTTAAATTGACATTGGCTGTTAAAATTCCTTCTGCGGCGACCTGATTAGAGCCATAAATAGCAACTGTGTCTTCTTTATTTAAAATTTTTGAAGCTTCTGTTGCACATAATTCTACGGTTGTCTGTGCAGGGACAGCAACTTCAATTACGATGTCCGCATCTGAGATATTTCCAGGATCCTTACAGTGGTCGGTATAATATTCATGTCCTGTTACGGCTACTTTTTTCCCGTCATTTTTCGCCAGTTCGCTAAATTTATCGATAAATCCCATTCCTCTGGAAATAATGGATTCAGAAGTTGCTTCCTGGTTGATTTCCCCAATTCTACCGGTGAAGAAGCAGCAGCTAAGGTATCTTTTAAAGCATCGTACAAATTTTCAGCAGCTAATTCCCCTGCCTTATAGTTGTCACTTGCTATTGTGGAGTAGACAGATCCTTCCGGGGCATCTGGTACACCAGAGTCAAAACACACAACAGGGATTTTTTATTGTAAGCTTTCTGCAAAGAGTCTAAGACAGAATTTTGATCGCAGGCAGCGATTCCAATCCCATCAGGTGAGCTGTTGATCGCGCTGTTGATCATATTTACCTGATCGGCAATGTCTGACTCAGTGTTAGGTCCCGTAACAATTTACATCTACAATTGAGAATCAGCGGCAGCTTCCTAGAATTCCAAGCGCAGCAGCCTGCCAATAAGAAGAATTGATAGCTTTGTCACGATAATCTCAAAATGATATTTGCCTTTGTCTTTATCAGTGTATTATCTGCCTGCGTATTTTGTTCACCACATCCAAATAGACATGTAGATGGATACACAACTAAGTAATATTGCTGTAATTACCTTTTTTTCATGGAATGTACCTCCTTTTGATTTGGAATAAAAGTGCACTCTTGATTATGCCCTCATTGTAAGTAGTTTTGCTCAGCAGAGTCAACAAAAGAGGGTGAAATTAAAAAGCATTTTATTAAAACGTTTAACTATATTTACAAGATGGAAAGATTTGTGATATTCTAAAAAAAAATGAAAGGGAAGTTATTTCATGGTAACAATAAAAGATGTCGCAAAAAAGGCAGATGTTTCGATTGCTACAGTTTCTAATTATTTAAATCGGACAAAACCTGTAAGCAAAGAACTTGGGGCAAGAATTCAAAATGCAGTGGATGAATTGGGCTATTCTCTCAATCTGAATGCAAAGATTTTGAAGACTGCACAATATATGGATATTGGTGTGATCTTACCGAGTTTAAATGATTCTTATTATGTGCAGCTTTTTCAAGGAATTAAGACGTATTTTCAAAATACGAACTATTTTATTAATTTGGTGTTTTCCAATAATATTCCCGAACTGGAAGTTACCATTGCTCAAAATTTGAAACGGAAACAATATGCGGGTTGATTTTAGTTTCATGTCAGCCGGAAAATTGGAAATTTTATTACGATAATTTTACCTCGAAAAAAATTCCTTTGGTGTTGATCGACAGAAAAATATATGGATTGGAAACCAATTTTGTGTCTTGTAATAATCGAGTCCTGATTCGAAATATGGTGGATGAATTGCTGAAAAGAAAGATGGAAAACATATTTTTGCTGTCAGGGCCAGAGAAATTTTACTGTGAACTGGAATGCATGAAAGGAATGCGGGATGCATTTGAAAACAATGGAAAACAGAACGTTTCTGACTATTTTATTCAAACCAACATGGGGAAAGAAGATGCTTTCCGCAAGACATTACAGTTGTTAAAGAGGAAGAAACCGGATGCAATTGTTACAACATCAGAATCGCTGGCATTGGGGATTATTGAAGGGATTCGTTTGATCGGATATACAACGGTCGATATTCCGATATTTACGTTGGGAGAACAGCACTGGAATCTCCATACGCATTCTTTTGCAACCAATTCTCTGGTGCGTCCGGCTATGAATTTGGGAAAGACAGCTTCGAAATTATTATTAGAACAACTGGAATCACCATTGACAAAAGAATCGGAGAAAATTATATTGGCGGGATGCAGTTCAGACTGGGAGCATGAGAAGAGGTATCTGTCGGTAAAGAAAAAAACCGGAATCAGAACAGAAAAAAATTACGGGTTTTAATGTTGGATACCCCACAAGTCGAATCTATTTTCCGGATTGATTCTTAATTTTGAGAAAAGAACAGGAATAAAAATGGAAATTATTACAATGCCTCATAATGAACTGTACAATACGATCTTAACGACGTATTCAGAAAATCAGGAAAAGTCTTATGATGTGTTTATGTATGATATGCCCTGGCTTTCCTTCCTGGCCGCAGAAGGAAATTTTGGAAGACATTTCTGACAAAATGAAAGAGATGGATTTAGAACTCTTTTTCCCGGGAGCTCTGAAGTATTATAGTATGTTCAATGGTCGATATTTTGGAATTCCGTTTATGTATGCACCACAGGTACTTTTTATCGAAAAGATTTGTTTGAAGATGTTGCGGTCAAAAAAGAGTACGAAAAGCAAAACAATATTTCACTGCGACCACCGGTTACATTGAAAGAATTTAATACAATTTCTGAATTTTTTTCCGATAAAACAAATATTATCGAATATGGAACTTCAATTCCAACGGCTTATAACGAATGCTTAACACCAGAAGTTTACATGAGATTGAAAGCATTTGGCGGACACATTTTTGATCAGAAAGGAAATGTAGTGTTTGAATCAGACCAGACACTGCGTGCATATATTAATTTCCTGCGAGCAATAAAATTTGCAAAACCAGACTATAGAATTGCAACAGATATGAGCGCAGCGCAGGATTTTATAGACGGAAAAATAGCAATGTTAATTTCCTATCCGTCATTCTTGAGAAATATTCCGGATTTGAGAAAAAATAGTATGATAGGTTCTATCGGGTATCATTTAATTCCCGGGCGAACCCCTTTATTGGGAGGGTGGAGCCTTGGGATCAATCAGCATTCTTCAAACAAAGAAGAAGCATTTCAGTTTTTAAAATGGACGTGCGAAGAACAAACAGCGAATTATACTACGTTGCTGGGAGGGCTGACAGTTCTGACAAATACTTATGTAAATGATGAATTATCAGATTTGTATCCATGGCTGCCGTTATATTACTCTATTTATCAATATACGAAACCAGTTATTCCGCCAAAGCTGTTGAACAATAAGGTGATTCCACAGTGGGAAATTGATGAAGTAGTGTGTAAATGGTTATATAAATTATTAGATTCTGAAATAGAAGTGCGCGAGACAATCTCAGAAACGCAAAAAGCTTTGCAGATACTGGCAAAGCAATATCAATAAAAAAATTGCTGTAAAAGACTTTTTCAGTCATTTTACAGCAATTTTTCTTAGTCACGGAACATCTTCATGCCCATCCATTGCTGCATATGATCCAGCATCTTTTCATCCGGATCGATCAGGATACAGCTCATCGTCTGTTCAGCCGGGATTACAATGGCATAAGTACCTTCGCCTGTACCTGCGGAAAAATCTTTTGTCTTGTCTGCGTGTACAGAATCAAGACGGTGAGAATTTTTTGGCGCAATGATCTCAGCCTGCTGGATATCCAGAGTCATGAGTTTTTTGCGTTTTGATTTACTGTAAATAGCGTCAATTTCCAGATCGTGGTTCAAAAGTGTATACTCATATTCTACATCGAGTTTCGGAAATACAAAGTAGTAAATCAGAACTCCGAGAAGAATCGTAACGAGAACTGCCAGAGAACCGATAAAAAGCATACCTCCGCAAAGCACGACTACGAGAGCGGCAATGCACAAAATACGGATCACGAGGTCCATAGGTCGGGATTTACGAGTAACTAATTGTTCATAAAGTGCGTCATTCATGTGGTATATTCCTTTCAGTATATAAATAATTCATTACCATAGAGGCGATCTTAAATGTCATGGCATCTTCAAACTGGCGAAGATCCAGACCGGTCCGCTTTTCAATCTGCTCCAGACGATAGATTAAAGTATTGCGGTGCATATGCAGCTGCCGGGAGGTCTCTGCGATATTTAAGTTATTCTGTAGAAACTTATTAACGGTTGCAGTGGTTTCTTCATCCAGTGCCTGTGGAATCTCCTCTCCGAAAATTTCATGAAGAAAATTCTCACACAACGAAGTTGGAAGACGGTAGATCAGACGTCCGATTCCAAGTCGGTTATATGGAAATACCGTCTGTTCGGAATAGAACAGCTTACCGACTTTCAGTGCAAGACTTGTCTCACGAAAAGCAGTGGAGAGATCCAGCAGATTATGCAGAGTCTTGCTGTACGAAACACGGACACGTGCCAGAGCTTCCGCGTTTACGGTATCCACGATCATGCGGGCAGTAAGATGTACAGTTTCCTGTGAAGAATCTGCCAGAGATCTGACAGGACAGAGAATGGCACAGGAAGCTTCTGTCAGCGGAATTCGAAATGCTCCTGACTGGGATGGAAAGAGATTCTTTAAAATCTCGGAAATATCTTCGTCCAGGCTGTGAGAAGTCTCCAGAAGATAAAGGATACGCGGCTCTTCCGGAGCAATGTGAAGACGGGCAGCCCGGTCATATACATTATATGTAGGGATGCTGTCTGTCATCAGGCTCTGAAGAAAATGAATCTTGTTATACTTTTCTTTGTATGCGGAGGAAAGGAGCTTTAACTGCTCCAGCGCTTTTGTCACTTCTTCTTCTGTTTCTGCGTGAATCTCCATAGAAATTCCGGTAATATGTCTGAGGTCTGTCAATGCTTTCTCTAATTCTGCTGTATGATTCATAGTGTTTCTCCCGGTAGACAGAGAAGGAGCTGCACAATCGTACAGCCCCCTGTCATTTTTAGTTATAACTATTTTAAAACATTAGTTTGTAATCGTCAACTCTGTTTCTTTGTCGAAGATGTGGATCTTTTCCATATCCAGAGCAAATACTGCGTGATCTCCGTTTCTTAATGTTGTACGAGGATTTACGCGGGCTGTCATCTGTGTACCTTCTAAGTCAAAGTACAGATATACTTCTGCTCCAAGCAGCTCATAAACTTTGATTGTAGATTCGATCACGCTGTCAGGTGAATTGCTGATGAATGCCTGTGAATCATGTACATCTTCCGGACGAATTACCAAGAACAACAGTTCTTCCGTTGTATTCCACCGTCGATCAGTGCCTGTTTTTTAGATGCAGGAACTTTCAGTGTATGTTTTCCGACAGTTAATGTTACATCATTTCCTTTGATGTCAACAACAGCATCCATGAAGTTCATCTGAGGAGATCCGATGAATCCTGCTACGAACAGGTTGCCAAGGTGTGTTGTACAGGTTCTGAGGTGTATCTACCTGCTGAACAACTCCGTCTTTCATAACAACGATTCTTGTACCAAGAGTCATAGCCTCTGTCTGGTCATGTGTTACGTAGATGATTGTAGCGCCCAGATTTTCATGCAGTTTGGAAATCTCGATACGCATCTGAACTCTCAGTTTTGCATCCAGGTTGGAAAGAGGTTCGTCCATAAGGAATACTTTGGATTACGAACGATCGCACGTCCCATAGTCAATCACGCTGTCTCTGTCCACCTGGAAAGAGCTTTTGGTTTACGGTTCAAGCAGTTTTTCCAGGTCAAGGATTCTTGCTGCTTCTTTTACTTTTCTATCAATCTCATCTTTCGGAACTTTACGAAGCTTAAGTCCGAATGCCATGTTATCATATACTGTCATATGAGGATACAGAGCGTAGTTCTGGAATACCATTGCGATATCTCTGTCTTTTGGTTCCACATCGTTCATAACTTTTCCGTCAATCTCCAGTGTACCGCCGGAAATATCTTCCAGACCTGCGATCATACGAAGTGTTGTAGATTTACCACATCCGGAAGGTCCTACAAAGATGATGAACTCTTTGTCTTCAATGTCCAGATTGAAATCTTTTACTGCGTGAAATCCGTTCGGATAAATTTTCTGAATTCCTTTTAATGATAAACTTGCCATTTTAAATAGCCTCCTTAAAATCAGTGTTTCGTTGTTTTCTGTAATTAAGTATACCTTTGGAGGCCAAAACAGACAATGTTACGAGTAACTAAAAAAAACAGATAATGGTGTACAAAGTGACTATAGAAGCTTTTTGATCGCAGGAATGGAAAGTCCGTCCTGCCGAAGAGAACGAATCTGTTCGATTCTTGCGACCGCCGCCTCTCTGGGGAAGCGGCGTGTCAGATTTTCTTCTGCCTGTTCAAATGGCAGCATTCCTTCTTCTGTATAAAATTTTAAAGTACTGTAGCGGCAGCCGGTGATGCGCACCAGCTCGCCGATCGAAACATATTCCGAGGCCAGAATTTTCTCCATAGAACGTTGTCTGGACATAAGAACACTCCTTTTACATAATATATCTTCTAAGCTGAACACCGAAAACAGGAACCCGGTAATATTTGTGCTGTGTCGGGATACATTCATAATAAAGATTGTCAATCTGAAGAAGAGGTACCGTGCCTGCGCGGATCACATGGACTTCATTTCCGTTTTCTTCCAATCTGGCAATGACGCTTTCCAGACGCTTTTCGGCATTACAATATAATTCTTCAGACTCAATGAAAACGGCACTGGAACGTTCCATAAACGGAACCTGAAATAGAACCCCGGTACCGAGCTGGGTGGAAAAAATCGCTTTCTTTTTCGAAAAGAGCCCAAGTGCCGCACTGTCAAGCGCATTGTGGATGGAAACGGAAAGCAGTGTTTTTGCCAGAAGGGAGTTCAGGTATAACTCGTTAATTCTGGAAGTGAGGTATTTTTGTTCCTCCCTGGAAAACAGATCATAAAAGCAGCTGCTTTCACGTAAAAGCCAGAGCATACATACGGTTTCATCGAATACGTTGCCTTCTTCCATCAGTTCTGCACGAAGACTCTCTGTCTGCCGTGAATATTCATCGGAATCCGTGCGGTATTCCAGAATCTTGTTTCCGGCAGAAGAAAACTCCAGATCACAGCTGACCAGGGAGGATGCTTCTGTCATCAGTCCCAGATTATTTAAACGGGTATATACTGTGTGTTCCAGCTCTTTTGCAGCAGAAGAAGATAAATGAGCTGCTTCCTTCAAAGAAACAGATAAAGCATCCAATCTGGAGCGGTATTCGTCAGAGTCTTCGGTGAGCTCTTCTGTTTCCTGTAGAAATCGATCCAGTACACCGGCAGCAGAGATACAGCGAATTGCTGCTTTTTTTGCAGTAGAATTACGTGTGCTGTTTAAAGCGTTTAATGAAATGAGTGAAAAACGGTCCTGTAATGATAAGTTCGTCATAGGAAAACCCTCCTCGTGGATAAGAAAATTTATATTTACTTATTACTTACTACTTACGATTTAAAAATACTGCGATAACAGGAAAAAATCAAGAGATTTTCAGCAAGTTTTCAGAAAACTCCAGAAAAACACAATGCGTTGACGAAATCGTGCAAATCCGCTACAATAACTTCATATACGGCTTCTTCAAAGCCGCAGTTTGATAGAAAAGAGGAGAAAACATATGGCAAATCCAGTTGTTACATTTGAAATGGAAAACGGCGATATCATGAAAGCGGAGTTATATCCGGAGATCGCACCGAACACAGTGAAAAATTTTGTATCGCTTGTAAAGAAAGGATTTTATGACGGACTGACATTCCACCGTGTGATCAGCGGATTTATGATCCAGGGAGGATGTCCGGACGGAACAGGTATGGGTGGCCCGGGATATACAATCAAAGGAGAGTTCCTTCAGAATGGCGTGACGAACAATCTGGCACATGATGAAGGTGTTCTGTCTATGGCACGTGCAATGCATCCGGATTCTGCGGGAAGCCAGTTCTTTATCATGCATAAGAAATCCCCGCATCTGGATGGAGCATACGCTGCATTCGGAAAGATTACAGAGGGAATGGATGTTGTGAATAAAATTGCAGACACAGCTACAGACTACAGTGACAAGCCACTGGAGCCTCAGGTAATGAAAAAAGTGACAGTCGAGACTTTCGGAGAAGAGTACGGCGAGCCGGAGATGGCGTAGTTGATAAATGGTAAAAAGCGATATTCAAAAGGGCAGTTTTTGTACTTTGAAATGCACTTTGGATGTATATACGAGTTGTCATATTGATGAAAATCAATGCGACAACTCTACTTTTTTCTTCTATAAAAATGTGTTATACTAAGAAACTGGTAAAAATGAAAGGATATCACATTGTATATGGAAAAGAAATTACAAAATCCAGGTGTTGTGTTTGCTCTGGCTCTGCTTTGCTGTGCATTGTGGGGAAGTGCCTTTCCATGTGTGAAGATAGGATATGAATGGCTGGCGATCGAAGGCGCGGGCAGCCAGATCCTGTTTGCGGGATACCGGTTCTTCCTGGCGGGAATCTTTACATTTCTGATCGGAAGTTTTCTTGAGAAGCGCTGGCTTATGATCCGAAGAAGTTCTGTATTGCCGGTTTTCGGACAGGGAATGTTGCAGACATTTATACAGTACATCTGTTTTTATATCGGTCTTGCACATACAACCGGGGCAAAAGGTTCGGTGATCAATGCTTCGAACGCATTTTTTGCGTTGATATTTGCACATTTTATGATAAAATCAGAGAAAATGACGTGGAAGAAGAGCATCGGTTGCCTGATCGGGTTTGCCGGTGTGATCGTGATCAACCTGACACCGGGTGGAATGGCCGGTGGATTTCAGTGGATGGGAGAAGGGCTGATCCTGGTCTGTTCCATGGCATATGGAGCAAGTTCTGTGACATTGAAGCTGCTCTCGGGGAAAGAAACGCCCACTGCGATTACAGCTTTTCAGCTTTTATTCGGTGGAGGAATGCTGATTTTGGCAGGTGTTTTGCTTGGCGGCCACGTGCGTGGATTTACGATGCGGTCCGTGTTGCTTTTATTGTATATGGCACTGCTGTCCACGGCTGCATTCAGCATATGGGCGTTGCTTTTGAAGTATAACCCGGTTGGGAAAGTAGCGGTGTTTGGGTTTACGATCCCTGTTTTCGGGGTAGCACTCTCAGCAGTATTTCTTGGAGAGGACATCTGGAAAATACAGAATCTGGCGGCGCTGATTCTGGTCAGTGCAGGGATTATTTTTGTAAACAGAGAAAAGGAGTCTAAAAATGATACAGACCAAAGAGCTGATTTATGAATATGAAAAAAGAGATGAAGAGGGAAATATCATCGGCATGAAGCGTGCGATTGACGGCGTGGATATTGATATCCCGGAGGGGTCTTTTGTGGCAATCCTGGGACACAACGGTTCCGGAAAATCGACGCTGGCAAAGCATATGAATGCGATCCTGGTGCCGTCCGGCGGAACCATGTGGGTAAACGGAAGAGATACGAAAGATCCGGAGAATCTGTGGGATGTCAGACAATCCGCAGGAATGGTATTTCAGAATCCGGACAATCAGATCATCGGAACGGTGGTAGAAGAAGACGTCGGATTCGGACCGGAGAATCTTGGCGTGCCGGCGGACGAGATCTGGAAGCGGGTGGAAGAAAGCCTGAAAGATGTCGGAATGCTGGAGTATCGCAAGTCTTCCCCAAACAAGCTTTCCGGAGGACAGAAACAGCGAGTTGCCATTGCGGGCGTGATCGCTATGGAACCAAAGTGTATTGTTTTAGATGAGCCGACTGCTATGCTGGATCCGAATGGAAGAAAAGAAGTGATCAAAACTGTCCGCCGTCTGCAGAAGACGAAAAAAGTAACGGTGATCCTGATCACCCACTATATGGAAGAAGTGATCGAGGCCGATCAGGTATTTGTTATGGATAAGGGTCATGTTGTGATGCACGGAACTCCAAAAGAGGTATTCTCTCAGGAGGAAAAATTGAAAAAGTATCGTCTGGATGTACCACAGGTAACGATGCTGGCAGATGAACTGAGAAAAAGAGGTTTGGATATCCCGAAAGGAATCCTGAAGAAAGAGGAACTGGTGGAGGTATTATGTCGATTAAATTAAAACACATTCAGTATGTTTACGGTCAGGGAACTGCATATGAAAAACAGGCGTTAAAAGATGTCAGCCTCGAGATTCCGCAGGGACAGTTTCTCGGGATCATCGGTCATACAGGTTCCGGAAAATCAACACTGATCCAGCATTTTAATGGTCTGATCAAAGCTGCATCCGGAGAGTTGTATTATGAAGGAAAGAACATCTATGAAGACGGATACGATATGAAGTATTTAAGAAGCCAGGTAGGACTTGTGTTTCAGTATCCGGAGCATCAGCTGTTTGAAGTGGATGTTCTGACAGATGTATGCTTTGGTCCGAAAAATCAGGGGCTTTCAAAAGAAGAGTGCGAGAAACGGGCGAAAGAAGCTCTGGAACTGGTTGGTTTTCCGGAAGAATTATATTTACAGTCTCCGTTTGAGCTTTCCGGAGGACAGAAGAGAAGGGCGGCGATCGCGGGAGTTCTTGCCATGCGCCCGAAAGTACTGGTACTGGATGAACCGACTGCCGGACTGGATCCGAGAGGACGGGATGAGATTCTGGATCAGATTGCAGAGCTTCACAAGAAAACGGGAATCACTGTTATTTTGGTATCTCACAGTATGGAAGATATCGCGAAATATGTGGATCGAATTATTGTGATGAACCGCGGGGAAAAGTTTTTAGATGGAACGCCCCGGGAAGTGTTTGCACATTATCAGGAACTGGAAGAGGTTGGCCTTGCTGCGCCGCAGGTAACTTACATTATGCACGATCTGCGGCAGAATGGACTGCAGGTCGGCAATGATGTGACGACAGTAGAAGAGGCGGCAGATGAGATCATGCGCTATTTTAGAGGGAAGCATCCGGAGGAAACAAAATTATGATTCGAGATATTACAATTGGACAATACTATCCGGCAAACAGCGTAATACACCGTCTGGATCCCAGGGTGAAGATCGTGGCGACACTGTTATTTCTGATCTCGTTGTTTGTACAGAAAAGCGTACTCGGCTATCTGGTTGCAACCTTGTTCCTGGCAGGGGTGATCCATTTAAGTAAAGTGCCTTTGAAGTTTATTATGAAGGGCTTAAAACCGATTATGATCCTGCTCTTGATCACAGTAGCATTTAATCTGTTTTTGAATAACGGAGGAGAGGTGCTGGTTCATTTCTGGATTTTTCAAATTACAGAAGATGGACTGGAAATCTCGGTATATATGGCGATCCGTCTCATTTATCTGATCGCGGGATCGTCGATCATGACATTTACAACCACTCCGAATGCACTGACAGATGGGATAGAGAAGCTGCTCCGACCGCTGAACAAAGTGAAAGTTCCGGTACATGAGGTGGCAATGATGATGTCGATCGCGCTGCGCTTCATTCCGATCCTTCTGGAGGAGACAGACAAGATCATGAAAGCACAGATTGCACGTGGGGCAGATCTGGAGAGTGGAAATATCATTCAGAGAGCAAAGGCCATGATTCCGATTCTGGTTCCGTTGTTCGTATCGGCATTTCGCCGTGCCAATGATCTTGCCATGGCAATGGAGGCGCGCTGTTACCGTGGCGGAGAAGGGCGTACCAAGATGAAACCGCTCGTGTATCACAGCCGTGACAGAGTTGCGTATCTTGTGACAGCAGTGTATCTGGCTGTGATCATTGTGCTGGGAAGATTTGTGCCGTTTCATATCTGGATATTCTAGGACGAAGGAATTGAGAAAATTATGAAAAGATTGAAACTGACCGTTGCTTATGACGGAACGAATTATTGTGGATGGCAGATCCAGCCGAATGGAATTACGGTGGAAGAAGTTTTGAACCGTGCGCTCAGAAAACTGACAGGGGAAGAGATTACGGTCATCGGGGCAAGCAGAACAGATTCCGGGGTACATGCCCTTGGGAATGTGGCAGTGTTTGATTCTGAAACCTCCATTCCGCCGGAGCGGATTTCATATGCCCTGAACCAGAGGCTTCCGGATGATATTGTTGTGATCAGATCAGAAGAAGTGTCAGCAGACTGGCATCCGCGATACTGCAATTCAAAAAAAACGTATGAATATCATATTCTGAATGCGAAAATACCGGATCCCACAAGAAGGCTGACCCGGTATTTTGTGTCATTTGATCTGGATATTGAGAAGATGAAAAAGGCTGCACAGTATCTGGTAGGGACTCACGATTTTGTGAGTTTTTGTAATGTGCGTACGGATGTGGAGGATACCGTGCGTACGATTTACAGTCTGGATATTTTGCCGGTGGGAGATGAGATTACCATCCGGATACAGGGAAATGGATTCTTGTATAATATGGTGCGTATCATTGTGGGGACACTGGTGCGCGTGGGGCGGGGATTTTATACCCCGGAGCAGGTACAGGAGATTCTGGAAGCGAAGAACCGCAAAGCCGCAGGGGTGACAGCTCCGCCGCAGGGGCTGTTTCTTGTAGGAATCGAGTATGAAGAATAATATCTAAAAAGGAAAGCAATTTTTAGATTGTACAAAAGCAGGAAACAAGTATATAATAAATATGATTTATCCGTTTCGGATGAATGATGATCGGCCGCATTTTGGAGTTCGCGGGCTGGTATGGATAGAGGAGGAAATGGAACATGAGGATTATTGAAACAAAAGACTACAATGATATGAGCAAAAAAGCAGCGAATATTTTGTCTGCACAGGTGATCATGAAACCGGATTGTGTACTGGGACTGGCAACAGGTTCCACACCGATCGGTACATATGAGAAGCTGGTAGAATGGTATGAAAAAGGGGATCTGGACTTTTCTCAGGTGACTTCTGTCAATCTGGATGAATACAAAGGACTGGACCGTAAAAATGACCAGAGCTATTACTACTTCATGCATGAGCATCTGTTTAATCATGTAAACATCAAGGAAGAGAATACAAATGTGCCGGATGGTACACAGCCGGATGGAGAAAAGGAGTGTGCGCGCTATGAAGAACTGATCCGTTCTCTTGGCGGTGTGGATCTTCAGCTTCTCGGACTGGGACACAATGGTCATATCGGATTTAATGAACCTGCAGATGCATTTGATAAGACGACACACTGTGTAGATCTGACAGAGAGCACGATCGAAGCAAACAAGCGTTTCTTCGCATCCGCAGATGAGGTTCCGAGACAGGCATATACGATGGGAATCGGAACGATCATGCAGGCAAAGAAGATTCTGATCATTGTCAGCGGAGAAGATAAGGCAGATATTGTAAGAGATGCATTTTTTGGACCGGTTACACCACGGGTTCCGGCTTCAATCCTGCAGATGCACAGCGATGTGACACTGGTGGCAGATGAGGCAGCGCTGTCTAAAATCCCAAGATAAAAAAGCGTTGGTACATTTATACGAAAATATAAAAAAAATATAAACAATATTACCAAAATCTAAATTCGGGGCTGCCGGAAGGTTGACTTGAGGTGTCACCTCTGGTATAGTTTATATAACGAATTGAATCAAATTGGATTGTTACTGTCAGGCAGGCAAAACCAGTTTTACGAGAGAGTAATACCATAGGTTTATTCTCTTGTAAAGGCTGGTTTTTATTATTTTACGGGGAACTCCAGACACAACTGACAGAACAGGAAAAAGATTCGTATAAAAGAGGATTCGGTATAGAATGTTAATTGAAAAAATTATAAATAATAATATCGTGTCGGCTGTAGACAGCAAAGGAAGAGAAGTTGTTGTCATGGGACGCGGGCTTGGGTTTGGTATGAAGCCCGGCAGGCAGATTCAGGAGAACAAGATTGAGAAAGTGTTCCGGATCAAAAGTCAGACACTTGCAGAACAGTTTAAAGATCTTCTTGCAGACATGCCGCTTGAGCATGTAAAGGTATCCAGTGATATCATCACCTATGCGAAAGAAAATCTGAAGTTAAAGCTCAATCAGAGTATATATGTGACACTGACAGATCATATTAATTTCGCGATCACAAGATATCAGCAGGGGATTAAGCCGCAAAATGCATTGTTATGGGAGATTAAGAGGTTTTACTCGAGGGAATATGAATTGGGAATGTATGCGGTCAAGACGATTGAAGAAAAGCTGAGGATCCGGCTTCCGGAGGATGAGGCGGGATTTATCGCACTTCATTTCCTGAACGCAGAATATGGAACAGATATTCGGGATGCAGTGAAGTTTCCGAATCTGGTAAAAAAGATACTGGAAATTGTAGAAGAGAAGCTTCAGATTGAATTGGATGAAACATCTCTCCATTATGAGAGATTTGTAACACATATCAAGTTTTTGCTTCAGCGGGTCTACCGAAAAGAGCTTCTTCCGGATGAGGAGTCTGAACTGGCGGAGCTGATGCAGAAAAAATATCAGAAAGAATATGACTGCAGCAAGATGGTTGCTGCATATATTGAAGAAGAGACAAAATGCAGCCTGTCAGGAGAGGAGATCATGTATCTGGCGATCCACATCCGGAGAGTGACGACTGCGGAAGAATAAAAGGAGGAAGAAAGATGTTTGGACTTTTTAAGAAGAAAAAAGATAAAGCACATGTATTAGGAGCACCGGCAAAAGGGAAGGCAGTTTCTCTCAAAGAAGTCAGCGATCCGACATTCAGTGAGGGGATTCTGGGAGACGGAGTTGCGGTGATTCCATCAGAAGGCAAAATTTATGCGCCGGCAGACGGTACGATCGGAATGGTATTTGATACCCTTCATGCGATCAGTCTGACCACAGATTTTGGGGCAGAGGTTCTGATTCATGTGGGACTGGATACGGTACAGTTAAAAGGAGAGGGATTCGAAGGTCATGTAAAAGCCGGAGATACCGTGAAAAAGGGAGATCTGCTTTTGACAGTAGATCTTGAGAAGGTGAAAGCTGCAGGATATGATATCATCACACCGGTGCTGATCTGCAACACAGCAGATTATGCGGCTGTGACAGCTCAGGCAGACAAAGAGGTCAACGCCGGAGATGATGTTCTGACCGTAGAAGAAAAATAGTTTTATAGATATGGTTTTAAACCGGTGGTACTTGCCGGATTAAAATAAATAAAGGGATTCCAATAAGGAAAAGGATTTTGAGAAGGAGGAAAAGAAATGAAATTTTTACAAAAATTAGGTAAATCCTTAATGCTCCCGGTAGCATGTCTGCCTATCTGTGGTATCCTGATGGGACTTGGATACTGGATGTGTCCGGCTACAATGCAGGGTGGAGAAATTAACGGTATCATTCAGCAGATTGGTTTTTATCTGGTAAAAGCAGGGGGAGCTTTGATCGATAATATGGCAATCCTGTTCGCGATCGGTATTGGTGTTGGTATGGCAGATGATAATGATGGTACAGCTGCTCTTTCTGCGCTGGCTTCCTGGCTGATGATCACAAACCTGCTTTCTACAGCAAACGTTTCTGTTATCAGAACTCTGTCAGAAACTTCTACATTAGCATTCGATAAAATCGCGAATCCATTTATTGGTATCATCGCAGGTCTGATTGGATCTATGTGCTACAACAGATTTAAAAATACACAGCTTCCTGACTGGCTGTCATTCTTCAGCGGTAAACGTTGTGTGGCAATCGTATCAGGTGTTGTATCTATCATTGCATCTGTTGTATTGCTGTTTGTATGGCCGGTTATCTTCGGAGCACTGGTTGCACTTGGAGAAGCAATCGTAAGCCTGGATGCTGTTGGAGCTGGTATTTATGCATTCTTCAACAGACTGCTCATCCCATTCGGTCTGCACCATGCACTGAACAACGTATTCTGGTTCGATACGATCGGCCTTGGAGATCTGACACACTTCTGGGCAGGCGAGACATCAGCAGATGTTACATGGAGCCTTGGTATGTACATGTCAGGATTCTTCCCATGTATGATGTTCGGTATTCCTGGTGCTGCGCTTGCTATGGTACATACAGCAAAACCTGCTAAGAAGAAAGTTGCTATCGGTCTTGTTGCTTCTGCAGCGATCGCAGCATTCGTATGTGGTGTTACAGAGCCATTCGAGTTCGGATTCATGTTCCTTGCTCCAGTTCTGTATGTAATCTACGCTTTACTGTATGGTATTTTCGTAACAATTACAACATTGGTTGGATTCCGCGCAGGATTCAGCTTCTCAGCAGGTGCGACAGACTTGTTATTCTCAGCATCCCTTCCGGCTGCTCAGAAAACATGGATGATCATTCCTCTTGGAATCGCAGCATTCATCGTATTCTACGTGGTGTTCCGCTTCGCAATCGTGAAGTTCAACTTAAAGACTCCGGGACGCGAGGATGATGATGTAGATGAGACAACAGTAAAACTTGCAAACAATAACTTCACAGAAGTTGCTAAAATTATTCTGGAGGGTGTCGGCGGAAAAGAAAACGTAGCATCCATCGACAACTGCATCACAAGACTTCGTCTTGAAATCAAAGATTACACAAAAGTAGATGAGAAGAAGATCAAATCTGCAGGTGTTGCAGGAGTAATCCGTCCTGGAAAAACATCCGTACAGGTTATCATCGGAACAAAAGTTCAGTTCGTAGCTGACGAGTTCAAAAAATTGTGTAAATAAAATCAAAATTTAAATCCCTTTACTCATGAGGCCGCTGTAAGCGGCCTTTTTGAGTGGAGTGGAGGGAATAAGAAGTTTGTTGAAATCAAATGGAAAGTATGATAGACTCTCAAACAGGAAAGACCTGTGACAGGGGGCGCACAGGACAGCATACGAAGTTATTATATTGCGTTGCTTACCTTTCTTGATAAGAGAAATAAGTGAAAATAAAAATGAAAAATTGTAGAGAGGCAGACCAAAATGAATTACATTTTAGAGACATGTGCGGACAGTGTGCAGTCCGCGATCGAAGCGAAAAAAGGCGGAGCGAACAGAATCGAGCTCTGTTCCAATCTGGTGATCGGAGGGACTTCCCCGGGAGAATCCCTATTCCGTCAGGTGAAGGAGCAGACAGGTTTAAATGTGCGTGTACTTCTTCGTCCAAGATTTGGGGATTTCTGTTATGATAACTACGAGTTTCGTATGATTCTGGATGAAGTCAGAATGTTCCGTAAACTGGGGGCGGACGGCATTGTGATCGGAATTTTGAATCCGGACGGAACTTTGAATATGGAGCAGATGAAGGCTCTTGTGGAAGAAGCGGGGGACATGGGAATTACGCTGCACCGTGCCTTTGATGTTTGCCGGGATCCTTATGAGGCAATGGAGCAGTGTATTTCACTGGGGATTGATACGATCCTTACAAGCGGACAGAAAAGCTCTGCCTGGGAGGGACGTGATCTGATCAAGGATCTGGTGAAGAAAAGTGCAGGCAGGATCGAGATTCTGGCGGGGGCAGGTATCAATCCGGAGAGTATCGCAAAACTGGCTCCTTACACAAATGCGAGGGCATACCATATGTCCGGGAAAGTCGTGATTGACAGCCGGATGGAGTTTCGGAGAGAAGGTGTACCGATGGGGATTCCGGGATTCAGTGAATTTGAGATCTGGCAGACTTCGGCAGAGAACATCCGTAAAGCAGTACAGGTGCTTCAGGAACTTTAGAAAATCTCAAATCAGCCTTGACAAACAAGGGGGAATGGGATAAGATTTCGATAGTATATGAAACAGGCAAAGAAGAGAACAAGTAGTACAGGAATGGACGAAGACAGAAAGCAGCCGGCTGATGAGAGGCGCAGGAAGACATCTTGTATGAATACATCTCAGAGCTTCACACCGAACTCTTACAGGAAAGTAGGCTGTGACGGATTGGTGCACGTTACTGCACTGAGTGATTGAGTATCGAAAAGGTGCGAGATTGACTCACAGAGGCAGATGGCGCGAGTCGTCTGTGAAAAAAGGTGGTACCACGAGCTTATGAGCCCTCGTCCTTTCGGATGAAGGCTCTTTTTATATTTTAGGGAAGTGAGGATGCAAAAGATGCAGATTTATGACGAATTGAAAGCAAGAGGTCTGATTGCGCAGGTGACAGACGAGGAGAGAATCTCCAAACTGGTAAATGAAGGAAAGGCAACATTTTATATTGGATTTGATCCAACAGCAGATAGTCTTCATGTAGGGCACTTTATGGCGCTTTGTCTGATGAAACGTCTGCAGATGGCAGGAAATAAACCAATCGCGCTGATCGGAGGCGGTACAGGATACATCGGAGATCCTTCCGGAAGAACGGATATGCGTTCTATGATGACACCGGAGCAGATTCAGCACAACTGTGACTGTTTCAAAGAACAGATGAGTAAATTTATTGATTTCTCTGAAGGAAAAGCCCTGATGGTAAACAATGCAGACTGGCTGCTGGATTTGAATTATGTAGAATTGCTTCGTGAAGTGGGTGCACATTTCAGTGTAAACCGTATGCTGACAGCAGAGTGTTACAAGCAGAGAATGGAGAAAGGATTAAGTTTCCTGGAATTTAACTACATGATCATGCAGGCGTACGATTTCTATGCACTGTACCAGAAATACGGATGTAACCTGCAGTTTGGCGGGGATGACCAGTGGAGCAACATGCTGGCAGGAACAGAACTGATCCGCCGGAAACTGGGAGAGGATGCAAGTGCGATGACGATCACATTGCTTCTGAACTCTGAAGGAAAGAAAATGGGAAAAACACAGTCCGGTGCGGTATGGCTTGATCCAAACAAGACTTCTCCGTTTGACTTCTATCAGTACTGGAGAAATGTGGCAGATGCAGATGTTCTGAAATGTATCCGTATGCTGACATTCCTTCCGTTGGAAGAGATTGACAAGATGGATTCATGGGAAGGTGCACAGCTTAACACCGCCAAAGAAATCCTTGCATTTGAACTGACAAAGCTGGTACATGGAGAAGAGGAAGCAAATAAGGCACAGGAGAGTGCAAGAGCATTGTTCAGCCAGGGAAATGCAGCACAGATGCCGACAGCAGAGCTGACAGAAGAAGATTTTGAAGGAAATGAGATTGATATTCTGACACTGCTCTTAAAGAGCGGCCTGGTTCCATCTAAATCTGAGGCGAGACGTGCGGTACAGCAGGGTGGAGTTGCAGCAGACGGAGAGAAAGTTGCAGACATTCATGCGGTATTTACAAAAGATGCACTGTCAGGAGAGGGTATCGTTCTGAAAAAAGGTAAGAAAAACTTCAGGAAGGTAGTTGTAAAATAAAAAAATCTCATATAGAGAGTATTCGGAACAAACATTCCCGGATGTAATTGAAGTATTTTATTTATAATAGAACGTAAACATGATCTGTTTTCAGATAGAGGATTGTCTGAGAGCAGATCATGTTTTTGTATAATCAGGCAGGTTCCTCTGTCAGCATCATCCCGTCATCCAACACAAACTGACGGAATTTCTGTACTACAGGCGGTATAAATACGCAGTCATTATGCACCATAAAGAATGCCCGCTCATAATTTGGAGAGCGGATCTGAAGAATGTTGACGTTCAGTTTCTGTAAAATATCCATATAAGGTACAACAGCGATACCGAATCCCTGTGCGACCAGACCTGCAATGACCTGATCTTCTTCGGTCTCATAGGCTATTTTAGGAGAGGCGCCTGTCCTGGCAAACATCTGGTCAATGACATTTCGGATACCGGCGCTCTTTTCAAAGAAGATCTGCGGATAAGGAATGGTCTCAACAAGATCCACGCTGTCCTTAGCAGACAGTGGATGAGACTGCGGTGTGATCAGGATCAGATTCTGCTTCTGTATCGGAACCGCTGTAAATTTGTGTTCTTCAGATGGCTGAGAGCAGAATACAAGATCATATTTTCGTGCAGCCAGACCATCCAGAAGATATTGCGTGACACCTGTATGAAAAGTAAACTGGATGTCCTGTCCCGGGTTCGCTTTCAGGAAACCGGCAGCCAGACGGGGAATGTATTCGATTCCAAGAGGCCTGAGCATCCCGATGCGGATCAGACCCTCGCCCCGTGCATTTCTGTGGAGTGTTGTGATTCCTTCATCCAGAGTAGACAGCGTGTGTTCCGCACAGGAGAGAAATTCTTCTCCGAATCGTGTCAGGGTTGTATTTCTTCCGTTTTTTTCAAACAGCGGGATCCCCAGCTCTTTTTCCAGCTGTGCGATCGCGTGGCTCAGACTTGGCTGTGAAATGCAAAGCTGTTCTTCTGCTTTTGTTCTTTTTTAAAATCCTGAGTTTGGAGAAGGTTCACAGTTATTGTGAACAGTAATGATTTACAAAATATTCATAGAAAACTGGATAAAAAATATTGAATGATTGTATATTCTAACATATAATATTACGCAAGAGACACTGAAAATGTAATAAAATATACAAAAATGTATCAAAAGGAGGGTTATATGTTAGATCAAAGCTACTATGACAAAGCAGATGAGATCGTTGCATCACATGGAGCTTATCAGGAATCTCTGATTCCGATCATTCAGGATATCCAGAGCGAATATCGCTACCTGCCGCCAGAGCTTTTAAGCTATGTTGCGGAAAAAATCGGCATCAGTGAGGCCAAAGCGTACAGTGTGGCAACATTTTATGAGAATTTCTCATTTGAACCAAAAGGAAAATATGTCATTAAGGTCTGTAATGGTACAGCATGTCATGTGAGAAAATCAATTCCGATTCTGGAAAGGCTCTACAGTGAGCTGGGGATTTCCGGAGAGAAGAATACAACAGATGATATGCTGTTTACTGTTGAGACGGTTTCCTGCTTAGGAGCCTGTGGACTTGCGCCTGTTTTGACGGTGAATGATACGGTTTATCCGAAGATGACGCCGGATGCGGCAGCGGAACTGATTCACGAGTTGAGAGGAGCGTAAGGCATATGAAGAGAATTGAAAACAGAGAGATTCTGCAGCAGGTCCGAAAAGAAACTTCAGAAAAGATTGAAAAAAGCCGATGCCGGATTTTAATCTGTGCGGGAACCGGCTGTCTGGCAGGTGGTTCCGGGGAGATTTATGAGAAAATGTGTGAGCTCACCGCAGAGAATCCGGATGTGGATGTGTTCTTTGGACCGGAGATCGCTCACACAGAGGCAGAACAAAAGACGGGACCTGTGGAAGTGAAAAAGAGCGGATGTCATGGGTTTTGTGAAATGGGACCGCTGATGCGGATTGAACCGATGGGGATTTTGTATACCAAAGTCCAGTTGAGTGATTGTGAAGAGATTTTTCACCGGACAATTGAACGGGGAGATGTGATTCGGCATCTCTTATTTAAACAGGATGGAATTGAATATAAGAAACAGGAAGAGATCCCGTTTTATAAAAAGCAGACAAGAAATGTTCTCAAAAACTGCGGACATATCGATTCGGAGCATATTCAGGAATACATAGCTGCAGGCGGATACCGTGCCCTGGAGAAGGTGCTTTTTGAGATGACTCCTGCACAGGTGATCGAGGAGATTTCGGAATCCAACTTACGAGGCCGGGGAGGCGGCGGATTCCCGACCGGATATAAGTGGTCACAGGTAGCACGCCAGCCGGAGAAGGTGCGTTACATTGTCTGTAACGGAGACGAGGGGGATCCGGGAGCTTTTATGGACCGCAGTATTATGGAAGGCGATCCGCACAAGATGATCGAGGGTATGATGATCGGGGCTTATGCGGTAGGTGCAAGAGATGGCTATATTTATGTGCGGGCAGAGTATCCGCTGGCGATCAGTCGGTTGAAGCTGGCGATCAGCCAGGCAGAAGAGTGCGGACTTTTAGGTGATCTCATTCTGGGTACAGATTTTTCATTCCATCTCCATATCAATCGCGGGGCGGGAGCATTTGTCTGCGGCGAGGGAAGTGCATTGACAGCGTCCATTGAAGGCAGCAGAGGAATGCCGCGTGTGAAACCTCCTCGTACTGTAGAGAAGGGATTGTTTGCGAAACCTACGGTGCTTAATAATGTAGAGACATTTGCCAATGTCCCGATGATCATCAATGAGGGAGCCGGATGGTTTAAGAGTATTGGACCTGAGAACAGTCCGGGTACAAAGGCATTTGCGCTGACCGGAAGTGTGAAGCATACCGGTCTGATCGAGGTGCCGATGGGGACTTCCTTAAGAGAGGTGATTTACGATATCGGCGGCGGAATCAAAGAGGACGGTAAATTTAAGGCAGTACAGATCGGCGGACCGTCCGGCGGATGTCTGGTTACAAGGCATCTGGATGTCAATCTGGATTTTGATTCTCTTAAGAAGATGGGAGCAATGATCGGTTCCGGCGGTCTGGTTGTCATGGATGACCACACTTGTATGGTGGAGGTTGCCCGGTTCTTTATGAATTTTACGCAGAATGAGAGCTGTGGAAAATGTGTGCCGTGCAGGGAAGGTACCAAGCGGATGCTGGAGATTCTGGAGCGGATCGTGGCAGGCAACGGAAAACTGGAAGATCTGGATCTTCTGGAGGAACTGGCAAAATATGATTACGAGACAGCTCTTTGGCGGTCTCGGGAAAGAGTGCGGCTCTGCCTGTTGTGAGTACATTGAAATGTTCCGGGATGAGTATGTGGAGCATGTGGTGGATAAGAAGTGCGTTTCTCATACTTGGTACAGCACTAGAAGATACATTATCAGTCCGGAGCGCTGCAAGGGATGTTCCAAGTGCGCAAGAAACTGTCCGGTGGGAGCGATCAGCGGAGAATCAAAGACCGTTTGTAATTGACAATGACAAGTGCATCAAGTGCGGAGCGTGTGAGAGTTCCTGTGCGTTCGGTGCCATTCATATAGAAGAGTAGGAGGCAGGAAGATATGGGATATATGACAATTAATAACAGACGGGTAGCATTTACGATGAGAAAAATGTCCTTTCTGTAATCCGATAATCAGGAATTGATCTTTCTACGTTCTGCTATCACTCGGAACTGTCAACATACGGCGCCTGTCGTATGTGCGTGGTGGAAGACGACAGGGGGAAGATTTTTGCATCCTGCTCCGAAGTACCAAGAGACGGAATGGTGATCTATACGCATACACCACGGCTGCAGCATCACAGAAAGATGATCCTCGAATTGCTGCTTTCTTCTCACTGCAGAGACTGTACGACCTGTACCGAGAACGGAGTCTGTACGTTGCAGAAACTGTCCCGCCAGCTGGGGATTGACGAGGTGAGATTTGAGAATCACAAACCAATTCTGCCGTTGGATGAGTCTTCAGAATGTATTGTGAGAGATCCCAACAAATGCATTCTGTGTGGAGATTGTGTAAGAACCTGTGAGGAGATCCAGGGACTGGGGATTCTTGATTTTGCCTTCCGTGGTTCCAAGATGCAGGTAATGCCGGCATTTGACCGGGCGATGTCTCAGACAGACTGTGTGGGATGCGGACAGTGCCGGGTCGTATGTCCGACCGGAGCTATCAGTATTAAGCAGGATATTGCTCCTGTCTGGACAGCCCTGGCAGATAAAGATACCCGTGTGATCGCACAGATTGCGCCCGCAGTCCGCGTGGCAATTGGTGACAAATTTGGAATTCCGAAAGGTGAGAATACGCTGGGGCGGTTGGTGGCAGCTCTGAGAATGATTGGATTTGACGAAATCTATGATACCAATTTTGGAGCAGATCTTACCGTGATGGAAGAGTCAAAAGAACTGGTAGAGCGTCTGGAATCCGGGGAGAATCTTCCGCTGTTTACTTCCTGCTGTCCGGCATGGGTAAAATTCTGTGAGAACCGTTATCCTCAGTTTCGCAAGAATCTCTCCACCTGCCGTTCCCCGCAGGCGATGTTTGGGGCGCTTCTGAAAGAAGAAGCCAGAACAGAAGAGAAAAAGGCAGCGCAGGAAGGAACGAAGAACCGCAAAACAGTTGTGATTTCGATCATGCCGTGTACTGCAAAGAAAGCAGAGATCAAACGTCCGGAGCATTTTACCGAAGGAAAGCAGGATGTAGATTATGTACTTACAACAACAGAAGTAACACGGATGATTCAGGAAGCTGGTATTGATCTTTCCCGGATTGAACCGGAAGCGCTGGATATGCCGTTTGGACTTTCATCCGGTGCCGGAGCAATCTTTGGTGTGACCGGTGGCGTGACAGAAGCTGTTCTGCGCCGGCTGAAAAACAACAGCAGTTCGGAAGTGCTGGATGCAATCAGTTTTACCGGAATCCGCGGTGTGGACGGAATCAAGGAGGCATCGGTAGATCTGAACGGGCGAGAAGTAAAAATTGCAGTCGTAAATGGACTGCATTGCGCCAAAGAACTGCTGGATCGGATGAAAGACGGAGAAGTGCATTATGACTTTGTAGAAGTGATGGCATGCAAGAGAGGATGCATTGCAGGGGGCGGACAGCCGGTTCCGATTGGACCGAGGACGAAGAAAGCCCGTCTGGAAGGCATTTACAAGATCGACAGCATGGCACAGATCAAGCTGTCCAATGAGAATCCGATCGTGGCAACGGTATATAATGGAATTTTAAAAGGCAAGGAGCATAAATTGCTGCATAATCCAACTGTTGCTGTTGGGCAAGGTCAGGATCAGGAGTAAGAATATAGAGTAATAGAAGGCGGAAGCATGAGATGAGAAAAGTCATTTTGTGCTTCTGTTTCTTTCTATGTCTCTTTCAAGTTTAAATCTTATCTTTTTTAGCAGAGTTTTTGAAACAAAATGGAAAAAACTCTCCGATTATGGTATCCTTATGCGTATGAGAAACGAACAATCAACAGGAGAGGAATCATATGAAAAAAATTAGCAGCAGTGCTGATCCTGACAGCAGCGATCACGATGACCGGATGTCAGGGCAGCAAACAAGAGGAGAAGCCGGCAGCATCAAAAACAGAAGAAGTGAATCAGGCATCTGATGAACTGAAAGAAAAGCTTGGTGACGGCTATATTCTGCCGAGTGAGGCAGTGACAAAGGTTCTGGCAAAGAAATGGGATGTAGTCGGAACAGAATCGGTTTATGATCTGAAGGAGGATGGAACCGGGACACTGGACGGAAAAGCACTTACGTTTGAGTGTGGATTTGACGAAGATGACAATATTACAATGGGGATCAAGATGGACGGGGAAGAGAAAGAACAGCTGTATGCGATTGAGGATGATACGACAGGGTATGGTCTGAAGCTTAAGTCACTGGACGGAGGCAAGGATATGGAATTGTTTCAGTCGGACATCAAGCGTATTGATATATCAGATGCACAGGCATCCGGGCTTCTGGGAACCTGGAAAGATGACAATGAGAATGAATACACATTCAAAAAAGACGGAACTGTTGTGATCAAAGGATCCTCAGGAAAAACAAAGGGAACATTTGGCGTTGTCAAAGATGCAGAAGGTATTTTGAAACTGAATCTGGTCATGGAGGGCGGCAGTCTGGAATATGAGTATACATTAAGTGAAGATCATACGGTTCTGGAATTGTGCAGTCCGGGAACGGACACGATACACCGGTGGACAAAAGCATAGGATATATGATATAATAGCCTTTATTGAATGTCCGTTTTGCGGCAGAGACAGATTTGAAAAGAAGGAGTGAGCGGTATGGAATTAGTGACAGTTCGGGAATTATTTAAAAATAGAGAACAGTATCTGGATAAAAAAGTAACTGTAGGGGGATGGATCCGCAGTATTCGCGATTCCAAGACATTTGGATTTATCGTGGTAAATGACGGTTCTTATTTTGAGCCTCTGCAGGTGGTATATCATGACAAAATGGAGAATTTTGATGAGATCTCCAGACAGAATGTCGGAGCAGCGATCATTGTGACCGGTACACTGGTAGCGACACCACAGGCAAAACAGCCGTTTGAGATTCAGGCAGACGAAGTGACAGTAGAGGGAGCGTCCGCACCGGACTATCCGCTGCAGAAGAAGCGCCACAGCTTTGAATATTTGAGAACGATCTCTCATTTACGTCCGAGAACGAACACATTCCAGGCCGTATTTCGAGTACGTTCCATGATCGCATATGCGATCCACCAGTTCTTCCAGGAGAGAGGATTTGTGTATGTACACACACCACTGATCACAGGAAGTGACTGTGAAGGTGCAGGTGAGATGTTCCAGGTGACGACACTGGATCTGAAAGATGTACCAAAGAGTGCAGACGGAAGCATTGATTACAGCAAAGATTTCTTTGGAAAAGAGACGAATCTGACAGTGAGCGGACAGCTCAACGGAGAGACATTTGCACAGGCATTCAGGAGCATTTATACATTTGGACCGACATTCCGTGCCGAGAACTCCAACACGACAAGACATGCGGCAGAGTTCTGGATGATCGAGCCTGAGATTGCATTTGCAGATCTGGAAGACAATATGGATTTGGCAGAGTCCATGTTAAAATATGTAATCTCCTATGTTCTGGAGAATGCTCCGGAAGAGATGAACTTCTTCAACTCATTTGTGGACAAGGGACTGCTTGACCGTTTGAACAATGTGGTAAATTCAGACTTTGCAAGAGTGACTTACACAGAAGCGGTTGATATTCTGATGAAGAACAACGACAAGTTTGAATATAAAGTTTCCTGGGGGACAGATCTGCAGACAGAGCATGAGCGTTATCTCACAGAAGAGATCTACAAACGTCCGGTATTCGTGACAGACTATCCGAAGGAGATCAAAGCATTCTATATGAAACAGAATGATGACGGCAAGACAGTGGCAGCAGTAGACTGTCTGGTACCGGGAATCGGAGAGATCATCGGAGGAAGCCAGAGAGAGGACGACTTCGAAAAACTTCGCACAAGAATGGCAGAGATGGATCTGAACGAGGAGGATTACAAGTTCTATCTGGATCTGAGAAAATATGGTTCTACGAGACATGCAGGATTTGGTCTTGGATTTGAAAGATGTGTGATGTATCTGACAGGTATGTCCAATATCCGTGACGTGATTCCGTTCCCGAGAACTGTAAATAACTGTGATTTATAAGATTTCCAGGGAGAAGTCTATAAGAGAATTGAAAGAGGGTGGCCAAAGGCAGTGTGCTTTTGAGCACCCTCTTTGCTGATAAAAGAGACAGGAGGGAGATACCATGGTAAAATGGATTCACATTGCGGATGTTCATCTGGGTGCGTCTCCGGATGCGGGAGACGCTTATTCAAAGGTGCGGCCGCAGGAATTGTGGGATACCTTTGCGGAAGTGATCGACATCTGTGAGCGAGAACAGACGGATCTGCTTCTCATTGCGGGGGATCTGTTCCACAGACAGCCGCTGAAGAAAGAATTAAAGAAGTGGATTATTATTTTTCCCGACTTTCCCGGACAAAGGTTGTTCTGATTGCCGGGAACCATGATTTTTTAAAGCAGGATTCTTACTACCGGAGCTTTCAGTGGAGCAGCAATGTATATCCGCTGTTTGACAAAGAGCCGGAGTGTGTGATCTTTGAGGATCTTGATGTGGCAGTGACGGGATTCAGCTATGAGTCACGGGAGATACTGACACCTTTTGATGGAGGGATCCGTGCGGAAGGAGACGCAAAGTATGAGATTCTTCTGGTTCACGGCGGAGATGAAAAACATCTTCCGATACAGAAAAGTCTGTTGGAAAAAAGCGGATTCGACTATATTGCCATGGGGCATATCCACAAGCCGCAGCAGGTGATCCCGGGACTTGCAGCATATGCGGGTGCATTGGAACCGACCGATAAGAATGATACAGGAAAGCATGGATTTATCAGGGGAGAGATTTCAGAAAGAGGCACTAGATTTGAATTTGTACCACTGGCAAAACGGGAATATCTGCATTTGGTGCTCGAGACAGAGAGCCGGATGGGAAATGCAGAAGTGCGGGAACTGATCCGGGGACAGATTCAGGAGCATGGAAGAGAGAATCTCTACAAATTCATTCTGACGGGAAAGAGGGATCCGGATATTGAATTTGATACGGGTTCCAAGGATAGATATGGGAATATTCTGGAAATTGTGGATGAGACGATTCCGGATTATGATTTTGAAGAACTGTGGAAGGCAAATCAGGAGAATCTGATCGGAAAATACATTGAAGCGTTTGGGGGATGTGAGACAGGAAGCGTAGAGTATGAGGCGCTTTGTGAAGGAATTCAGGCATTGATGGCAAACCGGCAGTAGGAGAAGGCATGAAGATAAAAGAGATTGAGATCAAAAACTTTGGAAAATTTTCAAATCAGAGATTTGTGTTTCGGGACGGGATTCAGGTGTTCTATGGAGAAAATGAATTCGGAAAGTCCACGATTTACGGATTTTTAAAAGCGATGCTCTTCGGGATGGAAAGAGGACGGGGAAAAGCGGCGCACAACGATGCGTTCAGCCGGTTTGAACCGTGGGAGAATCCGAATGAATACGCCGGAGCGATGCGGTTTTCCTGTGGTGAGAAGACCTTTTGTCTGAAACGGCGTTTTGACCGGTACACAAAAGGCGCAGTGCTGATCTGCGAGGACGACGGTGAGGAACTTTCTGTGGAGCATGGTGATCTGGATATGCTGTTAAATGGATTGACAGCGGAACAGTTTGAAAATACGGCAGCGATTGGACAGCTTGGAGCAAGACCCGGGCAAAGTCTGGCGGCAGAGCTTCAGAATTATGCAGCAAATTATTACGAAACAGGAAACAGCGGAGTAGATCTGGCAGGGGCAGAGGAGCGCTTAAAGCAGCGCAAAAAGGAAATCACCCGGAAATGGAAGCAGCTGGAATCGGAAAAAGCAGAGAAACGGCAGGCACTTCAACGAAAATATCAGTATATTCAGCAGGAAAAGATGCGTTTGGAGTCAGAGATGCAGGAAAAGAAGCGGCAGCTTGCAGATTTAAGAGAACCTGAGCATGTGACAGAAGAGGAGAAGAAAAAAATCAGCTGGCAGATAATCGCAGCCATATGTCTGTTGGCAGTTGGCATGCTTCTGCACAGTGTATATACATTGATTCCAGTCATGGTAAGTATTTTGTTTCTTATTTGGGGAATGAAAGACGCGCAGACACAAAAAAGTGTCCGGATCAAAGAACGAGAAACGATGGGATCCGGTTACAGGGAGAAAAAGCAGAAGCTGCACTGGACGCTGCAGCGCATCGGGGAGGAACAGAAGGAAAAGCACATCAGTTTAAATAATGTAAAAGAACAGTTGGAGGAGCTGGATTTTTCCGGAGAAGAGGAGCAGAGGCTGAAAAAGACGGCACGGGCACTGGAGATTGCATCCGAGACAATGGAGAAGGCAGCGGCATCCATGTCAAAAGATTTCGGTACAGTACTGAATGAAAAAGCATCAAAAATCCTTGCGAAAGTGACAGATGGAAAGTATACAAGGCTTCTGATTGAGGATTCTCTGAAACTGATCCTTTTATCAGAAGGGCGGCGGATCCCGGCAGAACGAGTCAGCAGGGGAACCGTGGAGCAGGTTTATTTTGCGCTTCGAATGGCAGCTCTTGAGATTCTGTATGGCGAGGAAGTTCCGGTGATCCTGGATGATGCGTTTGGATGTTATGACGAAAAAAGATTAAAATATACGCTAAAATGGTTGAGCGAACAGTCAAGACAGGTTATAATACTTAGTTGCCAAAAACGTGAACTTGAAATTTTAAATGAGATAGAAATGGAAAGACAGGGTAGACCATAGAATAAAGGGGAAGAGTTTCAATGAAAATAGAATTGCCAAGAAAAGTAGTTTTGATTATTAAAAACTTACAGAGACATGGTTATGATGCATATGCGGTGGGCGGCTGTGTCCGGGATTCCATTCTGAACAGAAAACCGGAGGACT